>Ga0255345_1000236_pt1:47500-96947 | contig 96947 bp, 85 predicted proteins | sample wastewater_treat_6_FD_192415 | JGI IMG/M metagenome (GOLD analysis project Ga0255345, IMG submission 192415) | Wastewater microbial communities from Lulu Island WWTP, Vancouver, Canada - plant20 | ecosystem: Engineered > WWTP > Wastewater > Unclassified | place: Canada: Vancouver...
CGAGCCGAAGGAGGGTGAGGGGTGGTCGCTCCCTGAAAAACTCAGAAAATCGGTAAATTTTGTGCGCCATGACCTTACCAAGGAGCTCAGGGCTGAAATCTTTGATTTGATATTGTGTCGAAATGTCTTTATATACTTCGAAAGAAATCTACAGCTTTTAGTTATGCGACGAATATTTGAAAAACTTTATGATAATGGATATTTAGTAATGGGACTTGTGGAGAGCGTACCTGATGAAATGAGGGGTTTGTTTGATCTCAGCGATGCGAATCTGAGGATATTCAGAAAGGGTAAATCCGGGTAGCGGTTTCAGCCAAAATTAGGGGGGATGATGCGTACTAGAAAATTTTTAAGTGGATTGAAGGGAAAGCTGCTCGTGTGGTTTCTTCTGATAGCCTTGCTTCCTCTTCTCGTCACTAGCGTTCTTGCGTATTCAAATTCAAGAAATGCTTTGGAGAAAAAGATTTTTTCGGAGCTTACCTCCATCAATGAATTAAAAGGGAGGTTGGTCTTGCATTATTTCGAGGAGCTCTCTGCTAATGCCACGCTTTTGGCGCAGCTCGGCAATACGAGATTGGCCTTTGAAAGGTTGAATAGATATCACGACTCGAGCGGAGCAAGGGATGGTGGCGTTTTTGACATCACTACGGAGGAATATAAAAAAATACAAGCCGAGATCGCGCCGTTTTTTGATTTTTATTCTAAGACATTTGGTTACTACGATATGTTCTTTATGTGCGCCACGCATGGTCATGTGATGCACACATATACAAGGGAAAGTGATCTCGGAACAAATCTTACGACCGGCAGTTTAAGTAATTCTGGATTGGCGAGGCTCTGGTCAAAGGTCATTAAACAAAAAAAAGTGGTTTTTGAAGATTTTTCAATTTACGCGCCCAGCAATTCGCCTGCATTTTTTGTGGGGGTACCGGTTAAGGCTTCCGATGGGTCCGTGATAGCCGTCATCGCGTTTCAGGTTGGAACGGATAGGATAAACGATCTTGTCAATGATGCTACAGGTCTGGGCCGCACTGGAGAATCGCTCTTGATAGGCGATGATCTTTTAGTGAGAAGCGATTCGAGATTTGACAATGCCTTTAGAATTTTGAAAGCAAAAATCGATACCGATGCTGGAAGATCCGCTATTAAAAATGCCAGCGGAAATCTGATAGCGAAAGATTATAAGGGCAACAAGGTCATCGAAAGCTATCGGGCTCTTGGGCTCGGTGAAAACTTTGCGACGGATTTCGGGTGGCATATAATATCAAAGATGGACTATGACGAGGCCTTCGCACCTGTCTTCGCTCTCAGGAATTGGGTCATCCTGATCGTGGTCTTTTCGGTTGTCGCAGTTGCGTTCGCAGCTCTTTACCTTTCAGGCATAATTGCAGGCCCGATGATAAGGATGTCATTGGTTGCCAAACAGGTTGCTTCTGGGAACCTATCTGTCTCTCCTGATGAAAAAACCGACGATGAGATAGGGGATCTTTCAAAATCGTTACAGGATATGATCGCCACTTTGCGAGGGATGGTCTCGCAGATCCTGAGGACTTCTGAGCGAATCTCCGTCTCTTCACAGGAGCTTTCTTCGACCGCTCAGCAGATGAATGCCACGACGGAAGAGGTTTCATCTACCGTCCAGCAGATATCAAAAGGAACCGAGTCGCAGGCGCAGAGAATAGATGAAACTCAAAAGGTGATGGAACATGTGTCCGCTGCTATAAGTCAAGTCTCAGTTAGCGCGCAGCATGCTGCAAACGAGGCTGCCGGTTCTCTCAAGATATCTCAAAAAGGGAGCGAAGCTGCTACAGAAACCCAACGGAAGGTGACTAAAATCTCGGAGATTGTCGGGAGATCTGTTGATTCTGTAAAAAAACTCGGGGAGAGGTCCGATCAGATAGGAGAAATAGTGGACGTGATAACCAGCATTGCAGATCAGACAAACCTGCTGGCCTTAAACGCGGCCATAGAGGCAGCAAGGGCTGGTGAGTATGGTCGAGGTTTTGCCGTCGTTGCAGAGGAAGTCAGAAAACTTGCAGAGGCATCCGCTAAATCTGCCGAAGAGATCGAAAAGCTCATAAAAGATGTACAACAGGATACAGGCGACGCGGTTCTCAGCATACAGGGTGCCGCCCAGGATGCGGAAGAGATAAACGAGATCACCAAAAGGCTCGGCTCAGGGCTTATTGAGATTGTGAAGAGTTCTGAAAGGCTCGCTGCGATGGTGGAAGATGTTTCCTCTGCTAACCAGGAACAGGCTTCCAGCGCAAAACAGGTCGCTAAAGCCGTCTCTGATATAGCTTCGGTAGCTGAAGAGACCGCCGCAGCCACTGAAGAAGCGAGCGCTTCATCGGAGGAGATGACCGCTTCTATGGAAGAGCTTGTTTCCAGCGCTCAAGAACTCGCTGACATGGGTATAGCCTTGCGAGATATGGTGGGACAATTCAGACTTGATTCTACCGGCCCTGAAGACGCTCTTCCTCAGAAGAGGCATGCGAAAAAGAACTCACAAACTTTATAAAAAGCGAGCAACTAAATGAATGACAAAAATAAATCCGTATCCGAAGAGCTCCAATTGGTGGTCTTCAGGCTTGCTGATGAAGAGTTTGCTTTGGACATATCGCAAGTCAGGGAAATTATCAGAATGCAGGAAATAACTCCCATGCCCAAGGCCCCCGACTTTATAACCGGGGTGCTGAACTTGAGAGGGCAGATAGTGGCTGTTATGGATCTGGCGCAACGCTTCGCCATCAAAAATTCGCTAAGAACGGATATCGCCAGAATAATAATTGTCGAAGTTGGGGATAGCAAAATAGGCTTAATAGTGGACGAGGTACCAGAGGTTATTCGCATGCCCTTAAATGATATGGAGCCGACTCCTGCGATGATTGAATCCAAAGTCCATGCGGAATTCATAAAGGGTGTTGGTAAGTTTCAGGATAGGCTCATCATTGTCCTGGATGCTGGTAGCATACTCAGCAAGGAAGAGAGCGCACATCTTCCAGTGCAGACGGAACAATAAAAGGCAGATTCCAAATGACCGATTCCCGAAACAGCGAAGGTGAACGAAGGAAGAGCGCAAGACTCGATATACCCATCGAGGTTCTTTATTCCGTTTCCGGAGGCGGGGAGAAACGCGCTGCCAAGTCGGGTAATATAAGCGCAGGAGGCTGTCTCCTCATTGCTGAGGAAGATCTTCCATCCGATTCTCTGATAGACCTTGAAATATTACTCGGAGATTCAGGTGGAGAATCTCTCAAGATAAGAGGGCGTATAGTACGCACATCGGAAAATTCCACTGGACGACATGAGTATGGCATTGCATTTGAAAATATCAGCAATGAGGCAAGGCGCCTCTTCGCCGACTTCTGTTTCGCCAGGATGTATGAATTCATAGGATTGTCCGATTGGCCGACAGATAGAACCAGTAGAAAGGATGAAACCGGAGGGCGTCATGACTAAGAAGAAAATGAATATTTTAATTGTAGATGATGCAATATTCATGAGGAAGATGCTTTCAGATATTCTCAAGGAAGCCGGACATCGCATAGCTGGAGAGGCCGCCAACGGAAAGGAAGCGGTTGAAATGTACACGAAGCTAAAACCTGACCTTGTTACGATGGATATCATAATGCCCGAAATGAATGGGATTGATGCGGTCAAACAAATAATCGAATCCGATGAACGCGCGGTGATACTGGTTGTAAGCGCCATGGGGCAGCAACAACTTGTTGTTGAAGCAATACAGGCTGGCGCGAAAGACTTTGTAGTAAAGCCTTTCGAATCCGCCAGAATTCTTGCTGCAGTCGAAAAACTTGCAAGGTGATCATTTGAGATGACTCTTGAAGGAAATGTTATTGTCGGAATAGCTGAGAGCGCTGTCGTGAGAGTTCCTCTCGTTCTTGAAACCAAGGCATTGGGCTCCTGTCTCGGCGTTGCTATATATGATTGTGTGGCGCATTCAGCCGGGCTTCTGCATGCTATGTTGCCGGAAAGATCAGCAGCCAGATCTTCCGCCCGTCACAAGAATTCGAAGTTCGTCGATTCCGGCATTAGAGAGTTGGTGGATGGAATTTTAAAAATTGGAGGAAAACGCCTTAACCTGAGGGCGAAAATCGCCGGCGGCGCAAATATGTTTCCTTCAATTCAGAGTTCGGCGCCTGGCATAGGCGCCAGGAACTATGAGACTGCGCTGGCAGTTTTGGATGACCTTGGAATACCTCTGGTGGCCTCAGATGTAGGTGGCAATTACGGGCGCTCGGTTTTGTTTTTTACGAAAACTTTGCAGATGTTAATAAAGAGTATAAATGCCGCAGACAAAACCACCTGATTGGCGGAGGACGTATGCAAAAAAGGGTTCTAGTTGCCGATGATGCAAGTTTTATGAGGGAGCTGATCAAGGATATCTTGCTGAAACATGGATATCAGATCGTTGCAGAGGCGGTGAGCGGTGATGACGCCTTGAAAAAATATAGGGAACATCGTCCGGATATCATCACCATGGATATAGTCATGAACGATAAAAACGGTATAGAGGCGACCCGCGAAATAATGTCATTCGATCCAAATGCAAAAATTCTCGTCGTCAGCGCCCTTGGCAATCAGGGGATGGTTGTTGAAGCAATACAGGCTGGTGCAAAAGGTTTCATCATAAAGCCGTTTCGGCCTGAAGTCCTAATCGAAGAAGTGGTTCGTGTCATAGGCGAGTGACAGAGGGGATCAATGATAGAAAAAAGTAAGATAAGAGTCTTGGTTGCGGATGACAGCGCTTTCATGCGCAAGAAGATAGTGGAGATACTCTCTTCGGATCCTGATATAAATGTGATCGCCGTTGCAAAGGATGGTAAGGAAGCCATCGAAAGCGCCAATTCACTTAAACCTGATGTTATAACCCTTGATATCGAGATGCCGGTGATGAGCGGCCTTGATGCTCTTGGCTACATCATGAGCGAAATGCCCACTCCGTGCGTGATAATTAGTGCTTTTACGGCCAAAGACTCCGAACAAACTTTGAAAGCGCTGGAGTACGGGGCTGTGGATTTTGTGACCAAGCCAAGCGGTGTGATCTCGTTAAATATCGATGAAGTTGCGGCAGATATTCTTGCCAAGGTTAAAAACGCCGCCCGGGTCCCGGTGAACAAATTAAAACTCATCTATGCCGAAGCTAGCAAGTGCGCTGCAAAAAAAACCGGCAAGGTCGAGCACATGAAGAGAATTATCATTATAGCATCTTCAACTGGCGGAACCCAGGCTTTGGCTATACTTCTGCCTGCCATCGAGAAAGATATTCCCGCTGCCATCCTGGTTGTGCAACACATGCCGGCAGGATTTACAAAGTCCCTGGCTGAAAGATTAGATAAAATATCCCAGATATCAGTTCGTGAGGCCGCAAACGGAATGATTTTGCACGCTGGAGAGGCGGTGGTGGCAAAGGGTGGTTCTCATCTGGAAATATCCGGTACATTGCAAACACCGATAATCACCCTGAGTGATGCACCTCCTGTTTTCGGTCTGAGACCCTGTGCTGACTTTACGATGAAGTCTGCCGCGGCTTCTTTTTCTAACATGGTGGTTGGAGTAGTACTGACAGGAATGGGAAGCGATGGGACTTTGGGCTCGTCGGCGATTAAAAGCGCAGGTGGCGTTGTGATAGCCCAGGATGAAGCCAGTTCGGTCATATATGGAATGCCTAAGAGCGTGGTATCTGCGAATCTTGCGGACAAAGTTCTGCCACTGAGTGGGATAGCACAGGAAATTCATCGAATTTTGAGGTAAACGGGCCATGTCTGGGAAAGAGGAATACAAAAAAATATATCTGCAGGAATCGGATGAGCTTCTGCAGCTGCTCAATTCGAGCCTTTTGATTCTAGAGAAAGATCGAGCCAACGTAGAGGCGTTAAACTCGATCTTTCGCGCAGCTCATACGCTAAAAAGCATCTCCGCCAGCATGGGATATAACGACATCTCAGATCTTTCTCATAAGATGGAGGATCTGCTCTCGCAAGTGAGGGACGGGGAGAGCGCTCTGGATGAAAAAGAAATCACTACTCTTTTTTCATGCGTCGATACCCTTGAAAGAATGGTGGCAGCTACAGCTGAATCCAAGGCATTTGATGGCGATGTCGCTTCGCTGATCAACTCTCTTAACTCCTCCATCAAGAAGGAACATGTTTTTGAGGAAGAAAAAATATCCGAAGATATAAGCCTCAATGTTTTTGAAAAGAGGACCCTGGCCAGGGTGAAAAGAGACGGATATAACTGCTATCATGTCAAGGTGACTCTCGACAAAGGCTGTGTTTTGAAAAACGTCAGGGCGTTCATGGTTTTCAGAACTCTTCATGAGGTTGGAGAGGTTATAAAGTCCTTTCCGGACAGCGAGTCTATTGAAGCTGACAAATTCGATCTTTCCTTTGGATGTGTGTTTATAACCAGAGAACCTCCCAACTCTGTAAAGGAGAGGGTTGCCGATATATTGGAAATTGCCGAGGTGGAGGTTTACGAAATACCCGTGGAAGATGACTGGTACGGTTATGATGATTCTTCGAGCCAATTCTCTGTCGAAGATGCTAGAAAAAAAACCGGCCAGCAAGCTGAGCAAATAAAGAGAATTTCCAGTGTCAGGATTGATGTGCAGAGGCTAGACAGACTGATGAATTTGGTGGAGGAACTCGCGATAGCGAAGCTGAGAATTGGAGAAATAGCCGATCGCCTTGGAGAGGCCGACCTTAAAGCTTCCATAGATCCGCTCAACAGACTCGTTGATGACCTTCAGAACGAGATTATGCAGGCGAGGCTAGTCCCGGTCGCACAGATTTTCGACAGGTTTCCCAGGGTCGTCAGGGATCTTGCGATGAAAGAGAGTAAAAAAATCAGGTTTGAAATGATCGGTGGAGATATAGAGCTCGATAGAGCGGTCTTAGATGAAATAGCCGACCCATTGATTCATTTGATTAGAAATGCGGTAGATCATGGGATTGCCAAACCTGAAGAAAGAAAAAGAAATAAAAAAGCGGAGGAAGGCAGGGTGATGCTGTCCGCTGTCCGTGAGAAAAACTATGTGGTCATATCGGTCTCTGATGATGGAGAAGGGGTGGATATATCAGCCGTTAAGATGGGTGCAATAGAAAGGGGGCTTGCCACTGAGGCGCAGCTTTCTCAAATGTCCGATGACGAAATTTTAATGATAATAGCCATGCCAGGATTCAGCACTGCAAGATCCGTTTCGGAGATATCGGGCAGAGGCGTCGGAATGGATGTTGTAAAAAATAAAGCGGAGATGCTCGGCGGAACCATCCTGATAGAATCCAAAGCGCATCTTGGCACTAAGATAAGCATGAAGATTCCCATCACTACTGCCGTTGTAAAATCTCTCATAGTAGGTGTTGAAGAGAGATTCTTTGCTTTTCCAATATCCAGCGTGGTTGAAATAGCGCCGGTTACCAGTTTAAATATTAGGTCGATAGAAAATGCCGAAACCATAGTGCATAGAGGAGAAGTTATTCCTCTCATGCGAATAAATGAAATTCTTTCCACCAAACTGTCAGTCGCCGATGCACCATGTGAAAAATCTTCAAAGGGTTACGCTCTCATAGTTGACGACGGAGAGCGCAAATACGCAGCGATGGTGGACAGGCTGCTCAATCAACAGGACATAGTCATAAAGCAACTTTCCAAAGAGTTCAAGGGGGTCAAGGGCATTGCCGGAGCCACGATACTAGGCAGCGGTTCAATCGCCCTCGTTGTTGACGTTCTCACTCTGAATTGAATTAGGAAGCGGAAGGGGCATAACATTGTCGGTGTTGCTACAAATGGTGATGTTCCTGTGAATCAGTATGTGAAGTGGTGATTAACAACTTGCAAGAAAACTCGACCGCATAACAGGGGGAATTGAAAAAAATGTCATCCGCTTCAAAGTCAAGGATTCTTATTGTGGGTGGCGGCGACGGAGTACCGTTCCTTCTGGATATGCTCCTCGATATAGATTCCGTTGAAGTCGTTGGGCTCTGCGATACGACAAAAAGTTCCAAGGCTATGATAAATGCGGATGCTCGAGGGGTAAAAACCGGAACCAATATACTCGATTTCGTAGGGAAAGAGAAGATCGATGTAATAATGGAGCTCTCGGGTTCCAGAGAATATCAGAAGACTCTCTACTCCATCGTTCCAAAAGAAACCAGAATAGTGGATTCGCACGCAGTGGAGCTGCTTGTAGATGTCGCCCTATCCAGGGAAAAGGCAAAAAAAGTAGATCAATTCAGTCTCATAAACAGACTTTCAACGGTCCTCTCTTCCGGGTATGACATCAACAATGTAGTTCTACCTGTTTTTGAGATTCTTAAGGATTCATATCCGGTCGAACTCTTTGCAATATTCACACGAAATGAACACTCGGATACTCTCATACTTGCCTGCGATTCGAAACCATCAGACAAAGATGTCGAATCGATACACGCTTCTATTCTCGATGAGAGCAATGCTGGAGAACTTGACAGGGATGTGAGATTCCCTCTCAACGTTATATCCACAAATCTCAGGAAATGCGATTCATCCAGGCTTTCTCTTAAAAACAAGAGGGTGGTCCCGCTGAGGATAGCCGACAGAACAGTCGGCTATCTGCTGATATCCACAGGAGATTCCCGCTTCTTATCAGACGATGATATGGTAGTCATTGGAGTGTTCGCGCAGGTTCTCGCGATGTTTTCAGACTATGATAGCGTAAAGAGGCACCTTGCGGATTCAAAAATCGGTTTGGAATCAATTCTCAATGCCATGGCTGAAGGTGTGATAGCGATAGATAACCAATATAATCTGACGCTGATCAATCCCTCTGCAAAAAATTTGCTCGGCATAACGGAGTTTAAATACGGATTTCCGATATGGGATACTGTCAAGATCGGTCAGATCTATTCCATCCTTAAGGACTTTTCATCCTTGGAGGGTATAGCGCGAAGGGAGATCAGGTTCGACAGGAATAATGTGGAAGTTATCATGGAATTGACCATCACTCCTATGGCCGATGTGCTTGGGCGTAAGAGCGGATGGGTTATCCTGATCTCGGATGTTACAAAGGCGAGAGAAGTCGACAGGCTGAAATCTGAATTTATTTCCACCGCATCTCATGAGCTCAGAACTCCTCTTACTGCCATCAAAGAGTCGGTGATGCTGCTTCAGGATGAGACAGCAGGGAGAGCGTCGGAGCCCCAAAAGCGCTTTCTTTCTATAGCGATGAGAAACATAGACCGTCTCGCTCAGCTTATAAGCGATCTGCTCGATCTTTCGAGGATAGAGACCGGGGAATTACATCTTAATTTGGTTAGTGCGGATATAAACAAATTGATTGCGGAAGTTGCAGGTGCAATTAAGATTCTGGCTACGACGAGGAACATAAATATTAAATACGATGCTAATCTAAAACTGCCAAAAACACTTCTCGATCGTGACCGTATTTCCCAAGTTTTGGTTAACTTGCTGAGCAACGCAATAAAATTTACCAAAGAGGGAGGCTCCATTGATATCTCAACTTTTCTTTCGAGCTCGAGAAAATTTCCTTCCTTTCTTAGAGATGCAAAGGTCTTTGCCAAGCTCAAGAACTCGCTGGTCGTATCGGTAAGGGACAATGGAATTGGAATCAAAAAAGAGAACATGCACAGGCTGTTCAGAAAATTCGAACAGCTCGATACTTCGACGACAAGGAAGCCCGGCGGCACCGGCCTCGGTTTGTCGATTTCCAAGGAGATTGTAGAGCTACATGGGGGTAAGATATGGGCTGAGTCCGAGTATGGAAAGGGTTCCTGTTTTTATTTTACAATTCCAATCAAGGAGGATGCCTGAATATGTACTTAACTGAGATGCAGAAAAGCGCCCTTTCTGAAGCTGCCAACATAGGTTCCGGTCATGCAGCGATAGCCCTGTCCAAGCTGATGAATAGAAAGATAATGATCGCCATACCATCTGTAGAGGTCATGGCGATAGACGTCCTCGCAGGATCGATGGATAAATTATCGGAGTATCTTCTTTTAAATACCGGCATAAGCGGAGATATACGCGGGCATATTTCATTTTTTATGAAAAATGACTATGCGCGGCATCTGGTTTCTCTCATGCCAGTTCTAAAAGAGCGCGGCAAGGAAGATGTTAATGCTTACGAACTCTCCGTTATTTCAGAGGTGGGCAATATCGTTTTAGCTGCCTACTTGAATTCGCTCTCTGAACTGGCAGGTCTCAAATTTAACATAACTTCCCCCAATATTTTCAGAGGAAACTTGTCGGATATATCTTTGTCATTGAAGACCTCTGGAAAGGGGATGGATGAGGTGATATGTATAAAGACCGAATTTATGCAGCTCGACGCAAAAATAGAGGCATATATTGTTTTTAGTCCTTCCAAAGATTCAGTGGATACCTTGCTTTATTCTCTTAAAGCTTGAGCCGGGGGATTGATGGCATCTGAATGGGCTGTGTTGGCTATAGACGATAAGCCGGTTTACGGCAAGGAATTGCTAAATATAGCCAGTCGTTTTATGAAGTCTAATCGCTAATTATTTTTAACAGGAGAGATGAGATGGAAAAATCGATAACTTCCGCCCAAATTGATGCCCTGAGAGAGGTCATGACTATAGGCGCTGGAAATGCTGCTACGGCACTTTCCTCCCTTCTGAAAAGGCGGGTTGATCTTTCTGTTCCTTCCGTGCGTTTGCGAAATATCTCCGATTTTACCGAAATTTTCGGCGGTGCGGAGTCCGCCATATCTGCGGTGTACATGCGCCTTAGCGAGGGAATATCGGGCGCTATGATGATGACCTTTGACTATGAGACAGTTCTTTCCCTAGCCGATATCTTGAGCGGCAGAGCGCCGGGTAGTTCATCCTCCTGCGATGAGGTGGGAATATCTTCGATCAAAGAAACGATGAGCATCATTTCCGGATCTTATCTGATCGCGATATCCAAGATTGTAAATTTCCAGGTAATGCAATCAGTTCCGGAGTATGCCAGTGACATGGCAGGAGCTCTTTCAGATGTCATCCTTGCAGAATTTTGCAGAGATGTTGATGATATATTGGTTGTGGATACCGAGTTTTCGATAAAAGGTGAAAAGCTGCAGACGTATTTTCTCTTCATGCCCGACGCGGAATCTTTCAAGAATATAATGGTGGCTCTCGGCGTTGATGGCGCAATTTGACAGGCGGTGTCTTTTGAACAGCGATATTATCGAAATACTGAAGGTCATCCATGAAAGGACGGGGTTCGACTTTTCCCTGTACAAGGAAGGAACTCTAAACCGAAGGATCGTCGGCAGGATGCGGGCCCTTGAGCTTTCCAAGTATTCTGACTATGCCGAACGCTTGCGAACAGATCCCTCCGAACAGTCAAAGCTGCTCGATGCGATATCAATAAACGTCACCGGGATGTTTAGAAATCCTGAGCTGTTCGATGAGCTTGAGAGGGTAGTTTTTCCCAACATCATCGAGGAAAAACTGACAAAAAAACACAGGATGATAAGGATCTGGAGTTGCGGATGTTCCACCGGACAGGAGCCATATTCCATAGCGATAGCCGTATCTGATTGCATAGAAGGTTTAGGCTCAAAAATCTCCTGTTCCATTGTCGCCACCGACATAGACATCTCGGCGATAACGAAGGCGAGGGCGGGGGTCTTTGGATTTTCTGATTTAAAGGAAATAGGGCGAAAACGTCGTGATAAATATTTTATCAAATCCGGCGATGACTTTGAAGTTGCGCCGTCCATCAGGAAGATGGTGCATTTTAAACGGCATGACGTGGTTACCGATAGGCCCTTTCGCTTCAACGATATAATTTTCTGCAGAAACACCTTCATATACTTCAATAAGGAGCTGCAGGAGGAAACCCAGTTAAAACTCTGCGAATGCCTGAACCCGGGGGGAAAACTTATTCTTGGGATGTGTGAATCTCTGGTAGGTGCCGCCTCTGGTAAATTTGTCGCCAGAAATAGCGCTCTCAGAATATACGAGAGGAGGATTGAGGATTATTCCAAATCTTTCGTCGCCTCCGACGTTCTATCACAGGAAAAGATAGATTCCATAATAAGGGAATTAAACGAGGAGGGATACGAAGAAAATTCTGATCGCAGAAGATGAAAAGAATTTGGCCGTGATCATTTGCCGAAGAAGAAATCGAGGACTCCGGCTGCGGCGTGCATCTTGTTTTCGCCCTGTTGCCAGATAACGGAGTTCGGTCCTTCCATCACTTCCTCGGTTATTTCGTACCCACGATAAGCGGGCAGGCAGTGCATGATTATTGCGCCCCTGTTGGCGAGTCCCAGAAGTTCCTTGTTGATCTGATATCCCTGGAAATCTTTCAACTTCTTTTCCTTCTCCGATTCTTCACCCATGCTCACCCAAGTGTCGGTATAGAGAACATCGGAGCTACAAGCCGCTTCCCGCGGATCGCTCATTATAGCGATCTTGGAACCGCTCTTTTGAGCGATATCCTTCGCATAATTTACAAATTCCTCTTTTGGCCCGTATGCATCAGGGCAGCCGACGTTGATGTTCATGCCGGCGTGCGCGCAGGCAAGGAGAAGGGAATGGCAGACGTTGTTGCCATCGCCTATGTAGGCCAGCGTCAAACCCTTCAGGTCGCCTTTAACCTCTTTTACCGTGAACAGGTCGCAGATGGCCTGTGTTGGATGTGCCAGGTTGCATAGGCCGTTGATTATAGGTACTCCTGCGAATTCATCCAATTCAAGGATGGTCTGGTGGCTGTAAACCCTTGCAACGATAGCATCAAAATAGTTGCCGAACATGCGTGCAGTGTCCTTGACCGGTTCGCCGCGTTTCATCTGAAGGTCGGCAGAAGGGAGGTAAACCGGGGTTCCGCCGAGCCTTGCAATGGCCGATTCAAAGCTTGCTCGGGTTCTCGTCGAGGGCTTTTCGAAGAGAAGGGCGACGACCCGATTGTCGAGACTTCCTATTGGCTTCCTGCTCTTTATGGCAGCTTTAACCCTTCCAGTCCTCTCCAGTATCTGGGTGAATTCCTGCGATGTGATATCCTTCAGGGTCCTGAGTGATCGTGTCATTTGCCTTCTCCTGTTCTTTGACTGGCCCGTGCTAATATCAGGGCCTGCTCTTTAGGGCAAGTCGATTCCATAAGGGATAAAATATTTAAAAAGCAATATATAACAAATACTTATTTTGATAGTTTAATTCTAAGCTTTAAATCTACACCAGAGGGAAAGGGAGGGTTAAATTTTGCTCCGTCTGACGGAGTTTGTAACGAAATTTGACGAAATCCTCATTTTTTTCAATAATCCCTTGAAAATTTTATACGACTTCTATTAGGATTCGGGCGGGGGTAGCATAGGGAGGTCATTATGTCGGCCCAGATACCCGGATCGGAAATAAAATTCTATAGCAGGCACCTCTGTGGCGGAGTTCTCGTTGCCCCTTATTGCATGGGCAATCCGAAAGATTTCAATATCGATCAGGAATATAGTCTGATGCGTAGCTTCATCCCGGATTTTATGGTTGATGAGCGCCAACCTGCGGTTGAACTATGCAGAGGCTTTAAAAGGATCCTCGAAGGTAAATCCGAAAGGGAAAGGCTCTGTGCCGATGTAAGTGATGAGGAAAGGCCGATTTGCAAGGAGCGGATGGAAAGACTCATCATGATAAATGAAGAGTGCAATCGCAGAGTCCTTAAGTATCACGAAAAAATAGAGGAGTTCCGCGGTTGGATATGGGGTACGCTTGGCGGGCTTGGAGCTTTTTTGGTCGCCATCATAATCAGATTTTTCAACAGGCCGAAGGGGGCTCGCGATGTGGTCGATGAGGCATTCAGGGCGATCGAAGCCCTTCGTAACGCCAGGGGAACCGGCGGGAGGCTAAAAGCATTCTGGAATGGTCTCTACAGAATATATTCCAGATACCGAGGTGAAAGCATCGCCGAGGAAGATAAGATTAAAGAAAGTGCAGAAAAGAATGTTTCTCAGGAGTGGGGCGTTGTTAGAGGGCTGCTTGCCTCCACGCAGGAGAAGCTGAATAATTTTCTTTTGAACCTGGAGGAATCTGAACATCCTGACAAAGCAAGCGATCTTCAGTCGGTCAATCTGTCTTTCCTTATGGGAGGAGAACGAGCACCGACGGTGGCGGCACTTCATCAAAGATTCTTTTCAGATGCCGAGCAGATTCTGCACAGCTATCAAAAGACGATATGGGTGATTGAAAAAAATCTTCCATCTATTCTGGCCGGACATTTTCTTCCTGTGGACAGGATCCCAACGGAAGAAGAGCTCGATCTCGCCAGAAAGGAAACTGAAAGATTTAGGGAGGCCGTTGTAGCGCTGCTCGATGCGAATCGGGGCCTTCGGGGGATGGTGAATCAGCTTGCCAGTGCGTTCGTTACGGATCCGACCTTCAATGCCAACTGGCTCCATACGATTCTCGCCACGGAAACAAATATGGAAAAGGCACTCCGCCAAGTAGATGGAAACCTTTCTCTCATCGAACAGATAGGGCTCCATCGTTCATATGAGGATCGCCAGAGCTGGTCTTTGAGGCTGCTGCGCATTTACCATGGTATGGGCACTGCGAGCGGAATGATGAGTAAGGTCCTCGGGTTCAAGAACCATTTGGCGAAGAAGCTTGGAGTGCGGGTTGAGATGACAACTGCTGAGACAGACCTAGCGATTCCTCAGGAGATCCAAATTGATCTATTCAAAATACTGAATACCCTCTTGGATAACGCCATCAATTTTTCGGATCCTGCGAGGCGTGGATCCGATGCGATGGTTGAGTTTTCATCATCGGTCAGCGATGACAACCTGACATTTACTGTAAAGGATAACGGTGTCGGTTTTAGGGACCCTGCCTCCGCAATGGGAGGGAAGAGAGAACGTCCGGATATGGCACCAGGCCTTGGCATAGAGCTAAAGGCCGCCCACGAACTGGCCGAAAAAGCCGGCTTGATAATGACCTACAAACACTTGAAGAGTTATGGACTTTTCAACGCAGGGACCGAATTTCAGGTTACCATTCCAGCAAAACTTCAATCGCTCGGAATGCAGACTCCGCAGGGCACGCCCATCCCGGGTCCAGTCCAAGGCGGGACGGGGATGGCGAGCTCTGCAATGATCGGACTGACTCAGCCCTTTATCGCTTCATCGCTGTCATTTATGAGAGCTCCTGCTCTGATAATGCGCTAGATCGGATATGCTTTCTATTCAGAAAATCAAAAGCCTCCAGCCGATCGACTGGAGGCTTTTTGTAGCGGGGCTAGGATTTGAACCTAGGACCTTCAGGTTATGAGCCTGACGAGCTACCAGGCTGCTCTACCCCGCAATATGGAGGTAGGCGGATATACCATCCTCCGCTTCCTGTCAAGTTTATCCGAGTTCTATTTTTCTGCACCGGGTGGAAGTGTAATTCCCTCGGGTTTTACCCAGAGAGTTCTCTGAGGGAAGGGGATGCTAATTCCTTCCTCTTTGAAACGCTTATGGACCCTCTTATTAAACTCTCGCCGAACCACCCATTGCCTGAGCGGAGCCGTCTTGAACCACAGGCGCAGAACCACAGCGGAGTCCTGAAACTCATCCACACCTAAAACTTCAGGGTTATCCGTGATATCTTCAGGCATATCGTTTTTTAATTTTTCGGCTTCATCAGAAAGCACCTTGATCGCAAACTCCAGATCCGTTTTAAGCGCAACGCATATCTTGTAGTCAACCCTCGACCACTCGTTGGTGAAGTTTTTGACATTCACTATCGACCCGTTTGGAACTGTTATGAGAGTTCCTTCCGAATTTCTCAACTGCGTGATCCTCAATGTCATCCTTTCAACCAAACCACCTTCGCCGTTTATGTCCACGATATCTCCGACACCGAACTGGTCTTCACAGAGTATGAATACCCCTCCGATTACATCCTTGACAAGGCTCTGCGCGCCGAAGCCTACCGCGAGACTTCCAACTCCTATCGTCGCAAGTATAGCCTTGAGATCGATTCCGAATGTCTCAAGGAGCATCAGCGAGGCAACGAAGAATATGAATGCTGATGATCCGTAGCGGAATATCTGGCTGATGCTGTTCATTCGCTGTTTTCCGCGAAGGGTCGCTTTCTCGGCAACCGGGGTGAGGCGGGAGAGCAAAATCTCGGTGGCAAGATGTATCGCCCTGTAAAGCATCAGTGCGATTACGACGATTACTACTCCCTTGATGATAGGAGCGTACAAAGACTTCGCAGAGGAGAATATTTTTTCGATGTAATCCGCCCATATCATCGATAGGAATACGATAAATGCGAACCATACGATTATTCTGATGCTGTGTATGAGCAGTTTCTTTTCCTTGGTTAAGAACTCGCCAATAAAACCCTCACTCTGCGACCTTGCCAGCCTCCTTTCCAACCATTTTCCAAAAACTCTGCTGATGAAAATGGCGACCAGAAATAGACCGGCACTTGCTGCGGTTTCAGGAATTGGAATTTTGGACATTACAGTTTCAATCAAGGTTTGATTTTTCATTTTCAGGCCTTCCAATTTAGTGCACCGGAGATGAGGTCGGCGCTTATCTTCCTTGCGCAGACAATCCCCTCTATCGCTTCAAAGACCCCTTCGAGATCCAGCATTTCCTCTGCCATGACGAACCTCGCCAGAGACTCATATTTGCTTTTTGTTTCTACAGTTATAACGCCGCCCCTTTGAGTCAAAGTCATGACTATGTCATCCTTCCTTATCTGAAATAGTCTGAGGCGAGAATCGGCTCTATGCACGAAAAATTCCTCATTGCGAAAGGCCGTTACGAGCCTTGTCGTCACGAACTCCGCGATATCGGCATTGGGAAGGGTGATGGTGATTTTTTCAAGCTGTGTTTCCTCAGCTGTGAGGGGCTTTCTGAGACCGGAGTCTCCCTTGAATACCTTCATCATCGCCGGCGGGGCCGCGATGGTCGTCATAAGCGTCATCATAATGGCAACGCCGAATATCTCAGGTCCGACTATGCCGGATGAAAGTCCGATACCTGCTATGATAAGAGCGACCTCTCCACGCGGAAGCATTCCGATTCCTATCCTCGCAGCCCCTCTTAAGTTAAAACCCATGAAAAGCGCTGGGATTCCGCACCCGAATATTTTTCCGGCAAAGGCAAAGGCTGTATACACAAGCCCGAAGAGAATTACTCCTTTCATCGCTTGAAAATCGACCAGCATTCCCATCGTGCAGAAAAATATCGGAACCAGTATGGAATAAATTCCCTTCAGGTGATTGTGCACCTCGTTGACCAGATCCGTGCGCGACAAGGAAAGCCCCACTATGTAGGCGCCGATTATCATCGCTAGACCCGCCAATTCCGAAAGGCCGGCGAGCAAAAGCGCCAAGCCCAGCGAAAGGCTGGCGATCAGGTCGGTGGATTTGAACCACTTCAGTACCTTCGTTATCTTTCTGGCGAGCAAAAGCCCAAGCGCGGTACATATTATCCAGAATCCGAAGGCTTTGATCGCGATCATCGATATGCTCTTCCATTCTATGTCGCCTTCTCCCATGCCGGATGCCTTGCTGATACCGACGACTATGGCCAAAACTATTATGCCGAAGACGTCGTCGATGACAGCTCCTGCCAAAATCGTAACGCCTTCAGGGGAATCGAGCTTCTTCTGATCGGAGAGAACTCGGGCTGTTATTCCTACCGATGTTGCTGTCAATATCGCTCCCAAGAAAAGCGCCTTCGGATCCAGAAAGCTGTCGGCGACGCCGAAGAAGATTGCCAGCAGATCTCCGAATATGAATGAAAATAAAAGCCCGCCGATTCCTACGAACGTTCCAGCAACGGAGTATTTCAGAAAGGCCGTTACGTCCGTTTCTAAACCGACAAGGAAAAGTAAAATTATGGAGGCAAGTGTCGCGATTCCATACAATTCGGCGCTAAGAGGAATAATCGAGGAGTGATGGGGCATGAAGAGCGGGCCTATAAATGGCAGGGGAAGTGATCCAAGCGCATAGGGACCTATGATCATTCCTGCGCAAAGCTCGCCAAGCACTGCCGGCTGCTTAAGAACCCTTGTGAAGAAATATCCAAAACCCCTCGCCACTATTATGATGAGAGCGAGTTCGAGGATTAGGCGCGTCATCCTCTCCCCCATATCTGAACTGGTCGAACCGTCTGAGGCAAGGAGGAGGGGTGGAAAAATGAGAAGCAAAAGAAAAAATAAAGTTTTTTTCATGGCCTGTTCTTTTCGATTGTCATTTCGAGCCTTCGATGAGGTTGGCGAGCAGCTCCTCATCCGAGTTCGAGTTGATTAGGTTCGTTCTGAAGTTAGCGCTTCGGAGCCTCTTGCTAATTTCAGCCAAAAATTGAACGTGTGGGATGGGATTTTCTTCCGGCGAAAGGGTCGCTATGAAGATGGTCGAAGGTTTTCCATCGATGGAATCGAAGTCGATGCCGTTTTTTTTGATCCCCAAAACCGCAGCGAGACTCTTGACCGCCTTGCTCTTTGCATGAGGGATGGCTATCCCATCCTGCATGCCAGTGGACATGCGCAGCTCGCGTTTTACGATAGCGTCGATTACGCCTTCGAGATCCGATGATCTGACCCGGCCCGAGCTCACCATTAGGAGCATCAGCTCCCTGATAATTTCCTGCTTGTTGCCGCCATGCAGATCGACCGTCACCGAGCCCGCCGTAAATATCTTCTTGAGATTCATCTGAATCCTCGCAGACGGGTTTAAATAACCTGAGCGCGGCTAACTCTCACATTTATGGAAATAAATCAATAGGTAGCTTTTATAGAGATAGGGTATTCCCATACCTCTGTTGCAGTTGGAGTTTGCTGTTTTGGAGTACACAATTGCTCTGGCGAAGCGAATATGAGCGATGAGGGCTCGGGTAGAAGGTGATGGTCTTGCTGAGATCAATCAAACTACCCACCCCCGCATAAAAAGGCAGGGATTTTATCTTAATAGGCCTAGTCGGTGGTGGTATAATTTTGACGATTTTAGCTGAATATGGCCATTTTTTCGACGCCGGCTGGATTCTAAAAATACGCTAATATGTCATAAATATCAATTAGATAGAAGTTTAAGCTTGAAAGTGCTCCGCCACTTCATATATAAGGCCCGCCCTATGAATACAAAAAAGAGGACGTACTTCATTTTTGATCTGGATGGAACCGTGGTAAACCCCGGCACTGCGATTCCAAGGTGCATAAATCACGCCCTTCAGAAATTCGGCGTAAAGTCCGTACCAATCGAACGGCTCAAGCGCTATATAGGTTTCAGCCTCGATTCTATCTTCCAAGAGATCACCAAGCGAAAGGACAAGCGCTTCATAAAGCAGTGCGTCGAGACCTATCGCGAGCGCTTCCACAAAGAAGGGATCGCGGAGCACCGCCTCTATCCGGGGATCGTCGGCCTGCTCGAGGCTGCATCCAAGGCCGGCACGCTGGTCATCGCTTCGACAAAGCCGCAGGTATCATGCGAGATGGTCCTCGATCACTTGGGCATCAGGCCGATGTTTACCTCGGTGTACGGTGCCGATCTCGGCGGAAAAAATTCCAACAAGGGTGATCTGTTGAAACATATCTGCGCGAAGGAAAAGATAAAGGATGCCTTCGTAATAGGCGATCGGGGAATCGACATCGAGGCGGCGAAGAAATGCCAGCTGAAGTCGATCGGTGTCTCCTACGGGTATGGCACCAAGGATGAGCTTGTGAGCGCGGGCGCTGATCATATCGCTGAGACGGTCGGCGAGCTTCGCCAGTGCCTTTTGAACGCTGTACCATGAACAAAAAAATAGCCGAAAAGATAGATCTTCTCATGCGGCGCTTCCGGGAGATTGGGAGCGCCGTTGTTGCATTTTCCGGAGGAGTCGATTCCATGCTCCTCGTGGAGGCCGCGAGGAGGACAATTCCGGGGAACTTTGTAGCTGCAACAGCCATATCTCCGAGCTACCCATCTTCTGATCTTTTGCAGGTTAAAAAGTTTTGTTCAGACTTTAAAGTCGATCTGAGAATCATAGAAACAACTGAGTTCAAAGATCCCGCATTTATCGCCAACCTGGACGACAGATGTTATTTCTGCAAAAAGAATCTGTACGGCGCTTTCGTGAAGCTCGCCGATCACCTTGGACTTGATCTCCTCGTCGAGGGGACGAATCTTGAAGATTTGGGAGGGGACAGGCCGGGGTATCAGGCGTCAAAGGAAAATCCGCGCGTGGTGACCCCTCTGATAGATTGTGAATTTACAAAGGAAGATGTACGCGCCGTGGCCAGGGAGTTTTCACTCCCTTCGGCGGAGAAGCCATCCTCTGCATGCTTGGCCTCGCGAATTCCGACCGGCCTTTCATTGAGCCCCGAACTCATGTCGAGAATCGACAGAGCGGAAGATTTTCTTCGCTCGCTGGGAATTTCACAGGTCAGAGTCAGGCACCACGGAGAACTCGCGCGAATAGAAATAAGGCGGGACGAATTCGGAATTTGTATTGAAGCCGGAGAATTCGTTCATAAAGAGCTAAAACGCCTCGGCTGGAAATTCATAACGCTCGATATCATCGGCTATAGAACCGGGGGGAGCAGGGGATGAACAGATCGGATATAAAAAAGATCATAGAACAAGTCGCCGCTGGAAGCATATCTGTCGATGCGGCTCTCGATTCCCTTCGCGAGATGCCTTACTCGGATATTGAGATAGCAAAGCACGATTTTCATCGTCCTCTAAGGAACGGATTTTCCGAGGTGATATTCTGCGAGGGGAAACAGACCGAAGATCTATTTAAGATAGTCGAATCAGTGAGCGAAAAAGGCTCCAATCTCCTCGCGACTCGCGCAGCCCCCTCACTTCTTTCCGAGGTTTCGCAGCGATTTCCACGCGCTATGATAGATCAGCGGAGCAGGACCTTTTCCATCATAAACAGAGGCATCGAGAAGCTTTCGGGGCGTCTAGCGATAGTCTGCGCCGGGACAGCCGATATCGCCGTGGCAGAGGAAGCCGCGAAGACAGCCGAATTTTTTGGCTCCGAGCCCAGCCGATTTTATGATGTAGGCGTAGCAGGACTTCACAGACTTCTGAAATCGATTCCCTCCATCCGGGAACTCGACTGTGTTATCGTTGCTGCCGGGATGGAAGGGGCTTTGCCGAGCGTGCTTGGAGGATTGATCGATGCTCCGATCATCGCTGTTCCGACCAGCGTAGGCTATGGCACAAGTTTCAGAGGAGTTACCGCACTTCTCGCGATGCTCAACGGCTGTTCCGAAGGAATTACAGTCATGAACATCGACAATGGATTCGGGGCCGCATGCGCCGCCCTCAGAATTCTTAGAAAATTGAAGTCGGAGTGATTTTTTTGCCGCCCTTCCATCTATCATATCGTGCAGCTCAAAATTCCCGCAAACGCAATTCCTGATGCGCTTGCCATGAAAAAAGTTCGACAAAAAAATTCCCTCTTTGAGAACTCATATACATAATTAAGCTAAATTGAATATAATTTGATAAAATCTGTTTGACTATCTCCCTGTAAATCCATATAATTACCTTGGATTTGGCAGAAGTACTTGATTTACAACCTTTTTTGCAAAGGAGGGGGAAAATGGTTTGCAAGAAGAAAGTAGCGAAGAAAAAGAAGGTGGCGAAGAAGAAAAAGGTAGTGAAGAAGAAAAAAGTGGCAAAGAAGAAAAAGGTAGTGAAGAAGAAAAAAGTAGCAAAGAAGAAGGCGTCCCCGAGGAGAAAGACCAGGAAGTAGTTCTTTTCGAAGATGCAGACATAAAAGGGAGCCTCTTGAGGCTCCTTTTTTATTCCCCCTTGCCTTGAGTGCTTTAATCACACCGCCTACAGCGAGGCGGCTTGGGATCCAGTAAAAGCCGTGAGCGATCTCTCGGTGAAAATATTTTACATGATCCTCCATTTTATCTTGTTTCACCTATCCATATGTGTTAGCTGCGCTCATCGAATTTTCAGGATGATTTTGAAGGGAGGTTTTAAATGTCAGCATTTGTTCCGAACAAGGTCTTTCTTACCAAGGGAGTCGGCAGACATCGCGAAAAACTTCAGAGCTTTGAAATGGCTCTCAGACATGCAAGAATAGCGCAATTCAATCTGGTGCGCGTGTCGAGCATTTATCCCCCTAACTGCAAGATCATAAGCAGGAACGAGGGAGTAAATCAGCTGAACCCCGGCCAGATTGTCTATTGCGTCCTCTCCGACATCGCAACAAATGAACCACATCGTTTGCTTGCGGCTTCGGTCGGACTTTCAACGCCGAAGAATCCGGACAATCATGGCTATCTTTCTGAACATCATGCCTACGGGCAGAATGAAAAACAGGCTGGCGACTATGCTGAGGATTTGGCCGCCGAGATGCTAGCGACCGTCCTTGGCGTTCCATTCGATCCAGATAAATCTTGGAACGACAGAAAGGGAACGTGGACAATTTCCGGCGAAATAGTCAGGACCATGAACGTCACTCAGTCAGCGGTTGCGGATCCGAAGGGCCTTTGGACCACAGTTATTGCCGGCGCAATATTCGTTCCATGAACAGTAGATGATAAGATATCTCGGAAATAATGAATTCTCTCCTTCCTACGAAGAGTCGAAGGTGGTGGTTCTTCCGATTCCATACGAAGCTACCGTGAGCTACGGCAAGGGAACTGCGTTGGGACCGGCTGCGATACTCGATGCTTCAACGCAGGTCGAGCTCTATGACGAACAGACAGGATGCGAACCTTATCAAATCGGCGTAGCAACCCTTCCTCCCCTTGACTTTTCAGGAATAAGTCACGAGAGGATAGGGGACCTAATCACGCCAGCGGTTTCAAAGATTTTGGCCGACGACAAGTGGCCGCTCCTCCTTGGCGGCGAGCACTCCATTACCCCTCCAGTTGTCAAGGCGGTCCAGAAAAAGTTTCCCGATGTGACTGTCGTTCAGTTCGATGCCCACGCTGACCTGCGCGATTCCTACGAAGGATCGAAGATGAACCACGCATGCGCGATGGCTCGGGTGAGGGAAATCGTAAAGGATGCCATACAAATAGGCATACGCAATCTCTCTGAACCGGAGGCAAAACTCGCACGGGAGAAAAAGTACAAGATATTCTACGCCCATCAGATTCATCATGACAGAGGTTGGATCAAAAAAGCACTCGACTCGATCAAGAGTGAAGAGGTCTATATAACTTTCGACTTGGATGGATTCGATTCCTCTCTCATGCCTGCCACCGGAACTCCGGAGCCGGGAGGAATAGGATGGTACGATGCGGTAGATTTCATGAATGAACTTTTTGCAAAAAAGACTGTGGTCGGGATGGACATAGTCGAGCTCGCGCCGATAGCGAATCTCCACGCATGCGACTTTCTGGCAGCCAAGCTCGGCTATAAGGCTATCGCATATCTAAATAATTCAGGAATATCTGAAAAGCTAATGGACAATTGACCATCGACAAAAACCACCGATCGTAGCTGGTCAATGGTCCATTGTCGCTGATCTTTGATCCGCCGTTCACCAGTTACGATTCACCAGTCACGGTTGTTGCTGGGATGACAAGCGCATGGCTTTTGGAGGTGCCCTGAATTTGCTGATTTTTCGAAGGTTAATTCACTGAAAACTTAGAACTTATCCCGTTGATCAAAACTGTTTTTGTGCATTGAGAAAGGTAAGGGTGGGTCACTGCAAGGTATATCCATAACGCCTGGTAAGGAAATTCATGACGTCACCGCGCTCGAGAAGCCTGCTTGCTACATTCCACTCAAAATCGTCGAGATCGACCCCGGTCTCCATCAGCAGGGTGGCAAATTCGTCCCCGTCAACATCGCCGTCTAAAACTTCAATACAAAGTGCCTTGAGAGCTGGATCCATATATCCCCCTTTAGGATCAGCTTTGGCGGCCTTAGGGTGCCAAGCAGGCAATAAGTCATTGAAATATCAAAGCAAAAGCAGACTTAGTTTATACTTAATTATGCTTAATTTAAGTATATTTTAAAAATATTTTATATAAAGTCAAGATGATATATGAAATATTAAGTTAATTCATATCTATGAATAGCTATATATTTCACTTGTTATGGTACGTCCAATTTGCTACCGAGATACGCTAAAAGTGAGGAGTTATGCGCATATTTTTACGATTTATCGCTGCGGTTTTTATCATTTTTTTCGCTTTTTCAGCGGAAGCCTCCAATCTTTCCCAGAGGGTACATGAGGTACAGCTAAAAAACGGTATGAAATGGCTCATAGTCAGGCGTACCGGCGCTCCCGTATTTTTTGGTGCGGTGATCCTCAGGGTGGGCGGTCTCAATGAAACGCCGGGCAAAACCGGGCTCGCCCACATGTTCGAACACATGGCATTCAAGGGTTCGACGCGCCTCGGCACCAAAGATTATGATCAGGAAAAACCGTTGCTCAGGATGATTGAGGATCTTGGCGAACTTCGAGAGGAGGAGGAACGCTCCAAAAAACCGGATCGGATGAAAATTGAGCAGATCGATCTCTGGATAAAAAATTTCGAGAAGGAAGCAGATGAGTATCGCTTAAAAAATGAAGTCTGGGAAATACTGATGCGAAACGGGGCGAACGAAATCAACGCCTTTACCTCAAAGGACATGACAGCATACTATGCCAGCATGCCCAAAAACAGGTTGGAACTCTGGGCGCGGGTCGCTGCCGAGATGGTATTCGATCCCGTGTTTCGCGAATTCTATATAGAGCGAGATGTTGTAGCCGATGAGAGGAGGTCTCTCACAGAAAACAATCCGAACGGAGAGATGGCTGAAAGGATCCTTCGAGCCGCCTACAAGGACGGTCCTTACAGATCTTCGACGATAGGATCCATGGAAGACATAGAAAATCTGACGATAGCCGACGCGAGAGAATTTCATCGTCGCTACTATGTCCCGGGGAATATGGTCGGTATAATAGTCGGCGATGTGAGTATTACCAACGCTAAAAAAATAATTCAGAAGGTCTTCGGCGGCTACGAACGAAGGCCCTTGCCCGAAGCACCTCTTCACTCTGGGGAGTGGAAGCGCGGGACATACGAGCGATTTGCCTTCAACTCGGAGCCTTCCATCGCGATTGCGTATCATAAGCCGACTCTTCCGGATAAAGATGAATATGTCTTCGACGTCATCACCTCTCTTCTTTGCGAAGGAAGATCGAGCAGGTTGGAAAAAAAACTTGTCTACGATGAAAAACTTGCCAGAGGCATTTCCTGTTCTAACGGATATCCGGGCTCGCGTTTGGACAATCTCTTGATACTGTGGATAGAACCACTTACAGGAGTTCCTTCCAAAAAAATTCTTTCTGCTGTCGAAGAAGAAATTGAAATTTTAAGAACTTCTCCGGCATCTGCGGGCGATCTGGCAAGAGTCAGAAAACAGGTGCTTGCAGAGATCATGTTCGCTCTGGATGATAATCGATCGCTCGGTATGGCCCTTGGACGTTTCGATGCAGTATTTGGCGACTGGAGGATTTTAGCGGATTATCCGGAAATGATCTCAGCGGTCACCCCTGAAGATGTAATAAAGGTTTCCAATAAGTTCATGACAAAAGATGACAGGATAGTCGTGGAGAGGGTGAAATCCAGATGATAAAAAAATTCTACATAGCCATAGCTGCCGCGATCGTTCTAGCCATCGCATTCCCAGGTGGAGCTGCCGCCGATTCGGAATATTTGAAGGGGTTGGAAGGAAAAGAACTCCCGAAGATGACTGTTCCCTCCGTAGATAAAGTGGTTCTGCCAAACGGCATGACCTGCTTTATCAAAGAAGATCGGTCTCTGCCCATAATACAGATTCAGGTCACCATAAAAACAGGCAGCATTTACGAGCCTGCCGATAAGTTGGGACTGGCTTCAATCACCGGCTCCGCAGTTAGAAGCGCGGGGGCCGGTGAACTTTCGCCCGAAGATTTGGATCTGCTTATTGATTCAATGGGGGCAGAATTATCATCCTCAATCGGAACCGAAAGCGGTTCGGTATATCTCGCAATACTTTCTGAGGACATGGAAAAAGGGGTCGGACTTCTTTCCGATCTCCTCTTCAAACCCAGATTTGACAAAGGCAGAGTCGCTATTGCAAGGCACAAGCTTGCGGAGTCGTTGAGACGCGACAAGGACGAACCCAATCTCTTCGCATCGATACTCTTTTCCCAGCTCGTCTACGGCAAAAACAGCCCGTGGGCCAGAAGGCCGGATCCGGATTTGCTGACATCGATAGGGGAAGAGGATATAAAAAACTTTCACGCCAGCTATTTTGTACCTTCGAATATGATCCTTGCCGCTGCCGGGGATTTCAAAACTCGAGATCTCGTTGAACAGTTGAAAAAATATTTTCCCAAAGAATCCGGCAAGAAGGTGGAATTCCCGAATGTGCCAGAGCTGAAGCCCTCATTCCTTCCGGATTTGAGGGTGGTGAAAGGGCCCAAAACACAGACCTTCATAAGGATGGGGCATCTGGGGGTAAAGCGGCATAACCCTGATTGGTATTCGATCTATCTCCTTAGCCAGGTACTCGGGTCCAGCGGGTTCAAAAGTCGGCTCGTCGAGGAGATTCGCGTAAAGAGGGGGATGGCCTATAGCGTGTCGGGCGGGATATCGCAGGCGACCGACTACGGTCTCTTCACGGTCAAGATGAGCACATCGGCCGACAACGCATATGCTGCGATAAATCTGGCCAAGGAACAGATAAAAAAGCTTTCAAAGCACGGGGAGATCTCTGACGAAGAGCTGGATCTGGCGAAGAGATCGCTACTAGCCTCCTCGATTTTCGAACTGGACGGTTCATTCAAGATAGTTTCTGACAGAGCCCGCTTCATGTTTTACGGTTATCCATCAAACTATTGGATCAAGGCTTACGAAGGAATAGCCCGCGTTTCGAAAGATGATGTTGAAGATGCAGCCTCAAAGTATTTACATCCGGACGGAATAAAGATCCTGATGCTTGGTCCGACCGAGGAATGATATGCTTGAAAATAAAATTAGAGAACTGGTTAAAGCTGCGATCCTTTCATCCGTTCAGGAAGGACTTCTGTCAGGCCTTGACGGCAAGATGGAAATAGAAATTTCCGTTCCCAAGTCCGAAGCACACGGAGATTTTACAACCAACATAGCTCTAGTCGTAGCCTCGCGCGCCAAAATACCCCCAAGAAAGGCGGCTGAAATAATTGCAGCCAAGATCCCGCTAGGTACGGAGGGCGTCGAGAAAGTTGAAATAGCGGGCCCGGGCTTTATCAACTTTAAGATCGATACAAAAGTCTATCTGGAAATGCTGAGGGATATATCGGTTCAAGGCGAGAGATACGGATCAGTTGACCTGGGATCGGGAAAAAAAGTTCAGATAGAATTCGTGAGCGCAAATCCCACCGGGCCGCTCCACATAGGACACGGCAGGGGCGCGGTGTACGGCGATGCTCTGGCCAGCGTTCTTTCGGCGGCCGGCTACGAGGTTACGAAGGAATATTATGTGAATGATACCGGCAACCAGATAAAGACCCTCGGGCGTTCGGTCTATCTGCGCTACCTGCAAAAAAAAGGTTCTAGCGTCGAATTTCCAAAGGAATGTTATCAAGGCTCATACATAGCGGAGATAGCGACCGAGATAGAGGAGAAAGCCTCCTGCAAGATAGATTCGATGACAGAAGAAGATGCGATAATGTACTGCGGGGAGTATGCTGGAGTGAAAATTTTGGACAGGATCAAGCACGACCTTGCCGAAACTGGCGTGATCCACGATACCTACTTTCACGAAAATAACCTGCATGCCGACTCTGCGATAGACAGCGCTTTCAGGTTTTTGAAAAAGAACGGACATACCTACGAAGAGGGGGGCGCGCTTTGGTTTAATACAATGAAATTCGGAGATGACAAGAACAGGGTGCTGCGAAAGGCTGACGGTTCACTCACATATTTCGCAGCCGATATCGCCTACCATAAAAACAAGTTCGATCGCGGATTTCACCGAGTTATAGATATATGGGGGGCGGACCACGGCGGATACGTCGCAAGGATGAAGGCAGCTGTGGAGGCCATGGGATATGATCCGAAAAATCTAGACGTCGTCCTCATACAGCTCGTCAATCTGATGCGCGGTGGGGAATCGATTTCGATGTCCACCAGGTCCGCGACTTACGAAACCCTGGAAAATGTCAGAGATGAAGTCGGGAGGGACGCCTGCAGATATTTCTTTCTGATGAGATCCCACAACGCCCAGCTCGATTTCGATCTGGATCTCGCTAAAAAAGAGACGCCGGACAACCCGGTCTTCTACATACAGTACGCCCACGCTAGGATATGCAGCATATTCAGAAAAGCTGAAGAGGCCGGTTTCACTTTACCTTCGAATGAAGAAGTAGATCTTTCAAAGCTCGATCTTCCCGAAGAAATAAAGCTCTCCAGGATGGCATCCTCCCTTCCGAACATCATATCGGAATGCGCCGAGGAACTCGAGCCGCACAAGCTTTCCTTTTATCTGCTCGAGCTTTCAAGGATGTTCCAATCCTATTACAGCCAGGGAAAGCGGGATGAACGCTACAGGGTCATCAGCACCGATGCGGAGAGAACGCTGGCCAAGCTCTATCTCTTGAAAAACATACAGGTTGTGATACAAAACTCCCTGAGAATTCTCGGAATTTCCGCGCCTTCTGAAATGAAGCGGATGGAGGAAGCAGATGTCTGATTATATCAGAAACCGAAGAAAACAGGAAAATGGCGCAGCAGGAAGCGATGGTTTCTTCTGCCGTTTTACATTTGGGCAGTTCTTCGCGTTGCTGGTCATGGAAGTTTTTACGATATTCTTCGTCTTTTACCTCGGTGCGCGCTATGGACGCGAGCTTTTGGGAATGGATGGAAGCACGCTCCGTGCTGATGCTGAAAATGAAATTTCCGAGACTGCTCAGGATCTTCAAAAGCCGAAGGTGCTGACCACCAGCGATCCGGAGGCACAACAAATAGCCAGGGAACTCATCAAAGAAGCTAAGACTCCTGAACTCAAGGAACGTATAAGGCAGATGATAGATGGTGCATCGGGGGACAGAAGTTTACGCGCTGAAAAGCCCGTCGTTATAGAAAAAAGAATATCGGATCAGCCGCAGGCAGAGCCCGATCCTTCACAGGATTTTCCCAAGGTCATCGAAAGCGCTCCGGCACAGCAGCCTTTTGCCGAAGAACTTGCAGCCGTTCAGCCGGCCCAACAACCCGGTTCAATATCATCTGCGGACCTTGCCCAGACAAACGATTCCAGCGTGATCAGGGTGAAGTCGGGTTCCAACGCTAGATACTCGGTTCAGATAGGTTCCTACCCAAGCATGCAGGAAGGAACCCAGATCGTCGAGCGTTGGAAGGGGAAGGGGTATCCGGCCTACATGATGATCGCTGACATACCGGATCGAGGCCGGTGGTACAGGGTCAGACTTGGTGGTTTTGAAAACAGGGAGGATGCCGCCCATTATCTGAAGGAACTTCAAACGCGTGAAAATGTGGAGGCTCTTGTCGTCTTGAACGAGCAGTGACTTTTCTATGTCCCAATCGCACATCAGAAATTTTTGCATCATCGCACATATAGATCATGGAAAGTCGACGCTGGCCGACAGAATCCTTGAACATACCGGTGCGCTCAGCAAGCGCGAGCACATGGACCAATTCCTGGACAAGATGGACTTGGAGCGTGAACGCGGAATCACTATCAAGGCCCAGAGCGTGCAAATCACGTACAACGCAGAAGATGGCAAATCCTACGAACTCAACCTCATAGACACTCCCGGGCATGTGGATTTTCATTACGAGGTCAGTCGCTCGCTCGCAGCCTGTGACGGAGCTCTCCTGGTCATAGACGCCACTCAGGGGGTACAGGCGCAAACGCTTGCCAACGCCCTTCTGGCAATGCACAACGATCTGGCCATAGTGCCGGTGATAAACAAGATCGACCTTCCAAGCGCAGACGTTGAATCCGCTAAGGAACAATGCGAAGAGATTCTGGCTATTCCTGCCGACAACGCCGTTGCGGTTTCGGCAAAAACCGGGGAAGGAATAAAGGATCTACTTGAAGCGATAGTGAAGCATCTTCCGCCACCAACGGGAAACGAGAAAGCGACGCTGCGTGCGCTCATATTCGACAGCTGGTTCGACAGCTACATGGGTGCCGTCGCACTGATTCGCGTAGTGGACGGCGAAATCAGGGTAGGCCAACGGATTCTTCTCATGAACGTTGGAAAGAACTTCGAAGTTCTTCGCCTCGGCATTTACAATCCCCATCTTCGAGATGTAGAGGCTCTCAAATCCGGAGAGGTGGGAATACTGGTAGCCGGAATCAAAGAGGTCAAAGATACCAAGGTTGGCGATACGATTACGCTCTCTTCCAACCCGGCATCAAAACCCCTTTCAGGATTTCAGGACTTGAAGGCCATGGTTTTCGCAGGGCTCTATCCGGCGGATCCGGGGCAATACGACGAATTGAAGGAGGCCCTCGAAAAGTTGAAGCTGAACGATTCGGCGTTTAGCTACGAACCTGAAAGCTCAACCGCCCTTGGCTTTGGATTCAGAGCGGGTTTTCTCGGGTCCCTGCATCTGGAGATAGTTCAAGAGAGGCTTGAAAGAGAGTATAACCTCGAGCTTGTTTCAACCGCTCCGACGGTCGTATATGAAGTGATCACGACCAAAGGTGAAAAGATCATGGTCGATAGCCCAGCCAAGCTTCCCGAGCCTCAGAATATCGAAGAGATTCGAGAGCCCTACGCCAAGGCCTCCATACTCGCTCCATCCGATTCGCTCGGAGGTATAATGAAGCTCTGCCAGGAGAGAAGGGCGGAACAGAAAAACCTGGAGTTCTTCGGCCGCGAGAGAATTATGGTCCAGTACGAAATGCCTTTTTCCGAAATGATGTTCGATTTTTTTGATAATCTCAAATCGGTCTCAAGGGGATATGCCTCGCTGGATTATGAAATCATCGGCTATCGGGCTGCGCGCCTTGTAAAGCTCACTGTCCTGATCAACGGCGATCCCGTCGACGCCCTTTCGGTAATCGTGCACAGGGATGATGCGCAGTACAAAGGACGGGAGCTTGTATCAAAGTTACGAACCCTGATACCGAGACAGATGTATGATATCGCCATACAGGCTGCGATAGGTGGCAAAATAATTGCCCGGGAGACGGTCAAGGCTTATCGCAAAGACGTTACCTCGAAATGCTATGGCGGCGATGTCACAAGAAAACGAAAACTCCTCGAAAGACAGAAAGAGGGGAAGAAGAGGATGAAGAAGGTCGGCAGCGTCGATATTCCACAGGAAGCCTTTTTGAGCGTTTTGAAAATAAAATAGGTCGAATGAACGGGATTTCCCTTCGTCCGCTCGCAGGGGACGATACATTAAAGCATTACTTGAAGTAAAAAGACGTTATTTGGAGGGGTGATGTCAGCAGAACCTAATCCTAAACATCAGAAAAAGAAGGGGGCATTTCGGGAGTACTTCGAGGCCCTACTCATAGCGGTTATCGCCGCTCTCTTTATAAGATCTTTTGGGATCGAGGCATTCAAGATTCCATCCGGGTCGATGATACCGACCCTTTCCATCGGGGATCATATCTTCGTGAATAAGTTCATCTACGGTCTTAGAATTCCACTGACCAGGCATCGTTTTTTTAGGTTTACGGAGCCCAAACGCGGGGATGTCCTCGTCTTTATATATCCCGAAGATGAGAGCAAGGATTTCATCAAACGCGTTATCGGCCTGCCGGGGGACAGGGTGAAAATTTATGGCGAGGATGTTTCGGTAAATGGAGAAAACCTGCCCCGACACAAGCTGAGCGTGAAGGAATATCCCGGGGACAAAAGAAAACTCCTAGTAAAAAACTCGGCAGAGCGCGCAATCCCATTCGTAAGAGGCTGGCGTGATTTCGATTTTTATAATGAACTGGCTGGGGATTCAGATCATATCGTCCAGTACGAGAGATATCTGGATAGAAACTCCTATGATCTCGTTGTCCCTCCGGGATATTATTTCGTGATGGGTGACAATAGAGATAATTCCGCCGACAGCAGGGAGTGGGGTTTTGTTCCCGATGGAAATATAAAGGGAAAGGCGATGTTCGTGTGGCTTTCCATAGACAAGGATCACGGCGGCATAAGATGGCGCGAGTTTGGAAGATGGATTAAGTAATCTCTGAGAAATCAGCAAATTCAGGGCACCTCTAAAAACTATACGCTTGTCATCCCCGAGTGGTGTAATCGGGGATCCCGTAACAAGCGTGACTGGGAAAAACAGAGGTCAATCGTCCATGGTCGAAGTTATTGTTGCAGCTAGCTTTTCAGAAATTCCTGAAGTAATTACAGAGATCCTGTTTCGACCATTCCGTAGAAACACCAACTTTTCATTGACTATTTTTTCATTATCTGGCTTAACGGCCCGCAAAATTGGGGGATACTGACAAATGGAGAGGAAAAAAATATAGCACCAAACAGGCCTTCCGAAGCAATTCGGGAGGCCTTTTTTTTAGGGATCGAGGGGGGGGGATATGGCAGAGGCCAACGCAAAATTGCTACTAAATGAGGTATCGATGGACCGGGCGATACTCAATGTCGCAAGAAAGATAGTAGCGGAGGGGTTGGACGACATCGCACTGGTAGGGATAAAAACGCGCGGTGTTCCCCTTGCCGAATGGCTCGCCAAAAAGATACGCTCCCTCAGAGACAAGCCAGTAGATGTAGGCAGCATCGATATAAATCTATACAGGGATGATCTCAGCGAGGTGGGATACCAGCCGGTCGTAAAGAACTCCGAGCTTCAATTTCCCATCAGCGGGAGGGGGGTCATCCTGGTGGACGATGTGTTGTACACCGGCAGAACGACGCGGGCCGCTCTAGACGCCATAGTCGATATCGGCAGACCGAAATTCATCAAGCTCATGGTCATGGTCGACAGGGGCTGGCGCGAACTCCCCATACAGGCCGACTATGCCGCAAAAACCATAAAAACTCTCGCTACTCAGAATGTGAAGGTTCGCTTTCATAGCACCGACGGCATCAACGAAGTCATAGTGAAAGGATGATCTGATGTCTGAAATATTCCATGTTTTACGCTCGGACCAGTTCGACAAAAAGTTTTTGGATGAACTCTATGCGATAACCAACAACCTGCGCAAGATTTCCAGGACAAAGCGAGGCGCCGATTATCTGCGCAAACTGATGTCGGAAAAAAGGGCAATGCTATATTTCACACAGCCCTCGACCAGAACCTTCCTCTCTTTTTTGAATGCCTGCCAAATACTCGGCATGCAGACATCCGAAATCAGGGATTCAAACACATCCTCCGAAATGAAAGGGGAAACAGCGGAAGACGCCATCCGGACTTTCAGCAGCTACGTCGATATGATCATCATGCGTTCACCAAAGGCCGGGCTTGCACAGTCCATAGCGGATCTTCTGGACAGGACCCCCAGGAGGGTTCCCGTGATCAACGGCGGATCGGGGAAGGATGAACATCCGACGCAGGCGCTTCTGGATATCTACACCCTTCGCCGCTCGTTCGGGAAAAACGGAGGCGACATAGATGGAAAAACGATAGTGATGGTCGGCGATGTTAAGAGGGGAAGAACTGTGCGCTCGCTCAGCCGTCTAATGCGACACTTCAAAGATACCGAACTTATATTCGTATCTCCGGAAACGCTGCGGATAGAAAATGATCTGAGGTCATATCTCGATCAGAATAATATGAAATATTCCGAAACCGACGATTTCGAATCCGTCATCCCGAAAGCCGACGCGATCTACATGACGAGGATTCAGGATGAATATGATACGGAAGGCGAGTCGAAGGGAGTCGATTACGGCAAATTTCACTTCAGATACGAGCATATGAAGGTTCTGAAAAAGAGCGCCATTATCATGCACCCTCTGCCAAGAAGGACGGAAATTGATATCAGAGTGGATGATGATCCGCGCGCAAAATACTGGCGGCAGGAACGCAATGGCATGTGGACCCGCGTCGCACTGATCGCCAAGATATTCGGAATAGATAAGGAGATAACGGAGCCCTATGGGACCTGATTTACAAAAGAGGAAGATAGACGCAATCGTAGGTGCGAGACTCGTAGATCCCGCAATAGGCTTGGACGAGGTTGCCAATCTCTTTATCGAGAATGGCGTGATCTCCGAAATAGGGGGAAGGCGCCCGAAGCCGGAGCTGCGAGTCTATGACGCTTCCGGCTTATTTCTCTCTCCCGGGTTTCATGATCTGCATGTCCATCTCCGCGAACCCGGCTTTGAGTACAAGGAGGATATCCTTTCCGGAAGCAAGGCAGCGGCTGCAGGTGGATTTACAAAAATTTATTGCATGCCGAACACGAGACCCGCTCAGGATTCTCTTGAAACTATCCGTCTTGTAAATTCGCGTGCCTGTGAGGCAGCGCTTACTAACGTCAGCCCAGTTGCGGCGATTACGCGCGCTATTTCCGGAAGCGAACTCACCGACCTTGCATCCTTTAAAAAGGAGGGGATCGAAATGATCTCCGATGACGGGCGCAGCGTCGACGATGACGGAATCATGCTGCGCGCTATGGAAATTGCGAAAGAGCTTTCGCTTGTCATCAGCACTCATCCGGAAAATACCAAGATCACCGCTGGAGGGGCGATAAATGACGGCCCTGTCGCACGCCAACTGAATGTAAAAGGAATCGACCGCGAGGCGGAGAATTCCGTAATAAGGCGGGACATAGAGCTCTGCAGAAAAAGCGGGGCGCGCCTTCATCTTGGGCACGTAAGCACGGCGGAGGGAATGGATTATGTGAGAATGGCGAAGCGGGAGGGAATCCGCGTAACCTGCGAAGTTACCCCGCATCATATAATCCTCACCGAAGAGGACGTGTTGCACCTGGGAGCAAATGGAAAGATGAGCCCTCCGCTTCGAACCGAAGCAGACCGGCTCGCCCTAATCGACGGCATACTCGATGGCACGGTGGATGCGATAGCAACCGATCATGCCCCGCATGCAGACTTCGAAAAAAGAGATTTGGTCTCTGCTCCATTTGGCGTTATAGGGATGGAGAGTGCCTTTCCCGTCTGCATGAAGCTTGTAAGCGATGACCTCCTGGATCTAAAAAGGCTCCTGGAACTTTTTACGAGCGGCCCTCGCAGGGTCATGGGTCGCGCACCAGCCGGCCTAATGGTTGGGATGCCGGCTGAGTTCACGATCTTCGATCCGAGTGCGAGGGTTGTAATAGATCCGGAGCGCTTTCATTCCAAGTCCAGAAACTGTCCCTTTGCTGGGATGGAGAGTTTTGGGAAAATCCACGCCACCTGCCTTTCAGATACACTAATAGAGCTCAATTGAACGGGGCACAATTATCTTGCTCCTAATTCCTTGATATTATAGAGCTATCGCCCGATGATCAGCTCAGGAAACACCAATAAACCCAAATGTGGGCGGGTGGAATCGTTGGTGGCCCTCGATCCTCTGCAGAGGTATATGCAGGAGGTCGCGAGCTATCCGATGCTCACTCATGCGGAGGAGCTCGAGCTCACTAAGAGGTACCGCGAACATGGGGACATCGAGGCCGCCAAGCAGCTCGTAATTTCACATCTGCGATTGGTTGCCAAGATAGCCATGGAGTATCGTAGCGCCAACTATAACGTCCATGACCTGATACAAGAGGGGAGCATAGGGCTTCTTCAGGCGGTAAAACACTTTCAGCCCGACAAGGGCTCAAGGCTGGCTCATTATGCGACATGGTGGATCAGGTCGTACATCCTAAAGTATATAATAGATAACTTCAGGATGATCAAAATAGGCACGACCAAGGAACAGAAAAAACTCTTCTACAATCTGATACGCGAAAAAGAACGTTTAGAATCAATGGGTTATGTAGCTACACCCGTAGAGCTTTCAAAGAGGCTGGGGGTAGATGCGGATGCGGTGGAGGATATGCATAGGCGCCTGACTACGCCTGAGCTAGCTCTCGAGGCACCGATCAGAAAACAGGATGATAATGAAGGCGGGCGCTGGCAGGATACTATAGCCTCGGCGGCGGCGACTCCGGACGTAGCGCTGGCCGAGCATCAGACGGAGCAACTTCTTAAAGATAAGTTCGCCGAGTTCTCTGAGACGCTAAGTGATCGTGAAAAAAAGATTTTTAAGGAGAGGTTGCTCTCCGAAGTTCCGCTGACGCTAAAGGAGATCGCCGAGCAATTTGGCATATCAAAAGAAAGGGTTAGACAAATAGAGGAGCGCCTGATAGAAAGATTGAAGGGTTTCTTCAAGGAGAGCGGTATAGAGGTGGAGACCCTTCGGCGCTGAGCCGCGCTACCAGACATAATATTTCTTATACGTCTTTACGGGGATATCAGGAGTTCGGCCCCGAGATTGGAGGATTGTCATATGAAGGATAACGCAGCTATAAAAGAGAGCATTTCAAGGGATCTCGAACCGACACCCGCTGACGCTAAAGAGCTTACGCGGGATGGGCTGCTCTCCTCACTCGCCCCCACCGTCGAACGATTTCTTTCCCAGCAGCGCCAGGATGGATACTGGTGGTATTCCCTTGAGGCCAACGAGACGATCGGAGCGGAGTTTATATACCTCATGCACTATCTCGGCGAGGTCGATGCTGAAATTCAGGAAGGAATCAAAAACCGAATCCTCGATGTCCAGCGTTCAGATGGAACCTGGGCTATCTATCACGATGGCCCTCCCGATCTCTCCACGACGATCGAGTCTTATTTCGCATTGCGCATAGCCGGCGTCCCGGCCGATGATGAAAATATGGTCAAAGCCAGACAATACATCGTCAAAAATGGCGGAATAGAGGAATGTCGTGTTTTCACAAAGATACACCTTGCCATGTTCGGCATCATCCCGTGGTCGGCATGCCCTGAGATGCCGGCATGGTTTATACTGATGCCGAACTGGATACCATTTAACATATACGAGTTCTCCAGCTGGGCGCGCGCTACGATCGTGCCTCTGCTAATTTTCATGACGCTGAAAAAAAATAAAAAAGCTCCTAATAACATAACATTAGACGAGCTCTTTAGAGATAAACCTGAACAGAGAAAGTTTCGGTTTAAGCATGAAAAAGGCCTTATCTCTATTGAAAATATGTTCCTAATCACAGATAAAGCTTTAAAGATCCTTAACAAAATACCTATTAGTCCACTACGTAAGTATGCGATTTCAAAGTGTTCTGAATGGACATGGGAGCATGTAAAGAGGACCGAGGACATATATCCCGCGCTGGCTTACTGTGCCCTTGCATTCAAAGCCATCGGATATCACAACGATTCGCCGCAGATAAGAAAGCCCTTCCAGGCGCTAAAAATGTTTCAACAGCGTTATGCGACAGCTGAAATACCTGCGCTTCCGGATGAAATTCGCGACACCCCTGCAGCACGCCCGTCGAAAATTCGTGAGATTGGCAAGGACCCATTTGTTTCCAAAAGCGACGGAAATAGGATACATCAGCAGTGCTGCATATCGCCGGTATGGGATACGCCATGGATGATGATGGCGCTTCTCGAGACGGGACTCCCTCCTGACCACCCCGCCCTTCTCAAGGCAGCCAGATGGCTCATAGGGAAACAGATAAGAACAGTAAAAGGCGACTGGAAGATCAAAAACCCCCTTGCAAAACCAGGCGGGTGGTCCTTCGAATTTGAGAATGACTATTTTCCTGACGTCGATGACACGATAGAGGTCCTCACGGCCATAGACAGGACAGCTATTCCGGAGGAGGAAAAATCTGAGGCGGTTGCCGTTGGCATAGACTGGATGCTCTCCATGCAATGCAAGGATGGCGGCTGGGGGGCCTTCGATATCAACCAGAATCAGCAGCTCGTCAATCGAATACCCTTTTCGGACCACAAGGCATGCCTCGACCCCTCGACCCCGGATATCACCGGAAGGATGCTCGAGTACCTTGTCACAAAAGGTTATACGAAGGATGACCCTCGCGTCGCCCGCGCAATAGAGTTCATCTGGAACCGCCAGAAACCCTTCGGCGCATGGTTCGGCAGATGGGGCGTAAATTACATCTACGGGACCTGGAATGTACTTATGGGCCTTTCCGCTATCGGCGTAGATCCATCCGATGAGCGCATAGTGAAGGCCCTGAATTGGCTGGAGTCAATCCAAAGGGCAGATGGGGGCTGGAGTGAATCCCCTATTACATACGAGGATGTCAAAGAGTTTTCCGGCTATAACGTCAGCCTCCCATCGCAGACTGCCTGGGCCCTCATGGGGCTGATTGCCGGCGGTCGCGCCAAGGGAAAGGCCGCAAGTCGCGGGGCTGCCTGGCTTCTGAACAACCGCAATGCAGAGGGCGGATGGGATGAGAAGCATTATACGGGGACCGGATTCGAGAGGCATTTCTACATCAGATATCACGGATACCGCCACTACTTTCCTCTTCTGGCACTTGGGAGATATGCCAAGGAGCTCAGCCCTGGGAAAGAAGTATAAAGCATGCGGGAATGACATTCATGGTGTCATCCCCGAGTGCTTTTATCGGGGATCCCGTAACAGCCGTGACTGGTGAGTGGTGAAGAGGCTGTCATTTTTCCACCCGCGCCTTGACTTTTGCCAGCATCTTCTCGACGTGTTCGGAAAGCAACCCCAAAACCATCGACTCCGGAAGCCAGATAGAAAACTCGAGGTCTATGTGATAGGTAAGTTCAGTAGCCTTCCTGTTTTTAGATTTAAGCCCCCACCAACCGCGGTTATCCTTTAGAAGTTTGTCTCCCTCGATAAAGCTCCATGAAAGTTTCTCAGGTTTATCGGAGGAGAATTTCAAGGTGTAGGAAACCTCCTGCATCACGTTCATCGTAAACTGAGCGGTTGATCCCTTGGGCGATTTTTTGATTATTTTCGCCCTTGTAACTTCATCCAAAAATTCGGGGTACTCTTCAAAGGCCGATATTACATCAAAGACCTTTTCGCGCGGGGATCCTATGAGTATCGATTTTTCGACAGTGACCATTTTTAGAACTCCTTTAAAACCATTTCCGCCATATATGAACTTCTCACCAGAGGACCCGCAAATATATATTTAAACCCGAGCTTTTTGCCATCTTCTTCCAGTTTTGTAAAATATTCCGGTTCGAGATATTCGTGGACAGCAATCGCTTTCCTGGAAGGCCTCAAATACTGGCCGATTGTGACTATATCGCAGCCAAGCGTTTTCAGATCGGCTAGAGTCTCAAGTATTTCCTCCCGGCGTTCACCAAGACCTACGATGATTCCGCTCTTCACCAGAATGTCAGGATAATTCCTCTTTGCGAATTCAAGGACGGAGAGCGACCTTCGGTAGCTTGCCATGCTTCTTATGGATGGCGTGAGGCGCTCTACGGTTTCAATATTGTGGTTGAATATCTGCGGAGCAGCGGAACAAACCTCGGATATCTCCTTTTCACGCCCCTCGAAATCTGGTGTGAGAACTTCTATAGTAGTTTTAGGAGAATGCGAACGGATGGCCTCGATAGTTTTGCGAAAGTGCGCTGCTCCGCCGTCCGGAAGGTCATCGCGCGTGACCGATGTGATCACCGCATGACGAAGTTTTAGTTCTGAAATTTCCGCAGCAACCCGCACAGGTTCCTCCCGATCGAGAGGCTGCGGCAGCCCATGCTTTACATTGCAAAACCTGCAGTTTCTCGTGCAGAGATCGCCCATTATCATGAATGTCGCCGTCCCACGCTCGAAGCATTCTCCAATATTGGGGCATTTGGCAGCTTCGCATACGGTACGGAGCCCTCTTTTTCGCAGGCGCGATTTCAAATCATGAGTCGATGCGACATTTCCACAGCGATTCTTGAGCCATTCGGGAAGTCGTGTGTGCGTTAGTTTATTCATATGCGTATCACTCACTACTGTTGTTGCGGGATCCCGTTCCAACCGTTCACCAGTTACGAGTCACTAGTCACAAGTCACGGTCGTTGCGGGATCCCCGATAGAACCATTCGGTGATGACGACCTTCTTGTCTCACCAGTCACGGCTGTTCAAATTATATGCTTAAAAACGTTTGCAGCGGTATTTTTACGATATTGTTCTCACTATCAAAATTTAATTCTGTTTCTGATATTAAAACCCCATAATTCGCCTTCGTCCTTCTCATCGTATATAAAATTTGATCATTACCTTTTTCCCCAAAACCGACCTCTAATACAATTTTTTTATCTCCAATTTTTATAATAAAATCAGCGCCACCTTTTGAGCTATCGTAAAAAAGGGATTTCACAATAATATCCTCAGCGCTTGAAATTAATGTCATACACACAACATCTTCCAAATATTTTCCTTTATGGGTTAAATAAGCATTGCGCCCCTCTACGACACTAAGCAATGCATAACGAAGGGATGGAGACATAAAGAGATACTTGGACGGCTTTCTCACCTTTTTAAAAGCCGAACCATAGGGATAAACACGAAACAAAATCTCAGCTTTTTCAAACGCATCAAACAAATCTTGAAGAGTGATTATTGAAATATTATTTAAACTTTTGGCAAAACTCGTAAAACTAGTTTCGTCACCGGAAGCCAACATTAAAAGAATATTTTTTGCTCGAGACAAAGTTTCAATTTTAAACTTTCCTAGTGCTGGAATATCCTTTTCAACAATCCTGTCGATAATTTCTAAAATCAATTTTAAACAATCGAATTCCTCTGTTTCTTTTAATGCAAAAGGCAGATTGCCAAATTTTAGGAATCTTTCCATTTCCAAAGCGTTCAACCCATACCAAAACTCTTTAATATCCTTTTCAAGCTTCAAAAAAGATTCATAACAAGATTTTCCGCTTGGACTGTACAACAAAGCCTGAACAATCTTTGCGCTCAAGTCGTTTGACACACTACCATTTAACTTTTTTTGATTTAAAACAATATCGTCGTGATTTTTAAGAAAAATATATTCTGAAAATTTCATCGGATAAAGTTTTTCAAATAAGATTCTTCTTGCAAGATCTGGAGTCGCGCGCAAAGAAAGCGCGGACGAGCCTGTACATATAACAAATATATGTTTAGATTTATCGTAAATAGTTTTCAATGCCAGCGTCCATTTTTCATCAAAATGAACTTCATCAATAAAAATAAAAACAGGCCGTTTAATTTCTTCGAAAGAACAACCTATAATTTTTTCATATTCCGTTAGAACTTCCAACAAATCGCTCTGAAGGACTCCTGTCACCTCATCCATCGTCAAATAAAGAAAATCCTTTGGGTATTTTGAGATAATTTCTTTAGACAGTTGAGCGAGCAAGGTGGTCTTGCCAACCCCTCTAAGCCCTGAAATGCCAATAAATCTCACCTCAGAACGATTTTGTAGAAAATTGTTCACACGGCTCATTACACGGTCAAAAAGATGGCGTTTTGCATATAATTTACCGCTGCGATCATGGAGATAAGCGTCTAAAAACGCAGGTATTTTAGATATTTGGTTATTAAGATAGATTTGAACTTGTTCGCTCATAGATCACTACTATATTATAATACTGTAAAAAAATCAATTACTAACATATCATACCATATAACAAGCTTATAATGCAGATTTATCGTTTAATTTCAGCATGTTACAACAAGATCTCTGTTTACACTGGGGATGACGACCTTCTCGTCATTCGGGGATGACACTATGAATGTCATTCCCGCGGCATTAAGCCGCCGCTACCGCGGGGTTCCAACCGTTCACCAGTTACGAGTCACGGCTGTCACGATATATCCGCCAGATTCATCCTTCCAGCCCAGCGCGACAGCAGAACTTCTTTTATCCGCAAATTTTCCGCAGCTGAAAGTTTGGGGTCGGCGGCTATCAAATCGAAAGCCGCCTGCCTCGCCTGCGACAGTATTCCAACATCGCGCGCAAGGTTTGCAATTCTAAATGGTGGAAGTCCGGACTGTCTCGTGCCGAGAAATTCCCCGGGCCCCCTTATAGCGAGATCCTCCTCCGCGATTTTGAAACCGTCGGTCGTCTCAACCATAACGGCGAGCCTGGTCCCCGACTCCTCGGTTCTCCTGTAATTGGTCATCAATATGCAATAGGACTGGTGCTCGCTGCGACCGACGCGACCGCGCAGCTGATGGAGCTGCGAAAGGCCGAAGCGCTCGGCGTGTTCGATCACCATCACCGATGCGTTGGGAACATCGACGCCAACTTCTACGACCGAAGTCGCCACAAGAATATGAACGCGATTTTCCTTGAATGCGCGCATGATCTCCTCTTTGCGCTCGCCAGCCATCCTCCCGTGGAGCAGCTCAACTTTAAACTGCGGTTCGAAGATGCGCGCAATTTCCTTTGACATGTCGGTCGCATTTTTCAGATCGACCTTTTCGCTCTCCTCTATAAGAGGATAGACTACGTACACCTGTCTGCCGCTTTTCAATTCATGCAGCATACCGTCATAGAGCTTCTTTCGATTATGCTCCTCGTATAAGCGAGTAACAATCGGCTTTCTTCCCTTTGGAAGTTCATCTATCACCGAAACATCGAGGTCTCCGTAGAGAGTCATCGCCAGCGTCCTCGGTATAGGAGTCGCAGTCATTATGAGTATGTCCGGCCAGCCGCGATCGGCGTTTTCAGGAGAACCCTTATCCCTGATCTCAGCGCGCTGCATGACGCCGAATCTGTGCTGCTCGTCCACCGTTATAAAGCCAAGCTTTTGAAATTTAACCCCTTCCTGAATCAGCGCATGCGTTCCAACCGCAAGCGATATCGATCCCTCTGCGAGGCCTGCGATAATCTTTTCCCGCTCGGAACCCTTTACCGAACTCGTCAATAAAGCATAGTTGAACCCGTGATTTCTGGCAAAGCGATCTATGGTCAGAAAATGCTGCTCCGCCAGAATTTCGGTTGGTGCCATGATCGCGGCCTGATATCCCGCCGATATCGCCCTGAGAGCGGCGATGAGGGCCACAACCGTCTTGCCGCTGCCGACATCCCCCTGCAGCAGCCGGTTCATCGGTCTTGGGGAACCCATGTCATTGAATATTTCATCGATGACCCGCTTCTGCGCGCCTGTCAGTTCAAATGGAAGCGATGAAACAAATCTGTTATGTGCGACATCCTCTTTCGGAAAAACGATTCCAGGTTTCACCGAATGATTTTTTCTTCGCACTGCCAATCCAAGTTCAAGAAAGAAAAGCTCGTCAAAAATAAGCGTCCTGTGCGCTATCGAACGCCCTATCGTAAGCAGCTTCGGATCGAGATCGTTCGACGGGAAATGCATCTCCTGAAGGCACTTCCATGGATCAGCCAGGTTGAATTTTTCGGTAAATTTTTCTGGAAAGATCGGTTTGATGTGCCCGTTGAATCTGTCCCATGCATTTCTGATTATCTTGCGCATGGTCTTTTGGTATAGCCCTTCGGTCAGTGGATAAACAGGGACTATCCTTCCTATAGAAGCGGAATCATCCCCTTCTCCCAGAATTTCCGTCTCCGGATGGATGAATTGCAGGCGCTGCAAAAATTTGCTCGCTTCTCCGGATAGCAGAATCCGGCTTCCCACCCTGTAACGATCTTCAAAATAGCTCTGCCTGAAGTGAAAGAATTTTGCGGAAACCTTGCCGGTGCCGTCATCGACAACCAGTTCATAAATTCTTTTTTTACGCCGTCCCATAAAAGCTATATTGCTTCTCACTATCTCGCCGGCGATCGTTCGATCCTTCCCGGGAGTGAGTTCTGAAATCTTGATGAGATTCCTGCGGTCAAGATATCTGATGGGAGTTACCGCGAGGAGATCTCCAACGGTCAAGATCCCCATCTTGAGGAGCTTCCCTGCCAAGACCGGACCAACCCCTTTTACGTACTGCACAGGGGTCGCAAGTGGAGCCCGTTCTGTGAATTTATTAGCCATCCTGGCCAGGTAGAATCGATTTTTCAGTGAAAATCAAGGTTAAGAAACAGTCGGAACCCCGCGTTAGCGGCGGCTTAAAACCGCGGGAATGACGGCGTGATTGTCATCCCCGAGTGTCGAAAAGGTCGTCATCCCCGAATGGTTCTATCGGGGATCCCGTAACAAGCGTGACTGGGAAAAACAGAGGTCAATTGTCCATGGTCGAAGTTAGTTTGCTTCTTGAAATTTACTGCACGACCGTAAATTCCGTTCGCCTATTGCGGGCGCGCCCCTTTGTGGTATTGTTGTCGGCGATCGGCCTGGACTCGCCATATCCGACAGCCTGAAGCCTGTACGGCTCTATCCCCTTGCTGATCAGATACTCGCGGACGGAGTTCGCCCTCTTTTCCGACAGCCGCTGGTTGTAGGCATCGTTCCCGATCCAGTCGGTGTGGCCTTCAACACGGATAAGCCCCAGCTGCGGATTCTGCTGCAGCAACATCACGACATCGTCGAGAATTGGATAAGAAACTGGCCTTATGACGGCCTTGTTGAACTCGAAGTGAATCTTCTGGGTGATGATGATCTTTTCTTCTACCGCTGCTTCAACTTCAACTGGCGGCGGCGGCGGCGGCTCACGATCGTAGCGATAGTTTACGCCGACCAGGACGCGAAAATCAGGATCGCCTATGCCGGTAGTGATCGCCCTTCCTCCGCCGACTGTGATTCCCAACCCCTTCGCCGCACCTTGCGGAGTGATTTTGGTCCCGACCAAAAACTCCGAGGGATTCTGAAGCTGGTTCTTGAAGAGGGATTTTATGACTGACTCGCTCCATGCCTCACCGGTGATTGCCCAGGTGTCATTGATTCTGACATTTATCCCTCCCCCCATGCTGAGGGTGTCATCAAGAAACGCATTCGGGTTTGTCGTATCGTAACGGACATATTTATACATCCTGTAACCGACGTTCAGAGAGAGAAAGACGCGGTTCTTTATATCGGCATCGAAAACCAGAGTTCCGCCGGGGCTCCACATATCGTTGCCGAGATAGGTCTGCCAATGTCCGGTTGGAAAATACATATAGGGAACCAGCGCCAAGCCGACGTGGTGTCTTTCGATGTCGAGAAGGCGAAATTTCATCTCGAGGCGCGCATCGCCGAGTTTTCCGTATTTGTTCTCCTTTTGCACGGTGGCAATGGGAAGGTTTGGATCAAACCAGGTTTGCCAAATCGCGACAGGAAGATTTGCGCCCATCGACCACCAGTCGGTCCAGCCGATAGCCCCGTGGACGTTGGTCATCATGAGGTCGTCAACTATCCCGATTATCCTCGTTCCGGCGGCGGTGGCTTTTTCATACGGCTCGTAGGCATAATCGAAGGTCATTCCGACGTTGAATCCCCACTGTGGCAAGGTTTTCGACTGGTGGATGACGTTGTACTTTCCGCCATCCGTGACCGGGTTGAAGGTCACCACATCCGGGCTGTGTCCCGCTTCGACCGCTTTTGAGATAAAGAGGACGGCCGCAAAAACCGCCACTGCAAGAACCAACACGACTCGTACTTTCGCCATTTTTCCTCCCCCGCTTTAACTTCTTGAATTTGCGGTGATCTTATTGAGAAAAAGAAAGAAGTCAATGATTACAAGAGATTATTGGGTAAAAAGCTGTGACTGGTGACTCGTAACTGCTGAACGATTGGCAAGGGATTCCCGTTTGCCCCGCGTTAGCGGCGGCTTACAGCATGCGGGAATGACATTCATGGTGTCATCCCCGAATCTTAATCTTGATCCTGATCTTAATCTTAATAAGGATGTTTTCGAATATAAGCTAATCTTACAAAATGCTGATCAAAGATCAGGGATTAGGGATCAGGATTCGAGGATTACTTCAGCTTGTATAGCATCCTCACCACCTGAAGCAGCTCCGACTGAAGCTCCTCATAGACTGGCTCGGTGATATATCCATAAGCTCTGGCGACATCGAAGATAGAGGATACTTCGGCAGCAGAACCTATCGCGATATCGAAAAACCGTCTTCTCTCCTTTATCGACTTTCTACCATTTCCTTCAGCGATATTCAGTATAACGCTCGAAAGGGCCCGTTTAAGCTGATCCACGAGATATCCTGACCCCGATGGCCATGATCCGATTAGCTCTGGCATCCTTTTTGCCACCCCAAGGCAAAGATTGTAGCAGTAAAGCCGCTGATGTCCGAACATAACCCCTCCATCTGTGATTTTAATTTCAAAACCTCCCGACCGGCTGAGAGGTTTTGAAATTAAAATCACAAGGAGGAGGTTTTAAATGAATCATCAGCGGCTTAACTGCTACGGACTTTTGCTTTCGGTCGCAAAAAGAATGCCAGAGCTAATAGGATCTCTTCCAAGGGGAAATTACTATCTGGAGGATCAGCTTAAACGAGCCCTTTCCAGCACCCTGCTTAACTTAGCGGAAGGAAATGGCAGAAAGTCCCAAAAAGACAGAAATCGGTTTTTCGATATCTCCCTAGGCTCAATAGCCGAGGTCGCCTCGATCATCGATATCCTATCGGCTTATGGATATATATCCGCCAAGTATCAGGAAGAACTAAAAACGCTGCTTCGCAGGGCTTATGCTATGATCATCAATATGAAAAAATTTAATCCGATATTTTGATTAATCTTCCTCTTAATCTTAATCTTCATCTTAATCTTGATCCTGATCTTAATCTTAATAAGGATGTTTTCGAATATAAGCTAATCTTACAAAATGCTGATCAAAGATCAGGGATCAGCGATCAGGATTCGACCCCCTCCAGCAACAGCCGTGACTGGGAAAAACAGAGGCCAATTGTCCATGATCGATTTTAAGAATGCCTGAAAAAACTCGGGGGACACGGCCGCGCGAAGCGAGTATGTGTCCCCCGAAGAAGATACTTCTATTTTAGCGCCCTACTTCCTTTTTGGCCTCACGCTGACCCTCACCCTTACCACACCAAGGGCGAGCGCCGACAACAGCACCGCCAGCAATATCGGCGCGGCAGCCCTAGCATTGAAGCCGGAATTCTCGGATATCGAGCACTTTCCGCATCCTGCCCCCCCTTCGGAGATCGAAGATACGGGCCCCGAATAGAATGAATAGCTGAGGGCTGTAGTCTCGCCGCTATTTTTGCCGTAGGTCTCCTGCAATATCGACATCTCGTATATGCCGAGATCGTCCGAGACTCCCATGGCAATATCGCGGGTTCCCTTTGCCCCTTCCTTTTTACGAGTTTCAATTATGCTCCTGACATAATCCGGTTTCAGGCGATTCTCGACATAGAGCTTCTGGGGATCGAGATCCTTCGGCCAGCTCTCTATAGTCGTATGAGTCGGTTCCGGATAGGTCCTGAGCTTCGTGTAATGTACGGCAGGGGTCGCAGCAGCGCCGTTGACGGCTTCCTTCGACTGCGACTTCGAAGTCGAAGGCATGAGGGCCACTGCACGATGCTCTATCATGTTGTTGATAGTCATTATGCCGGCCGTGCTTTCCATCACAGATGTCGCCGCCATCGGAGGGACTCCGTCGGCCGAAAACTCCAGATCTCCCTGAACTGAAGAGAGGTTCGGGAGAAGAAGCGTGGAGGCTTTTCCAGCCGAGCCCGAGGGGGATGGCAGAGGGGCGACTCGAATCGGGCTCCGCGGGGCTACGAGATCGAAGGGAAAATCCGATGATGTAATCTTGGACATATCGTGCAGCAGCATTCCCTTGCTCTGGACCATCATCCACGGACCGACGGACCCATTGAGTGCCGCATCTTCAACGATGCAGGAGACCTGGATGACGGAGTTCTTCGGACAGAAGAAATCATCCTTTCTTCCCGATGGGGTGCGGAAATAGGTCTCGTTCAGCAAATCGTAATAGAGCTTCTCCCCTTCGTCCATGAAGCTCATACACTTCACCTCGCAGTCGGATGAAGATGAGTAAATCCCATCCACAGCTACAGATGCAGGCGTACATGTGCAGGCATTAAGCTGTGCTGGGGCTATACATTCATAGCCTTCGGGGCATGAAAGCCCAGGCTCTCCGCAGGTTTCCCCATAGTCGATGGTTCCATCGCCGCAGACAGGCTCCTTTTCGCATGCGCTGCAGTCTTCGTTACAGGTATATCCTGACGGACAGCCTTCGATCCCATCGCAGAACTCAGTACCTGCTCTGATATTATCGCCGCAAACGGGTTCGCATGTGCAACCTTGGCTGCATTCAAAACCTGTTCCTTTGCACTCGCCATCTTTGGCTGTGGAATCGCATTCTTCCGATTCCGGTGAAAATACCCCATCCATGCAGGTATTGGAAATCCACATGCATTTGATTGAATTGCAGCGGTAACCTGGTTTAGTCTCATCTCCTTCGCATTCTTCACCTGAATCCACCACCCCATCGCCGCAGGTGGGCCTTTTGCAGTTAGTACGGCAGGCATCGGATGTGCTGTCGTCGTTTTTATTGCCGTCGTCGCACTCCTCGCCGTCATCCTTAATTCCATCTCCGCATACGCTGCATAGACAATCAGGATGGCATGTGCCTGTCTGACCTGCTTCAGTGTCAGTGCATTGAGGGGTCGAGATGGCCCAGTCACACTTCTCTCCATAGCCTGTTTCAAGTATCCCGTTGCCGCAGTGTGTTCCTCCTAGTATCACGGTCATCTCCCTAGGCCCCGGCATCTCACGCCCTTTAATGAGTGGGATTTTGTAGTTAAGAGGATCATTAGCAACTCGACGGTCCGGCCCGCTGCCCTTTACATCGACGATGCGATGGATTTTGTAGTTAAGAGGATCATTAGCAACTCGACGGTCACTACTACCACCTGATAATGACGGACCGGTCTCCCCCCCTTCAACATGTGTAACATGGGGAGAAGAACCGGAAGGTGATTGATCAGATCTTTCTTTGATCAGCCCCCGAAGCGATTCTATTTGAGGTAGGATTTTAGATAGTTCTGGTGTCAGCACTATAGTGGGTATTTCCATTTTTGGCTTTAGTATCCCATTAGGCAAAGCAGGAGTTATTGGTGTGCTCCTATTCGCAACAAGAGAACAGCCAGCTGCAGCAGTATCAATGGGTGCGATCGCATCAGCAGTGCTCGACGGTAGGTGAAATTGCCAAGCATGCATGGCAGTTAAGAGGTTGTCCATTATAGTCGTTGGAGCATATTGGATAGTAAAACTCCTAAGAAATTGATGTGGTCCCTCATCTTCAAATTTAACTCCTCCAAGAAAGGATGATGCATCTTGCGTATGCGAGCCATCAGCAATTCCTCCCGCATCTGTAAGATAGGCAAATCGATCCTCCCTTGAGGATGATTGATGAAATGATGAAGATCCCCAGCATTCATTTACTTTTCCCGCAAAAGGTTCATCTGGATACATACACCAAATAGCCCCTATCCCGGAAAAAATTTCTGGAAAAAACCCATTTTCCAATTTTTTATATCCAAAATCACAGAGATGATCTAAGATAGAGCAAGGTGAACATTCGTCTACCCATAATGGCAGAGCGTAGTTTTTATTTGCATGTTGGATTTTGCAAACATTCTCTTTAGGAGCGCAGCGCTGAGGAACAGGCTTATCGAATTTCTGGAATGGAGCCTTCATCTCAGTATGGCCACTTACATCTAGCTGAGTTCCTATGGTTGCGCTCATTCTGGAATAGAGGACGGAGAGCATCCCTTCGTGCTGGCTGAAGG
>Ga0255345_1000245_pt1 | contig 93863 bp, 85 predicted proteins | sample wastewater_treat_6_FD_192415 | JGI IMG/M metagenome (GOLD analysis project Ga0255345, IMG submission 192415) | Wastewater microbial communities from Lulu Island WWTP, Vancouver, Canada - plant20 | ecosystem: Engineered > WWTP > Wastewater > Unclassified | place: Canada: Vancouver, British...
GACATACCAGATGGTACAATAGGACCGATACGTTATGGCTCTTATGAATATACTCGCTCACATAGACAATATCTCACAAGCATCTATTCGAAGCAAGCTTCGGGGAATTGACCCGTAGAGATTAAATGATTAGCAGAATTCTCTCTAAAACTAAAAATTGAGAGTAAAAAATCAGATTTAAAAAAATAAAAAAGTACATTTTCCGATCTTAAAAAAATAACCCATTGTCATTTTTTAGAAATCCGGTTAAATAGAGGCCACTACAAGGAAGGAGAAAAACATGGCCGTTAAAATTTATACACTGAGCACGTGCAGTCACTGCAAAGCAACAAAGAAATTTTTAAGCGATAACAACATTGCCTTTGAGTCCATTGAAGTTGATTTACTGCAGGGAGAAGATCGGCAAAAAATGCTGGAAGAGGTCATGCTGTATAACCCGGAACGTTCTTTCCCGACCATTCTCATCGGAGAACGAGTGATCATCGGATTTAAGGAGAACGCAATCAAGGAGGTTTTAGGTATCGAATGACTCCCGATGAACTTTACGACATGATGAAGAAGACTCAGGAACCCAAGGGGTTTTTTTTCAACAAAGATAAGGATTGGGTTTTAAGTATTCTGGCTGACCTTCTGGTCAACAAGGAGCGTTATGGATATATGTCCTGCCCTTGCCGCCTGGCTTCAGGTATTCGTGAAAAAGATGCTGATATCATCTGCCCCTGTCGTTACCGTCCTGATGACGTCAAGGAGTACGGTAGTTGTTATTGCAATTTATATGTTTCTGCCGACTGGAATGAAGGGAAAATAAGCCATGAATATGTACCTGAAAGAAGACCGAAAGATAAAATAGGCTTTTAAGACTTTTTTGCTATTTGTGTCCTACAACGGTTGATCTTGAGGATTGTGCCTCACCAACAAATTGATTACACCTGTCGTGCCTATGAGGTGATTCGCTGCCGAAGTTTGGGGATCAACCCAAATATTCTCATCTTTTCTCTTGATTTCCTTTAATTAATTATTATATTCAAGCAAAACTTTAAAAGAAGGGGCTTTCTTAATGATTAATATCTACAAATGCAAGAAAAAGAATACACTCATCAGTGAAGTCTGCACCGATACAACCTGTGAGTGGCGTCTGAAAAATGAATCTTTTCTGAATTGCACATGGGTGGCCTGCAACTACGGTCCCTTTACCCTCGAAGAGGTCGGCGATATGATGGGCGTAACACGTGAACGCATTCGTCAGATTGAAGCGAAAGCGCTAAAAAAACTCCAACATAAAAAGAGACGTGATCAGTTGAAGGATTTTGCCGCGCCGGGCAATGATTGGGACAGCCTGTAAAAAAAGTTCATGATTTTCTTGATTTTAGGGAAGGACGCCTAATCCTTCTTCCTTGTTTTGTCTTTGGACAATACTTCTTTCATCTTTTCTTTTCGCTCGTCGCGAGTAAAAAGCAGGGCGCAAATTGACGATTCAATATCCATAGCGGCCATTTTATCCATGCGTGGAACAATGGAACAAAGATTTTTTAATTCTTCCATAGCTTTTGGTGAGCGATGTGATAACGTTTCCGCCATCTTTTCCGCGACTTCCATGAATTTTTCCGGGGGCTCAACTTTATTGACCAATCCCAACTTCAGCGCTTCGTTTGCACCAATCGGTTCACCTAACATGACTATTTCTTTAGCCTTTGTGATACCAACAATCTGACTTAACGGATAAAAGAAAGGGTTGAAACCGAACTTTAATTCAGGGTGACAAAAGATGGCGCTTTCCGAAGCGACCACAAGATCGCAAACAGTTACAATATTAAAACCGCCACCCAATGCAATCCCGCCCACGGCGGCAATGACAGGTTTTTTGTAAGAGTAAATTTTTTTCAGGTATTTCATCATGGATTTGAGGAATTCATCATCTTCCCCGTCGGGCAGGCTGTTCATTTCTTTGATATCCATTCCCGCTGAAAAAACATATTCTCCTCCGGTGATGACTACAGCCCTGACATGCGTATCGTTTTCCAGCTCGGTAAAAACATCATATAGCTCTTTTCTCATTTCATTAGAAATCGCGTTCATCTCGTGAGGGCGATGAAGTTTAACGACGGCATATCCATTTTTCTTTTGGATCTGTAAAGTTTGATAGCTCATTTTTTATCATTAACCATGCCGCGCAATTCTTTGCCCGTTTTAAAAAAAGGAACTTTTCGTTGAGCCAGCTGCACCTGAGCCCCCGATTTCGGGTTGCGTCCCACACGGGGTTTTCTTTCTCTCACTTCAAAACTACCAAATCCTCTGAGTTCAATGCGCTCACCGCGCTTGATCGCGTCCACCATTGAATCGAATATAATGTTTACGGCATACGTCAGATCCTTAAGAGAATAAGTTTTTAGCGATTCCTGTAATTTTTTAATCAAATCGTTTTTGGTCATGATGATTCATCCCTCTTATCTCGCAGGATAATATATATAATTCAACCCGCTTCCACTTTCCATTTTTTCTCTCAGAGAATCACTGATCCTGCTCGCCGCTCCCTCCAGAAAATAATCTAACAGCGCGTTCCGTTTTTTTGAAGGATATACCAAATCATACTTACCCTTTTTCCCGGCTAAATGACCAGCCAGTTTTACTGCGGATGCCATGTCTCCCAATTCATCAACCAAACCCAGTTCTTTCGCCTTGCGTCCTGAAAAAACACGGCCATCGGCAATTGCCAGAACCTGTTCCCTGGTAAGTTTCCTTTCTTTGACAATGACATCGATAAACTGATCAAAAATATCATCAACCAAATCCTGAATAATATTTTTTTCTTGAGGAGTCATCTCCCTTAATGGAGAACCGATGTCTTTGTATTCTCCGCTCTTAATGACGGAAGATTTCATGCCGATTTTTTTCATCAGTTCTTCAAAATTGGCAAATTGCATAATCGCCGAAATACTGCCGGTAATGGTACCCGGATTCGCAACAATTTTGTCTGCGGCACACGCCACAAGCAGGCCTCCTGAAGCAGCAATGGAACCCATGGACACAACAACTTTCTTTGTTTTTTTCAGCTCGAGGACGGCATCATAAATTTCCTGAGAAGCAGCCACACCTCCCCCGGGAGAATCAATACGCAAAACAACGGCGGCAACAGAGCCATCTTTTCCAAATTCATCAAGTTGCTCGATCACCTCTTTGGAATCTGAAATGACGCCCTCGATAGGAACGACGCCTATTTTATCTTTCAGGGAAAAACTTCTCCCGCGGCTGGAACTCGCACCCGCGTTATAAAACGATAGATATAATAGCGTGCCAAAGGTCAGAAGAATTAACATGCCAAAAATTATGGGATGTTTTCTCATCAAACTATTCGCCCTCGTTATACGTATTAATCTTTAAGTCAGCCAGAGCTTGACTCAAATTCGAACCGACATTTTCAGTGTTGTTGATATACTGATTATGATTCGTTGACGGGGCGGGAGCAGGGGATTCCATTTCTTTGATGCTCAATCTGATTTTCTTAGATTTGGGATCGATACTTTTTACAATAGCGGAGACGGTATCTCCCACAGCGTAAAGTTCGGATGATGTCTTAACACGCTTTTGACTTATTTCAGAAATATGAACGAGACCTTCTATGCCCTCTTCAATTTCCATAAAAATTCCAAAATCAGTAAAGTTCGTTATTTTGCCTGTAACCACGCTGCCCTGAGCATATTTTTGAGACAACTCATCCCATGGATTTTTTTCGATTTGCTTAATCCCCAGAGAGAATTTTTCATTCTCTACATCAATATTTAATACGACAGCTTCAACTTCCTGACCTTTTTTAAAATATTCCGACGGATGATTTACTCTGTGTTTCCATGAAATATCTGATACATGAATGAGTCCGTCAATGTTTTCCTCAATGCCGACAAAGACGCCAAAGTTCGTAATGTTTCTGACAACACCTTTCACCAGCGTCCCTACCGGATATTTTTCTTTCAGTTTTTCCCATGGATTTGGCTTCGTCTGCTTCAGACTCAAAGAAATACGCTTGTTCTGCGAATTGACTTCTAAAACCAAAACAGTGATGATATCACCGATATTCAATACTTTTGAGGGATGCTTAATTTCTCTGGTCCAAAACATTTCCGATATATGAACCAGGCCTTCAACTCCATGTTCCAGCTCCACAAAAACACCATAGTCCGTTAGATTGACCACTTTGCCTTCAACCATTGCACCGATTGGATATTTTTCTGTGATTTCTTCCCAAGGATTGTCGGTTAACTGCTTGAGGCCTAAAGAGACCCTTTCTTTTTCTAAATCCAGGGAAAGAACTTTTGTTGTTATTTTTTCGCCTTTTTGAAAAACTTCAGAAGGCTTTACAATTCTCCCCCAAGAAATATCTGTCACATGAAGAAGGCCGTCAATACCTCCCAGATCAATAAATACACCGTAATCCGTGATGTTCTTGATAACGCCTTCAACGACGTTGCCTTCCTGAATATTTTTCAAAACATCTCTTTTTTCAGCTTCTCTTTCTGAAGCGACAATGGAACGACGTGATAGAACGACATTATTGCGTTTCCGGTCAAACTTCAGTACTTTAAAATCGAGTCTCTGGCCGACGAATGCATCCAGATCTCTAACCGGACGAACGTCCACCTGCGAACCCGGTAGAAAAGCTACAATACCGATATCAACAGAAAGCCCCCCCTTAACTTTTTCAATCACGACACCTTCAACAAGCGCATCATTTTCACAGGCACTTTTGATCTCTTCCCATATTTTGACTTTTGAAGCTTTATCTCTCGACAGAACCAGATTGCCCTCTGAATCTCTCCGGTCAATTAAAACATCAATGTCATCACCGACGGAAATATTGATATTTCCCGTCGCATCTTTCATTTCATCAATAGGAATAAAACCTTCTGTTTTCCACCCCACATCCACCATAATCCTATCGTCTTTTATTTGAACGACTTTGCCGGTCGCTATGTCTCCGTATTGAAACTGATTAAGGCTCTTCTCGTAAAGTTCTTTAAAATCCATCTCTTCTTCTTTTTTTGTTAAGTTTGAGTTGTTATTGTTAACCATTAAACTGATACCCCCTATATTTTATGTAACCCTGTAATTTTTGAGATTTAACACAGTGAATATTAAATATCAACATAAAATCAATGAATTTTTTAAAGGTTTTTTATATTTTATTTCATCGATAAATATAAGATAATCTGACTCACAATGTTCTCGACAGACAGACAGTCAGAATCAATCCTAATCGCTCCCTCAGGGGGTTTTAAGGGGGCCAGTGCTCTTTGAGTGTCTTGATGATCTCGCGCCATCATGTCTTTTTGAATTAACTGATATTCGATTGATGAATTCTTAAGTAGAAGTTCTTTATATCTCCTTTTCGTTCTCTCTTCCAATGACGCATCCAGATAAAATTTAAAATCGGCCTTTGGGAAAACGACTGATCCCATATCCCGACCTTCTGCAACGATACCGCCTTTAAGGCCGGCTTCTCTTTGAAGGTTCAATAACTTTTTACGAACGACAGGAAAGGTCGATATTTTAGATGCTGCCAAACCGATTTCTTCTGTGCGGATTTTCTGTTCGACATCTTCACCATCCACGAAGACTTTCATTTGACCGTTTGTATTTTTTAATTCAACTTCCGTGTTTGAACACAGCCCTTCAAGAGCCAATGGTTCATCAATTGGAATGTTCATCTTTAACGCTTTATAGGCAAGCGCCCGGTATAGAGCTCCCGTATCCAGGTAAATATAGTTTATTTTTTTCGCTAAAATTTTACTGACTGTGCTTTTTCCTGCACCTGCAGGACCATCGATAGTAATAATAAGTTTTTTATCCATACATTTTAAATCCACCTTTCATGAAAATTGAAGCTCACAAATGAAAACTTGTCTAAAAAAATAAAGAATGTAATATATATACGTGGTTTGTCTGAATTAAAGGCCTATTTATGCGCAGTTTCATTCAAAATCAATACATTTTTTTCATCACTCTTGGTTTGTTTTTTTTATTGAAGGCAAATCTTTGCTTTGCCGAATTCACTATTCAAGATGAAAAAAAAGTCGGCAAAGAATTCTACGAAAATCTGAAAAATCATCAGCTTATTCTTCAAAACAAAGCGTTAAATGACTACGTTAACAAGATCGGCTCTCTCATTCTTGACCAAACGCCTCAGACCCCTTTTCATTTTAATTTTTACATTGTCAACAGTCCGGCAATAAACGCGTTTGCCACACCCGGTGGCTATATCTACATCAATAAAGGATTATTATTAGCCGTTGAAAATGAAGCCGAATTGGCCGGTGTGATCGCTCATGAAATCGGACATGCCAATGCCCGCCATATCGCCAGTATTATTGAAAAATCTCAAAAATTAAACATGGCCGCATTAGCCGGGGTTCTTGCGGGTATTTTGCTCGGTGGCGGAGGGGAAACATCGGCGGCGATTGCCGCCTTCTCCCTTGCCGGTTCCAGCAGTATGACCTTACGATATATGCGGGAACATGAAGAAGAAGCCGATCGAATGGGCCTGGAATACCTTGTCAAAGCGGGTTATTATCCCAGAGCAATCATTGATTTTTTAAAAATCATGAAACAAAATGAATTCATATCCAAAACGATGCCTTCCTATCTCCTGACGCATCCCGGTACAGATGACCGTATGATTTACATGGATTCATTGATTATGACGCGCTACCCTCAAAAAGGGGTTAAAAATATCATCGGCAATCTAAGTAGAATGCAAACGCTGATTCCTTTGGAACCTTCAGATCTCAATAGAAAGCTTTTCCAACTGGAGCTGTTCCTTAAAAATGATCCTGATAACGTTGACCTGATTTATGGACTTGCTGCTGTGGAAGATCAACTCGAAAAAACAGACTCATCTCTCAAGCATTATCAAAAGGCTTTGAGTTTGTCGCCCGGGGATGATGACATTTTAAAAAAGATAGGATTGATATATTTGAAATTGGGCAAGTCTGATCTTGCTCAAGAATATCTTCTTAAGGCAATCTCATTAAGCCCGAATGATGAAGCCTATTTAGCCCTGGGCAAGGCTTATTTTGCCTCCGGGAAATATCAAAAAGCCCTTGATCATTATCTGAAAATCGAGGGAAAAGAGCTTGATGATGCAAATATTGATTATCTGGTTGCGATGACCTATGGAAAACTTGATCGCCGGGGAGAATCACATTATTATTTTGGTCTCTATTTCAAAAAAATGAATAAGAAAGAAAGCGCATTGTTTCATTTCAGGCAGGCTCTAAATTATTTTCCACAGGACTCGGAACGAAATAATGTAATTCAACAGGAAATCAATAGTTTAAATAACAGTGAAAAGCAGCGGTCTGTCAAACAAAAAACGAAACATTAAAGAAATTTTGAAGACGAATAAGCTTGACATTATTGAATTCCGGTATATTTTAAGGGCAAAGGTTTAAGGACCAGAAGCCAATGCCGATTTTTGAATTTAGATGCAAAAAATGTAAAAATATATTTGAGCACTTGATTTTCTCATCATCAGAAGAAAAGAAAATTGCCTGCCCGAAATGCGGTGCCAAACAATCAGAAAAAGTCATGTCTGTATCTGCAAGAAGAAAATCCAAAGGATCATCCGGATCAACCACTTCATCATGTTCAGCCACATCCTGCCCTCCGGGATGCTCCTGTCACTAAATTTTTTTCCCTGTTTGAAATCATTCGACACATCCTTCTTTTATATTGCTAAAAGTTTCCCAATACATTATATGTCAAAAAGTTTAATTACCTATGAAAGGAGTCTCATAAAGTGAACATTTTAATTTTTGGCCCCAACGGCAGCGGCAAAGGAACTCAAGGCGCAATCGTACAGAAAAAGTATGGCGTGCCCCACATTGAAACCGGGGTAATCTTCCGGCAGAATATCTCTAAAAAAACCCCACTGGGTGAAAAAGCGAAAACATTTATTGATCGTGGCGAACTCGTTCCCGATGATATTACCATCCCGATGATTCTGGACCGCATCAAAGAAGATGACTGCAAAAATGGCTGGCTTCTGGACGGTTTCCCGCGCAATCTGGCGCAGGCTGAAGCCCTGTGGGAAGCTCTTCAGAAAGAAAACATTAACCTGGATTACGTGATCGAAATCGTTCTGGATCGCCAGATTGCGAAGAACCGCATTATGGGGCGCAGGCTTTGCAAAATAGACAACAACCATCCCAACAACATTTTCATCGATGCTATTAAGCCGCACGAGCGCGATGGTAAAATGGTTTGCCGCGTCTGCGGTTGCGAAGAGTTATCCACCCGTGCCGATGATCAAGACACTGCGGCTATTGACAAACGCCACGGCATCTACTACGATACGAAGACAGGCACCCTGGCCGCCGTAAATTTTTTCAAAGAAAAAGTGAAAGTGATTGATGTTGATGGCAGTGTAGGGGTAAAAGAAGTCACCGAAGAACTCATGAAAAAATTCGGTTAATTCTTCAGATTAATAATTAATAAAAAAGCCCTTCAGTACCTTTGGAGGGCTTTTTTAAAACAGAGCTATGGAAAATATTAGAAACTTCAGCATTATTGCCCATATTGATCATGGAAAATCAACGCTCGCCGACCGCCTGATTCAATTTACAGGCGTCTGCAACGAAAGAAATTTTCAGGATCAGCTACTGGACAATATGGACATTGAGCGGGAACGCGGCATTACCATCAAAAGCAATGCCATCTCCCTTCCCTATCGCGCTCATGACGGAAAAAATTATATTCTCAACCTGATTGACACGCCGGGGCATGTTGATTTTTCCTATGAAGTTTCGCGTTCTCTGGCCTCTTGCGAAGGTGTGCTCTTACTGATTGATGCCGCCCAGGGCGTACAGGCGCAGACGCTGGCAAATCTCTATCTGGCACTGGAGCACAATCTGGAAATCATTCCGGTAATCAATAAAATTGATCTGCCATCCGCCGATGTTGACCGCGTGCTGGAAGAAATTGATGCGGAACTGGGGCTTGATCCCTTCACGCATATCAAGTGCTCAGCCAAAGAAGGCACCGGGATTGAAGAAATTCTGGAAGCGGTCGTGCAGCGTATACCGCCGCCCAAAGGCAATTCTGAAAATCCTCTGGCCGCTTTGATTTTCGACGCCAAATATGATTCTTTCCGCGGCACCATTATTCACTGCCGCGTTTTTGAAGGAACCATCAAAAGCGGGGATATCATCAAATTTATGTCCAATGGAGCCACCTACAAAGTGGAAGAAGTGGGGCATTTTCTGCTAAGCCGCACCAAGCGCGAAAAACTTTCCGCCGGTGAAGTCGGCTACATCATCGCCGGTGTCAAAACCGTCTCTGATGTGCGTACGGGAGATACCATCACGCTGCAGGACAAGCCGTGTTCCCAGCCGCTGCCCGGCTTCAAGGACGTCAAGCCGGTGGTTTTTGCTTCTATCTATCCCATCGCCTCTGACGATTACCAGGATCTGGCCGATTCGCTGGAAAAATACAAACTCAACGATGCATCGTTTATCTACGAAAAAGACTCCTCTGCGGCCTTGGGACAGGGTTTCCGCTGCGGTTTTCTGGGACTGCTGCATCTGGATATCGTCCAGGAAAGACTGGAACGGGAATTTGACCTGTCCATCATTCTTTCCGTGCCCAGTGTCCGTTACCGTTTCACGATGAAAGATAAAGAAGTCATCTACGTGGATAATCCTGCGCATTATCCTGACCCGACAGACATTGACAAAGGCGAAGAACCCTACATCCGTTCATCCATGATGCTGCCGGAGCGCTACCTGGGAGCAGTGATGAAACTCTGCATGGAAAAGCGCGGTGTCAACTCTACCATGAATTATACCGGCCCCGGCCGTGTGGAATTATCCTATGAAATGCCGCTTGCCGAAGTGATTTATGATTTTTATGACCGCTTCAAATCCGTCACCCAGGGCTACGGCTCTTTTGATTACGACATGATTGATTACCGGGAAAGCAATCTGGTGCTGATGGATATTCTGGTTAACGGTGAAAAGGTCGATGCGCTTTCCCAGATTGTTCACCGAGACCGGGCACGAGCCAGAGCGCTTCAGGCCTGTGAAAGACTCAAAGAGGAAATTCCGCGCCAGATGTTCAAGATCGCCATCCAGGGCGCCATCGGCGGAGAAATCATTGCGCGCACTACCATCAGCGCATTTCGCAAAGATGTGACGGCCAAATGCTATGGCGGTGACATCACCCGCAAGAGAAAACTTCTGGAAAAACAAAAGGCCGGAAAGAAACGCATGAAAATGATCGGCTCGGTCAGCATTCCGCAGAGCGCATTCCTGGCCGTCCTGAAATCCGATGCGGATTAGCATGAAAAGTGAGCAGGCCGGTCTTTATATCCACATTCCTTTTTGTTTGAGCAAATGCGGTTACTGCAGCTTTTACTCCGTGGAGTCACTCCATCTTATTCCGGAATATATCGCCTCGCTCAATCAAGAAATCAAGCAATATCGTAATATCTTTTCATCATTCGACACCGTCTATTTCGGCGGCGGTACACCTTCCCTTCTGACGCCCAATCAGCTGACTGAAATATTGGCATCAATATATAAATATTTCAATATCACCGCCGATGCCGAAATTACCCTGGAGGCCAATCCGGGAGATCTTTCTTTTTCATATTTGAAAGCATTGCGTGCAACAGGGATTAATCGTCTGAATATTGGAGTTCAATCATTTAATGATAAAATCCTAAAACTGCTTGGCCGCAGACACTCTGCAAAGGAAGCTATTTCTTCTATCAACGCGGCGAGGACTTCTGGCTTTCATAACCTGGGAATCGATTTGATTTACGGTGTTCACGGTCTGGGAATTAAATCCTGGAAAAAAACCTTGGAACAGGCCGTTGCTTTCCTACCGGAGCATATCTCCTGCTATCAGCTTTCACTTGCCGAGAAAACATCTTTATATAAAGAATATAATCTAAAAGGGTGGCGCCTTCCCGATGAAAAAACGGAACTGAAATTATTTCTGGCCACGGATGAAGAACTGACCGGTGCCGGTTACATTCATTATGAAGTTTCCAACTTTGCCCGAAAAGATGCGTTTAAATCCCGCCATAATCAGAAATACTGGCAGCATACGCCATATCTCGGTTTGGGGCCGTCCGCGAATTCATTTCTGAATAATAAACGATGGTGGAACAAGACTTCAGTTATCAAGTACATAGAAGACACTACTTCCGGAAAAATGCCGCTGGAGAATTCTGAAATGCTTTCAACAGAACAACTGCAACTGGAGACTTTGTTCCTGGGACTGCGGACGAAGGCCGGCATCAACCTTAAAAAATTCCAGACCAGGTTTGGCGTTGATCTGCCACAGGCCCGAAAAGCGATGATTGATGCTCTCGTCAAAAATAGCCTTGTTGAAATCAAGGGCGGTTTTTTGCGTCCAACGGTCAAAGGAATGGCTGTAGCCGACAGCCTGGCACTCATTTGAATTATAATCTATTGGCTGAGATAACGTTTATAACATATTGATTTATTAATATTATTATATACAAACGTCTATCTGATGATGACGGATGAAATTTCCTTTTCCAGCATTGTTTTTATGTTTTGCAGCCTTTCGTCTGACCAGGTTTTTTCTTTCAATAATTTTTTATCAAGCGTTTTGGTTGGAATGAATTTTTGCAGAACATAGAGCTTCGCGCCGGAAATGAGCTTGGCCATTTTCAGAATATCATCCTCAGCAAGCTGCGATGCTACGACGGTTGTACGGAATTCATATGGGATTGCTGATTCTAAAATAAGACGGATGCTTTCTTGGATTGACTCGGGACGAATACGAACATTGATGATTCCCTCATACCTCTTAAGGGGCGCTTTAAGATCCATCGCAACATAATCCAGAAGGTTTTCTGACAGAAGTGCTTGGATAACACTTGGATGAGAACCGTTGGTATCCATTTTGACAGCAAATCCCATTTTTTTGATGCGTCTGGTCAAAGCGGCCAGATTGGGTTGAATCGTCGGTTCTCCCCCGGTAATGGATACCGCATCGAGCTTGCCTTGGCGCGTTTCCAGAAACTCCAGAACATCACTTTCTTTCACAGAGGTTCCAAAAAAACACGGATCAACCAGCTCCGGGTTGTGGCAATAAGAGCATCGGAAATTGCATCCTTTTAAAAAGACAATCGCGCAAATCAACCCCGGATAGTCAATCAGGGATGTCCTCTGCAAACCACCGATTTTCATTTTTCTCCCTGGATTGAATAACGCCTGATCCTCACGTGATAAGGTTAAGCGAATTTAAAAACCTGACGCGAATCAAACTCTTCCTGCTTGCCTTTATTCCATTGTTTGACCGGCCGCAGATAGCCGACTACGCGCGAATAGACTTCGCAATCTTCCGCACAGGTCGGGCACTTTTCCTGCTCTCCTTTAATATACCCATGCGACGGACAGACACTGAACGTCGGCGAGAACGTGATATATGGCAGATGATAGTTATTGCATATCTTTTGTACCAGTCTTTTGACGGATTGAGGGTCATCAATTCTTTCGCCGGCAAAGGTGTGAAAAACGGTACCGCCGGTATATTTTGTTTGAATTTCATCCTGCAGGTCCAGGGCTTCAAATATGTCGTCTGTATAATCCACCGGCAATTGTGTGGAATTGGTGTAAAACGGTTCAGCGTTTTTCATTTTACCTTCACTGGCCGTAATAATATCAGGAAACTTTTCCTTATCGATTTTTGCCAGGCGGTAGGAGGTGCCTTCAGCCGGTGTCGATTCCAGATTATAGTTGTTTCCGGTTTCCTTCTGAAAACTGATCAGTTTGTTTCTCATGAAATCAAGAACCTGTTTGGTAAATTCCTGTCCTTTTTCCGTGGCAATATTGACACCCAGCAAATTCAGACAGGCTTCGTTCATCCCGACCAGTCCGATAGTCGAGAAATGGTTCTTCCAATACTCACCAAACCGCTCTTTGACCCCGCGCAAATAATATTTCGTATAAGGATAAAGATTGCCGTCTGTATACTTTTCCAGAACTTTTCTCTTCGTCTCCAGGCTTTCCTTGGCGATTTCCATCAGCCGTTCCAACCGTTGCAGAAAATCTTTTTTTGATTTCGCCTGATATCCTATACGAGGCATATTGACCGTGATTACGCCGATAGATCCGGTTAAGGGGTTTGAACCAAAAAGACCTCCTCCTCTCATTTCCAGCTCACGATTATCAATGCGCAAACGACAGCACATACTTCTGGCATCTTCCGGTTTCATGTCGGAATTGACGAAATTTGAAAAATAAGGCACGCCATACTTTGCTGTCATTTCCCACAAATCATTGATGTTCTGATCGTCCCAATCAAAATCTTTTGTAACATTGTAAGTTGGAATGGGAAAAGTAAAAACCCGCCCTTTTGCATCGCCTTCCGCCATGACTTGCAAAAACGCTTTATTGAACAGATTCATTTCTTCCTGAAACTCTTTATAGGTTTCTTTTCTCGGCTTTCCGCCAATAATCACATTCTGTTCGGCGTAATATTTCGGAACGGTTACATCCAAAGTTACATTGGTAAACGGCGTCTGAAATCCTACACGCGTCGGCACATTGATATTGAAAATGAATTCCTGCAAAGCCTGTTTGATTTCCTTCATGGACAGATTATCATAACGGATAAAGGGAGCCAGAAGCGTATCAAAGTTCGAAAATGCCTGTGCTCCTGCCGCTTCTCCCTGCAGGGTATAAAAGAAATTAACAACCTGGCCCAACGCACTGCGCAGATGATTGGCCGGTTTGCTTTCCACTTTACCGGAAACTCCCTGGAATCCCTGCAGCAATAAATCGTACAAATCCCAGCCTACGCAGTATACAGAAAGCAGACTCAAATCGTGAATATGGAAATCGCCATCCATATGCGCCTTACGAATCTCCGGAGTATATATCTCATTGAGCCAATATACTTTGCTGACTTCAGATGAAATATAATTGTTCAAACCCTGCAAGGAATAATCCATATTACTATTTTCATTGATTTTCCAATCAAGCTTTTTCAGATATTGATCAACCAGATCCACCTCCATTCTATTGGCGATGTCTCTCAAACGCGAATGCTGATCACGATAAATGATATAAGATTTGGCAGTTTTCCGAAAGGGTGAGCTCAAAAGAACTTCTTCGACGACATCCTGAATTTCTTCTACCGATAAAATTTTACCGTCAAAAAGTTTCTCGGCAAGATTTAAAACCTTGATGGTTAATTTACGTGCTTCTTTTTTATCAAATTCGCCGGTCGCATTACCGGCCTTAGCAATAGCATTGGTGATTTTTTCTGCATTAAACTTAACTAATCTGCCGTCTCTTTTTTTTATTTTCAGGTTCATAGAAATACTCCAGCGGTAAATAAAATTAAACCAAATACAGATAACGCTATATATTGGGGTTGTGTAGAGCACATTACCACTATATGTAGTAATGTTCAAGAAAATAATCACTGTTGATGAAAATGTTTTTCTTATGAAAACTCAAGTGGATAGGATGACTTTTGATAAAGAGGATGATTTTTTATAATTTATTATATTCAGAAAAATTCATGGAAAAGACTGCTCGTCCCTGCGTTGCCGATCTTAAATCCGTGGAATAACCGAAAAGCGCTTTCAGAGGAACCTTGGCTTTGATTTCACTGACTGTTCCCCTGGGATTGACAGACTGAATTTCACCTTTACGGGAGTTAATATCTCCGATGACTTCTCCCAGATACTCACTGGGTGTAATAATATCAACCATCATTACCGGTTCCAGCATGACCGGATCTGCCTGAAGGCAGGCATCCCGAAAAGCGGTAGAGGCCGCTATTTTATAGCCCTGTGCGGAAGATTCACCTTCCCGGTAAGATCCACCGGTTACCATCACCCCGACATCGATTACGGGATAGCCGTTTAATACACCATTCATGGTCGCTTCTTTGATGCCTTCCTCGATAGCATCATAATATTCCGGAGGAATAACGCTATCATCGACATTAATAATGATATCATTACCCAAACCTCTCTTGCGCGCCGTTAAGGAGAGACGGACATGCCCAAAGTGTTTTTTCTCTCCCAGTTCTCTCTCAAAAACTCCCTCCATTTCCATTTTTTTCTGAATCGTCTCGCGATAGACGACACGCGGCCTTCCCACATTGACATGACAGTTGAACTCACGCTGCAGACGATCAACAATAATCTCCAGGTGCAGCTCTCCCATGCCTGAAATAACAGTTTGTGCTGTCTCATCTTCATACTTTACTCGCAATGTCGGGTCTTCTTCGATCAGCTTTTCTAAAGCAACGGATAATTTCTCCTGATCAGCCGGTGTTTTTGCTTCAATGGCCTGACTGATAACCGGTTCGTAAAATTCTATCAATTCCAGCATGATCGGGTTTTCCTCTTTACAAAGCGTATCGCCTGTTGTTGTGGATTTCAAACCCAGTACGGCAATGATATCTCCCGCCGCGGCAGAATCGATTCGTTCTCGCTTATTGGCATGCATTTTCAATAGACGAGCAATTTTTTCCTTCCGTTTTTTAACGGAATTATAAATCTCATCATTAACGTTGATTTTGCCGGAATAAATTCTAACGTAGGAAAGCTTGCGACCTTCATCCATCATGATTTTGAAGGCTAATGCTGCTAAAGGTTCTTTATCCGAAGTATGCCTGACTTCTTCTTTTTGGGACACCGGATTCATTCCCTTGACGGGCGGAATCTCGTCCGGAGACGGCAGATACTGGATCACAGCATCCAATAGCGGTTGAATACCTTTATTGCGTAAAGCGGTACCACAAAGCACTGGAACTATTTTTAGAGATATCGTTGCTTTTCTCAGTGCTTCATCAATTTCTGCCACCGTAACCTCCTCTCCGTTGAGGTATTTATCGGCAATGTGGTCATCAACGTCAGCGAGCGTTTCTACGATCTCCTCCCGCCTAGACTTCATCTTTTCAATAAATTCTTCAGGAACATCTTGTTGGATCATTTCCATGCCCGAGGTTGAATCATTCCAAATGATCATCTTCTGATGAATAAGATCAATGACTCCTTGGAAATGATCTTCGCTGCCGGCAGGAATCTGAATGATGACGGGAATGGATGTAAAACGTTTTCGCATAGTTTCAACAACGCCAAAAAAGTCGGCACCGACTCTGTCCATTTTGTTGATAAAGGCAACTTTAGGAACGTTGTATTTATCCGCCTGATGCCAAACTGTTTCCGACTGCGGCTCAACACCTCCGACAGCACAGAACACAACCACCGCACCATCCAGAACGCGTAACGAACGTTCTACCTCAATAGTGAAATCTACATGCCCCGGAGTATCTATGATATGAATGTCATGGTTTCGCCACTCGCAAGTTGTCACCGCGGATGTAATCGTGATCCCTCTTTCCTGCTCCTGAGGCATCCAGTCCATCACCGCCTCTCCATCGTGAACTTCTCCCATTTTATAGGACTTCCCCGTATAATAAAGAATTCGTTCCGTGACGGTTGTTTTCCCGGCATCGATATGAGCGACAATACCAATATTGCGTATGCGGGATATTTTTGATTTAGGAGCCATAAAATTATTATTATTGTTGTTGTTTTAGTTTTCAGGAATAATAAGTTCCGGATCGGGAGCAAAAGCTTTGGTTGTAGAAATATGACCTTTTAATGAAGGAACTTCTTTATCCTCAATGAGGATTTTGACTTTTTTGATTTCGGGAATATTGTGAGTAATGGAGTGGGTTAAGGAAAATATGGTCGCCATTTCAGCAGCGGAGCTGCCTTCGAAGCATTTCATCAGGTTTTTGCCGAAACTGACCATTGCAACCCCCTCGTCCGTTATCGTCACGCCCCTGATATCCTTTGCCGTGACGCTTTCGGGAAAGGTATTGATCAAACCGCTCTTTGCTCCCTCAAGTTGAACTTTGATGATTTCTTTGATCTGCAGGGCTCTATCATTTTCTTTGATGACCCAATGTTTTTCGGTCTTCAAAAAACGTTCCTGAGGGTCGGAAAAATATATTTTAGCAGCTATTTTCTCCTTCTTTTTCATGGCCTCCATATCTTCGGTGGGAAACAAAGCGCTAAATAAGATGACGAAGAATATCGCCAATACAATAAATCCACCTCCCATGATGAGCAACAAATAAATGGCTTTTGTTGATTTTTTAACCTTCTTTTCTTTTATATTTTCTGACCTGAGTTGTTTCTTGGTCGACATAAATGCACTCCTCTTTAAAAAGCCGCGCCAATTTATGGTATTTTGCAATAACTGTCAAGAAGAACAAAATTTTTTGGCGTAAACATTTTTCATCATCCTAATAAAAAAACAGCCCTGCATTGAGAATTTATTGATTCATCACTGCAGGAACTGTTGATTTTTTATTTTATGCTGTGCCTTGTGAAACACCTAACGAACTGATTATCATTATCCACTGCACGAAGGCACTGTTACTGTTTCCATTGGGGTATCGTTAGTAATTTTCTGCTAGAACTTCGTAATAAGCCTGCGGATGGTGACAGGCCGGGCACTCTTTCGGCGCCTCTGTTCCTTCATAAACATAACCGCAATTAATACAATGCCATTTTGTGTTTTCTTTCTTTTTAAATACTTCGCCTTTAACAATATTGTCAGCCAGTTCGCGATATCTCTGCTCGTGAAATTTTTCAACCTTGGAGATCTGTTCAAAAGATGTCGCGATATCAGGAAACCCTTCTTCTCTGGCAATTTTTGCCGCTTCAGCGTAAAGTATGGTCCACTCCATATTTTCCCCGGCAGCTGCCGCCTCCAGATTGCTCTTGGTGTCGGCAATGATGCCTGCAGGATAGGAAGCCGTTATTTCCACGTCACCACCTTCCAGGTATTTAAAAAATACTTTTGCATGCTCCTTCTCGTTCTCTGCTGTTTCCAAGAAAATACGCGAAATTTGTTCGTATCCTTCTTTTTTAGCCGCACTGGCAAAAAAGGTATAGCGGTTTCTCGCCTGTGATTCACCGGCAAAGGCAGCCAGCAAATTTTTTTCTGTTTTTGTCCCTTTGAGCGTTTTAGTCATCATTCATCTCCTTTCTGGTAATTTTATGGCAATATAATATGCACTCTTTAAAATTTATCAATGGTCATTTTAAACTTTAACCGATGTACAAGTTTTTACTGATGACTCTCTTCTCCGCTGATCAAATCGATTTTCTACAAATCATGGCCCGATTGTTTGAAATCCCAATGGGTTTCCTGAATATTATGCATCATTTCCACCCTTCATAGCGGAGACAACCGATAAATTTAGTTTTCAACTGAAAATTAGTTTAAATTTCCATCAATTTATAGTAAAAGTATATTTAATCGTATGCACTTTTAAAAAGTACGTATTCATCACCAGAAAAGGAGAATTCATTATGACCACCATTATGCCGGATTCAGAACAGGTTCAAAAGGCAATCAAATGGGTATCAGCCAATCTAGAAGAAGGAAAATCATTGCAGAAACTCGTTGAACAGGCAGTATTCAAATTTGATCTGTCTCCAAAAGACACTGACTTTCTGACCAATTTTTTTCGAGAAAGCCAGTCTAAATAATCAGGATTTAAGCGATCAGGGAATACCGGGCTCGGAATCTTTCGCAGCATAATGATTTACTCGATTTTAGACATTTCTTCGTAAACTTTAAAATCAATCTCACTGAAAAAAGTGTCGTATTGATCTTTCTGAAGAAGTCTTCTCATTTCCCAGCCCTTTTCGGTTTTCTTCTCTGTGCTGATAGAAAGGATAACTTCGCATTCCTTCCAGTTGATTTGTCTGACATGAGCCTTGGTCTTTGTCCGCCACTTTCCCGAAATGACATAGTCTGAATCAACAAGGTGGTTTTTATCATCTATCAGAACATGCGTCCCCATATTTTTTTCCTTGATAATGGAAGCGATGGTACGCAAAATAATTTTTTCTTTAACATCATAGACACGCGTGTACTCATCCGGCTTTGATATCAGCTCACCACCAAATGGATAAAAGCAGGACGTTATGAAAATAAATAGGACGAAAGAAAAAATAAATTTAGTTTTTGTATTATTCATCACCTATAGCCTCTGATCATCACATGATCCTTTTTTATTTGCTGTTGCCGTTAATCCACCAGTCTCCTTTTTCTTTAAACCACCAGCAAGAAGAATCTGTCGATACGATGCGTTCCGCAAGTTTTTTCCCGTTTTCCGTTGTTAATCTCTGTACGGCAAAACCAATCCACTCCTCAGAATATTTATTGCCCAAATCGCCGCATTCTTTCAACTGCAGGATAAGGGCAATCTGATCAGCGTCCCGCGTAACCAGCGATTCCTTTGTTCTTTTTGCATTAAATTCCTCAATAATCGACCGTATATCCTCACCAAAAAAAAGCTCCTCGGTTAATTCTCTGACGGCTTTTTCTTCATCGACGCTGACATATTTCTTATTAACGTAATTCATATCCCCCGTACGTGCTTCTGGCAGATCATGGAGAATGCACATCTTCAAAACACGCAACTCGTCGAGAGCTTGATCCATTTTACACAGCGTATACCCGACGAATACCGTACGCAAAATATGCTCTGCCACCGATTCATTACCGCTACCCAGGAACTGATAACCGCTGCGCGGCGTCCTGCGGAGCATCCCCACCTCAAATAAAAAATTAGCAATGCTGTTCATGTTATTCCTTCTTTAATATCCGAATACGGTTCGCCATCATTTCTGATATCTTGGATATTTGCAATTGCAGGGATGCAACACTATCTGGACGCGATGCGGTTATTTTGTCCAGCTGTGTTTTCCAGTGCTCCAGTAAATTGATCTCGTTTTCTCTTATTTTTTTTTCAAAACGTTCCTGATATTCTTTAATAAACAGGCCTGATGAACTCATTTGTGCCATTTGGGTTTTCCTCTTCTTTCAAGTTTATGGCATTATACCATCGGATATGTATCATGCAACAGCGAATTTAAAAATCACCATTTGACAGTGCTCAGCAAATCATATAATAAAAATTTAAAAAATGAATCAGGAGTTTATCCTAATCATATGTCTCACAAACCGGAAAAAGAAGACATTGCGGGCGGGCAAGCCATTATTGAGGGAGTCATGATGCGACATGGCAATAAAATTGCGGCTGCGGTAAGAAGGCCTGATAATGAAATCGTTTTTCAGGAACGTGAGTATGTTCCTCTGACGAAACGATACAAGCCGCTTGGATGGATGTTGATCCGGGGAACAATAACATTGTTTGAAATGATGATAGTGGGTTTTCAATGCCTGATGTTTTCCGCGGATGTTGCCTTGTCTGAAGAAGAAAAAAAACCTCAGGGCTGGCAGATGTACCTTTCGCTTTTGATCAGTTTTTCCATCGCTGTCTTTTTCTTTGTTGTCATTCCTGCGTTTTTCTTTACAAAAATTAAATTTTATATCGACAACCTGCTGCTGTTAAACATACTCGAAGGTTGTATCCGTTTGGGCATGTTCCTTTGTTTTCTGTTTGCAACGCTTTTCATGAATGATATGAAACGCGTATATATGTATCATGGCGCCGAACACAAAACTGTCTTCGCCTGGGAACATGGGCAGGAACTTACCGTAGAAAATGTAAAAAATTTTTCGACTCGTCATCCACGCTGCGGCACCAGTTTCATTCTTTTTGTTATGATTGTCTCGATCCTGGTTTTTTCCTTATTAGGACGCCCTGACTTTATTCACAGAGTAATCTATAAAATTCTTCTTCTCCCGGTCGTGGCCGGCATTTCCTACGAAGCCATTCGTTTTACCGGGAAATATAGTCATTTAAAAATTGTACGCGTCCTGAGCTGGCCCGGTTTAATGCTGCAAAAAATCACGACTCGCGAACCTTCCGATGACCAAATCGAAGTTGCTATTGCCGCCATGAATAAGGTTATTTAAAAATTATCCATGACCCTAAACGACACCTGCAACTCCTAATTCACGCCATCTGTTTTCTTCAATTTGTTTACCAAACTCCAGATAAGAGATTGACTTTTAATGCGAATTAGAGTAATTAAGCAAAAAAATTGATGTTTTAATTATGAACCGGGGGGAAGTCATTCATGCTTAAACGGTACGTTCTGATGCTGGCGGTTATTTTTGCTTCAATGATCTTGCTGCATCAACCCACTGTAGCAAAAGAAGACACTGCGCAAATCAAACTGAAAAAAACGGCTGTCTCAAATAATAAGTTGTATACCTATACTGTTAAAAGTGGAGACACGATATCATCTATTATAAAACAAATTCCAGGCATTAAAGAAAAAGACGTCCCCAGAAATTACCAACTGATTCAAGAGCTTAACCCTGATATCCCTGATCTGGAAAACCTTGAAGCCGGACAATTACTCGTCATTCCGGGAAAACCCTCGAAAGAGACAGAAGAGTCTAAAGTTCAAAATATAACGATTCCGCAGGAGACCAGAGTTCAAGCCACTCCTGTTCAAAAAGTTGTCGCAAAACCGTCCAAAGTTCAAGAAACTCGGTCAGCCAAAGAAAAAGAAGCCCACATAACGACCTTGAGAAAAACCGCTTCATCTTCAATCGGTGCTGTTTCCCAAAAAAGAATCAAATACAAGATAAGAAAGGGCGATACTCTTTATAAAATAATACGACGTGAATTGAGAGCGGCTGAAAGCGATATTCCGCTCAACGTCAGGGTGATTAAATCTATTAACCCGCACATTAAAAATGTTAACAAAATTTACGTGGGAACCGTTATTCAGATACCGGGCAAAACATTACTGGTAAAAACCTCTGAAGAAATCAAACCCGTAACAACTGAAATGCCCACAGTGCTTGAAAAGACACATCAGCCAGAAAAAATTATTGAAATCAAAGAGAAAAAAATAATGCCCCAGGAAGCCCGCCTAGCCGTCCTGAAACAAATCGTGAACCAAATGAACGGGACTCTCACAACAACAGGAAATTATTACCTTCCCATTCCCAAGGCAGGACAGGTGACCATTGACTGCTCTCAAATTCCTGTGGCGGAATTTGATGACAACACAACCGTCTTCATTGATTTAGAAAATCGTGCTCATGCTAATTTAAGAAAAATGATTTCAGACCATTGGACGAATTACTTTTTAATCAAAGTCAATAAAGACGATCATATTATCGATATCTTGAAAAAAATCATTAACAGCACAAAACATTACAGAATGGTCAAAAGCGAAAAACCTATCCTGTTAGGATCGCTCCCGCCGGTTGAAATTGTTGTAGACTGGATGATTATTGGGTCACTCCACTCTCAGCAAACACAACCCATGCAGGCAATCCGGCTCATTTATGAAAATAATCCTCTTCTCCCTAAATCAGTTAAAAATTATTTTCAAAAAAATGGTCTGCTGATTACAGAAATATCCGAGGAATCCGGGATTGTAAGTAAGCCCGAAGAACTTTATTCTTTGCCTCCCATTCCTGTTTTTCCCACGACATCGGCCCAAGATTTTTCTTATGCGCTGGTATCTCATTTAGGGCTTTCCGCCGAAAAAGATATCGACATTCAGCTTTTTGATACCATCAAAGATGGCTTCAATCTTTCCATAAAAGCGGATGTCCTTGTTAAAAAAGACGATAAGAAATACGTCATTTACTCACAGGCTCTTTCACAACAATTTATCCATGCCCTTAAGCAAGCCGGCCATGAAACTATTTTTGTCAATGAAAATGATTCACCAAACATCATCATGGAAAACGTTTTAAATGGTCTTGGCGTTCCGTTTGCTTCAGGCAACTATACGTTTTCAGGTTTAGAAAAAAATCAAGCCCCCTATGCTTTGAAATTTCATGCCACCAAAATCCATCAGGATTTCTATGTCGTTGATTTTGATATGGACCAGGAATTGCGGGGTTTACTTAAGGAAATATGGTCAGTCAATATCGTCAGGTATTGATCAGCGACTTATGGCGAAAGCAATTGCACTTTTTTCAGGCGGGCTGGACAGTATATTAGCTGCTGAGTTAATACGCAGACAGAATATTGATGTCATCTGCCTCACGTTTACAACGCCCTTTTTTAGTGTTCACAAAGCACAATCGGCCATAGGAAAAATCGGTCTCCCCTTAATCGTCCAGGACATAACAACTGAACATCTCCACATGCTCAAATCTCCTCGTTACGGTTATGGCAAAAATATGAATCCATGTATCGATTGTCACTCTCTTATGTTAAAGATTGCTGGCCAAAAAATGGAAGAAACCGGTAGCGATTTCATTGTTACCGGAGAGGTCCTTGGACAACGGCCCATGTCTCAAAATAAACAATCTCTTTACTTAGTGGCTAAAAATTCCGGTTACTACGACTATATCCTGCGTCCCTTGAGCGCCAGGTTATTAGATCCGATCAAAGCGGAAAGAGAAAATTTAGTTAACCGTTCGCTATTGCTTTCCATTCAGGGACGCGGACGTAAATCTCAGATCAAACTGGCATCTGAATTCTTTATCGATGATTTTTCTCCCCCCGCTGGAGGATGTCTTTTAACCGATTCAATTTTTTCCCGTCGCCTGCGGGACCTTTTTCTCTATCATGACGACAAAAATTCTCGAGATTTCGAGCTTCTCAAATATGGACGGCATTTTCGCATTAACGATAAGACCAAAGTGATCGTGGGCAGAAACAATGCGGATAATGAAGCCTTAAAAAAACTGATCCGAGAGGATGATTGGATTTTTTTTATGGCGAAATACCCGGGGCCTTTTGTTTTAATGCCCTACGGGAAAGAGGATGATCAAAATATAGCGGCTTCGCTTTGCATTCGTTACAGTGATGCGCCTGATCATGCAGAAGCTGAAGTGGTTTGTCAGCATAGACACATCTCGAAAACAATCCTGTCACGAGCCGCATCTAAAGAATATTATGAAAAATGGCTGATATGTTAAACCTGCCGTAATCGTGTGAGCGGTACAACACATTCTCTTTCCTTGTCGGTGCAGGCAGATCGGTCTCGATTTTTGTTATTGGAAGGAGATGAAAGCTTCGGATCACTTATCCAAAACATTTAAACGAGTCATCATGCCTCCTGATGTTCCGGACGCAGAAGATCATCAATGGTTTTTACCGGATTGAAAACGATTAACGGTAATCTGACTAACACCGTATTCCAGCGTGCCATAGTACCGTTCCAGAGCCCCGGAACCTCCAACGCCTTGACTCTGCGCCCCTTTTCAAATTTTTCAGTGATTAAATACGCATCGTGGTCGACAAAATCAGAAAGGTTGAATTGATCTCCCTTGTAGTTTCTGGTGCTGCAAATCATGTCTACCGGATTAAAATATTTTGACCTTCGCCATATATGATTCTGCTCTTTTTGCATTTGATCAACTTGAGCACCTTCAACAATTTGTATCGTCTGATGCCCATCCTTCCCTTCTACCCAAAAAGGCCCTCCTCCTGGTTCTTTTTCATTTCTGACCATTCCACAGACACGCAGAGGGCGATTGAATGCAGAAAACAGTAATTTAATCTTTTCTTTTTTGGAATATCGTATGAAATTTTCAGGAAATCCAATATTCAGCTCTTTTGAACAGAAAGCCATCATCTCGTCCAGTTTCCTCGTATTGATCTTTTCACTTTTTAATTCATACATATTCGCACAGATTTTTTCTCGTAATACCATGGCCATACCGGCCAGTATTTTTTTGTAAAAAATATTTTTTCTTAAAACATGTTCTGGAGCAACATTGTCGATATTTTTAATATGGATAAAATCTGCATCAAGGTTCTGCAGATTGCTCAAGAGAGCACCGTGCCCTCCAGGCCGGAAAATAAGCTTGCCCGAATCATCCCTCAACGGCAGATTGTTGTCATCGGCTGCCACCACGTTGGTTGATGGCAACTGAATCGACAGAGAAATGTGATAGATGGTCTGAAAAATATTTTCGTACTGAGATTTCAAAGCATTGATTTTCTCAAAAACAGTCCTCTGATGTTCAGGAGACACCGTGAAATGAATACAACAGCGATTATCCGCTCCGCGAAGATACTGACCGCCTTCAAATAAATGTTCTTCCAGAGCCGTACGTACTTTGTTATCTTTATCCAGGTGAAACGGAATCAATGCTTTCGGCAGCCAACCTAAATTTAAACCATTGCCCTGATCCGTTAAGAGATAGCTTAAAAGGCTCCTGAGATTTTTTTGTTTAACGTAATTTAAAGCTTCTCGATTATTTTTTATAATTTGATAAAAAGGATACTTCCTGAAATTATTAAAAAAATGATTGATCGCTGACGACTTAAGATCGTCCATTTTCATTAATGAAAACCAATCCGCAAACATTCTGCTTGCCGCACCGGAAGCCGGAACAAATTTAACCCATGTGTACATCGTGGAATGTTGTTCATAATATGAAACCAGTTTTTTCCCCTGGAGATGCGTGAGGGAGATGATTCCGTCATTGATGCTACAGGGTCTGATTAGCTTCAGACAATTCACACCACGCCGGTATTTTAACAGTTGCAGATCTACGGCCTCAATATCCAGGCCCAGCCGTGAAATTTGTCGGATGTCACGCTTCGATAATAATGTTTTGTTTTGATCCTTGCTGATTTTCTTCATGAGATGAAAATAACATCATCAGTCAGCATTGACAAGAAGAATCAGGGAAAGGATCAAAACATCAATGGGCGCCATAGCTGACATTAGATATCTTTATCATTTGACAAAATTATGGGACATGAGTAATGAAAAGAAAAAATCCGGAGAAATACAATTGGGATATTTTTTCAGAAAATTAGGATTATTATGGCTATTGTCGTTATTCACGTTATGTGCGGTCGGTGCAGAAGCTCAGATTGGCTGGGTACCGCCAAAAGGACAATCCCTTCGTGAATCCCTTAAAATGACCGAACCTCTTTCGTTCTGCAATGAACAGGTCCCTTTGGATGAAACAGATGTCCAGGAAAGACTGGAAAGAGAGTTGCTCGTTGCTCTGGACCAGAGAGATACTGTTATTCTTTGGCTCAAAAGGGTCAACCGTTATTTCCCTCATATTGAAAAAGCATTAAGGGACAACTCTCTTCCTGATGATTTAAAGTATATCGTGATTACCGAAAGCGGTTTACGGCCGCTGGCCATATCGCACAAGGGAGCTGCGGGGTTCTGGCAATTTATTGAAAGCACTGGAAACCGATACGGCATGAAAATAAACAGCCATATTGACGAGCGTCGTAATTTATTTTACTCCACCGATGCCGCAATAAAATATTTTAAGGATCTGTATACTCTTTTTGGATCATGGACATTGGCCGCAGCGGCTTACAACATGGGAGAGGACGGGCTTCTGACAGAGATCCTGATGCAAAAAGAAAATAGCTTTTATCATCTTTTTTTGAATGATGAAACCCAACGGTATGTTTTTAAAGTCCTTGCCGCAAAAATGATCCTATCCAATCCAGAGCAATATGGGTTTTCATTGACCGAGGACGATTTATATAAACCGCTGCAGTTTGAGCGCGTTCAAATAACCGTTGATCAACCTGTTCCTCTCTATATCATCTCGAAGGCTTCGAATACATACTTCAAAACCATTAAAGATCTCAATCCTCATATTAAAAATTATGATCTCCACGCCGGTCAGCACGATCTTTTACTTCCATTAGGATCATCGCCGGGATTCTTTGAAAGATATGGAAAGCTTCTTCAGGAATACCGAGATGAAAAAAACAAGTCTATTTACACCGTCAAAAAGGGGGAAACTTTGTCTGAAATAGCCAAACGGTTTAACGTGTCGATTAAAGCCATTTTGCTTTGGAACGGTATCACGAACGCCAATCGTATATCATCGGGTGACAAACTTTTGATTTTCTCTCATGTGGAAACGATCGCCAGATAATCACTTTTCGGTGCATTAAAACTCTTTGCCAGCGCTTTCATCATCCGCACCGGACAAGCTTAATTTCTTGACAAACGACCTGTTGTGATTTAAGCGCTATCTATAAAAACAGGATAGATATCTTGAGCATTCAGGCTGGTTAGGAAAAGATGGAAATTGCCGATAAGATCAGAAAACTAAAAAAAGAAAATAACGCTATTATTCTTGCCCACAATTATCAACGTCCTGAAATTCATGATATCGCAGATTTTGTCGGAGACTCGTTAGGCTTGAGTATTGAAGCCTCAAAAACCGATGCCTCGATGATTATTTTCTGTGGCGTCCATTTCATGGCCGAAACCGCAAAAATATTATCACCCGATAAAACCGTTCTTCTTCCTGAAAAAGATGCGGGATGTCCGATGGCCGATATGATTACTCCCGATCAACTATTAGCTGTGCAGACCAGTTATCCCGGAGCCGTTACCATGTGCTACGTCAACACCTCGGCCGCCGTAAAGGCCCTGTGTGATTATTGCTGTACTTCGGCCAACGCTTTAAAAATGGCGCAAAAAATCGCATCCATGAACAAAAGGATTATTTTTGTTCCCGATAAATACCTGGCAGCGTATGTTTCTTCCATCATGGACCATGACTTTATCACCTGGGACGGGTATTGCCCTGTTCATGCCAATATCGACGCAGCGGCAATATTAAAACTCAAGACGTCACACCCGCAAGCCAAGGTAATCGCTCACCCGGAATGTAAACCTGAAATTACCCGGTTGGCAGACGTCGTCTCTTCCACTGAAGGAATGAGCAAGCATATTAAAAATTCTTCCGATAAAGAATTTATTATTGCTACGGAAATTGGCATCATCCACAGGCTAAAAAAAGAAAACCCTGAAAAGACTTTTTACCCTGCTTCAGAAAAGGCCATTTGTGCAGACATGAAGAAAATTACGCTGGAAAAAGTTTTATGGTCGTTGGAAAATCGTTCCTATGAAATAACCCTGCCGGCGGATATTTTACAGAAAGCAAGACATTCCATAGAGAAGATGTTGCAAACCGTCTAGGCCGGGTGGAAACCTCTAATGAAAATATTGACGGTCCTGTTTTATGAAAAAAAGAATTATTTCGGCCACTGAAGTACCGGCATCCGGTCCCTATTCGGCAGCGGTTGAAGCACATGACTTGATATTTATTTCCGGTCAGCTTCCCGTTGACCCCGCAACGGGTGAAATCATCAGTGATGTGAAATTGGCGACAAGGCAAATTTTGAATAATATAAAACTCCTCCTAAAAAAAACTGATTTGGACTTGTCCCATGTTATCAAAACAACCGTATTCCTGAAAAACATCAAAGATTTTCCTCTGGTTGACGATGTCTACGCTGATTTTTTTCCTACCGATCCGCCAGCCCGTTCAACCGTTGAAGTCAGCGTGTTGCCACGCGGAGCACCTGTCGAAATTGAGGCGATTGCGGCCAGAGAATAATTTACGGAATGAGAATGGGAATATACATTCCCATAACTGCACTGGAGAAAACGAGAAATCATGTTCTCTTTGATTTCTATGATCATTAATTTATCTACAGGCTTTAGCCCATTGAGGTTGCGTAACGGTGTCAATCAAACGGAATGAGACATCCAAGACCTATTCGACCATTGACACGTCTTCTCTAACAGAAGAAATTATCGATAAGGCCGGTGTCGGTCTCTATATCGTTCAAAACAATAAATTTGTATATTTAAGCAATCTTTTTAAGAAAATTACCGGATTTACTGACCAGGATCTAATCGGCAGAAATTCACTTGATTATATTCATGTCGAGGATAGGGAAGAAGTCCGGAGACAGGCCATCAAATGCTTAAAAAATGAATGCGTCGAGCCCTACGCATACCGTTTTATCAAAAAAAACAATGAGCCCAGATGGATTCTGGAAACCGTAACGCCCATCGTATACCATGGACAGAGAGCTGCCCTGGGCAGTTTTATGGATATCACAGAACGCAAAATGATGGAGGACGCCCTCCGTTTGAGCGAGGAAAAATACAGGGCCATTATTGAAAATATCGAAGACGGTTACGTGGAGCTTGATCTGAAGGGTAACTTTTTGTTCTTTAATGACGCCATCAGCAAAATGCATGGTTACAGCCGAATTGAGCTACTGAAGCTCAATTATCGGGATATTATGGATGAAGATAATGCCAGGAATATTTATGCAAAATACAATAAAGTTTTTACAACCGGAGTACCTGAAAAAGAATACGAATATGAGGTGATCACAAAAAATGGACAGAGAAGAAATCTGGAAACATCCATTTCCGTCATCAAAAACTCTGCGGGGCGAGTGATAGCTTTTCGCGGTATTGTCCGGGACAGGACAAAGCACAAGCAGGCTGAAGAGGCTTTACGCCAGAGTGAGGAACAGTACCGGGGTATCTTGGAAAACATTGAGGAAGGTTTTTTCGAAGTTGACCTTGCCGGTAATTTCACGTTTTTTAATCCTGCAACCTGTAAATTGCTCGGTTATTCCAAGGAAGAAATGATCGGCATGAACTATCGCCAATATACGGATCAAAACACGGCAAAGGATGTTTTTCGAACTTTTAACAGCGTCTATAAGACAGGAATAACGAAAAGAGAATTCAATTGGCTGATTATTCGAAAAGACAGATCACGAAGGTATGTCGAAGCCTCCGTATCTTTAAAAAAAGATGCCGCGGGTAAACCGGTTGGTTTTCAGGGCTTCACGTATGACATCACCGAACGCATCCAGGCTGAATTCGAAAAAGAGGCCGCTTTAGAGGCGCTACGGGAAAGCGAGGAAAAGTACAGAAGCATTCTTGAAAACATCCAGGAAGCCTATTTTGAAGTCGATTTGAAAGGTAATTTCACTTTTTTCAACGATTCATTGTGCCGGCTCACAGGATGGTCCCGTGAATCTTTAAGAGGAACCAATTATACGCATTTCTCCGACCAGGAAAATTCAAGAATCGTTTTTCAGGCTTTTAATAACGTGTATAGAACCGGTCAGCCGACGCAAGGCTTTGACTGGTTAATTGTTAGAAAGGATGGAACAAAAAGATATATTGAAGCCTCCATATCGTTAAAAAAAGATCATTCCGGCAAACCGGTTGGCTTCAAAGGCGTCATTCGAGACATTACTGACCGTAAGCGGATCGAGCAGGAACTGAACTATATGGCAACACATGATGCTCTGACAGGGCTGCCAAATCGTTTAATGTTCAATCAGTTACTCAACCAAGCCATTCAATCCAGCAAGCGTCATAAAAAACAACTGGCTGTTTTTTTTATTGATTTAGATCGATTTAAGATTATTAACGACACGATCGGACATGAAGCCGGAGATCAGCTTCTTCAGGAAATTGCCCGGCGATTCAGATCCTCTTTGAGAGCAGTCGATGTTGTCGGTCGTCTTGGAGGTGATGAATTTGTCATCCTCATTGAGGATTTCACCGACTTCGGACAAGTTAAAGCCGTCGCGCATAAGGTGTTATCCTCCGCCATCAAGCCTCTTGTGATTATGGGAGAAGAATGCCGCGTAACGGCCAGCATCGGTATCAGCGTTTATCCCAAAGATGGACAGGATGAACAGACGCTCATGAAAAATGCTGATATCGCAATGTATTTTGCCAAAGAAGAAGGCAAAAATAATTATCAATTCTACTCTAAAGACATTAAGGCGCAGTCTAATGAACGTCTCTCCATCGAAACAAATCTGCGAAGAGCCCTGGAACGTAACGAGCTTTATTTAAAATACCAGGCGCGTTTGGATTTTAAAACCAACCACATAACCGGCGTGGAAGCCCTTTTACGCTGGGACAATCCCTATTTGGGTTCTGTCACCCCGACACAGTTCATTCCGGTCGCCGAAGAAACCGGACTGATCATACCGATTGGAAAATGGGTTCTGAAAACAGCCTGCCATCAGAATGTCGCCTGGCAAAAAGACGGTTTACCCCCCGTGTGCATGGCCGTTAACTTATCTCTCCGTCAACTGATGGACGATCATTTGCTCGCGGATATAAAAAATGCTCTGAACGAGTCGGGAATGAGCCCTGAACTTCTGGAACTGGAAATAACGGAAAGCATGGTCATGCATAACCCTTCCAAATTAATTTCGCTGTTGAGCCAGATTAAGGAAATGGGAGTGAGACTCGCCATCGATGATTTCGGCACAGGCTACTCTTCTCTGGCCCAGATAAAACGTTTCCCTATTGACACGCTGAAAATTGACAGGTCTTTCATTCGTGATCTCCCTCTGGATACCGAAGACAAAGCGATTACCGAAGCCATTATCGCCATGGGTAAAACGTTGAGTCTCACGGTCGTCGCCGAAGGGGTTGAAACCCTGGAACAGGAAAATTATCTCAGGGAAAGGGTATGTGACGAAATGCAGGGTTTTTATTTCTGCAAGCCCATCACGGCTGATAAATTTGCTGAATTACTCCGCGAACGCCATGCGTGTATCAGTCATCCATTGAATACCCCACAATCATTGACTGGCTAACAGGTTATTATTTTTGATCAAGCTCGGTCATGGCCGCATGAGCGAGCTGAGACAACGGTTCATCCATCTTCAAAAAGGTTTTTAAAAATTCCCTGGATTGTTTACCTCCCACCCTGCTCAACGCGGTTATACAGGCAGATAAAATTTCCAGCTGTTCCCTGCTTAAATCCGATTTGATAATTTTGAAAAAGCCTTTTCTTTCTTTTAAAATTCCTGAAGCAATATGCATAATTTCTGTTTCGATATTTTCCTTTTGATCAGAATCCTGGGTTTTTCCGACCGTTCTTATTAGGCTGCCGATAAAAGCCGCATCATTAAACTTCATGTCTTTTTTACCGCTCTTCTCCTTGACTAATGATAAAAGCTTTAGCGACGATTCCACGGAAACGGCAATCTCATGCTCCAAAATATTAAGGGCCTGACTTCGTACTTTTTCTTCTTCATCCTGTAAGGCGTCAATCAAGATCCCCTCGGCTTCTTTTTTATTCAACTTTGTAATCGCGATGATCGCTTTTGTTTTGATACTCGAGTTTGGATATCGAACATATTTTTTTACTGTATTCAAATCATCACTCTCACCAACATGGGCAATCACCAGTAACGCAATATTCAGAATGGATAGTGGTTGACTCTGATCTTGAAGGATTTCTATCGACCACCGTCTCGCCAGCTCGCCTTTTTTATAAAGAAGTTCTGTAACGCTTTTTAAAATATGAGGTTCTTTACTCTTGTTCAATATAATATCGATGACCTTAATAAATGCCGACTTCATGGAGAGCAGAAGGTGTTGAAGATGATTTCTTAAATCTTGATCGGCTTGAATATACTCATCAGCCAGCAACACCTCGCAATTACCAAAAACATCGTCCGGGTAATTTGAAAGGGTGCCTTGTTTTGAAGGGTCGTCGTGATGAAGAGAATAGTCGTCCAATACTTTGATGATGCGGTCGATGACAGGCCATTGTCTCCGGAGGACAAATTCGGGCATGACGGTTTTAAACTTTTCAGCATAATTTTCTCTTTCTTCATTCGAAGAGGCTTCTGCAGCTTTCCGGATATACTCATCAATATGAGCAATAATTTCACCACCCATTTTTTTATTTTGAATATCACGGCGAAGTTTTTCCGGAAGCATATAAAAATCAACAATTTTATTTTCATATAATTGTTCAAACAGATCCATTGCGTCCGGTAAATTTTCTGAAATGATTCTTTGGGTAGCTATATTCAACACTTTTGCCAAGTAAACGCTCCGCTGTTCATATAGGGCATCCTCCTGAAATGAATTTTCATTTTTAATTTTTTGATAAACTGCAAACACGGATTGAGAAACAGGTACGATCGCATCCTGAGGAACAGAATCAATCATCAATTTTTCCAGCTCGTCAATTTCCATCAAATGCGTTAAATGTTGAACGATGACATCGCCATTGATGATGAGATCGCGTACCAGATCAGAACTGTGGAGCGGTCTTATAATGTCCTCCACAATTTGTCTTTTGACCAATTTCATCTTATCCTCCGATGTCGAACGAAACATGGGCAAAACTTTTAAATCCTTGGCCAAGCGGCGCAATATAATGGATACACGCCAGGGCAGCTTGCCCCTCGAAAGAATAATGTCCGTTTTAAAGATTGTGGACACCTCTGTGATATCCAAATCAGTCAGGGCTTTTGTCAAATACTCCCCGAGCCTGGAAACATCTGCAGATTCCGGAATCGGTTCACTCATGACGTCAATAAAGGACTCGAAATGCTCAAGGGTAATATATTTTTTGATGACAAAACTGTTGAGATTTTTTCTTTCAAAATAATCTTTCAGCTTAGGAACAAATAAATCCAGCGTGTTTTCTTTGGTGAGCTTTTTGATATTAAAAGGTTCATCCAATATGCCGCTGATATGGATGTCAACCTTGTCTCCAGCCTCATGGCAGGTGAGCATGAGCTCTGTTGAGGCACCAAGGGCTTTCTGAAACTCTGTATAAAGTCCCTTTTTGACTTCCTGGGAAACAGGATGATGAGCGTCATAATAACCGCTTCGTGAAATGGCTTTTGTCAATTCAATTACAAAATCGCATACGGTTTTCGCTCTGGTAAACTCCTCCGGCAAAAAATCCTTTTTCTCATCCTGCTTCAATAAAGATTCTGCAGTGGTATTCATGACCTAAACCCCTTCATTGGTTTTTCAATAAAAAACGATTTTATCCGGACACATGCTTTTAAGGCAACCGTTTCCCATCCGCACCGATGATATGCCCTTTCAGGGATTACCCTCTTTATGGATATGACGCTCTGTTTGGAAGTATTATGTTTTATAGCACGACTTGCGTTAAATACAAATAAATATCTCACGATATTTATTTGACAAACATGCGAAAGATGTCTAAAAGAAACTCAACTTGTTTGGTTAAAGATAAATAATGAGTCAGTTTTTTCATTCATGCCCTGTCGCTCATATGAAACGATCTGCTATATTATTTTTAATATCCCTGCTGTTGAGCTCCTGTGCCTATCTATGTCCGCCCTCCCCTCCTCCGGTAAAACCGGCTAAAATTGCCCTGGTGCTGGGTGGCGGCGGTTCCAAGGGGTTTGCCCATATCGGCGTGCTCAAAGTCATTGATGCACACAATATTCCGATCCATATGATCGTAGGAACCAGCGCGGGCAGTCTCGTCGGTAGTTTTTACGCTTCAGGTAAAACCGCTTTTGAACTGCAGGATATTGCCCTGAGAATGGATAAAAGTCATGTCATTGATTATGATTGGAAAGTTTGGAGCGGTGGTCTGATTAAAGGTGACAAACTTGAGGATTTTGTTAACTCCAATATCAGTTATGTTCCCATTGAAAAACTCAAAATTCCTTTCTATGCCGTAGCCACCAATATTGCTACCGGTGAAGAAATCGTTTTTGCCAGCGGCAATACGGGAATGGCTGTACGCGCCAGTTGCGCCGTGCCGGCCATTTTTCACCCCTTGAGAATCGGCGGTAATACCTATGTCGATGGCGGCATCGTAAGCCCCGTGGCTGTGGACGTCGCCCGCCGCTATGGTGCTGATATTGTCATTGCGGTTGATATTTCCAGTAAAATCACCAATACTGTTCCCGGCGGAATCGCAGAGCCCTTGAGAGCGTTAAAAAAATCGGTTGATATTATGTATTCCCGCATTGCTGACCACCAGATTAAAAATGCGGATATTGTCATCCGCCCTAACATGCAAAACATCGGATCCACCGAAATGGAAAAATTCAATGAAGCCATCCTTGAAGGTGAAAAAGCCGCAATGTTAAAGCTACCCAAAATACAAAAAATTGTGGAAAAATTAAGACAGGAAGGGCGTCTTTAAATCCTCTTACCGATGAGCAATATTTTATGATTACGATCGGCGGCAGAGCGCATAATCTTGATGAAGCTATCGCCATCAGCCAACTGGATGTTTCCTTCATTGAAATTTCGCTTGATGACCCGGAAACCGTTTCGCAATGGATCCCCGGGCTTCTCGAATTAAAAAATACTCGCGGCGTTTATTTTCTCGCGCATTATCCCAACGAGGACAATCCTTTTGACTTGGATATTTTGAAAGAAAAGTTTCTTCCCCGGATACAAACGCTCATGAATTTATCACGACAGATTGACATCCATAAGGCGACTATCCATTTCTGGATGGACAAACGCTGGGCTCCAGCCGAACTTATCCGCGGCAAGCTCGATATCCTGACCCGTATCGTGGAGTGCGGCAATGAACACGGGATAACCGTTTGTATAGAAAACCTCAGTGAGTGCGCCGACAGTTTTGACCGCGCATTCAAAGCGATTCCCGACTTGAGAATGACGCTTGATATCGGGCATGGTCAACTTCTGGCAAAGCAAAACACCTCCTTTCGTTTCATTGAAGAACATTGCTCCCGTATCGCGCATGTACACGTGCATGATAATCACGGAGGAACATCTGTTAAAGATGATCTGCATCTGGCCCTGGGCGACGGGTCTGTGGATTACAAGGCAATCCTGAAAGCCCTGATGAATAGAGGCTACGATTCAACGATTACAATGGAGGTCAAAACCGGTGATATGCTTAAAACACGACAAAGGCTGTACCACTGTCTTTATCATACAGGGTCTTATTGACGCTTCCTCATGAAAGTATCCACAAACCAGATCATCATCATGATGATAATGGTAACCACCCCTAGCCCGGCCAACGCCCATTTGATATTGGTCGCCAAACCGGAACAGGCTACCCATACAGGTGTCGCCCGGTTAAGATCCGCTAAAAAATAAAGGTGCATCATATTTTCAAAGTAGTCGCAGATCGCAGCGACAAATGGCGTCAGAATGATGAAGTTGAATTTGGGATTCATATGATTGATTTTGAATGTCCTGGCAATAACCAGGCTCAGAAAAATGCTGTACCAGAGGGGATGCAAATTATCGAGTCTGAAATGATCATAGTAAAGACGAATCTGTCCCGATGCTATCCAGCCAGAGGCAATGGCTTTGAATGTATCACTCGACATGGTGGTTTGAAGACGCAAAGCATCAAGAGTGCCCAGTGGATAAATAATTGAACCGATGATCATTTGTGATATCAGATAAACTGTCCCGAAAATGACGATCAGGATTGTGGAGTCTGATTTTTTGATGAGAAATTTTTCAGTATGTGACAAGATATCCATGTTGAGGCCTTCTGATGTTCATTCAATCGTGAGATGCATTGCACTCTTTGTAAATCTGTAAAAGCCGGTTGTACTCTAGCGCCATCGCCTCTGCCACCTTGGCTTTAGCGTTTGATTCTCCGATCAGGCGGTTGTACCAGCGGCTTTTTTCGTTGTAAACATTAATCCGGACGTTTAATTTCTCATTTTTCTGTGTATCGCCGATGGCATTTCGTTGATCGGTTTCGATGGATTCTTTCTCCTCATCCAGTTCGGTCTTCAATCGCTTGAGTTGTTCATGGAAGGACTCAATTTCCGCCTTTTTCAATTCAATATCATGAAGCAGATTTTCCGAAGGAGCGATACAATTCTTCTGCGCCACAGGCGGAGACTGCCGTCCAAATATCTGCACCGTGATATACGTATTGATTCCTTTTATTTGCCCTTTCATCACGGATGCGCCAATCTCCTGAACATCCGTTGAAAGAATATTATTTCGGTGACCGGGGCTTTGCATCCAGCCATCAACAATTTTCTGGTTCGTGTAAAAATCACCTTTCCCTATATTTTCCGCGATGACATTGTAAGTATAACCGATGCTCTGGGCAATATCAGAAGCCTGTTGACCGGTGGGTGAAACATGGGCAAAATATTGCTGGTCTAGCATATCCCTGGCTCTTGCGTCGGCAATGACGTTTAAGAGCTGGTTTTCGACCAGAGGAGCAAGTCCGTTTTCAGTCCGTGCTTTATTTGTTAAAACAATAATGGCATCCCTGGTCAGGACCTCCCTCGGAACCGAAGGCTTGGCAGCCTGGCTTGCCAACCGCACTTCATTGAAAGACGTGTCCCCACTGTTATGGCAGGTTTGAATCCGCTCAATGAGCCTTGGCCAATTATTCACAGCCAGCACAAAAGCCATCACCAGAAGAGAAGCGATAACGATTCCATGCTTTTTCCAGAACTTATCTTCCATTCGTCTGTTGATCGTCCATGCAATTGATTGAATAGTTTATAAATAACCGTAATGGTTGTCAATAACGCACTAATGAACCTGCATGATCGGTTTTCAGTAAACGGTAATGTCTTCCACAGCCGGTATTTCCTGAACATATTCAACTTCGCGCGGAACTTTGTAAGCGGATAGATATATTTTACAGTAACGGATAATTTCTTTTTCATCAAGACTTCGCCCTTCTTTCAAAACAATCTGCGCCTTGACTATTTCACCCCGCATCAAATCCCGCTTACCCAGAACATAAGACGCCTTTACCGACGGATGCATGTCCAGTACCGCCTCCACTTCACGAGGATAGACATTGAAGCCGCTGCTGATAATCATTCTTTTCTTGAGCCCGGTCAGGAAAATGTATCCGTCCTCGTCCATTCGCCCAAGATCGCCCGTGTGCAGCCAGCCGTTTCTAATAACGGCGGCCGTCGCAGCTTCATTTTTATAATAGCCCTGCATCACATTATCGCCCCTGACAACCAGTTCTCCGACATGGTTGCGTGGAAGTTCGCTGCCATCACTGTTAACGATTTTAATTTCGACTCCGTTAATCGGAATGCCTATCGACCCAATCTTGGGGGCAGTGTCCAGCATATTAAAAGTACACACGGGAGAAGCTTCCGTCAATCCGTAACCCTCTATTGCCCGCACCCCGAACTTCTGCTCAAAAAGAGGCAGAAATTCCGGAGGCATGGGTGCCCCTCCTGTAATGCAAATCTCAAGTGAACTCACATCATATTTCGCGGCCTTTTCGTAAAATATCATGCCTATAAAAAGACGCGGCACGGCAGCAATATAGGAAATCCTTTCCCGCTCAATAGCATGGAAAAGACTGTCCATCGTCAGCCGGTCCATCATCACCATGGAGCAGCCCGCCCGAATGGAGAGCAACATGTTCGCGCTGGCGCCAAATGTATGGAAGAGAGGAATCAGTGCCAAGACAACATTCTCTGGCGTTCTCTTTAATATTGTTTGAATCACGTCTGCCTGTGAACACAAATTGCGATGCGTCAGCACGGCCCCAAGAGGCTTGCCGGTTAAACCCGAGGTATACACCATAACAGCCGGGTCTTCCGGACTGATATTTTCCGACACTTTCAAGTGATCGAAATCTGATTCAGCAGTCAATTCCTGATCCTGATTCAGTGAATCCATCGCGATGACCTGATGGCAGGACAATAAATTGTCTTTCACCTCCTTATACTTTTTCACCTGAGAAGCCTGGGTAATTAAAATCTTTGCATCCGAATCATTCAGCAGGTGGGTCATTTCATACGGCGTGGACAAGGTATTGAGAGGCACGACGACCGCGCCGGTTTTCATGATACCAAAATAACTGTAAACAAACTCCGGAATATTAGGGAGCATGACTGCAACTTTATCACCCTTGCCGATACCGAAATCCTTCAGCATTGAGGCAATCGCATTGACCGCTCTACCCAACTGTCCGTAATTAATATAAACCCTATCGCTGATTAAGGCCGTGCGTTCAGCATATTTCTGAATGGTTTCATCGAGGACCTGAATAAGATTAATGGCCGTTCCAACCTCCTGCAAAGTTGTCAGTCACTTAACATGACAATCCGTTTTTTTTCAAGAAAATTAAACATTGCATTGTTCTACAACGTGTTGTTCATCCATCATACCGGATTCCACATAAAGCTCTTTCAATGATCATGAATTTTCATCTGAAATGCCAAAGGAGTTTTCCTTGACACACCTGGCGGAATTTTCTATCCTCACCATCGATTTCTCATCAATGAGGTGAAAGATGGCGAAAATATTTACAAAAAAAAGTTTCTATTTCGGCTTCCTGCTGGTTGCGCTGGTCATCGCTTTTGAAATCATTTTATCTCGTCTTTCCCTTCCCGCCTGGCCGGCTTTCATGGTGATGATTTTCTTTTTTGTTGGTCACGAAGACCCGAAACTGACCCCGCGTATTCTCATCGGCGGGCTGGCGGGTCTTTACTGCGTTGTGCTCTGCGGCATGTTCATTGAAACGCTCCAGCCCGTGATGGAGCACGAATCAGCTAAGCTGTTTTTTATCGGTCTTTTTGTCTATTCCATTGTCCTTTTACAGCCTGCCATTCCTTATGTTTTCAACGCCTACGCCTTCATGTTTTTTCTGGTCGGCGCCCTCGCAAAGCCTACCGCAACGGTAAGCCCCTACGTCTGGATGGGCACAGAACTTATCGTCGGTTTGATTTTTATTGCGGCCATAATGGGAATCAACCGATTGGTGGAAACGGTCCTCAAAAAGGGATAATCCCTGGCGATGTTTCCCGGGTGACTGCGACAATACCTTTGCAGCATCACATTCATGGTTCGCATCCCGTATTTTAAAAAGGAGATGAAATATGTTCAACATAATGCCGAAAAATGATGATGAACAGACCCTGAGAATCAAACGTTTTTTAATCGCTTTCGGCGCCTATCTCATGTGGGGTGTCATTTGTTTTATCGGTTACGCGCTCGAACTGACCACGGTACCGTTTAGAATTCTGCTATACGGCGTTGTCGCAAACTTGATTGTCAATGTCCTTCTTTATACTGTCTTCAGGACCGGACTGAACAAAAAATTTAAAGATCCCAGTCTGACGCTTCTTCAAATGGTCATCGCCACTTTCTGGATTATGCTTGTCATGTATTACGCCTATGAAGCCCGAAGCGCCTGCCTTCTCGTCTATATGGTTGTCTTGGTGTTCGGCTTTTTCCGGTTACGCGTCATGCAGTTTCTCCTGCTTACTCTGTACGCCTGGATCAATTACGCAACTGTTGTCTTTTTAGTATACAAACTTCATCCAGAGTCTTTTAATGTAAAATTAGATATTTTGAATATCATTATCCTGGCCCTGATTTTGCCCTGGTTCGCCATGATGGGCGGATACATTACCAATCTCCGAAGCACGATTTCAAAGGCGTTTTCCACCATCGAACGGCTTACAAACAACATTCAGGACGTTCTTTTCGTGACAGACTTGCATTTAAAATATACCTATGTCAGCCCGTCGGTTAAGATACTGAGAGGATTTGAGCCGGAAGAGGTCCTGCGGCAAGAATTGTCTCACGCCTTTGCTCCTGCGTCACGGACCATGGCCATGAACAAAATAAACGATGTTTTAGAATCGGCCAAATCGACTCATCAAAACTTGAAATCTCATACATTTGAAATAGAAATTACCCGAGCGGATGAAAGCTCTGTCTGGACTGAAACCAAAATTTCGGTTGTCAAGGACAAGAATCATCAACCGGTGGGTATTCTGGGCGTCATCCGGGATATTACCGAACGCAGGCAAATGGAAAAACAGATCCGTTATCTGGCAAACCACGATGCCCTGACAGGATTACCCAATCGTCTGATGTTCAATCAGATGCTCAATCAAGCCATCGAATCTGCCAAACGATACAATCAACAATTTGCCGTCCTGTTTATTGATTTAGATCGCTTCAAAATTGTCAACGACACCTTGGGACACGATGCTGGGGATCAGTTGTTGAAAGAAATTGCTCAACGGTTCAAAAATTCCCTACGGGCTGTTGATATTGTCGGCCGTCTAGGCGGAGATGAGTTTGTCATTCTGCTGGAGAACCTTAAAGAAGTCTCCCAAGTGGGAATTTTGGCGAACAAGATTCTGTCTGCCGCAATGAAACCTGTGGTGGTTTACGGAGAAGAGTGTCGCGTTACAGCCAGTATCGGCATCAGCATATATCCCTTCGACGGGGAAAATGAGCAAACGATATTGAAAAATGCGGACATTGCGATGTATTATGCCAAGGAGGAAGGCAAGAATAATTATCAATTCTATTCTAAAAACATCAAAACTCAATCTAACGAACGCTTCTCTATCGAAAAATATCTGCGCACCGCTCTTGAAAACAAGGAATTGTCAATCGACTACCAGGCCAGAGTGGACGTAAAAACAGGAAAAATATCCGCGGTAGAAGCGCTCTTGAGGTGGAAAAACGCTATGCTCGGCACAGTTACGCCGATCCAGTTTATTCCGGTGGCAGAAGAAACTGGATTAATCGTTCCCATCGGTAAATGGGTCCTGAAAACAGCATGTGCTCAGAATGTGGTATGGCAAAAACAGGGGCTCCCGGCTGTTTGCGTTTCGGTGAATTTATCACTTCGTCAACTCATGGATGACAATATGATCGAAGACGTTCGGCACACATTAAAAGAATCTGGATTGGCGCCCAATCTTTTGGAGCTGGAAATTACGGAAAGCATGTTAATGCATAACCCGGCGCGTATGATTCCTCTTCTGACAGAATTCAAACAACTGGGAGTCCGTTTGGCCATTGATAATTTTGGAACGGGATATTCCTCTCTTTCCCACATAAAACAGTTCCCTATCGATACGTTGAAAGTGGACAGATCATTTATCCGCAACATCACTCAAGACTCTGATGATAAAGATATTATTGAATCGATCATTCATATGGGCAGACACCTGAGCCTGACAATCGTAGCTGAAGGTGTTGAAACAGAAATGCAGAATAATTTTTTACGAAAACACGTCTGTGATGAAATGCAGGGTTTTTATTTCAGCAAGCCCGTTCATCCCGACCAATTCGTCGACCTGCTTCGCCAGTACAATGCCACTGCACGAAAATAATTTTTCCAGACAGGATCGTTGAAATGAAAACAAAATTATTAAATCATTTTACAAGCATTTCCTGTGTGGCGATTTCTCTTTTATTTGCCATGGCCAGTTCAGCCGCTACGGCGGAAATTCTTCAGGACAGAACAAGCAGCCAGCAGCAGATCATCAGCTCTGGTGAAATACAACAGGGAAATAGATTGAGCAATGCAAACTCTACACCTGCTGAAGAAATTACAGGGGCTTCCTTACCGGGCATTGAAAATATTGAAAATGTTATACCGGAAAATGAAAATCTGACAGCACTGGAGAACTTTAAAAAATTATTCTCCGCCGATTTAAGAATCCTTGCCTACGGCATTGTTCAAAATCCTGCTCAATCCGACCAGAACCCCCATAATGATTTTCTTGAAATTCCTCATTATATTATCGATGCCCAAATAAGGCCGGATTTCTATTTTGACAGTCGTTTTCTGGATCTTTCGTTCAAACCCCGATCAACCTTTACCTATAATATCTGGAAAGAAGGAATACGTGATGGTGATGCTCAATGAAAGGATGATTGGTTTGTTAATGAATGGCTTGCCAGAGTGAAGGCATGGGATAAGCTGTTTTTTTCTTATGGAAGGGAAAACCTGCAATGGGGACCTTCGTTCCTTTATTCTCCATCCAATCCGTTTTTCAGAGACAACGGCCGCAGTAATACCTATATGGAAATTCAGGGAATGGATTTCGCCAGAGTTCTGTTTGTTCCTCATTTAAACTGGTCGATATCCCTGATCGTCAATACCGATGAAGGCCGCCAAGACCTTCCCAATGCAGAACTTTTCGAGAGAATCTACGCTATCAAAGCCGACTATACGGGTATCAACGGTTACGCATCCCTCATTTACTCTCGAATGGATTCCAGCCAGTCCAGCAAGCTGGGATTTTTTGGCGGTTGGACGGCCACAGATGCATTACTGCTTTACGCAGAAGGCAGCGTGCAAAAAGGCAGTAGCGCCTGGTATCCCGTCAGAGATTCATCAATGTTTGAAGCGTCTTTGCAGCAAATCCATCAGGACGATGATGATATCAGACCGACCATCTTAGTGGGGGGTGCTTATACGTTCTTAAATAGCGGCACTTTAACCCTGGAATATTTGCATAACGGTCCCGGTTATAACCGAGATGAAGCGAACCTTTCCTTTGCCACCCTGAAGAATGCCGCAGACGCCTACTATGCTTTAATAAAAAATGCGGAATCGGAAACTGAAAAAAAAGAACTGGCGGACTCCCTGCATCATTATCTCGCCTCTCAAAATACCGATACCGGTTTGAGATTTCTGCGACAAAATTACGTCATGTTTCAATATTATCAGGTCAACATTATAAACCGGCTAGCCATTACGTTGCGCTGGACACAAAACATTGATGATGGGTCGGGACAATTTTTTGGCCTCTTTTCCTGTCAACTGGGTGATCACTTGGATCTATTTGCTTCGGGAATGATCAATGCGGGGAACCAAGATACAGAGTACGGCAGCATACTTGATTATCAGGGGATGCTCGGCCTGAAACTCACACTCTAGACCTTCAATATCTACTTTCTTTTCATTCAATATTGAAACAAGTGCCGGTCGCATACCCCGGTAAAAACATAAGCTTTTCTGTCCAGGGCAAAAGTTCCGCTAGAATCACTTCTCAAATTGTCATGGGGGGGGGGGGGGGGGAATACAGCCTGTTTTAAAATGGCAAATCATTTCCCGATATTCAGGTCCCCCGCTTCTTTTTGGCAACCGGCCTTTTGGTTGGTTTCCCGGATGACAGGGATTTTTTTTGCACCTTCCCTTTTGCTTTTTGGTCTTTTGCCGAATCGGTTTTTTGGGTTTTGTTTCCTTCGAGCTTATTCAATTGCCACTCCAACTTTTTGATCTTCGCAGATATGGATTTGACCTTTTTATCTGTGGCAGGATCTTGAGCCTTCTGAAGGACTTCGTAAGTTCTCCCACCCAGCTCGATCATTTGACGTTCAATCTTAAACTTGAGATCAACCATCCTATATTGCCGTTTACTTTCTTCTGTGATCTCCGTCATTCTCTTTGATACAACATTTGCCCCCTGTTTTACAACGGCAATGCCGCCTTCAAAACTTTTCTTCAAATCCTCTTTAATTTTATCCAAAAGATGATCCATAACGCCTCCGCATATCACGATGGAGCGACCCATGCATTTAATTCTCTAAAGGACCGCTTGCCTCCAGCTCTGTGACCAGACTGTCCAGCTCGTTGATCAGATAAGCTGGCGCACTGGCTTCACGAAAAGCCTCTACAAGAGACCGGTGGTAACGGAGCTGATCCTCCTTTGTGGCTTTAAAACGCGCCCAGATCTTGTTACCGATTTTCCGGTAATCATTCACGATCGTGCGGACATTATGAAGCTTGTCAGCCAGTGCCACACGACACCGTGGATAAGCTGCTTCCCTGATTCTTTCAACATAGGCTGCCTTACGTTTGCGCCAGGGAGGTTTGGGGCCGCCTTTGTAACCTGGAGGCGTGTCCGTACATAACTGCACAATGTCCGCAACCCTCTTGCCAAAAAGACGCTCAATTTCTGTCTTGGTTATTTCTTTTGGATGATCCTCCAGCATATCATGTAAGAGCGCCGCGACGGCTTCGTCTTCGTCACCGCCATCTTCCAGTACCAATGCGCAGACACTGAACAAATGTGAGACGTAGGGAATGGTCGTGCTCTTGCGTAAATCGCCACCATGAATTTGAAGCGCTAACAGGACAGCATCCTGAAATCTTGACCCTAAAATTCTTTGTGTCATCCGTGAGACTCCTCAGGTAAATTTCGATCCGTTCATTTTAATTTTTCATTCTGACTAATTGGATCTTTGCATCCGTAAAGCCCTGCTCGGCAGCCTTACGAAACCAATTTACCGCTTCATTTTCATCCTTCTCAACACCAAGCCCCTTGTAGTACATCATTCCCAATGCGTACTGGGCCTCCTTGTGACCTTGTTCAGCCGCCTCACCATACCACACGGCAGCCGATTCATAATCCTTTCTGACACCTTTACCTTGTTCGAGAATCAAAGCAATATTGTACTGCGCATCTGCAATTCCTTTTTCAGCAGCTTTTAAAAACCACCTTGCCGACTCGGAATAGTCTTGCAGACCCCTGCTATAAATCAAACCCAGACGGTATTGGGCTTCCGCATAGCCCTGTTCCGCCGATTTAAGAAACCATTTGGTTGCCTTTGCCTCGTCTAACGTGACACCTTTACCTTCATCATAAATCACACCCAACTGGTACTGAGCGGACTCGATTCCTTTTTCAGCGGCCTTGAGACACCATTTAAATGTCTCGAATGGATCTTTTAGAACGCCTTTTCCTTCATGATATAACCTGGTCAGATTATTGACCGCATCGTCATCACCCTGCTCGGCTGCCATGAGATACCATTTGATCGCTTCACCGGTGTCCTGTGGAAGTCCTTTCCCTTTTTCATACAGCATGCCCAGACTGTTCTGAGCGGGAGCCATCCCCTCTTCTGCAGCCAGCTTGACGGTATCAATTTCATCTTTTTCTAATTCCAGTGCCTTTACAGTGGCTTCAGGCTCTTCCTGAACAGGATCCCTTTGATTTTCTAACTCCAGGGTTCCGATGACTATTTCCTGATCTTTCTCTTCAACCGCCTTACTCTCTTCTAAAGCTATGTCGTCTGTCAAAGCCGGTTGTTCTTCAGCAACCTCCTCGGATTTTTCCGGCTCCGGATCAGTGCTCACCGCTTCCTCCACTTCCTGGGCAACCTCCTGCTTGTCCTCCAATGCAGGTTCACTAAAAGAAGCCGGTTCTTTTCCGGAAAGATCCTCTCGCTTTTCCGGTTCTAAATCACTTTGGGTTACTTCTGCCACTTCAGATACTGGTTCTTTGCCCAGAAGATCTTCAGACTGTTCCGGCTCCGAATCGCTTTGGGGAACTTCTGCCACTTTGTCAGCAACATCTTCGCTTTCTTCTGCGCCCGGATCTTGACTGATTGGCTCCGTCCCGCCATGGGGGCCATCATACATTAATTCCAAATTGAACTTTGCTCCCTCATGACCCTGTTCCGCCGCTTCAATATACCAGTGAATGGCTTCACTCTGATAGAGCATCCCCAGATTATTCTGCGCGTCGGCATGCCCCTGCTCCGCTGCTCTGAGATACCATTTGATGGCCTCCGTCTTGTCCTGTGGAACGCCCCTGCCATTCTGATACATCATGCCCAGATGATTCTGAGCGTCAGCATATCCCTGCTCAGCCGCGATCATGCACCATTTGATCGCTTCAGCCCGGTCTGATGATGATCCTTTGCTCTCCAGATACAATATACTCAGGTCATGCTGCGCGTCCGCATGCCCCTGCCCGGCCGCTTCGAGATACCATTTAATGGCTTCAGCCTTGTCTTTTGGAATCCCTCTGCCATTCTGGTGCATCACCCCCAGGTTATACTGCGCATCGGCATGCCCCTGCTCGGCCGCCTTGAGGAACCAGTTCATGGCCTCCGCATCGTCTTGCGGAACACCTTTGCCATTTTCGTACATCAGGCCAAGATGATACTGTGCATCGGCATGCCCCTTTTCCGCCGCTTTGAGATACCAGTTCATGGCCTCCGCATCATTTTGCAAAACTCCCTTTCCCTGCTCGTACATCATACCCAGAAAGTTCAGGGCAGAAGCTTCGCTGGATTCCATCAACGCTTTGTACAGTTTATCTTCGTCTTGGTCGCTCATAATCATTCATCCCACATGGTCGTATTTGGCATACATCGTAACTCAGATGCAATGCTGATGACTTGACTGCCTCATTCTGCTTTCAATGAGTCAACTATAAATATCATATTACACGTCGGATTTCATTCTTTATTTCCGACTTGAGAGATGAATGGATTTGACCGCTTTGTGAGACTAATCTCCAGAGATGAAAATTAGAAATGACGGATGGGAAGGCACAACAGAAGACGGCAGGAATACGTTGCCTACCGGTAGCTATCAATCGCCTCGTGATAAACGTCAACCATATCGCCGGCGGCTTTTGACCAGTTAAAGATGGCATCGACACGCTCTATTCCTGCCCGGGCCATCTTCTTCCTCTTCTCGGGGTGATTAAATAAAAATATTATTTCTCTGGCTATGGCATCTGCATCTGCCGGAGGGACCAATATGCCTGCATCCCCTACGACTTCAGGAAGAGCGCCGCCGCTTGTGCTGATGAGAGGTACACCGCTGGCCATAGCTTCTGCCGCGGGCAGGCCAAATCCCTCATAAAGAGATGGAACAACGGCTATTGTCGCTTTGGAGTAATAATCGGCAAATTCTTCATTTTCAATTCTTCCTGTAAAGTGAACAATGTCACCTATTTTCAATTCCTCTACAAGCTTCTCAACAATCCCGTTTTTCCGGGGCTCGCCGATCACCGTCAGCTGAACGGATTGCTGATTTCTGACCATAGCAACGGCTTGCAGCAGATAACGCAGTCCCTTCAAGGGCGTATCCGCGCTGTTCGTCACAATAATCGAATTTTCCGGCCGTGATTCGTTCTGAACCGGATAGAAGAATTCTCTATTGATGCCATTAGGAATAACCCTAAATTTCGATAATTTGATAGAAAAATCCTGGGCAATGTCTTTTTTCGAACATTCCGATACGGTGACAATGTGCGATAATTGCCGGGCCACTTCTTTTTGCATTCTGATAAAAGAATACCATCGTTTAATTCTGAATATCTTTCGTTGAGATGTCGTCGATTTTATTGCTTCCCGCCTGTCAACGGTCATCGGGTGATGAATGGTCGCGACTGTAGGCATAATTTTTTGCGCTATTTTACCTATTCCGTAAGATAGGCACTGATTGTCATGAACGATGTCGAAGTTCTTTTTATGCTTCTGTAAATATTTATAAGCACGTATGCCGAAAGTGTACGGTTCTGGAAACCGGCCGGCACTCACGTTCAGAAATTCATACATATTCAGAGGAGTCATCAGCGATTTTAATTTCGGCATTTGAAAAGGTTGCTGATAAAGATCTAAACTTGGAATTTTATGCAAACGCACTTTAGGGTCAAGATGAGGATAAGGCGGACCCGATAAAACATCAACCTCATGTCCCAGTTCACTCAGTGCTTTGCTTAAATGTTTTATATAAACACCCTGCCCTCCACAGTTGGGATTGCCCCGATACGTGAGCATACAAATCTTCAAGGGCTGTGATTTAAACCGGTTACTTCTCATACCCGTACCTTTTTCATCTTGACTTCAGTCAAAGGGTGCCGGGTAGACTTGCTCACCGACACCTTATTATGATACATCTGAAACACCAAAGATAATCCAGTAAGGCCTCCCGACCTTAACTTCAAACAAACCACAACGCGATACTTTTCACGTCCATTTAAACTTACCGACCGGTAAATACAAAAAATTTAATTTCCAGTCAATATATTTTTTTAACATTATTATCTTGCTTCTAATATTCAGTATTATTTAATAAATACAATATTTTATATTATAAAAATGTTTCGCTTGAGAAAAGACCTTAAGCGACAAAATGAAAACCAAAAAAGATAAAAAATTAAGTTTACCGTTTGGTATATCTTATGATATGATCCGTACGGGCAAGAGTGGTAAGGAATGAAATAAGGGGCTTCATGAATGATTTATAAAAATTTAGATTTTCACAATATTGAAGAAATATACAGCCATAAAAATATCGACGGTGTCCTCCTGGCGCGTATTCCCGAACGTGTTTCTCAACATCTGAGCAAGGTCGGGCAGATTATGATGCTTTGTCTCTCCGGCTCGGAAATCCGTTTTGTCAGCGATACCTATCCTGTAAAGGTTACGCTTTCTGTTGATAAAATTATTCAACAGATCGGTGACAGCGTTTCGAGCGAAGCGCATATTTTTTTCGGCGGTCTTCAGTTTCGCCAGCGGTTTACAATCACACAGGAAAAAACCACCATCAGCATTGTTGTCCCCTCCAAATTTTTTGCGATGGCCCGTAAGATTGCTGTAAACACACCATTTTCACCCAATGTCTGCCGAATCAGATTTTGGGGTACAACCATGGGGACCCCCATAAGATTTCATAACATCCAGGCACGTGGAAAAATAAGGCCGCCAAATGCGCAAGAAGTACCGCGTCTTCGGTATCTCGCCTATGGGTCTTCTGTGACACAGGGAGCTTATGCTTCTGGACCGCATCTGAACTTTGCAGATATCGTTGGAACCCGGTTAGGAGCGGATGTGATTAATCTCGGCACAAGTTGTTCCGCTTATTGCGAACCCGAACTGGCCGACTACATTTCCGAAAGAAACGACTGGGATTTTGCTTCTCTTGCTTTATCCGTCAATATGGTGGACAGCTTTTCGCCCAGAGATTTTTCGGAACGGGTCACCTACATGATCGACAGAATCGCAAAAAGCAATCAGAACCGTCCGGTGGTCTGCATCACCATAAAACCGTATTACGGAGATTACGTAAAAAGCATCAAACCCAACCTTTACCGCGAATTATTGAGAAAAGCGGTGAATCATTCACCCCATAAAAATGTCTATCTTGTAGAAGGTCAGGAGCTGATGCCTGACGTAGCCGGGGGCCTTTGTTCGGACATGATTCACTTAGGAGACAATGGCATGGCTCAAATTGGCAGTCATTTAGCAGAAAAACTGGTGCCGATTTTGCAGTCCCATGGTCTTTTAACGCATAACCTAACAGAAAGAAAGACGTCAACCCCCTTGAACGATTTCAGAAGCGTCTGTAGCCTGGCTCAAAAAATTTAAACCCAGAATCTGCAATAGAGTTTGGAGTTGGCAGGGTCACACGGGCAACGAGAAGCGTGATGTTTTATCTCTTATACAGAATACCCATTTCTTTATGTTTTTCTATGATGATTTCTATTGCGGATTCTGGGTTAAAGAACACTCCCGCCGCGGATATAAACCCCTGAAAAATAGATTATCAATTTCAATAATGCATAGCACACGTCATATCTCACCCATTCAATTTCTCAACCATAGATGTTTTATTCAGAAAGCATTTGATTCATATAAAAAGCTGTACATGATATGTAAAATCTGCTAATAAAATGTTAAATTATATTCTCATCGCGATTATTATTTTTGCGAGGTGCTTTATGGCAAATGTAAAAGCGACCGACATCGTCATCATCAGGGACATGTTGAAAGACAGAGAAAATGACCTTCGCACCTTAACCTCTCAACTCACGCCTGACGCATTGAAGGTATTTCAGACCACGCTTTCGCTCAATTGGATTCCGTTAGCAATTGAAGCAGAAATTCTTCAGGCCGCGGCCGGGTTGTTTTTCCCCAGCGATGCCCGTCCTTTATTTAAACTGGGACATATGGTAGCGGGAAAACAGTTTACCGGCATTTACAAGCTGTTTCTCCGGATTCCCAGTGTCTCTTTTATCGTTAAAAATGTCTCATCAACTTACAATACACTCATGGACTCGGGTAAAGCCCGAATCGATGATTTGACATCAAACGGAGCAACGTTTGCCATCTCCGGCCTGTCGGAACTGACGTCCATTCAAAGAGAATATATTAGCGGTGTGATCACCTGTATCCTGGAATTAGCGGGAGCAAAAAATCTTAATGTAGTCAAAGTTGAAAACAATCCTCAGGAATGGAAATGGAAAATTAGCTGGAAATAAAACTCTAAATTTTGAAAATATGAATGAATATTCTTGATCTATGACTTATAAAATTGCCATCACGCAAAAACCGACCCATACACATTTTTTTGTAACGGGCGAAAACTCGTTAGAAAATTCATTAGCGTATATTCAGGACATCCATAAAGAGTGCGTTGCGCACAATTATAAAACGATTCTTATCGAGGAGCGCCTGGAAGGCAGACGGCTGGGCACGATGGATCTGTACGATATCGCTATCAAAGCATCTGAAGCCTATATGGGCTTTTATAAAGCGATCGCTTATGTGAATGTCATGACAGAGAAAAAAACGTTTTCTTTTATAGAAAATCTCTGCGTCAACCGCTCCCTCCCCCTTCGCGCTTTCCCGACCGTTGAAGAAGCTGAAAAATGGCTGGCCGAAATAACGAAGGAATAACTTCTGCAACCCCATTTCCATTTCCACTTCCAGTCTGGTTTCACGTTTTCACAACAACATATCAATCACTTCCGATGGATTGCCGCCTTATTACCGAACGTGCCCGCCTTTGTAAGTTTAAAGGCTTAATAGCAAACAGTGCTTAAATGGCTCAATCAAAAAACGGAGCCCAAAAGAAATGATAAATCCGCTGGAATTATGACGGTGTTGCTTTCGCGACAGGGTAACTCACCGCATCAATGTCGGCGTCCTGCCAGGCGGCGAAGGTTTCACGAAATGATTGCACGGTTTCGTAGCTTAGTGTTTTCGTATCTATGCCCGGAATATCCGCCCGGTGAAACAGGATTTTTCCAAGGGGATCGACAATGGACGAATCCCCGCTGTATGCAAGTCCTTTGCCATCCTTCCCCACCCGGTTTACACCGATCACATAGGATTGGTTTTCAACTGCACGCGCCGGTAGCAGAAGTTTCCAATGATGCGCGCGCCTAGCAGGCCAATTGGCTACATAAATCGCCACATCGTATTCGTTGGCGAAATTCCGGCACCAGACGGGAAAACGCAGATCGTAACAAATAAAGGTTCGCAATCTCCATCCGTGAACCTCAACGGTGAGATGACGGTTTCCGGCCGAAAACACCTTGTGTTCATCCCCCATTCTGAAGAGATGTTTTTTATCATACGTCAGGATGTCACCGTCAGGCTTTGCCCATATTAACCGGTTATAGTATTTTTGGTCTTCTGCAATGATGAGACTTCCCGTAATATGACTCTTTTTTTGTCTGGCTTTGTGAACAAGCCAGTTAACAGCGGATCCGGTCATAGGCTCCGCCACCTTGGCAACGTTAAGCGTAAAGCCCGTCGTAAACATTTCCGGCAAAATAATGAGATCGGTTTTTTCAGCAATACCCTCCATCTTCTCGTCAAACATGGCAAGATTCGCCGAGATATCTTCCCAGATCAGTTCCGTCTGGATCAAGGTAACTGTCAAATCCTGCATAATCTCTCCGCTGCGGCGATCAGGGTTTCATCCTTTTTGGCAAAACAGAAACGCAGTACTTTATGATCATCTCCGTTCACGTAAAACACTGAGGGGGGAATAGATGCCACCAGATGTTCCACGGTAAGCCGCCTGGCAAAGTCAATATCTCGTTCTTTACTGATGGCTTCATAGGAAAGCATTTGGAAATATGTTCCTTTGCAGGGCAATGGATTGAACCTGGAATCCCTGATCAGCGATAGAAACTTATCCCTCTTCCCCTGATAAAAAGCCGATAGATTGAGGTACTGTTCTTTTTTTTCCAGAAACTCGGCATAGGCATACTGTGTCGGCGTGTGTGAGGCAAAAGTCACAAACTGGTGGACCTTTTGAAATTCTGCTGTCAGTGGTGCAGGTGCCAGACAATAGCCCAGCTTCCAGCCTGTAGTATGGTATGTTTTTCCGAAAGAGCTGATCACAAAACTGCGCTCCGCTAGTTCCGGGTATCTGATCATACTTTCATGCCGTTGTCCGTCAAACACAATATGTTCATAAACCTCGTCGGAAACGATGAGGATATCCGTCCCGGCCAGAATATCCGTGAGAGCCTCTAAATCCTCTTGAGAAAAGATCGCACCGGTTGGGTTGTGGGGCGAATTCAAGATCATCAGCTTTGTTTTGGGGGAAATCACGTCCTTCACTTCATTCCAGTCCACATGGTAGTCCGGATACATCAGTTGAACATACACCGGCACACCTCCGGCGAGCTCAACGTCCGGCGCGTAGGCATCATAGGCCGGTTCGAACAATATCACTTCATCCCCTCTGTTTACCACGCAGGAAATGGCGGAAAAAATGGCCTCCGTCGCCCCGGACGTGACCGTAATTTCTGAATCCGGATCGTACGACGCGCCATATATTTCCTTTGTCTTTTCAGCAATACGCTGCCTCAGTAATGGCACGCCCTGCATGGGGGCATACTGGTTATATCCCAATGCCATATACTTTGCGACCAGCTCTTGCAGCTGTGCAGACACCTCAAAGTCGGGAAATCCTTGAGAAAGATTGACGGCACCCGCATCGTTGGCCAGTTGGGACATAACGGTAAATATCGTGACACCGACATTCGGCAGTTTGGAAGCCATCATAACGACACTCGTTCGTTCCGTATAAAGTACTGCTGCGAAATAGTCCAGTTTTTATTGATGATACCGATGTCCCAACCGCGGTACTTCCGGTTTGCCGTATGATTGGTGCCGTCAGGCAAGCCCGAGCTTCGTTGTCAGATGGCGGCCGATTTGTTCATAAAAGCTTTTCTGATCCAAATTCTTGTCAAAAAAAGCGCAGCTCATCTTTTCGGCTTCACTGATGACATCCTCTCGGCGATAGCCGCTCACCATAACGCAGGGCACATCGTACAAATCAGGATAATCGTCATTGATTCGCCGTAAGAGTTCCAGTCCGTCAACTCTGGGCATGATATAATCAATAAAAATCATAGAGGGCTTCAAACCCGTCTTCAACAACTCCAGAGCCTCTTCCCCATTTCCCGCTTCAACAAATTCAAGGCCGTGATCCTTCATCATACGCCTGATTTGCCTGATGAAAAGCATGCGAAAATCATCTTCATCATCTACGACAAGAATGACAGTTTTCCCCGCCTGCTTCATCTGATGCTCAACTTTAATTTCCGGGTAAAGCTTCTCTCTGCATTCAGGGCAAATGCTGTGACTGAATTCTGCATCCGAGTGGTCTGTCAGGTATAACTCCAACTGATTCCAATACCCCTTATCGTCACGAATTTTTTTACAGGCGGCACATATGGGAATCAGGCCGCTTAATGTCCTGATTTCCGACAGGGCTTTCTGAAGTTCTGAAATCAGCCTCTCACGATCCTGCTCCATTTTCTTGCGTTCAATGACTCTGCCCAGATGTTCGGCAATGGCCAGGAGAAGACTTTGCTCTTCGTCTAAAAAAGGGCCTTTCCCCTTGTCCGGCATCTTATCCGGATAGCAAACCTCAACCGCTCCCGCCGAATTCCCCTCGATGAGCAGTTTAGCCGATAGTTTCCATGCCGTCTCTTGAAAATTAGCGGTTTTGAACTCCTTCTGTTTCAGAACAATTCTTGCGGAAGCCTGATCCGAGAAATAAAAACCCGGAGGGATCTGATTGGTGATCTGCTGTAACAGATCGTCCAATGGTTCCGTCTTTGCGATGATATCGGCAATGGAATAAAGGCAATTCAATTCCTTGTACCGTTCCCGGAGATTTTCCTCCGCCTGCTTTTTGGCGGTAATGTCTCTGAGCACGCCATGAATTCCGGTTAATTCACCCTTCTCATTGCGAAGTCCGCTGATAATCGTTTCCGTCCAACGCGTGGAGCCGTCCTTGTGGTAAAATTCCAGCTCCAGAATGATTTTCCTCTGGGGGTCACTTTGACCTTCTTTCTCGAGAGCAAGCTCTCTTGCCATGGTGTCCAGAGCAATAGCAAAAGACGCCGGCGTCAGTTGCTGATCGATCGTCTGTTCCAAACGTTCTTTGATACTGAATCCGAGGATGTTTTGTATTGATGGACTGACATAAGTTGTCTTTAAATCTAAATCCAACGTAAACACAATATCAGGCACTTTATCCACCAGCGATTTGTACCGTTCTTCACTTGCCCGTAACGCCAGTTCCATTTCTTTACGTTCAGTGATAACCCGTTCAATCCCGTCCCAGCATACTGTACCATCTTCCATGATCCTTGGCGTTGAGGTCAGAGAAGACCACCTGATTTTGCCCGATGGTTCTTTGACCCGCACATCCATCTGAAAAGTTGATTTATTTTTCAAAGCTTCATTTTCAGCCTTGATGAGCAATTGAATATCGTGTTCATGTATTTTGCTGTACATCAAACTGGCGTCAGCAAGGACTTCTTCGGGTGATACGCCATGCAGCTTTCTCACTGAATCGCTGACATAGGTAAACTGTCTTGTACCATCGCTGTTGATGATCACCCGATAAATCATCCCGTCAGGAAGGTTATCGTTGATGGCCTTGATCAGTGTTTCGGTTGTCTGGAGTTTCTGAATGGTTGCTTCCAGAGCCAGTATCTTCTGCTGAAGCTGAAGAAGGGCATCTTCACCATTGGCGGCCGTAATCACTTCACAGGGATATCCTCTCAGCAAATGTTCCAACCGGTCTGCTGCATTCGGATCATCATCAATGATTAAAATGCGCGATGACATTTTACGTTCCTCTCAATATTTTGAAGGATGCATCCTTTTGTGCAGATTATACCATTTCTTTACTCAGGATTCATAATATTTTAGCAACATGGTTTGAGCATTATCGACAATGCATAAAACATCAATGGCGACATTCCACGCCGTCAGCAATCTCCGTCATCAAGCGCCCCGGTCTTTTTCTTCCATATCGTCTATGCCGTCACGTTCTGTAATTATGTCTTGACACTTCCATGTTTAGCAAGTATGTATAAAATAAATAGTATGTATTATTTTTAGGAGTATGTATTATGGCGCAAAAAATAACCATTAGCGTCCCGGATGAACTCTATGAAAGGATGCAGCATTGGAAATCTTCCGTTAACTTTTCCAAAGTTTTTCAAAATGCCATTTCCGGGATGATTCAGAAAAAAGAAGCTTTCGCTTCCAAAATCGGAAAGGAGTTGGATTTTGCGACGATCGTGGATCGTCTGAAAAAAGAAAAAATCGACTATGAATTCAACATTACAGAATGTGGAAAAAACGACGGGGTGGAATGGTGCAAAACTGCTCATTACCATGAACTTCAGTATGCTCTCGCCTTAACCTCTTGTAAAAATCCTGGCCAGGATGAAGAGCTGGGCGATTATTTTTCTCATATGTTTGCAAAGTATAAAAAGCGAATCACGGCATCGGGCCAAAAAGCACAGGATGCCTTTATTGAGTTTTCAGAAAAATATTTAAAAGGGTGGAAAGAAGGCGTCGAACTGTTCTGGAAAGAAGTAAAAGACAAGATTTAATGGACAGGCAAATATTGTATTGCATATCTAATAAGGGGATTTTATGGCATTGGGAGACGAAGCAAAATCATTATTTGAAGCATATCGGCACCGGTATCTGGATTACCGGCGAAAATTTGAAATTAACTTTAAGTCTTTTGCTGAAAAAAAAGATTGGATAGCCCGGATAGGTTACCAACCTTACAAGTGGCTCTTCATCCTGCCTTTGTTAATCGCAACCACGTTTATATTTGGGGTTCTGGCCATCATTGCCTCTGTGCTGTTCACCCCGCGCAGTGGGGGAATATTTGCCGTGCTTTGGGCAAGAATCAACAGCTTTTTCACGCCAATGACGGTCAATGTAATCGGAGCTGAGAACATAGAGCACGGCTCGTCTTATGTGATTACAGCCAATCACCAAAGCATGTATGATATCTATGTTCTCTACGGCTGGCTGGGCGTGGATTTCAAATGGGTCATGAAAAAAGAATTGGAACAGGTTCCGGTGCTCGGTCTGGCCTGCAAGATTCTTGGACACATTTATATTGACCGTTCGGACTCAAAAAGTGCCGTAGAAACCATTAAAGCCGCGAAAACTAAAATTGTGAATGGAACGTCGGTGCTGTTTTTTCCCGAAGGCACACGAAGCGCTGACGGGACAATTAAACCTTTCAAAAAAGGAGCCTTTAAGATGGCAGCAGATCTCAAGATACCCATCCTGCCCGTCACGATTACTGGAACAAGAAACATCCTGCCAAAAGGCAGTCTGGACCTGATGCCGGGCAGTGCAACCATGATTATTCACAAGCCGGTTTCCACCAAAGGCTATCATGAGAAAAACTTGAATGAACTGATGGATAAGACAAAAATGATCATGAGCGCGGATTTGGATTAAAAAATTTCTTTCATCCATTAAGCTTCAAATGAAACGCGGCCTGCTATCAAAATTTCGGCAGGATCAGCCACAATTTTCCTTCAGCTTAATAAACGGCGTCTGCAGGATCAAACCGGAGTCGCCGGTTTGATCCATGAGCCGCGCTGACGACTGACCAACCGCCAAGCCCATTTACCTCAACCTGAAACTCGGAGCCACAAGGCAAACGATGAAAAAAAATCATTATCAACTGACCGCCTCATCGAATGCCGCCTGAACGCCGGATTCCCATCGATTGACCTGAGTGATTTTCACGAATTTCTTCATCACGTCGTCAAATAAGCATTGAAATGTTTTAAATTTTCAACAAAACCTTGACAACTCCGGCAGAAATAAATAAATGACTCGAAGTCACATTGCGAGGAGATATCATGGACATCATCAAAAAAGCTCTCGAAGAAGGACGAAAGACACTTTCAGAATACGAATCGAGGTTGGTGCTCGAACCGGCCGGCGTCTTTTTCGCTGCCGGAGCATTGGTCAAGACCAGGGAAGAAGCGGTACGGGAAGCCGAGAGAATGGGTTACCCCGTTGTCCTCAAGGGATGTTCCGCCGAACTCACCCATAAAACAGAAGCGGGTATGGTGGCGTTGAATATTAACAGCGCCCAGGGCGTTGCAGAAATTTTTGACGAACTGACAGGAAAAGCACAAAACCTTGACGGCGTGCTTGTTGAAAAAATGGTCAGGGGATCACGCGAGTTTGTGATTGGTCTTTCGCAGGATTCACAGTTTGGACCATGCGTCATGTTCGGATTGGGTGGTATTTTCACTGAAGCACTCAAGGACGTGACCTTCAGGGTGGCGCCACTCACCAGGGAAGACGCCCTGGAAATGATCGACGAAATTAAGACGAAAGCATTGCTCGGTCAGTTCAGGGGAAGTCCGGCGGTGGACAGAGAATCTCTGGCCAGAGCGCTGGTCGGCATTGGCGATCTGGCAACCCGGTACGATACGATTGCTGAAATCGATATTAATCCGCTGATTATTGTCGGGGACAAACCGGTCGCCGTTGACGCACTGGTCGTGCTGAAATAGCCGCGTCACCGCAAAGGACAAAGTACTGAAAGAACCCCGCCAATATACCAACAGGAGATTGCAGATTCGGACCACCCGGAATCCGCAAGCATCAATGAAAGGAAATTTTATTTCATGTTAGATTGCTTTTTTAATCCAAAGAGTGTCGCCATTATTGGAGCATCGAGCAACGCCGCCAAGGGCGGTTACCATATCATTAAAAACGTGATGTCCGGCTTTCGAGGTAGGATTTATCCGGTGAATAAACGCTACCAGGATATCCTGGGCATTCCCTGTTACCCGGATATCGCATCCATCCCGGACAATATTGATCTCGCCATTTATTTTATCCCTTCAGCGGAATTACCGGACACCGTCAATGAATGCGCCCAAAAAGGCGTCAAGGGAATCATTATCGAATCGGGCGGCTTCAACGAAGCGGGGGAAGAAGGGAAATTGCTGCAACAGTGCGCATTGGCAAACGCGGCCAGAACCGGCATGAGATTGTGGGGCCCGAATTGCATGGGGTTTATCGATGGGAACAGAACATACGTCTTTTCGTTTATCAACTCGCTTGTATGGCCGGATGTGCTGAAAGGCGGCAATGTCGGGCTGATTGTACAGAGCGGAATGCTTTCCGCAGGCTTTCTGTTGCACGCGCTTCAGGAAGGCGTTATGGGCATAAGCAAGGCCTGCTCCATCGGTAACAAATGTGATGTTAATGAGAATGATTTGCTGGCATACATGATGGACGATCAGGAAACCGACGTGATCGCCTGTTATCTCGAATCGCTGGTGGACGGAAGACAGTTTATGGATCTGGCCCAGAAAACAAATAAGCCTGTCATCGTCCTGCTCGGAGGCCGAAGCGTTCAGGGCGCAAAGGCCGCGCAAAGCCACACGGCCAGCCTCTCTGGAAATTATCAGGTGGCAAAAGGCGCATTCAAACAGGCAGGCATTCTTGAAGTATTTGACCCAGCCGAACTAACTGACATGGCGAGGGCGTTCTCCAAGAAAATGCCCTTCCATCCGCATACTGAAAAAGGCTCGGCCATTCTTACCTTCTCCGGTGGTGCGGGAACCATTACTACTGACCTGATGGACGATTGCGGACTGACACTGGCAAACCTCTCCAGCGAAACCCTTGGCTGCATTGCGGAGCTTTTCCCGTCATGGAACAAGCCCGATCATCCGCTGGATCTCTGGATCGCGATTGAACAGCACGGTTTTGAAAAAGTTTTCCGCCGCTCTCTGAACGCAGTCTTTGCCGATCCGGGCGTGGACTCTATTATCTTTCATACCTATGCCACACCGTTGATCAAACAGGATTTTTTTGACGAACTGGCCGGGCAGGTCAAAAAGCATCAAAAACCGGTTGTCTTATGGATTGAGGGGCGAAAGGATTTTGCCGATTATTTACGAGGCATTGCCGAAAACGCGGGACTGCCTGCTTTCAGAGAAATGGGCAGAGCCGTCACCGTACTTCGGGGCATGAAACAGCACTTTTTGAAAAAACCCTGTCTGGAAAAGAGGTAAAATGACCATGGCACGCATACCCTATTTCCAACCGGCGGAAGAAGATCATGAAAAGAAATTACTGCAGGGGAAGCCGCCCTTTCATTTAAATATTTTCAAAATGATCACGCATGCCCCCACGCCCCTTGCCAGAGCATTCATCAGTCTGCCGGCGACTGTGCTGATGAACGGAAAGCTTGACCCGATGCTGAGGGAAATGGCCATTACCCGTGTCGGCATTCTCTGTCATTCGCCGTACGAAGTACACCAGCATCGCATCATGTGCAAACGGGTGGGAATCCCGGAAGATAAAATCAATGCGCTAGAGGTTGGTTCAACGTCGCCGGTCTTTTCAGAAATCGAAAAACTGGTTTTGCGATTTTCCGAAGAAACCGTACTTCAGCATACGGTCAGCGACGCAACATTCTCTGCCATGCGCAAACATTTTTCGTATGAATTGTTGGTGGAATTATCCATCGCGGCCTGCTGCTATATGGCGGTGAGCACTTTTCTCAATACCTTTGAAGTGGATATCGAAGATCAATCTTCAGGGCCGTCAGTTCCTCAATCATCAAGAAGAATATAAATTCGTGAGCAGATGCATTCAAGATGATTGTTTCCGTCTCGTTCGCGGTTTGAGCTTACCCGGCTCCGGAATAAAGCTTTCAAGCCTGTTAATCTTTTCATCCACATATCTTCTGAATTCCTGGCAACTATTTTTATACGCTGACACGGCGTCTTCAGCGGCTTTTTTGAAATCCGCCGGCATCCGTCCTGCTTCGCTCAAAAAAGACTCAAACATTTTTTCAGTTTGTTCCTGAAATGCCAGCATCGCGTTGTAATCAAAAAACGTTTCAGCCTTTTCGTACCCTTTATCGATGGTTTTCTTAAACTCATCGCGGCAATGCTTGTAGGCATGGATCCAGTCGTTCATGATTTCTTCATTGTCTTCATTCCCTTCGGGAGCCATGTTCAATAACTTTTTCCACACCTCTTCGGTCTGATCCTGGAACATCACCATCATCATAAAGTAATTCTCAAAGAATGATTTGTGGAGGATGATGATCTGTTTGATGATTTCATTCCTCTTCATATTGATCTCCTCAATGTTGGGCAGCAGGCCGCTGAATTTTTCTGCACCCCTGACCGGCCATGCTTCTCCCCTGATATCCAGTTCGATGTCTTCTGGAACTTTAACCCGGCTTTTCACGCTATGGAACAACTGTATTACAAAAGCGGGTTTAGTCAAGATCATTTTATCTTGATATGGATTAAGGTTTCATGGTGCAATAAAACGAGAAAAGGATTACAATAATCCATCTAAAAAGAAAGGACTGCGTTATGACAGAAATTATTTTTGAATCCGTCGAAAATCAAAATAAACCATATATTGAACCGCTGAAATTGCTTTTAGCAAAGCTCCGGCATCCTTTTGCCAAAGGTGACAGGGTGGGTATTAAATTGCACTGGGGAGAAAGAGGCAATCAAGGGTTTCTCCCTCCGGATTATGCCAGGGAAATCGCCGGCTGGCTTACGGCCCATGGAGCAAAACCTTTTATTTTCGACACAACAGTACTTTATTCGGGCGGCCGGCGAACAGCGGAAGATTCCCTGAAAACAGCGGCCAGCCATGGTTATACACCCGAATATTTGGGGTGTCCGGTTTTGATCGCCGATGGCATGGACGGGCGGAACGTCGTCTCAATCTCCGCCGACTATAAACATTTCAAAACCGTTCAGGTGGGAAATGTTTTTGACCGGGCGGAGGGATATGTTATCTTTTCACATTTTAAGGGACATATGGTTTCCCTGTTTGGCGGAGCGATCAAAAATATTTCGATGGGATTTGCATCCCGCGCCCAGAAACAACGGATGCACGCAGACTATCATCCAACCCTGAACAAAAAAAAATGCTCCCGTTGCGGAGTTTGTGTTGAGATTTGTCCTACTCAGGCGGCAACCATCAGCGAACCGGACTATCCTCAATATGACTTGAAGAAATGTATCGGCTGCGCTCAATGCATCGCCATGTGCCCGGAGCTGGCACTGCAAGTCTCCTGGAATTCGGATCAAACGGTTTTTCAGGAGAAATTGATAGAAACTGCCGCCGCTGTCTGGAAGCAAATCAATGGGCGCTCTGTCGTCATCAATGCATTGCTGAATATCACGGAGGAATGTGATTGTCTGCCGGGAAAGCGTGTTGTGATCGGTCCTGATTACGGATTTATCGGAGGTAATCACCCGGTGCGCGTGGATCAAGCTTCAATTGAAATGACCGGGGCGTCTATTTTCGAAAATGTCCATCCCGGCATCCCCTGGTCAAGACAGTTTTCGTATGCTCAGGAGATTGGATTCTGAATCAACAGGCTACGCATCCGTTCTTTCTTCTGTTCATCCGCCCTGCCCCGTTTGTGGAGCGCAAACGGCACTTCGTTTCTATCCATACCGGTGTTTTCTTAAAATATGTTCGCCAGATATTGTTTGAGATTCACATTTCTATAAGCTGCTGCATCGTGAAGTTCGAGAGCTTTTTTGCCAAACGAAATGACTCGGTCGTAATCAAAGGCTAAGTTCATTTTTTCATAACAGTCGGATAATAAGCGTTTGGGCCTGGAAGATTTATAAAGACATTTGGACGTAGAAAGAGGAATATTTTTCCCCGCCATGGCTTCACTTATTTCCTGTTCATTATAGCGGATCAAAGGGCGATAAACACTGAATCCATCTTGAATGTCGATATATGGATAAAATCTCTGACTGGTCTGGAAATAACGATCCTGAATGGTATTGGAGGTACCGAAAATATTCGTGTCTTGGTTGGGCTCATCAACAAAAAGGTTGAAAAGTATATTCTCCAAACTGTAACTGACGATATCCCATAAAGTAAAGCTAACCACGATAGCTAAATCATTTAAACGATCATAATTGGATGAAATCACTTCGGACATCAATGCTCTTTTTCTGTTGTGGCACACGGTACAGGGATTGATGCCCTGACGAATTGCCTCTGTGAACTCATCATCATTGTCCGCTATTTTGTGCCAGCGAATACTCACTTGCCGTTCCTGCCAGTAGGCATCGAGCTTTTTTATTTCATCATCTGTAAAGATGTGGACCGGATACCTCGCAGTATGATATTCACATGAAAAATCATATTCTTTCCGGGCTTCAAGCAGATAGTCGATAATGAGACTGCAATCCTTTCCCCCTGAATAAAGCACCAATAATGTCTTTCCGGATAATTGAGACAGATATTTTTTATTGTCCTCTAGCCATCGTTGATAGTCCAGCTTCTGCATCGTCATCATCTCCCTGATGTTTTCGGTAAAACCAGCTTATGATACCTTCAGCGCTTGTCAAGTGATTTCATATCCATCGTTCTGACATTTTTCACATGAAGCCTTCTTCCGCAAAACTATAAAAATTGCCGTCACCGATAATGATATGATCAAGCACTTTGATCTCCATTAATCTGCCCGCCGCAATCAGTTCCTGCGTAAATTTTTTATCTTCAGCGCTCGGGGTGATGTTCGCGCTGGGATGATTGTGCACGCAGATGATTGCCGCGGCAAATTTCTGCAAAGCAGCATGGATGATTTCCCGGATAATCGGCATGGCATGATTGACTGTGCCAAAAGCAGCATCTCCTATTTCGATGATTTCATTGTTGCTGTTCAGATAGATCACTTTGAAGATTTCAGTTTTCCGGTCACGCATCTGAGGCATGATAATATTGACCACTTCTTTCGAAGAGGAAATCTTGGGTTTTCCCTGACGCATTTCCACTTCACGGAACCGACGTCCGATTTCCAGAGCGGCCTGAATTTGCGCAATTTTCGCCGGCCCCAATCCCTTAAATTCTTTCCAGTCGCGAATGTCCGTCTGGTTCATGTTGCGGAAGGTTCCGAATTTTCCCATAATCTGTCTTGCCAGCTCAATCGCACTGAATCCCTTTACTCCCGTGCGCAAAAGAATCGCCAGAAGTTCTGAATTGCTTAACGCTTCCGCCCCTTTGAGAAGAAGCTTTTCGCGAGGGCGGTCATCTTTCGGCCAAGAACTGATCCCTTTTGATTTTTGGGATGGATTCGATTCGCTCATTTCTGGTGGTTCAAACCTCTTATTAATATTTTATCCATCATACGGCTGATGATCATCATGACGAAATGATAGACAGGAAAAAAATATTTTTTGGCAAAATATAATAATTGAATGTCAAAAGACGTGATGTTTAAAAATTTTCCGGTTCGAATCGCCTTCATAATCGAAAGGGCAACCTTTTCCGGGGTTGTCGCTATTTTCAGAAAAAGGCGACGTCCTTTTTCAATGCCTTCTTTGTTCGCGTGAATTCGGACATTCTGGACTAATTCGGTATTGACGGCTCCCGGACAGATGACACTGACACCGATATTGTGCTTTTTCAGGTCATAGCGGAGCGCTTCGGAAATTCCCAGCAAAGCATGCTTGGAACCTGCGTACGCTGCGTGCCAGGGAAGACCGATGATGCCGGCCGTCGATGATACGGTCACGACATGACCGCCTTTACCGGCCCGAATCATTTCCGGGATAAAACATTCCAAGCCGTGAATCACACCCCATAGATTGACTTCCATAATCTTTTCCCAATCCCGATGCTGCATGTCCTCTATTTTGGAAAAAAGAGCGATACCGGCAACATTGATGAGTATATCCAGTACACCATAATCCTCATGAACTTTTTCTGCAAATGCCTTCATGGCCTGATATTGACTGACGTCCAATACCTGTGCCATACAGACCTTCCCACCCGCTCCCGTGATTGATTCGGCTGTTTTTCTTAGTCCGTCGCCGTTAATGTCCGTTAAAAACAAATGACATCCTGATTTCCCCATGGCAATCGCGGTAGCACGGCCTATTCCACTTGCGGTTCCGGTTATCAAAACCTTCTTTCCTGATAATCTTTTCATTCACACCGTCCTGAGACAATCATCAAGCAAACGCCAAATTTTCAATGTTGTTCATGCCTGTTTTTCAAGTTTTTCCATGAATTTCTTCCTGCGTCTTAAGGCTATTTCTCTGATGAGCTTTTCTGTAACAAATCTTCTCTTAACGATTTTCGCGTGGTTCTTAATAATATCCATTCGGCTTCCATCAATATTGGTATTCAAAACCCAAAAATTGTAGCGTTTTTTACAGTCCACACCTTTTGCTCCCAAATAATCAAAGGGATAAATGAGAACCCATATTTTATCAGCTTGATAAACCTTGCCAACATTGCTTACCGCGTCCTGAAGCACAGGCCACGGCAGGGTGTGATCGACAACAATAATTTTAATACTATTCAGAAGCTCTGACATATTGACCCCCATGTCTGAAACATCAACAATCAGAGCCGCCTTCATTTGTCCGTTATATTTGACGGAAAAAACCCTAACGTCACGCTTTAAGCCTATTTTATGATACAGGCTCATGATATTGTTGTCCCGATGAGCGACGAATCCATCTGAATTTTGAGCGGACCCATCATACTCAGCAGCCCGATATTCCAAAGCGAGAGCATCAAGCATCATTCCTCCGCCGTAGGCATGATAACAGGCTTTCATCAACATCAGGTCGTCGTATGAAAAAACATCAATCTTCCAGCCAACTGGAAGGGTTTTCATTTCAAGCTCCACAGACATGGTCATATAGCCAAACAGATCCATCGAACAAACGTTCCGGTCATTGAAAGTCTGGTAAACTCCACCGAAATAATAATCGGAAAATTTGTTTTCCGGCCGGTAATAACAAAAATTATAGCGCATCGATTTCGATTTCACCGGCAGTCGGTAGAGACAATCCATATAACTAATAAAATGATTGAGGATTTTCAGGCCCGTTCGAACGCCCCTCATCGGGATGGCAGCCATATGATGAATAATCCAGGAATCTTCATATGTCTTGACCATAGACATATGGGCATAGACATGGCCTTGGTCCTGATAGGTCAGATGAGTGAAAATATCCTCGCCCTCTTCATAGAGTTTCCGGTAGGTTTCTTTCAGTTTTGCCGCATGGTGACTGATGATGCCGTATTTATCGGGATAGATAAAACCGGACCCAAAAAATAATTCCCAGAGCGAATCCATGTTCACCGTTCCGGCAATATTGACATGCGGGTCATCGGCCTTACTGACCGCATCGAACAGACGACGTTGATCGTTCAATGAAATGTCGAGAATATAAAAACCGTATCTGGCTAAATCCCTTGTCTGCTCGCGGCGGTAAATCACCTGCGCCGCGCACGGCAGGCTGCCTATCATGCCGGGTAATTGAATCGTTATGCGGGGAATGATCATGCCGGGAATTAAAAGGGATTCCTTCCCCTGAACCGTTATTGAAAAACCGGAGGGCGAAATATCATCAATCTTGTTTTGCACAGCCAAGCCGCAAAGGGGGTGGATAAATTGAATCGTCGGCTGAGGCGTTATCTTCACCCGTTTATTGGGATACTTACGCGTCAATAAAACAGGGCAGTTCTTTCGGAGCGGCTGGAGGATCACATAAGAACCTTTATGACCTCTACGTAAAATCCGGCATTCACCTATGAAATAGATTTCATCCTCACGACTCAATTTAAGAAACAACGGGTTGGCGGGATTGAAATCAGGTGCTGAACTTAAACCGACCCTTAAATCCTGAGGATTGATATCTTCAAGAAACCCCTTTGTATGCAGCAGGCCCTGTACGATTTCTGCGTCAATGCCTCCACACGGATGACGAACAGCCTGCCGTTTACTGTATGAATGCGCCTTGTCCGGTAATGAAAGCGAAACGGACTGTGGCTTTGTGTATTGTGGATCAATAGGCATCACAATCAGCGACTTACGGTTATCGATCACCAGGTTTAAAGGGATATGGCGTTCTATATCAAAGCCTTCGGGATCAGAAAAATTGATTTCCACTTTATCTCCGGTGTAGGGGCATGGTTCACCCTGCAGAAAAAATTCATCAAAGGTGGTTTTATCTTTAATATGTATGGACACCTTTTCATTCGTAAAGTTCATATGATTGATAATATTGATCAAAACTTTTTTATGGACCTCCGGTGGTGAAGCCAATGCTGAAGCGACAATAGCGGGATCTATTTTTTTTATGGAAAGATCATCTTTCAGTGAAGGCATACCATGACCGGGGCCCTTTATATTTTGATTCTTAATCGTCTGGCAAGCCAGTTGAAACCTTCGAAGAAGTGATGAATGGTCCGTATTAGAGGCTAGCGGGTCATCATGATCCTGCACATCATGACCCGGATCGAATCCGAAGACCGTTGCTTTGTTTTTCGGGGGAAGCAGTACATTTTTAAAAATTTGCATCAACCGCGGCGGAGGGGTGCGTTTGATGACATTGTGCTGCCCATCATGTTGGAAAGTTCGAAAAAACTTCACCATGAACCTCGCTGAAGCATAGCGTTTGTTACGGTACCGTTCTTTTCCAAATACTCCCGGAATTTTTATTTTAGCTTTTTAATACCTTGATGAGATAATTTCCCAATAAAGCATTCCGGCATATGTAAGTAAATCATTGATCGTTAATGTTGGGTAAAGGGTTCTATATATGCAAGCGGCTCATCCGGTATTAAATATTTCGATGTATAATAATGGATAAATGCCTCCACGATATCCCGGCTGAAATGAACATCACTTTCCCTGCGCAGCATCTTAAATGCTTCCGGTACGGGTATCGGGTCACGATATAGACGTTTGGCTGTTATGGCCTCAAAAAAATCGGCAACCGCAATAATTCGTGATCCGATTGGAATTTCATGTTCTTTCAACCCACGGGGATAACCGCTTCCATCTATTTTTTCATGATGGGCTTCAGCGATTTCAGGAATCAGGCTGTAGGATCCATGAAAATCAATTTTTTCCAATATCTTTCTCGTTTTCACCGCATGTGTTTTTATGGTTTCATATTCATCGTCGGTCAGAAGACCTTCCTTTTTCAGCAGGGCGTCCGATATGCCGATCTTCCCGTAATCATGCAGTGACGCGGCCACGGCAACCACCTCCGTGTAGTCAGAAGGCATATTCATTTCCCGGCATATCCCCACGGCATATTCCGTAACTTTTTCAGAATGACCGGCCGTATAAGGATCGCGTGCGTCAATGCTGGCCGCCAACGCCTTTAATATGGACTTGAGTTGCCGGGTTCGCTGGTCATGTAATTCGGCATTGCGAATACTGACCCCGAGAACCGAAGCGATCCCCATCATTAAGCTGAGATCGCTTTCCACCAATGTCCGTTTGGTCTTAAAATTATCGGCCGTTAAAATGCCGATGGTTTTTGTATCGGAAAGAATCGGACAACAGATAAAGGAGTGGGTTCCCAAATCCTTTGCAAACTGCATACTTCTCCGGGAAAGCTTACATGTAATGGTGTTGATATCGTTGATCAGTGAAGGCTTCTGATCCCTGAAGGATGTAACAAACACGCCCTTTGATTCCGGTTTTGTCAGATCAAATTCAGTTGCCCTGATAATGGCGAGCTGTTGATCCGTATAGCCAAAACCTGTCTGAAAAACCAGTCGCGTTTTTTCCTGATTCGCAAATAAGATCAGGCATCTGTCATACCCCAGCCTCTTTTCCAGAATCTGTGTAACATTATCCAGAATATCCGCAATATTGACATACCGATTGATCGCCTGGCCGACCTCGTGCACCAGCTTCGCATTGTTGAAGTTGATTTCCATTTGCTGCATCAGATCATCACGTGAGTATTCCAGATTTAAAATACTGTTTCGCAGCTCTTTTTTCGTCTGCCTGTCACTTAAAATCATGATGACGAGTATGGTTACGATCAGGATCGGGATAAAATGAAGCAACTCATCATGCGGGTAAACGACTGCCAATATCGCACCAACGATTGTTAATACGATCGTCATCATATTTCTTGCTCTTTTCAAGATATGTGAGCGATTGTTTTCCAGGGTTATTGTATAACGGCAACAGTCACCTCCTTTAAACATACATTCGGTGTGTTTTATTTTAGGAACGGCATTGTCAAATATAAGAGCGATGGACTCAAGATGTCCGATTCTATTCTCGCATTGATAGGGCTGTTCCTGAACCCCTTCCTTGGGGGTGACGACAACTTCAATTTTATTTGAACTGATTGCTTTCGATTCATAAGTGGAAGAGCGTGAAAATTGACTGGCCACCTTACCGATCATTTTATACACGGTAATGGGATTTGCCATCCCGAGTACGTATTGTCTCATGACGCCAATAGATTCCGGTGAGGCCGCATATCGTCCGGCCTCTCTGGCGTAATTGATGGAGCCCGTCTTTTCCTTGAGCTTCTCATGGAAGAGATCGATCGTTTCCTGTGTAAACCAGTGATTCTGATCCTCAACTTCATACGGCTCTATATGCGCATATTCTAAAAGTTCTTTAATATTAATATGTTCATAGCATTTTTTGATATACTTGATATAGGTATTAATGAGGCGGCTGTTATAGAGAGGTACTGAATTCAAATAAACTTCCCCTAAAATTTCTCACAATCCATGGTGTGGAATGCTTTTCAGTTTTTACATGATAGCGCATTATATAAAAATTTAATTCTCTGTCAATGAAATACAGTTCTTCCGACAGGTGGCCGCGGCTCAGCTCGACAGCACGCAAGATCAGGAAAGATGATTTCTTTTTCTTTTGCGCTCATCATCAAGCATCGCGCAGTTCCAGACTACACCTTCCCGTTATTTCTTTTGTTTGATCTTTTTTGTTTTTGACTTCTTTTCAGGCTTGCCCGATGCAACAGACCTTTTATTTCTTGCAGACGTTTTTACCTGGTCTTTTTCTTGAACAGGTTGCAAAGCAAGCTTGACAACATCCATCATGTCCCTGACGAAATGAAAAGAAATGTTTTTTTGAACCTTGTCCGGAATATCCTCAATGTCCTTGCGGTTCCACTCAGGCAATAAAATTGTTTTAATGCCCGCACGGTAAGCCGCCAGGACCTTCTCCTTAATGCCTCCGACAGGCAACACCGCTCCCCGCAGGGTTATTTCTCCTGTCATGGCCAGATTCTTTTTCACTTTACGATTGGTCAGCAAAGACGTCAGAGCCGTCAGGATGGTAACGCCGGCAGAAGGGCCGTCCTTCGGAATTGCACCGGCCGGCACATGAATATGAATATCCATATTGTCAAAAAATTCGGAATCAATGCCCAGTTTTTCGGCGTTCGTACGAATGAAACTCAACGCTGCCGAAGCCGATTCCTTCATCACATCCCCCAACTGTCCCGTCAGGGCAAGACCTTTCCTGCCCCTCATGGCCGTCGCTTCTATAAAGAGCATATCCCCTCCGACCGGTGTCCATGCCAGACCGATGGCAATGCCCGGTTTGGCGATACGCGCATCGATATCCGTGACAACACGTATCGGCCCCAGATATACGGCAACATCCTGCTCATTGAGAGTTTTTGATTTAAAGACCCCTTCCGCAATTTTTGCCGCGACACCACGGCAGGCATTGGCAATTTCTCTTTCCAGGTTACGAACACCGGCTTCGCGGGTATAACCTGTAATCATCCTGTTGAGTGCTTTTGATGTTAACTTGAACTGGGCTTCGGTTAAGCCGTTCTCCCTGAGCTGACGGGGAATAAGATACCGTTCGGCAATTTTCATCTTTTCTTCCTGGGTATAGCCGGTCAGTTCAATGACCTCCAGCCGGTCGAGCAGGGCGGGAGGAATCGTATCCAGAACATTCGCCGTAGCAATAAACATGACGTTGGAAAGATCAAAGGCCACATCCAGGTAATGGTCGGAAAACGTATTGTTCTGCTGAGGATCCAGCACTTCCAGCAGGGCGGAGGACGGATCACCGCGAAAATCATTGCCAACCTTGTCTATCTCATCGAGCATAAAAACGGGATTGTTGGATTCGGCACGCCTCAGCCCCTGAATAATACGCCCGGGCAAAGCACCGATATACGTGCGGCGATGGCCGCGAATTTCTGCCTCATCGCGAACCCCGCCCAAGGATATGCGGACAAACTTACGCCCTAAAGCTCTCGCAATGGAATGGCCTAACGATGTCTTGCCTGTGCCCGGAGGCCCCACAAAACAAAGGATCGGGCCTTTGGAGTCAGGTTTCAATTTACGCACAGCCAGATACTCAATGATACGTTTTTTGGGTTTGGCCAGACCATAATGATCTTCATCCAGAACCTTGCGGGCTTTGGCAATGTCCAGATTGTCTTTTGTCGATTCATGCCAGGGCAGCGCCGTAATCCAATCCAGATACGTTGAAGTCACGGTATATTCCGAGGATGACGGATGCATACGCGATAATCTTTCCAGTTCACGCAAGGCTTCCTTTTTAGCTTCTTCCGGAAGATTTTTTTCTTCTATCTTTTTACGGTACTCATCCGCTTCGACCGTATTTTCCTCACCCTCCCCCAGTTCCTGCTTAATGGCTTTCATCTGCTGGCGCAGATAATATTCACGCTGGCTTCTATCGATGTCATCCTTGACCTTGTTCTGAATCTTGTTACCCAGTTCCAGCACTTCCATCTGATGATTGACCATCAGCGTCAGTTGTTTCAGGCGCTTTTTGACATCGGCAATATCCAATATTTTTTGTTTTTCTTCCACCGGCGCGTTGATGATCGAAGCGATTAAGTCAGCCAGTGTTCCCGCCTCCGTAATCGATTTTGCCATCGGGCCGAATTCCGGCGGCAGGAAAGGAGAGAGTTTCAGAATCCGGTCAAAGAGAGACAGTAAATTGGACACCAAGGCCTCGGTCTCCAGATCTTTGGGATCCTTCTCCTCAATAATTTTTATTCGCGCCCGCTGATAGGGTTTTCCTTCTATCATTTCTTCTATCGAAAAGCGGCTGGTACCCTGCAGCAGCAACTGCGTGTGATTATCCACTGTTTTGGCCATTTTCATGATAATCGCACACGTGCCCACATCGTACAGGTCTTCTTTTTTATAATGATGAGGCACTTCCGGTTCGTTTTTAGACATCATCAAACCGACCAGACGATCGGTCGTCATCGCTTCATCAACCAGGGTGGAGGCCGTGCCCGTCACTTCCAGCGGAATCATGGTTTTGGGAAATACCAGAACATTACGCAGCGGAAGTATGGGAATGATCTCCGGTATGCTGAAGGTCGTCTTCATTGGCTGGGCATTGTCTTGTTCTGTCATTCACAACCTCCGTTCCATAGGGTGATCTCCACTATTTCAGTGACGTAATCGCTACCCGGTGGGTTTTCGTCTGCGGCATTTTACTCATTCGAACCGTTAATATTCCATCGGCGTACGATGCCGTTGCCGATTGCACATCCACTGCGACCGGAAGAGGAACCTGCCTTTCAAAATAACCGTGGGGAATTTCTGCCTGGCAATAACGGGCAGTTTGCAAATGCTGAACGATTTTACGAACGCCGGTAATGCTTAATTTCTTACGATCCACCTCAATATGCAATTCTTCTTTATTGAGACCGGCCATATCCGCCAGCACAATAATTTCATCGGCCGACTCATAGACATCGACATTGGGCCGCCAGACGCATTCATAATTCCCGAAAGCGGGCCTCACCAGGTGGAATACCTCACCGACCACCTTCTGGAACTCGTCTTCAAAATTGCCGTGAAACCTGATTTTTACATAATTCATTGTACACCGCCTCACCAACCGGCTTCGGTTTTTATATCATCCTATTATTTATACCCTGTGGTAACCGGTAACCCGATTCAATCGTCGAAGCGGATTTTCGCTGAGCCGCCACAAGTTCTGTGCCTCTCTATTTGTTATAGCGGGCAATCATACTGTCGATCGTTTCATCACTGGCTTCAGAATATGTGGTGATCAGCCCGGTGACTTCCGCAAACAGGGCATGATTATTTTTCAGGCTTTCCAATGTTTTTTTATCTGTCACTTTCCGGTCCAGGTATTTGAAGTACATATTCTTTGCCGCTTTTTCTACAACCGGATATGCGCTTCCGGACGAGGCGATGCTTTGTATATCATCCCCGGAAGAGGCAAGAATGGCCGCCATAGCCGCCTTGTCCTTGACCACTCTGGTGATGGTATCGCCAAATATTTTTTTCACAGACGCCGCATTGAAAGAACGGGCATTGATTTGCGTTTCTTCCTCCGTCCCTTTTGCCAACTCGGCATACTTTCCGTCATGAATGATTTTTTTAAGATCTTTCAGAGAATTGAAAGGATAATTTTTCATAACGGAATACGCAACTTTCTTGGAAATGTTACCCGCCGGATCAACTTTCAGCTTATAGATAAATTTTGTTTTATTTCTTCCGAGGTACTCCATTTGAAACAAACCGTTCATCGTCGTAATCCGGACACGTTTTTTTTCCACAGGAATTTTCAGTTCATCCGTACAATAAAAGGTAATTTGTGCTTTACCGTTTTCATAGTCATAAACGGCCTCATTTTTCAGGACGATATCCCGCTTCTCTATAATGGGGGGGTTCTGAACGATGTGCAGGATAAAGGTGTTACGATCATACTTCTTCTGGATACTGGCGCTTTCACAATCGGCCAGCCATTTCGTATAGCGCGGTATGTCTCGCAGGGCTTCTCCGATGACTTCCATTTTGGCATCCATGGTTGTCACCGCCATATATTCCATGAGGTCCGTGCCCGGAACAGAACGTTCATACAACTTAATGCCATTGCTGTCTTTAATTTTTGTCCATCCTCCCGCAGCAAGGGCTGAACCTGCCAGTAAAATACTTCCCAGTAATAATGCAATCACAATCATGCTTTTTTTCATCTTCTTTCCCTCCTCAATATTATTTTGGAAACGATATCGCTCAAAACAAAATCTCTACCATGCCACCTTGTTTCTCATAATCGACATATTATCCATCCGGCATTTTAACCAGTATTCTGATCAAACACGTCCCTAATCCCCGTGTGCCTCATGGATGATGATCATCGCAGCAACCTTTCAGTGATTACAAATTGGATATATAAAGAAGTTTCCGGCGTGTCAATCAATATTAGGATTTTCAGGGCGGTAAAAAAAAAGTATGATCCTCCCTATTGCGGCGGGAAAACCAACCGCCGCAATAGTTTCCGGATTTTTTATGGGGGGTCTGATATTGTTATTCTGGTTTGTACTTGAAGGATACTCTCATTTTGACCCGGTACTCAACGACCTTGTTTTTTTCAACCCTCATATCCAACTCTTTGACCTCAGCGATTCTCAAGTCTTTCAGGCTTTTCGCCGATGTTTCCACCGCTCTTTTAGCCGCGTCTTCCCAGGATTTTTCACTGGACCCGATAATTTCAATTACCTTGTAAACGCTCATGATATTCCTCCTTTCTTTGGCTATGGTTTTGAAACGAATTCAATCAACAACCGACTTACCCGTCGGCAACAACCGGCATGACCAGAGCGACAGCAAAATCGAAAACAGTGTCGTAATAAGTTTTGCAAAAAATCAGACAACCCGTTCCAACCCCGGATGAACAGGCGATAAAACGTGCAGATGGATGAACCATGTGTATATGTTTTTTAAATTATACAGTTTTTTAAAAAAACGTCAATCGGAAAACATTCATTATTAAGCATTTACACGGATCAGTTTTAAATTCAGGTTTCTATTGAATTTTTCCTAAAAATATCTTAAGCTTCCATCCAGGCGCTGATGATTAGACTTTCAGTAAAATCAACGTGGAATACTTCCTCGTGAATATAAAACATCAAGGAGTAGTTTTCTATGCACACATGGACATTGGACAAGCCGGACAATCTTGTTGACTGGTGGGAGGAAAGCGCGTCGAAATTCGCGGACAGACGTCTTTTCGGCACGAAAAACAAAAACGGAGTTTACGAATGGCTGACCTATAAGGAAATCGATGTCCGGATCAAAAATCTGCGCGCCGGTCTCGCGCAGCTGGATATTGGCAAGGATGATGTCGTCGGCATCATTGCCAATAACCGTTTTGAATGGGCGATATGCTCTTTTGCCACATGGGGAAGATTGGCCCGATTTGTTCCCATGTATGAAGCGGAGCTGATTCAGATATGGAAGTACATCATCACGGACAGCCAGATCAAGGTTCTGTTTGTCTCCAAACCGGAAATTTATGAAAAAATTAAAGATTTCCCCAAGGATATCCCCACGCTGAAGCATATTTTCATCATTGACGCCGAAGGCGACCACTCCATGGCCGCTCTCGAGAAAAAAGGCGCCCCGGCGCCCGTAGCACCTCAAGTACCCCACCCGGACGATATTGCTGAACTCATTTATACATCCGGCACAACCGGCAATCCCAAAGGCGTTCTGCTTTCACACGGAAACTTCACCAGCAACTCTCAGGCCGGCCTCAAGATGTATCCTGAACTTTTTAAGAACGACGGGAGGGACGCCCTGACACTCGCCATCCTGCCCTGGGCCCACTCCTACGGTCAGACCGGGGAATTATTCGCGGTCATCTTTGGAGGCGGAGCCATGGGTCTTGCGGAAAGTCCCTCCACGATCGTCAACGATATCGTTGCTGTCAGGCCCACCTGGATGGTTGCTGTGCCCCGGGTCTTCAACCGGATTTACGACGGATTATGGACCAAGATGAATAAAGAAGGCGGATTAGCGAAAACACTTTTCGTGATGGGCATCCAGGCAGCCAAGCGAAAACGGGAACTGGCGGCACAGGGAAAAACCTCTGTTATGACAAATCTCAAGTTCAAGATTGCCGATACCATTGTCTTTCAGAAAATCAGAGAGCGCCTGGGCGGAAGATTAATGGGGGCAATGAGCGGCAGTGCCGCCATGAATCCGGAGATCGCCCAGTTTTTCTTTGACATCGGCATTCCCATTTACGACTGCTATGGACTCACGGAAACCTCGCCTGCCGCCGCCATGAACGCCTCGTACGCCTACCGCCTGGGCAGCGTGGGAAAAGCGATTGATAAAGTCAAGCTTGTCATTGATTCTTCCGTGGTCGAAGAAGGCGCGACCGACGGTGAGGTCATTATTTACGGTCCGAATGTGATGAAAGGCTATCACAACCGCCCCGAAGACACGAAGGCTGTGATGACGGATGACGGCGGATTACGCACCGGAGATCGCGGTCGCCTGGACAAAGACGGGTACCTGTTCATCACCGGCCGCATCAAAGAGCAATACAAGCTGGAAAACGGAAAATTTGTTTTTCCTGTCGCTCTGGAAGAAGAAATCTGCCTTGTTCATTTCGTTCAACAGGCATTGATTTACGGCCTGAACCGTCCCTATAATATTTGCATTATTGTTCCCGATTTTGATGCTTTGCTGGATTATGCCAAAGAAAAAGGGCTTCCGCAGGATATCAAAACGCTGGTCGCGAGGCAGGACATTGTTGATATGTTCGCCAATGAAGTCACCAACCACCTGAAGGGGAAATTCGGCGGTTACGAAATTCCCAAAAAGTTCCTGCTGCTTGATGAACCTTTCAGCTTGGACAACGGAACGCTGACGCAGACGATGAAACTGAAACGCAACGTCGTTTTAAACAGACTCAAAGACCAGATTGAGTCCCTGTATCAGTAGATGATCACACCGGAAATCACGAGCCAGACGGGCGTGTCTTTTGAGACACGCCCGTCTGATCTATCCGTCACAAACCGGAAACGGCGCGGTCATTCACGCTGCCTTCCACATGAGAACCTTCTTGGCTGATCAATGACAGAGCCCCCGGCTTTTCGCGGCCGTGTACCCCTTGCAGGACCCCAGTTCACATGCCCGCCGCACATCACGGCATCCCTGTTCGCCGTTACCGGTTTCCAAATAAGCAAACCCCCGATTGCCATAGGCATAGGCATAATCGGGCATCAACCGAATGGCGGTGTTGTAGTTTTCGATGGCCAGCAGGTACTCACCGGTTACCACATAAATGTTTCCCCTGTTGTTGAAGGCCAGGGCATAATCAGGCTGCAGGCGGATAGCCTCGCTGAAGTCGGTAATCGCCTGCCGGTGTTGGCCGAGTTTGGCATAAAGAGTGCCCCGTTGGTTATACGCATAGGCATAATCGGGTTTAAGACGTATTGCTTCATTATAATGTTCGATTGCTTCTGTAAGCCTGCCTTCCTGCTCCAGTGACGCGGCCAGGTTATTATGCATCATGATCAGCAGGGCGTCACTCCCGGTCACCTGAAACGCGTGATCAGCCAAAACGGCATTATTTTTCCAGTAAGTGCACTGCTTCCAGGCAATCACAGAAAGCACAGCCAAAAAAATCACGGCAGAAGGCAGTAAAATAAATTTCCTCGCCTTTTGACCGGGAAACAAAAGCGGCACTCCCCAGGCAACCATAACCGCAATGCCGATAGAGGGCAGATAAATGTAGCGGTCGGCCATCGGATCTCCTATGGTGATCAACCCGATGACCGGAAGAACCGCTATCACATACCATAACCATCCGGTAAAGAGATATGGCCGTCGTTTCAACAGATAAACCACCACGGCACTGATCAGAACAATCAAAAATACAGCCGATAAAACCTGCCATGCCGGAAGATGTTCAGGGATAATATAGACCAGCGCCATGTCACGGGGCCAGAATGTTTTTTCAAGATACGTCATGAAAGAAACCGGGGCGTTCGCCAGCCTGGAAGCCAGCGGATACACATCCGTCTTGCCTTCCTGGGCATAGATGGTGATAACAGAAAAGATCGCCGAAAGAGCAAATAACGGCACCTTCTCCCTGAGCTGCCATCCTGGAACGATCCCCGCAACTTTCCCGGCCGCGATAGAAGGGCCGTCCGGCCGAAAACGGTTAAGCGGCCAGTAATCCAGCAGAAGCATGATCAGGGGTAAAGTAACCACCATGGACTTGCTCATCAGTCCGCAGACAAAGCAGAGAACAACAAGACAATATCTCCGCAACACCGGTTTTTCCGCGTAATAGACATAAAAGCACAACGTCAGCATCCAGAAAAAAGCACTTAAAACGTCTTTGCGTTCAGCCACCCAGGCCACCGACTCGACGCGCAGAGGGTGAAGGGCGAACATCGCCGCAACAAAAGCGCTTTGCCAGAGGGCTCCGGTCATACGGTTGAAAAGCCAAAACAGCAGTAAAGCGCTCATGATATGAATCAGAAGATTCGTCAGGTGATAACCGCCGGGGCTCAGCCCGTAGAGCTGATCATCAGCCATCAGAGACAGCCAGGTTACGGGATGCCAGAACTCCGCGTAGGTGGTGGTGAAAGCCCAGGCAATTTCTTTGAAGGCAAGACCGGATTGGATATGCGGATTTTGCGTGACATAAATCCCGTCATCGAAATAGACAAATTCGTGCAGGCGGACCTGCCAGAAGACCGCAAACGTCACCGCGGCCAGAAAAAAACAGACAATGTATATTGGGGTATTCGTTGTTAAGCGCTTGATCATGGCGACCTGCCGGCGGCTTTCCGGCACCTCTTCAGACTAGCTCCAGCCCGGATTGACATCGTGAAGCTGAATTTTAAGCGTCAGGCAGTGTGACATGGGATAAATTTTCAAAGCTCGTGTACTTGTCCACAAAAGCAAGCCTGACCGTATCGGTGGGACCGTTTCGTTGTTTGGCAATGATAATTTCCGCAATGCCTTTGTCCGGATTATCATCCGATTTGTTGTAAACTTCATCCCGGTAGATAAAAGCGATGACGTCGGCATCCTGCTCAATGGCACCCGATTCTCTCAAATCCGCCATTTGCGGGCGTCGATTGGTGCGGCTTTCGACCTGGCGGTTCAACTGGGAAAGAGCCACAACCGGTACCCTGAGTTCCTTGGCCAGCGCCTTCAGCGAGCGGCTGATGACCGAGATCTCCTGCTCGCGGGAATCGTGGCGGTAGCTGGAACTCATCAACTGGATGTAATCGACAACAATCAGGCCCAGGCCTCTTTCCGCCTTCAATCGGCGGGACTTGGCCTTCATCTCCAAAACGGTAATCGCCGGCGTGTCATCGATATACAGGGGGGCTTCTGAAAGCACGCCTGCGGCAGTGGTCAGCTTCGGCCAGTCCGTCTCCCCCAGAAAACCTTTGCGCAGGCGTTGTGAGTCCACCCGCGCTTTGGACGAAAGCAGACGAAACGCAAGCTGCTCCTTGGACATTTCCAGAGAAAAGATCGCAGAGGGAACCTGGGCGATCATGGCGGCGTTGAGCGCGATGTTCAGGGCAAACGCCGTTTTACCCATGCTGGGGCGTCCGGCAATAATGATCAGCTCCGATTTCTGTAAACCGGCCGTTAAGTCATCAATTTTTTCAAACCCCGTAGGAATGCCCGTCAGCGGCTCCTTGCTGGCATAAAGACCTTCGATAGACCTGAAACTATCCTTGACGATATCCCGCATATGCGAGAAGTCCTGCCGCACTTTATTTTCGGAAATCTCGAAAATTCTGTGCTCCGCAGTATCCAGAATCGTATCAACATCGGTATTCGCTTCATAGCAGTGGTCGATGATTTCCGTCGCTGATGAAATTAAACCGCGGAGAATCGCCTTCTCCTTGACAATTTTCGCGTAATTCGCGGCGTTGGCCGCTGAAGGCACATTGTCCACCAGTGAAGCCAGATAGGCCGTGCCTCCCACAGAATCCAGCAGGTTTTTTCCTTTCAGGGCGTTACTTAAAGTGATCAGGTCAACCGGATCGTTTTTTTCAGTCAGTTGCACAAGAACATTGAAGATCTTGCGGTGAGCCTCATGGTAAAAGTCATCCGCTGACAGAACCTCCATCACCCGGTTGATGGCGGTGTTTTCCAGCAAAACACTGCCCAGCACAGACTGTTCGGCCTCAAGATTTTGAGGAGGAACTTTGTATGTGGATGGATCAACTTCCCGCATGATTACTCGCCAACAACGTTCAGTTTGACATGGGCTTCGACATCATGTCCCAATTTGACTCTGACGGTATATTCGCCGGTCTCCTTAATATGCTCGCCATGCTCATGGACAATCATTTTCCGGTTAATGTCATAACCTTTCTCTTTCAACGCCTCTTCGATATCCTTGGCGCTGACCGACCCGAACAGCTTGTCCTGATCGCCAACCTTCCGGGCGATGGTAATCGCTTCACGCGACAAAACTTCCGCCAGATCCTGAGCGATTTTGTGTTCCTTGGCCGCCTTCTTTAATATGTTATTTTTTTCATGTTCAAAGAGCTTGATGTTTTTTTCATCGGCTTCTATCGCCATCCCCCGGGGAATCAGATAATTACGGGCATAACCGTCATTCACCTTAACCAGACTTCCCGCCCTGCCCAGAGAAGGCACGCTTTGCTTCAGAATTACTTTCATGAAAATCCTCCCGTCATATATAAATTTTTAATTTGATGCTTTATCTTTTCGAATAATTTTCCGAAAATCAACCCAAATATCAAACAGTCCAATCGCTATAATGGGTATCATAAGGAATTGCTGAACTGCAATGAAAAAATAAAATAAATAACGCAGAAAAACCGGAACATTTTTGAACTGAAACAGGTAACTCACAATTGCCAATCCCTGCAGCAGATATAGAAAACACATCACCAGAAAGACATTCAGGCTCAGAATATTGATAATCTTTTCCGGTGCAAAGAGCAGGGCGCCGGACAGAATAAAAACCCAGATCATTTTTTCCGGCATCTTCCAGCGTGCCAGCAGGACAAGATTCGGGAAAATAACCCCCGCCCTGCTCACATAATTCCTGCCAAGGAGTAAATTTACCCAGATAATCATCAACGACAGGATAACCACCATGGAAGGAAAAATCTGCACCAGTCCATTAATGATATTCTGCTGATTATCCTTGATAAAACGGATATCTTCGGCTTTTAAAGGCAGCGCGGCATATAAATTGACGTTTTCCATGACAATGGCTGTGACAAAATTTCTTACAAGTTGCCAGGGGCTCACCGAAAGCGCCACCGCATCATAGATAAAATAAAAACCGATTGCCGCGATCAACAAAAGGGCCGGAAAAATAATGGTCTTTTCGACCGAATCATTCTTGATTGCGATTTGAGCCATCAGTATTCCAGCCGTCCCCATTGTAAAAACCGCCATTGAAGGCACATCATATTTCGACCAGGCCGCTATGCCCATCAGAAAGGCCAGAGAAATGAAAAAAACCGCGGATGGTTTGAAGAGGCCGTTGAACATCTTGTTGATAAACAAAATCATGGGCAGCAGAAAAAGAAAGCCCGGACCGGCCAGGGGCACAAAAACGGACGATACAACAAACAAAAAAATGAGGGGGAGCAGTTTTGAAAAAGGTTGAACTTTTTTCATCGGTTCCATTTTTTCAAAGATAGATGGGTTGTTCACAATCCGGTGTCCTAAAAAAAGAAAAGTTAAAAAACATAAGAAGGAAGAAGGTAACGCCCTTTCAAGGGCGTTACCTGTTCAGGAATTTACATGAGAATGAATGTTCAACCAAAGTGGCCGTGTAAAACATTTTCCCGGAAAATAGACAATCCGGTTTCTTCGATCCGGCTAAAAAAAGGATCATTTATTTCCCGTCAGCCGCTACGTAGGGCATAATCGCGATCTGCCGCGCGCGTTTAATCGCCAAAGCCAGTTCCCTCTGGTGAGACGCGCAATTGCCCGTTATTCTTCGCGGCATGATTTTGCCCCGTTCGGTCACGAAATTATTTAAAATCGCCGTGTTTTTATAGTCAATTTTTATATTGGAATCCGAGCAGAACCGGCAAAATTTCTTTCTGTGAAAAAACTTTTTCTGGGGATATCTGCTTTGTCTTTCCGTTTTTTTCGTTTCAATGGCCATGATTTACTCCCCTTTCGTTTCATCTTCTTCTTTGTTGAAATTTTTCTTCACGTAAGGCCTTTCCTCTCTCGGTGCCTTTTCTATCTGATTGATGGCTCTGCCTTCCGTGGTTGAAGCCGCTTCGTTTTCCGCTTTGGCCTGAGCGCGCCTGGCTTCGGCCGCGGCCGCTTCCTGGGCGATGCCTTCGGCTGTGGTGGCGCCTTCCTTCTTCACCGTCATAAACTTGATGACGCGGTCGTCAATCTTGCAGTTTCTTTCAATTTCATTGACGATGGCCCCGTTACCCGCGAAATCAATCAGGAAATAAAAACCGTCTCTGTGTTTTTTGATTTCATAGGCCAGATGCCGCTTGCCCCATTTGTCCAGCTTGGCAATGACACCCTTTCGGTCGGTGATGATGGTCTGAATACGCTCGATGAGCGCGTTGATGTCGTCCTCGTTCAAATCGGCCAGAACGATAGCCACAACTTCATATCTTTGCAATGTTTTCTCCTTTCGGCTCTAAAGCCCGTTTAGGACGGGCAAGGAGTCCTAATATTTAGTTGGCGCGGTTCTATACCAAACGATTACAGAAATCAAGAAATAAATGTATTTCCTGAAATGGCTTATAAAATCACCGACGATCCTTTCCGCTACCGGCTACTTCCTGAATAATCTACCGGTCAAGCGCGTCATCCGCCGAAACAGAGGCAAAGAAGCTTCAATATTGGCCAGAGATTCACGGGCGGCATCCTCTCCCGCCCGGACCAGGTCTGCTCCCCGGTTAAAATCCATCCAGTGCAGATCGCCGACCTGCGGCCGGATGATGACATCGGCGTCTGCCAGTTCCGCGGATGACAAAGCACCGGCTGTGATTTCTCCCGCCCGGAAGATAATATCCTTTGCCGTTTCAATAGGAACATTTGTCTGCATATCGCGATCCACCTCTACGGCAATGACCACATCAGCGCCCGCCTCCCGCGCGGCCCGAACGGGAACCAGACTGGTAATCCCGCCATCAGCCAGCAGCCGGTCTCCATAACGGACCGGCTCAACGGCTCCCGGCACCGAACAACTCGCCATCACAAGTTTCCGCAGCGGCCCTTCTGAAAAAACAATTTTTTTCCCGGTAACCAAATCTGTGGCCACCACGTAAAAAGGGATCCGCGTCTGACCAATATCCATATCCGGCAGAAAATAATGGATCAGCCACTCAAAATCATGAGTCGGCAGGATAGCCGGCTTGTAGAAAGCCTGAACAAACAGAAGACGGTTGATCACATACTGCTGAGCTTTTTTGAGGATACTTTTCTCCTCCCGCGACAGTGACAGGCCGATGGCTTTGATCCTGGATTCATCAAATTCCGGGCTTTGCAGATAGGCATCGATCTTGTCCTGAATTTCTTTGGGTGATTGTCCGGATGCGTAGGCGCCGCCGATCAGGGCGCCGGCGCTTGTTCCCACCATCAGATCAACGCCGATTCCCTCTTCTTCCAGCACCTTGAGAACGCCGATATGGGAGAAGCCGCGAACTCCGCCGCCACCCAGCGCCAGGCCAACTTTTTTGCCCGTCCATTTCACCATATATATCGATCCTGATCAGAAGTCCTACCCTATTCGATGAAACTGTTGTTCAGTTTCTTTTCACACAAAAAAGCCCGGGATGTGCCGGGCTTTTTTGATCATCAGGACGGAAAGTGATTAATCATCACTCATGACGCCATCACCCGGCCCCCTGTTGATATCGATCACCCTTCTCGTGCCGGCTTCGGTGCCGTCGGTTACCCAGAGCTCGTATCCACTCTCTCCATCATCTGCACCGAAATACAGCCTGCCATTGATTTGAGTAAACGGATCGTCACTGTCGCAGCTGAATGTGAAATCGGCTGGATAAGAGCCGCCAACACCGGGCCTGATATCTTTAACCAGTTTTGTCCCTGCCTCTGTGCCGTCCGTCACCCAAAGCTCCCATCCATAATCCGGATGATACGCGCTAAAATACAGCCTGCCGTTAAATACGGTGAAGCAGTAATGGTCAGAGTCGCCAGCACCAGGGTTGATATCTTTCACCAGTTTTGTCCCTGTCTCCGTGCCGTCCGTCACCCAAAGCTCATATCCATGAACACCGTCATTGGCATTAAAATACAGCTTCCCGTTAAATACGGTGAGGTCGTGAGGACTAGAGCTGCCAACATCGGGCCAGATATCTTGAACCAGTTGAGCCCCGTCCTCCGTGCCGTCCGTCATCCAAAGCTCCCATCCATAATCCGGATGATCCGCGCTAAAATACAGCTTCCCGTTGAATACGGTGAGGGAGCGAGGACTAGAGCCGTAATCACCGGGACAGATATCTTGAACCAGTTTTGTCCCTGCCTCTGTGCCGTCCGTCGCCCAAAGCTCCCATCCATAATCCGGATGATACGCGCTAAAATACAGCTTCCCGTTGAATACGGTGAGGTCTTGAGGACTAGAGCTGTTAGCATCGGGGTAGATATCTTTCACCAGTTTTGTCCCTGCCTCTGTGCCGTCCGTCACCCAAAGCTCCTGTCCATAATCCGGATGATACGCGCTAAAATACAGCCTGCCGTTAAATACGGTGAAGCAGTAATGGTCAGAGTCGCCAGCACCGGGGTTGATATCTTTCACCAGTTTTGTCCCTGCCTCTGTGCCGTCCGTCACCCAAAGCTCCTGTCCATAATCCGGATGATACGCGCTAAAATACAGCCTGCCGTTAAATACGGTGAGGTAGTAAGGACTAGAGCCGTCAGTACCGGGCAAGATATCTTTAAACAGTTTTGTCCCTGCCTCTGTGCCGTCCGTCACCCAAAGCTCCCATCCATGAGCACCGTCATCGGCTGTAAAAAAGACACGATGATTGAACCGGATGAAATCGCGAGGCGTGCTATCCCCGCCGTTATTAATGATCTTTACCTGTCTGGTTCCCGCTTCCGTGCCATCCGTCGCCCAGAGCTGCCAGCCGTCTTTCCCGTTATTCCCGGGAAAATAGGCAACAGGCATGGATGTATAATCAGGATTCCCCCACAGGGCAAGCAATCTCGCAAAGTAGTCCTCATCACTGCTCTCTGCCGGAAAAACCCCGCCATCGTTACTGCCGCAGGATGACAATAAAAGCCCCAAGCCCAAAACCAGCACCAAAAGCATCCTGCAAATTGACCTGCCATGATATTTCTGCATCAGGTGACCTCCTTTGAATCTGTCATAAAGTGCCAATGGATGAATCCTCCACACGCCCAACGCCTGAATATTATAATTTCTCCGGCGTGTCAATAGGATATTTTCAAAAATTCCGTGTAAATTCATAAGGTCTTGCATGAATATCAGCGTCGGGATCACCTACCCCTTCCCATACGGAACAACTTTTGAATTTATTTTCGCAGATGGCTACGATTCATATTGATTTAAGACCAATGACCATGTATAGTGCCTGAAAATTTCCAAAAACAATTTAAAGGAGGTTATCAATGAACAAAGCTGATTTAATCGAAGAAGTGGCAAAGGTAACAAGCAGCAAGAAAGAAGCCGCACTGGCCGTAGATGCCGTTATCGCGGCTATCCAGAAGTCACTCAAAAAGGGTAACGCCGTAACTCTGGTGGGCTTCGGAACGTTTGATGTCAAAAAAAGAAAGGCCCGCACGGGCAGGAATCCCCAGACAGGCAAAGCCATTAAAATCGCTGCCAAGAAAGTTCCTGTATTCAAAGCGGGAAAGGGTCTGAAAGACGCGGTAAAATAGGTTTTCCACTGAACATGTTTCATTCAGCCGTCTCTTTTCCCGGTGAGGCGGCTTTTTTATCATTTCAAGGAGCTCTGAAAAGGGCTGATCAGGAGGCTGTCATCATGAGTCTGATGAAAGAATTCAAGGAGTTCGCAGTCAAGGGAAATGTTGCCGATATGGCCGTTGGCATTGTGATCGGGGCGGCCTTCGGCAAAATCGTTTCATCGTTTGTCGGTGATGTGATCATGCCTCCCATCGGCGTTCTTCTGGGTGGCGTTGATTTATCCCAATGGGCCTTTACAGTGCAAGAGGCTGTTGGAGATGTTCCCGCTGTCGTCATCAGCTATGGAAAATTCATTCAAACGATCGTGGATTTCGTCATCATCGCGCTGGCCATTTTTATGGTGATCAAGGGAATGAACGCCCTGAAAAGAAAAGAGGCTGAAGCTCCGGCCGAGCCTTCAGCGCAGGAAAAATTACTGACGGAAATACGGGATTTGCTCAAAGAACGGAAGTAGATTCCGGTCCTGCGTTCTGTGAAGACCCGCCTTCCGGTCCGGCGTTCATGCCCCGTGCCGACAGGCGGCCTTTCAAACATCGATGGTCAGAATATAATACTCCACTTTCCGCAACGGATAAAGCGCCTGCATGATTTTTGTGTAACGTTTGAGCTGTTCTTCGTATTGACGCCTCAACCCCTTCATCGAGCCCGATTTGTAGTCCATAATGGTAATCAAATCATCCGAAACGATCATCCTGTCCACAATACCGGAATTCTCTGTATCTGATATCGGCTGTTCGATATACGTCCGTCCGGTCCGGAACATGACCGAAGATACATCGTCGCGTTGCACAAAACGAACCGCCGCTTCGTATTCTTCGTCATTCAGCTCTCCGGGCGGCGGGAGAACATCCCGGCCGGTCACCTTCGCCAGCCAGCGGTGCAGGCGGTCTCCCCGCAGGATGCCAGCCCTGATGTCGGCCGATACGAGTGCCGGATCGATTTCGGCGTATTTTTCCGGTTCATCCTGCGGCCTGACGGGCAGGTTTTTTGTAACCGGTTGCAGTTTAGCCGGCTTACCGGGCGATGAGGACGCTTCTTTTCTGCGGCCCTCCGGAGCCAGGCGCTCGAACGTATCCAGAACCGCCTGATGAACAGGCTTTTTGTTTTCACTTTTGGTTTTCGGCAGGAACACCGTCAGGGTTCTCTCAGCGCGGGTTGCCGCGACGTAGAAGACATTGGCTTTTTCGCGACGGAGCCGTGTGAGATGGACTTCATGGTTTTGAATGATGTCCCGGACGGTTGCGGAACGACCGGCGCTGATAAAGTCGATCTCGGCCCTGGAGAATTGCACATGGCACTTTTGGGACTCCAGGCAGAAAGGCGTTTCTTTTTCATCCTCATTCCAGAAGACAAACACATGCCTGAACTGCAACCCTTTGGTCCCGTGGATGGTATCCACCTTGATATTGTCGCTGTCCTCCGCTTCCGGTACCTTCACGTTGAACCGCACGTTGAAGATTCTCGAAAGAAAATCATCCACACCGGCACCGCCTTCATCATAAAACCGCTGTGCTTCCTCCTGCCAGATATCCAGTACGGCCGCGGGCAGTTTTCCGCGAAGATATTCAATCGCGCAACTGGTGGCCAGCAAGCCGTGGGGCCGGGGAAACTTCTCTGCGAACTGGGCCCGGATATCTCTGATGTTGCCGAAGGTATCTTTCCATAGAGGAGAGTCGGCAACGGCGGCAACAATTTCGTTTTTCTCCTCCCGGGCCAGAACAGCGGCAAGAAAGAACATGACCGCGACCCCTTCAGCCGTGGAAAGAAGCTGCCTCCCCTTCACTGTGGCCACGCCGATGCCGCTCCTGACCAGCTCGGTTTCAATTTTCTGCACCTGGTTGTTGGTCAGCGCCAGCACCGCCATTTCGCCCCATAAGCAGCCGTACTCATCTTTTTTCTTTTTGAGTTCGTCAACGATCGCGGGGTAAAACGGCGCTTCGGAATTGCCCTCTTTCTCCAGCTCGACACAGTTGACTTCGGTCACGCCGTCATACGGTTTGGCAGCATCCGGCGGCCTTTGCAATTCGGTTTTTTCCTTTCCCCCGAAGAGATGCCCGACCAGCTCATTGAAAAAGGAAATCAGAAGCGGCGTACTGCGGAAATTGTATTCCAGCGAACTTTCGGTGATTTCTCCGTTGACGATGAATTTTTCAATGGCGGATTCCAGCGCTTCGCGGTCCGCGCCGCGCCAGCCGTAAATCATCTGCTTCCAGTCCCCCACGGCAAAAAAAGTCCTTGCCGTGCTTTCCGCGTCTCCGGACAGGATTTCGTCAATCAACGGCATCAGGATGTCGATATCGCCTTTCGAGGTGTCCTGAAACTCGTCAATGAGCAGGTGCTCCATCCGGTCCAGCCCCAGCGAAAAGTAGTTGCTCATCAGCCTCGGACGCTCTATTGCCGCCAGGCCATCCATCTCCAGAAGACCCCGGCGCACATCGTTGAAAAAAATCAATCCCTGTTCAGCCTTGACGGCCGCGGCCGCTTCCAGATAAATTTCGCCCAGGAAAGCGACGGACAGCTCCCGCAGCAGCGCCCGGTTGACAGCCAGTTGTTCCGCCGTCTCCCGGTAGTCGCTGAAAATCCGGTTGAGCTCTGAATACGGCTCCTCCTTCCAGTTGATTTTCTTTCCGAGGCTCTGGTAGTCTTCGAGGTCGGTATATTTCGCTACCGCCTTTCCGATAAAATGATGATCATCGGCCAGCGCATCAATCACCCAGCTTCCTGTCCGCGGGCTCACCTCATCCTTGAGCGCCTCCGCCCTGGCATATAAAGACGACAACCTGTTTCTCAAGACGCCGTTCTGCTTCATCAGGTCGCCAAGATCGTCGAGCCTTTCCCTGTCCGGCAGGAAGCGCTCCTGTGTCCGGTCGTCCGCCAGAGCGGCCTGGAGCGTGTCGATATCCGTCCTTAAAATTCTGGATGCCATGATCAGGGTGTCCGCCTTACCCGCCTGCAAGACGCGGTCCCGGAAAAGGATTTCGATCTCCCGCTCAAGCTCCATTTGCGCCTGCTCGTCCGCCAGTTTCGGTGCAAACCCCGCCGCGGCATAGAGCCGGTAGAAAAACGAATCAATGGTTGAATAGCCCACGCGCCCCGCTTCCATGATCAGGCGCAGACGCTCCAGCAGCGGCTGATCCTTGGCTTCGGCGATTTTGCCCATGATCCGGAAACGCATCTCGGTCATGGCGGCACGGGTAAAGGTCAGGGCGGAGATGAATTTCCCGCCAGTGGATATTCTCTTCAATACTTCTTCAGTCAGCCGGGTTGTCTTGCCCGATCCGGCCGAGGCCTTCAGCAGGGTGCTTTTAACCGTTTCCATCAGCCGCTCCCCCGCGACACTTTGTAATAGCCATCCCGGCCGCATAAGGCCTGGAACCGGCAGTACGCGCACTCATCACTGTGAGGGTCCGGCGCAAGTTCATCGCCGCCGATGATGGCGTCCAGGCGTTCCCTGATCGTCCGCATCAGCTCTTGGGCTTTGGCCATTTCCTTTTCCGGCAGTGCCATTTCCCGTTGTCCGGCCGGTTCCTTCAGAAAATAAAAACGCGCTCCCTGCGTTCCGTGGTTGAAATATTGATAAATCACCAACTGCGCGGCGGGATGCAGCACTCCTTTTTCCTGAAGGATTCCCGTAACGGATGCTTTTTCCGCGAGGCGGTATTTATTTTTTTTTGAATATTTAAAATCAATCACTTCGGTTTTTTCGCCGATTCTGGCGATGCGGTCCGACCGTCCGGTTATTTTGTAACGATCGTCAATCATTCCTTCAAATTTCTTCTCGCACGAGATGGCATTGTCGGCAAAAACCAGTCCATTTCCGCTCTCCCGTTCGTCCGCGTAAATCTCCTGAAGCACCGTTCTGGCGTTCAGCATATAGATGTTGATCCCGCGGGTACGGCGCGCTTCAGCGTTTTCGTCGCTTTGCCAGACTTCATCAAAAAGAGCCTCCCAGTCCCCGAAGCGCTCCTTCGGTCCGGTCGATAGCCTCTGCAGAAACATGTGAACAAAGTTCCCCATGTGCATATTGATTTTTTCATCATCATCCATAAAGGAAGGCGGCGCAATCCCGAGAATATATTGATGGTAGAATAAAAACGGACAGGCAAGAATCCCGGTGAGACTTGAATACGAATAGGAAAAATCCCTGAGTTGATTTCTCAGGCGATCATCCACCGGAATGGCGACTTCCGGATGGTCCGGTTTCACAATATTGTGTGCCTTAAACGCGACGGGTGTAACCTGTTTTCCGAATTCCTGTGCCAGCAGGCTCATGTAATAGCTGGGCGTCCGGTCACGGATTTGATCGTTCACACCGACAATCCTGATCCGCTCACCCTGCGCCAGGGTCTGCCGGAAAATGAGGTCCTCATATTCAAAAAGGCTCCGGCGTAAATGAGGAACGTGAACGGGATTGATGAACGGACCTTCAAAAGGCTGTGACGGCATGATACCGGCGTCAAGCGAAAGGATCAGGCCCCGGCTGAATTTCTCTCCCGAAACATGTCCGAAGCCGACCACCTGCACCGGCGCGGACCGGCTGCCCGTAACACGGAATTTTCTGGTTTCAATCAGCAGCCGCGCGGTGTCCGCCAGATGGCCGCCCAGCCGTTCTTTCCAGGCATCCAGCAGCGTGGAAAAGGAGATCGCCGCCTCCAGCGCCTCGCATTCTTCGCGTGCATAATTTTTGCGGTTGTCTGATAACTCCACGGCGCAGGCGGTGGCAAATTTCTGAAAATCGGGAGCCCGGCCTGAACGCCCGGCCTTTTCGATTTCAGACAACAGCCTCGTTCCCGCCGATGTGGTGGAGAAAGGCAGCCACACGGCCAGATTGACGGCATTTCCGAAGAGCCTGAGCCCCCGGTTCCAGAGCATCGGCGTGAGTGATTCATCCAGCAGAAAGATCATCAACTGTTCTTCACCTTTTCTGTTTTTCAAGAAATCGGAAACCTCCGACACGACCAGATCAACCAGGGCGTGAAGGCCGGTCAGCGCTATCAGCTCCATGCTCCTGCCATCTGACGGCGCGACGGATCCGCCGAAAGATAATACGAGGTTTTTTGCCGAATCAAACGGCAGCTTCTCGGGTCCACACAGAGCGGTACCGAACAGAGGCTCATCAATGAATAATCGCTCCGTTTTGATTTTACGGTAAAACTTCCCGGTCGCCGGTGTAATCTCGGGAAGCCCGATAAACAGGTCTTTTTCACCGGGGCTGATGTCTGTCAATCCTCCTGTTTCGAGTTCCGGCAGAAAGAAATTGATTGTTCTCAGCCACTGCCGGAACGCCCGCGCTGTATCCAGGTGCTCTTCAAGTTTTGCCCACTCGTCATCCGTGAACCGCTCCGCTCCGTAGATGGTTTCCCGGCTGATGCCATACTCTGCCAGTTTTTTCATGACGGGTAACACAGCGGCGGCGTGTCTGGCCGGGTAAGGCTCTTTCGGATATCTTTCCGCAAGAAACATCATCAGGTACAGCAACTGTTCATCTGCCGGCACGGGTTCAAGTCCCTGTTGCTTCCTCATGATTCCGGTCATGAAGGATTTCAACCCTTCAACGACGGGCAGGATACCGCCCAGCCCGCTGTGAATGCGATGCTGCACCGGATCCACCGCGCGCTCATCGGCACAGACAATGGTCCAGCCGGACAGGTCGGGATAATCGGTTTTCAAAAGGTTGATGATGTTTTTTGAGTGTTCTGACATTTTCTTTCTCCAGCCCTGTTTGGCTTCAGCGCCATCTTTCATGGTGCCGTTTTTTGCGCGGCAGGGCGCAGGATTTCCGTATCATCAATGCCCGCGGACCGGTCAGCACAAAAAAGGTCATCGCGGTGGAGATGCTGCAGGGCAGTATGCATATCTACCCGCATCAATCTCTCTATCTTTTTTTCAACCCAAATGGCCTGCTCTTTATTGCGCATAATCTGGTCCCGTATTTCCTGCGTGGTACCGTATCGTTTGATGAGATCCTCCACCCTTTCGTCCAGCGACACGATTGCGCTGTGCATCACCCTTTTATCGGCATAGAACACGATTTCTTTTTCCTCGATTTTCCCCTCCGGGTGAAGACGATCCATGATGACATGCTGTTCCACAATTTCGGCGATACTTGGGAAGCCCAGTTCCCGCAAAAGGATTCCGCCGGAAGCAGCGTGCTTTTCCTTCGTTTTGAGAGATCTTGTTTTGGTGATGTCATGAAGCAGTGCGGCGGCCATTACGAGATCTCTGTTGATATCTACGTCTTGATGAAGGGAATCTGTGATCGCCATCGCAACACGCATAACCTGCCGGGAATGCTCTATAATATTGGGAAGCATCCGGTACCTTGCCATCAGTTCTTCGCATTCAAGCCCGGTCGGGATTCGTTCAGTGGTCTTTTGAGTCAACACGGTTTACAAACCGCCTTTCATGGCAAGCAGTCGCTCGACCTTTCTTTCAACAGGAGGGCGGGTGCTGAGCCGCTCCTCGATTGTCTGCCCGGAAAGCGCGCCGATAAATAAAATGACTTTTATCGTGTTCATCCGTGTTTCTTCTGTGGAAGTTTTCATTGTTCTCCTATAACCAATACCACAAGTTCCCTGTGTCTTGCCCGGTTGTCAAAGTCAATCAATATGATCTGCTGCCATGTTCCCAGCGTCAGCCTTCCGCTGACGACCGGAACGGACAGGGAAGGCTTCATCAGTGCCGCGCGAACATGGGAAAACCCGTTTCCATCCCCCCACCGCTCATCATGTTGACAAGGAATATCCGCCGGCGCAATCCTTTCAAGAGCCTTTTTCAAATCCTGCAAAGCACCGGACTCATATTCGATTGTGGTAATCGACCCCGTTGAGCCCGGGCAGAATACATTCACCAGACCGTTGGTGATGAGCGATTGAGTAACGATCGCCGCGACTTGCCCGGTGATATTGATCATATCACAGAAGCCTTTGGTATTCAGCGCAATCGTTTCTGTAAAAACCATTGATCAAACCTCCCTCAGTCATGATTCGGAAATATTTTAATACCGAGCAAGCGGATATCTCCGGCAATGAATATTCAGTAGCGGGAAGGTTAACACGTGTGAGCGCAATTGTAAATTCCACTTTTATATCCGGGAACATTTCACTGAAGAGATTCCGCTCTATCCGGTTGTCTGATATCAAACAGCCGAAAATCAACGGGCACATGATCGCGCATATCGTTTTCAGGGGCTGATTTAATTGTATTGGCCGGCACCGGCGTATCGTCCCTGATTGAAAAAATCTTTTCTGCCATTTCGCCGGCGGCCCTGCTTTCCATTCTGAATTCAATATATCGTTTAACCGTTTCAACATTTCTTTCAAACCAACTGAGCTGGAAGAGCATGAAATCCCGCCGTCACTCATCGTCACTGTTTTAAATTTACAATCTATTTCAATGACTTACATCTTATTTCGTTGAATTCGAAAAGTTGGCACGCAATTTTCATTTACATCAAGGCAAATAAAATAAATTACCCCGAGGAGGTAACAGATCATGAAAAAGACAATGACAACAACAATCGTAGCGGCAGCGGTAGTTCTTTTAACGGCAACTTTCAGCTTTGCTGAATACGCGGCAGCAGGAGCCGCCAACTTCCCCTTCTTCCAGTTGGGATGCCTGATCGTTGGCGGGTTGATTATGATTTCGTTGAAACGTAAATACGAAAAGATGTATGTCGGCGAGGTAGTCGGCGTGTTCGCTCTCTACACGATTCTGATGGCTCTTTTCACAAACCCGGTTATTAACGCAGTGAAAGTGATTGTCAGCTAAGAAGTAATAAGGATATGGAACAAAACATGGCAAAATAGATTTCGCCGCTACGACAGACACATGATCTGTTTGTTACATGCCCCCTCAAAGCTTGTACGGATTGAGGGGGCTTTTTATTAGGACAAACCCCATCACTTCTACCTCTGTAACTGCTTATGCCCACAATATTAAATGGTTACCTCTCAAATTGTGCGAAAAATATTATACGTTATCGAAATAACTCCTTACCCAACGCATTCCTGCCTGCCACACCGCAGGCAACTGCGGGGCGGGATATTCACAAAAGCCTTCGTCATTGATAAACGCAATGGAGGCATTGAGCCACGACAGTCCGATCAGGGGCGCGTAATCCGATTGAATCACCGCATCGAAGTGCCCGCGCAAATTCCAATACTGCCACCAGCGCTTGATTCGATGAGGAGAAATTTTGAGGATGCGCGCACGGGGCAATTGATTAATGTCCGCTTCAGCAGATGACGCCATAAATGTAATTTCCAATTCAGGACGATTGCGCAGCGCCTGGACAAGAGTTTTTTGCATTCCCGCACCCTGCAAATTCACTGTGCAGGATACAATGATTCGCTGAATATTCGGATTTGCCAGCACTTCGTGAAAATTATTATTCGGTTTACGGGTGTGTGTGAGCTTAAATTCTTTTTTACCAATCCTGCCCGCTTGATAATCTTCTAAGCCTTGTTGCAATAAGCCTGCTAAATCCGTTTTGCCTAATAAGTGATAATAAACCGCTTTGAGCAGAATATGACGTTCTGTGCGTTTTAACGAAGCATCGCCCGCATGGTGGATTTTCATCATGTCTAAAATATTTCGGCTATCGTAATACAACACCCAGGTCGGCACTTTGGCGGCAGCGGACAAATGCCAAATTAAAGATTTTGCCGAAGCCAGTACCCGATGCCCCATTTCCCCAACGCGCAAACACCATTCCACATCGTCAAAATGAATGAAGTAATCGCGCCATAAGCCTGCCTGCTTCGCGACATCAGCACGAATTAATAAGGAGGCTGCGGCAACATAATCCACGTCTAAAAACGGCTGGCAATGTAATAATTGCCTGCATAAATCGGCATCACTTTTTAGCAGTTCGTAAACGTCTTTCCCTTCCCAAGCCGCGATATTTTCTAAATTGCGATGCAGTACCAGTTCGCCTGAATGTAATTTCACAAATGCACCCATTTCATTGATGCGCCATGGATAATCCAACTGCATCATGGTTGAGCCTGCAATGGCGGCATCAGGCTCGGTTTCTAGTAAATTGACCAATTCTCTCAATGCTGCACGATGCACTAACGGTGTCTGTCAAGATACTTGTCGCACAAAGTCATGCTGCCCGGGCTGATGTTTGTTTTCTATCGGCATCAGCTGGCGGGTTTAGCCAAACATCCGCAACTGGCTCCCAGTTGCGGATGTTGCCAC
>Ga0255345_1000254_pt1 | contig 92623 bp, 85 predicted proteins | sample wastewater_treat_6_FD_192415 | JGI IMG/M metagenome (GOLD analysis project Ga0255345, IMG submission 192415) | Wastewater microbial communities from Lulu Island WWTP, Vancouver, Canada - plant20 | ecosystem: Engineered > WWTP > Wastewater > Unclassified | place: Canada: Vancouver, British...
CTGAATTACGTAGGGTTATCCAAACAGTAAATGCCTATGCGCTAATACATCCCGAAAAAACTTTTAGAATATATTCAGATCATAAAATTATATTAGAACACATACCAGTTAAAGACACTCTTCTTGCCTTAAGAAAAAAATGGGGGGATGACACTCAAATATATAGCTCTAAAACCCAACTTAATATGGTAGAAGTTAAAGCCTGGTGGAATCCAATACCTGATAGCAGAAGAGTGATAATTTCTCTTTTTGTAAATAAACGCAAGGTACAAGATGTGACCGTCAGAGCTGCTATTTGTTCGGGAGACTCAGTAGCTTATGGAGAGTGGTTAGTTTTAATTGATATCCCACCTACAGAGATAGATGTTAATGTGCATCCAACAAAAGAAGAAGTACGCTTTCGCAATACACAGGAGATTTTTAAAGCTGTTCACTCTTGTACAAAAAATATATTTCTAGATCGATATTCTATGGATAAGGACATTAAGTTAATAAAACCAATAAGCATTGAAGGGCTGTCAACTAATTACGATAGATTTGCATCAAACTTCAACACAAATACCTCTTTTTTTACATCTGATATTAACAGCGAAATTCAACCAAGCAGCGTATACACGCAAAACTCATATTCATCACAGATACAATTAAACAAATCAAATGACACCTCTTCCTATTGGTCTTTTACAGCAGACAAAAACTATATAGGGCAGACAGCAAGAGGTTTTCTTCTTTTTGATTTTCCTGGAGCACTCGCTATTATAGATCCACATGCAGCTCATGAAAAAATATTGTACGAAGAAATTGTAAGTAATTTTAATGAGACCATTGAGATACAAAAACTAACTATACCTCAAGATATTCCCGAAGCATTACTGCCCGAAATTACATCGAGAACAAACGAATTGTTATTATATGGTTTTGAAATAAGTAAGAATAAATTAGTAGGGGTACCTTTGATACGTGGCAAAGGACATATCGCACCTATTGAAATGTTGCGTTCTGTGCTAAAGGGGATTGATCTTGAATGTGCACCGGAGAAAAGAGACATGGAAGTTTGGTGGAGAATGGCACGCTTAGCATGTAGGGATGCGGTCAAGTTAGGACAAGTATTTACTAGAGAAGAAGCCTTATCTCTTTTAGAACAACTTGGAAGTATTAAAGATCCTTTTTCTTGTCCTCATGGAAGGCCTTCAATAATAATTTTTGAAAATAAAAAGATAGAAGGCTGGTTTAATAGATGAAAAACAAGAAAAAACTTATTGCGATTATAGGACCTACAGCTGTTGGTAAAACACAAATTAGCTTAGAGCTTGCCAAGCGAATAAATGCTGAAGTTATTTCTGTTGATTCAAGGCAAGTTTACCGCTATTTGAACATTGGTACAGATAAAGTAGATCAAGGCATTAGAAGAGAAATACCTCATCATCTGATAGATATAGTTGATCCAGATCAAGTATATTCAGCTGCAGACTTTTCTAGAGATGCAACTGACGCAATAAAAAGAATAAGCAAAAGAAAAAAAACTCCATTACTTGTAGGCGGAACACCTTTTTACTACAAAGCTCTCACAGGAGCTTTATCAAAAGATTTGCCAAAGGATTTAACAATAAGAAAGGAGCTTGAGGAGGAAATAGACTCTAAAGGTTTGTTTTCTTTATATACAGAATTAAAAAAAATTGACACTGCACTGGCGGATAGAATTCATCCAAACGACACTACGAGAATAATGAGAGGTCTCGAAATTCATAGAATAACTAATAAAAGTGCTTCTTGGTGGTATAAAAATCAAAAAAAAACGGACTCTCTTTATGATATTTTATATATAGGTTTAATTCGTTCTAGAGAAATTCTATACAAAAATATTGAACAGCGAGTGAAAATACAGTTCGCAAGTGGGTATCCAGAAGAAGTTAAGTGGTTATTAGATAACGGGTATTCACCTAAATTATCAGCATTACAAGGTTTTGGATATAGAGAGTTAGTAAAATTTTTTAATGGTCATTGTTCTTTTTCAGAAGCAATTAATGATGATATAAAACATACAAAAGCTTTTTCCCGCAAGCAAATGACATGGTTTAAACATTTTGAACCCATACATTGGTTCGATTTAGATACTAGCACAACTACTAAAACGCTTGATGATATTTTAAATAAAACGAAAGAACATATAGGTCAATGAGGATTATTAAATTATGAAAATTTATATTGCAAATCCCACTGGGCTTTGCTTTGGAGTTAAAAGAGCGATTTCAACACTAGAAGATGAACTCAATAAAACAGATAGAGTATATTCTTTAGGTAGTCCTATTCATAATGAACAGGAAATTAAACGCTTAAATAAACTTGGATTAATAGTTGTGAACGATCCTAAAGACATACCATATGGTGCTGTTGCCTTTATTCGTGCTCATGGTGTGACACCTGAAATTTATAACACAATTAAACAACGTAGTTCATTTTTAGTAGATGGAACATGCCCGTTTGTAAAAACTGCTCAAGAAAGAGCAAGAACTCTTTCCAAGGAAGGATATATAGTGGTAATATTAGGTGATGCTGATCACCCAGAAGTTAAAGCAATAGTTGGCTATGTAGAAGGTAAAGCTATTGTAATTTCTGATTCTGATAAGATACCCAAGTATTTAACTGGGAAAAAATGTGGAATATTGAGTCAAACTACTCAAAGAGTATCCTCTTTTGTTTCTCTGGTTGCATCCTTTATTTCTATATCTCCTGAAATAAAGGTATATAATACAATTTGTAAAGCAACGCTAGAACGTCAAGAATCAGTTTCCCGTTTAGCTTCAAAAGTAGACGGAATGCTCGTTCTTGGTGGCCGTGACAGTGCTAACACCCGTAAACTTGTGGAAATTACAGATGATGCGGGAGTACCAACAAAATGGATAGAACATGCGGGTGAGCTTGATAAGGAGTGGTTGCTAAAAAAGGAAAGCATTGGCATTGCAGCCGGCGGCAGTACGCCTGATTGGCTGATAAAAGAATTGATACAAAAATTAAACAAGATGTAAGCAGGAGGATGTTGGGTATGGTTGACGAGCTTCTTAACAGAGAAGGTGCAGAAACACCGGTAAAAGAAGAAACGATGGAAGAAATAATGCAGCAGTACGACGTTATGGGAGATTTTCACCGTGGAAAAGTTGTAGATGGTACTATAGTTGACACACGTGAAGATGGCTGGTTGGTAGATGTAGGTTATAAATGCGAGGGGCTTCTTGCACGTAAAGAATGGACACATAGAGTTCTTGTTGAAGACATTCAAGAGCCACAGAACGGAACGAAGGTAAGAGTTCAGATAACGAATATCTCGCAGGGTGAAGAGGCTCAACTAACTCTTAGCAGGTGGCGTTCTGAATTTGATGTACGCTGGGATAAACTTGAATTAGAAGCTACTCAAAATGATTTACTGAAAGTCACCGGGTTACGAAAAGTAAAGGGTGGACTAATTGTAAATAGTTATGGTATTGAAGGATTTATTCCCATTTCTCACCTAGCAGAAGAAGGTCGCGGAGTAAATCCGGGTAAACTAATTGGACAGGAGTTTTCTGCAAAACTTATTGAAAAAGACCGCCGTAAACGTCGTCTTGTATTTTCCCGTCGTACGATTGTTGAAGAAGAAATGGCAGAAATACGCAACTCATTTTATGAGCAGGTAGCTGTCGGTGATGTTTTAGAAGGAGATGTAAGCAGCATTACTTCATTCGGTGTTTTTGTAAACCTTGGTGCAATGGAAGGGCTTGTCCATTTAAGTGAATTGTCTTGGCAACGCAATATAAAACCAAAAGAAATCGTGTCTAAAGGAGAAAATGTTAAAGTTAAAGTAATAGGAATTGATAAAGAGAAAAATAGAATCTCTTTAAGCATAAAACAAACTACAACAGATCCATGGAGTACAGTTTCAGAGCGTTGGACAGAAGGTAAAACAGCCAAAGGGACAGTCACTAACCTAACAGATTTTGGTGCTTTTGTGGAAATTGAACCAGGCATAGAAGGTCTTATCCATATTGGAAACTTAAGCTGGACTAGAATCAAACACCCTAAAGAAATACTAAAAAAAGGACAAGAGATAGAAGTATGTATTTTAGAAACGGATACGGAACGTAACCGTATAAGCCTTGGATATAAACAGCTTAATGATCCATGGAAAAATATCGAAACTAAATATCAAAAAGGCAAAGATGTTTTAGTAAAAGTAGCTAGACTCGCCGATTTTGCTGCCTTTGTGGAATTAGAAGAGGGATTAGAAGGTTTAATACATATCTCTCAAATTTCCCAAGAAAAAATTAAGCATCCTCAAGATGTTCTCACCGAAGGACAAGAAATCTCTGCTAGAATAATAGATATTAATCCTTCGGAACGTCGTATTCGTCTTACTTTACTTCCTGTTTCTTTAAATGAAACCAAGAAAAGTTCTCAGGAGGTAGCTGCTAAAAAAACTCAGGTTAATACTACAAGAGGACGACGTTCTGTAACAAACAAAAATAAACTTACCAATAATAATCTCCCACAAGAAGAAGTCAATGTTACTATTGGTGAGTTATTAAAACAACCAGAATAAGAATACCAAAAATATGTAATAAACTTTACCCCCACATCCAGTATGGAGATGGGGGTTTTCTGTTACAATTATGTATATAGATAATATTTATTTTAACGTAAAATATTATGTGAGGTGAAAAAATGTCTATAAAAAAAATACTGACATATCCAAATAAGATATTAAGGGAAAAGAACGAAATTGTTGAGAAGTTTGATGAAGAATTAAAGTCAGATTTAGCTGATATGTGGGATACGATGTATGCTAATGAAGGTATAGGATTAGCAGGACCACAGATAGGTATTACTAAAATGATAGCTGTTATTGATTATGAAGGACAAAAATATACGCTTATAAATCCAATAATACTTGAGAAAAAAGGTATGTGTACTTACGAAGAGGGATGCCTTAGTTTCCCAGGTATATACACAGAGGTAAATTCTCCTGAAAAAATAAAAATACGCTATCAAGATGAAAATGCTTTTGTCCATACACAAGAGATTGAAGGTTTTTTAGCCTGTGTTTTCTCTCATGAACTTGACCACCTTTCTGGAAGGTTACTGATTGACAGAGTTTCTCCTCTTAAACGACAGTTTATAAAAAAAAGAATAGCAAAAAACATACAGAAAGAATTGTAGCAATGAAATTGGGATTTTGTGGGTCAGGTTTTTTCGCTGCTGAATGTCTAAAACACATAACACAATACATTAAACCGCAGTGGGTGATAACCAACACACCACAGAAAGCTGGGAGAAGTCTAAAACTTTGTGTTACTCCTGTACAAAAAACGGCAGAAAAACTTGATATACCATTTAAAACAACCAACGTAATATCAGAAGATAATAAACTCATTAACTGGATAGATGAGAATAGTCCTGATGTTATTTTAGTTATTGATTTTGGGCAAATGATAAAAGAACCCTTGCTATCATTACCAAAATTTGGTTGTTTAAATATACACCCATCAAAATTGCCCTCTTATAGAGGATCCTCTCCGCTTCAGCGTGCAATTGTAGATGGCCTAAAAACCACAGCTGTTACAGTATTTAAACTTGATGAAGGTATGGATACTGGGCCAATTCTAGTACAAAAAGAAATGGAAATATCCATAAAAGATGATTATTACTCATTATTAAAAAAGAGTTCATTATTAGGTTCTCATGCATTAATTGAACATATAATAAAAATAACACCTGAGCACTGGATTTTTACAGAGCAATCTGAAAATGATATATCTTTTGCACCAAAAATTAAAAAAAGTGAAGGAATACTATCTTGGGATGAAAAAGCATCTTTTTTATACAATAAAATTAGAGCATTTAAGCATTTTCCAGGAACATTTTGTTTTATAGATGGTAAAAGACTGGCTATTAAAGAAGCAGAAATTGTAAAAAAAAGTGGTCCTTCTTCTTCAATAATTGGTTTTGAAAGTGGTATGCCTATAGTGGCGTGTTTAGAAGATGCATTAAAATTAATTACGGTGCAACAGGAAGGTAAAAGAGAGCAAAAAGCAAGTGAATGGGTTAGAGGCAGTAGAATGCAAATAGGAGATAAATTTAATTAGCATTATTAGGAGCGAAGAAAATGCAGTATGATAATAAAAATATAGACTTAATTTCTTCAGACTATCTTTATAAAGGTAAAGTACTAAATTTACGTATCGATAAAATCCGAACAACACTTAAAAAAAATATTGTAAGAGAAATTGCAGAACATTCTCCTGCTGTGGCAGTTGTTGTTTTGAACCCAAAAAATCAAATCTGTCTCGTCTCCCAATATAGACATGCAATAAATGCAAAAACACTAGAAATTCCAGCCGGATTAGTAGATGAAGGGGAGTCTCCTTTAGAAGCTGCGAAGAGAGAGCTTTTTGAAGAAACTGGTATAAAAGCAATTAATATTGAAAAGGTTTTATCTTTTTATACGTCACCTGGGTTCTCTACAGAATTAATCCATTTATATTACGTTTCAGACTATAAGGCTACCATTTCACAAAATAAAGATGATGCAGAAAACATCTCTGTTTTTTGGTACTCAATTCATGATGTTTTAGAAAAAATCAAAATGGGAAGCATAAAAGACGCTAAAACAATATTGGCTTGTTATTGGTATGTTCAAAAAAGGAGATAACATGTCACGACCTCAAGAAAAAGATAAAAAATTTTTACTTATACTAAGTAGATTTGAAGATTATATGCTTTTGGAGAGAGCTTCTTCACAAAACACGTTAAAAGCGTATTCCTCGGACCTAAAAGCGTGGTATTGCTATTGTAAGAAAAATGAAATTCCTCCCCTTAATCTTACCGGAGACAGTATTTCTCGTTTTTTAACTGAACAATCTATAACTGGCAAAAGTAGAAACACCGTACAAAGGAATGCTGCCGTTTTAAGTTCTTTTAGTCGGTTTCTTGCATATGATGGATATTCAGAGATACAGCCACTTTTGGATCCTTTGCCAAAGAGAAGTGTTGCAATACCTCAAATTATGACTGAGGGTGAAATACAAAGAATAATAAACGTCTGTGAAGATGGAACTTTATTAGGAGCAAGAGATAGGGCCGTTATTGAATTGGCTTATGGAGTTGGTCTTAGAGCTTCAGAGTTATGCAATATAAAATTAAGAGATATAGATGACCACAATGGACTTATATATACCAGAGGTAAAGGAGATAAAGAGAGGGCCGTTCCATATGTTGGTGGGGTGAGAAAGGTTACTGAGAGATATATAAAAGAGGTACGACCTTCTTTGAACAAATTAGAATTAGAATGGCTGTTTCTTTCACGTACAGGAAAACAAATGCGCAGAGAATTTTTATGGCATATCCTCCAAAAAAGAGGCAAAGCAGCCAATATTTCTTCTTCTCGACTTTATCCTCACATTTTGAGACATACCTTTGCGACCCATTTGCTAAGAAATGGCATGAACCAAAGAACTTTGCAAGAAATATTAGGACATACATCAATATTAACCACGGAGAAATATACTCACTTAGATACTGAGATTCACGACTTCTATGATAAATATCACCCAAGATCGTAGTTTATAACTATCTATCTTATGGCTTATTTTCGAAAATGGAGGACAAATAATGCTTGTGTACGATAAAATATTTAAAACTTCTGAATATTTAAAAAATAAGATTGTAAAACCTCCCCAAATTTGTATAGTTTTGGGTTCTGGTCTTGGTGCTTTAGCTGATAATATAGAAAATAAACAAACCATGTCTTATTCTGATATCCCGAATTGGCCCCTTTCAACTGTTTCTGGACATAATGGGCGTCTCATTTTTGGAATGTTACAAGGACATAATGTTGTTGTAATGCAAGGTCGAGTACATTATTATGAGGGGTATAACATGGAAGAAGTTACCTTTCCTATTAGAGTTCTAGGGGTGCTTGGAATTAAGGTACTGGTCCTTACCAATGCTTCCGGTGGTATAAGTCCCGACTTGAAACCGGGCGATATTGTTGCTATTCAAGACCACATTAATTTTATGGGGACAAATCCTCTGATCGGGAAGAATCTTGATGAATTTGGCACACGCTTCCCAGATATGACTCATCCATATGATAAAAAATTATTAGAAATTTTAAAAAACATAGCTAAAAAGAAAAAAAATGAATTAAAAACAGGTACTTATATGGCATTCTCAGGGCCATCCTTTGAAACTCCTGCCGAAATAAATATGGCTCGTTTACTAGGAGCCGATATTGTTGGAATGTCTACTGTGCCAGAAGTGATTATTGCTAATCATATGGGAATACGCGTTTGTGGTTTATCATGTGTCTCCAATGCAGCAGCTGGAATAACAGGAGAAAAATTAACTCATCAAGAAGTAATGGATAATATGAAAGAAACTTCATATTCTTTAAATACTATCATATCTGCATTACTCAAAGAACTTGTTTTATGATGATTATTAATCCTATTAAAATTATAGAAAAAAAACGTGATGGAGGAACTCATACAAGAGCAGAGATAGAGTATCTCGTAAAATCAATCATGAGTGCCGAGTTTGCTGATTATCAACTTTCGGCATGGTTAATGGCAGTATATTTAAATGGTTTAACGGAAGATGAAACAATTTTTTTAACAGAAGCACTTGCTTTTTCTGGCGAAGTATTTAAATACTCAGATGATATTAAAATAGTCGATAAACACAGTACCGGTGGTGTTGGAGATAAAACTTCCCTTATTTTAGTACCACTTGTAGCCTCTTGTGGGGGAAAGGTTTCTAAATTAAGTGGCTCTGGTCTTGGTTATACTGGCGGGACTGTTGATAAATTGGAATCTATTACCAATATGAAACTGAACCTTTCTCAGAAAGACTTTAAACGTCAAGTCGAAGAACTTGGTTGTGCTATATCAGGACACTCAACGACATTAGCTCCGGCTGAAGGGATACTCTATAAATTACGAGATGTCACTGGAACGGTACCATCTATACCTCTAATAACTAGTAGTATAATTAGTAAAAAAATAGCGGGAGGTGCCATGGGGTTTGTCTTTGATGTAAAATTTGGATCTGGAGCTTTTATGCAAAACAAAAAAGATGCACAAAAACTAGCCAAAAACTTAGTAGCTACATCTCAAAAAATGGGGAAAAAATGTACCGCACTAATTACCAATATGAATCAACCTTTAGGTGAGTTTGTTGGTAATTCTGCCGAAATCTATGAGGCAATTAAAGTCCTTAGTGGAGAAGGACCAAAAGATACGAAAGAAATATGCCTTGCTCTTGGAGCGAATATGCTTAAAATAGCAGATGTATGTGAAACCGTTACTGAAGGCTATAGTTTATGTGAAGAAGCATTAAATAATGGAAAAGCTTTACTAAAGTTTAGAGATCTTATCAAGGCTCAGGGAGGTGATGCAAGTATAGTCACCAATCCGAATTCAATTTTTCCGCTAACCAAATATAAACATGAAATTAAGTCCAATAGAGATGGGTTTATTTCAAAACTAGATGCTCAACTCATAGGCGAAGCACTTAGATCTCTTGGTGGAGGACGCATGAAGAAAGAAGATTCTATAGATTCATCAGTAGCTATTAGGCTCATGCGTAAAATTGGCTGCCCAATTTTCAAAAACGATACGGTTCTTGAAGTGTATTACAATAATGAAAAACAAATAAAAAGTGTTATGCCTTATTTGCCCTCATGCTTCGAAATATCCCCAAAAACATCAGATTTTATCTTAATAGCAGATTGTATCTCATAGACTGTTGTTTTTCTTTCTTTAATCTGTTATCCTTCTATCCAGATTGATAAAAATCGTAGAATCAATTTATGGAGGCGAGTTTCAGCTGGTGCTGGACACGGACTTCAAATCCGATGGGGGTTGGTAATTCCAGTCTCGGTGTGTTCGATTCGCACACGCCTCCGCCATAAAAATTAAAAACTCAAGAGTTTTTAATTATATGTAATTCGGCCACAATTGTTGTGTTATGACAGAAAGTCATAACACTTTTTTTATGATATATCACATTACAATTAGATTTACACTAATATTTAAAAACCTAAAATGTGTTATTATTGTAGCCTGTAAGGAAGTGATATTTTGTTTATAACACTTGAAGGTATTGATGGCTCAGGCAAAACAACTCAAGCTAAGCTCCTTTCGGATTGGCTTAAAGAAAAATACTCAAATAAAGAGATCTTATTAACTTATGAACCCGGAGGATGGGATAATGGTAGCATTCTTCGAGAAATGGTTATTTGTGGCGCTTTACAACATCCTTGGAGCGAGGCTTATCTTTTTATGTTAGATAGATGTGAACATATAGCAAAAATAATTCAGCCCGCTCTCGATAAAAATACGATAGTTATTTGTGAACGATACCATGATTCAACTTTAGCTTATCAAGTTTGGGGAAGAGGACTTCCGCTAAAAGTATTGAATTCATTGGCCGTTGAATCGGGTTTCCCAGTTCCTGATATAACCCTATTTCTCGATCTTAATCCAGATATAAGTGAACAGAGAGTCTCAAACAGAGGACAGCTCGACGCTTTTGAGTCTGAGGGAGAAGAGTTCATGAAGAGGGTAAGAGAAGGATACGTCTCTTTGGCAAAAAGTGATTTTTCTAGATGGATAACGATAGACGCGTCTTTGGGCAATAGTGATGCTATATTTAAAAAAGTAATATATTCGTTAAATCAAAGAGGGTATTTTATTGATTAATGATTTTGAATTCGCTTTAGAAAAGTCTGCAGGGTGGCGAATGGTTGCAGATTCTATAAACAATGATAGGTGTCCTCAAACATTGGCTGTTATTGTTCCATCATCAATGCAGGTATTGTTTGTTCGTAAATTTGCAGGACTTCTTTTAACAAATGACAAAAGCTTAAATGATATTGAACATCCAGATTTAATAAATGCAGGAACAACTTTTTCTCCTCCTTCAATTGAGGAGTGTAGAACGTTAAGGTCCGAATTAGCATTGTTCCCTATAGAGGCTAAATACAGACTAGCCGTAATATGGGAAGCAAATAAATTGTCAAAAGAGGCCTCTAATAGTCTTTTAAAATTAACGGAAGAACCGCCCAAACATGGATATATATTGTTAGTATCAGAAGAGGACAATTTTATTCCAACAATAAAAAGCAGAGTTACACTGATACATATTGACTTCCCAAGTGATATAGTTTTAACAAGTCGACTTCCTGGCACAACTGAAGATTTTATTCATTGGATTAAGTTATCCAAGAAAAAAAACAATGAGGAATTGTATTTGGAAATTGAAGGCTGGATAAATGATTTATTAAATAAGAAACTTTTTTTTGAAGCAGAAAAACTTGAATCAATATTAAAAATAATAAGGCATAAACGGCTGTCAGTATCTATGACACAAGATATAATATATGGCAGCCTCAAGGAGGGAGTTTCAACTGAACAAGCATTTAGCAGTTTATGGGAAACCTAGATACCTGGGTTTTATAGAGTATGAAAAAGAAATAGAAAAGGGCACATCCGTTGTAACCGAATCATATAGAGGTGAAGAAATTGCCCTAATAGTTGGTTCTATAACAAACCAACAAGAAGCAAAATACAGGCTTTTAAGAAATGCTTCAGAGCATGGAGATTCATCTAATAAAACAACTGAACCTGTCGTAACAGACTTAAAGTTCCTAAGAAATGCTACAGACGAAGAAATTGAAACAGCAAAGTCATATAGAAAAGATGAAAAAGAAATTCTTAAAAAAGCAATAGATATCGCTCTTCCACACAATCTTGACATGAAACTTATTGATGTTGAGTTTTTATTAAATAAACGTAAATTATTTTTCTATTTTTCATCTGAACAGAGAATTGATTTTAGAGCTTATGTTCGTGATTTAGCAAGAGAATTTAAAACGCGAATTGAGTTGCGACAGATTGGAGTAAGGGATGAAGCTAAAGTTATAGGAGGAATAGGGCCATGTGGTCAATCTTGCTGCTGTAGTTATTGGCTAAATCAGTTTGCACCAATTTGCATAAAAATGGTGAAAGAACAAAACTTGGCTTTAAATCCGGCTAAAATATCTGGTATCTGTGGGCGACTGATGTGTTGCATGAGTTTTGAACATGATGTTTATCACGAAATATGGAAAAAATTACCAAACCCTGGCAGTAAAATTAAAACGCCAACTGGTAATGTTGTAATAACCGGGATTGAATTACATAAAGAAAATGTTCGTTCTTTTGTGCCTGGAAAAGGGGAAATTAAAGTTCCCATTAGTAAGTTTGAAGAATTTAAATCTACCCTATTATCTGGAGAAGAGTGGATTGTTGACGAGTATTCAGAAAATTTAACAAATCTTTCTGAGAAACCAGTTGTCGATTTTAATTTGCTTATTGGAGAAAATTCAGACAACAACAGTAATAAGCCTTTAAATTTTAAAGAAAGAGCTGCTTCCAGTGCAAATAAAAGAAAAAAACATCGCTTAAAAAATATTATAAAACCTGTTGCGAATAAAATAAGTGATAATGTTTCCCCAAATAGCACAAGCGATGAAACAGCAACAGAAGCACCAACAAAAATGAATCCCAAATATACGAAATTTAAAAAAAATAGAAGTAAGAGAAAAATTAATAAAAAAAATAGAAAAAACATAAATAAACAGGAAAATAAAATATGAAACTTTTTTCAGATCTATCAAAAAAGCTTTTAAAAACTAGAAATAAGTGGTCATTAAGCATTGCAAACTTATTTTCTGAGGACCCAGTAACAGATGAATTTTGGCTAGAGCTTGAAGAAGAAATGATAATTGGTGACGTAGGAATAGATTTAACTGAATCCTTAATAAACAAACTTAAGTATATTGTAATTGAACGTAAGATTTCCAAAACATCTGAACTAAAGAAACATTTTAAAGAGCTACTTATTAATTTACTTGATGCAATACCAAGGATGGGAGAACCTCTAATACTTAATTCACACCCTGCCTTTGTAATTTTTATTGGAGTAAATGGTAGCGGTAAAACAACGACTATAGGGAAATTAGCTGCTCAATTAAAAAATGAAGGACACAAGGTGATGTTGGTAGCAGCAGACACCTTTAGAGCTGCTGCCATCGACCAATTAAAAGCATGGGCCTCTAAAGTATCTATCAGGCTGGTTGCTCAAAAACAAGATAGTGACCCAGCTGCTGTTGTATACGATGCTGTTATGTCTTCAAAGGCGTCTAAAGACGACATAGTTCTTGTTGACACGGCAGGGAGGTTACACACCAAATTAAATTTAATGGAAGAACTAGCTAAGATTTATCGTGTAATACAGAGAGAAGCTCCCGGAGAACCATCTGAAGTTTTCCTTGTACTTGATGCTGTAACAGGACAAAATGGTTTTTTGCAAGCTGAAACCTTCAACAAGGTTATACCAATTACAGGTGTTGTGCTTACAAAATATGATAATTCTTCAAAAGGTGGGGTTGTCCTTTCAATAGCTGACAAATTAAAGTTGCCAATCAGATACGTAGGATTAGGAGAGAACATTGAAGATTTACAACTTTTTAATTCCAGAGTTTTTGTTGAAACTCTCTTAGATGCGAATAATACATAGTGTTATGATATATGATACTGAAAAAAGACACCCCAGAGATCCTTTGGTAAAAAAAATTATAGCTATTCTAATCCCTAGAGGCAATCAGAATAATTATAATAAGGTTTATAACATTCTAGAATACGTGTGGGGGGCTCCAGAAAGAATTAGCCCCAAATTTCCTTTTGATTGGACAAATTACTATAGCGAAATATCTCCAAATTTAGATAGAATCTTTTTTTCATATGCGGGGCTATACCCAATGTCTAAATTAGTAGAGTGGAAGTTAAAAGCCCGTGAGATAGAAAATATGACTGGAACTTCTAGAACAGTAAATATTGATCCTGGAACATTGGATGGTGCAAGGTTGATTCTCGCGTCAACAAAAGGACAGGCACATAGAATTTATTTAAACAATGGTATTTTTGCAGAAGTAACTCTTTGTAAAAGAAAGGGAAAGTGGACAAGCTTCTTTTATACATTCCCTGATTTTAAAAGTGGAGCCTATGATAACTGGTTGGATACTGTTAGGTCCGATTGGAAAAAGGAGCATTATTTAATTCAAAATAAAAAATAATATTTATAAATTAGTTTTTGGAGGATTGAAATGATACCACGTTATGAAAGCAAAAAAATAAAAGAAATATGGTCTGATAAAAATAGATTTCAGAGATGGTTAGATGTTGAACTAGCAACCTGTAAAGCATGGAATGAAGTAGGGGTAATTCCAGATGAAGACATGAATAATATCTCTAAAAAAGCCACTTTTGATATAGATAAAATTAACGAGATAGAAACTATAACACAACATGACATGATAGCCTTTAATTCTAATGTTGCAGATTCAATTGGCCCGTCGGGACGTTACATTCATCTAGGACTAACAAGCAGTGACGTAATTGACACTGCTGCCTCTCTTTTACTTTCTGAAAGCTTGAATGTTATTATTGAGGAATTAAATATATTAAAGAAAACTATAGGTAAAAAAGCGTCAAAATATGCATATACACCATGTGCCGGAAGAACTCATGGGATCCATGCCGAACCCACTACATTTGGACTAAAACTATTAAATCATTATGCTGAAATCGAACGAGATATAGAAAGGCTTAATCAAGCAAAAAATAGTATTTCTTTTGGCAAGCTTTCTGGTGCAGTAGGAACGTATGCAAACTGCCCACCTTATATAGAAACTAGGGTTTGTGAGCTCTTGGGACTTAAGGCTGATCCTGTCGCAACACAGGTTATACAAAGAGATAGACATGCTAGAATAGTATCAGATATTGCAATTTGTGGAGCATCAATAGAAAGGCTTGCCCTTGAAATTAGGCATCTACAGCGCACCGAAGTTTTAGAGGCTCTAGAACCATTTAAAAAAGGACAAAAAGGTTCCTCAGCAATGCCACATAAAAAGAATCCGATTCTTTGTGAGCGTTTATGTGGAATGTCTAGACTTTTACGCAGTTATACGGGGCCTGCAATAGAAAATATATCTCTTTGGCACGAAAGAGATATAAGTCATTCATCTGTAGAACGCGTAATATGGCCAGATATGTTTCATCTAATCTATTATATGATTTCTACTATTACCAATATCATAAGTGGTCTTCAAATAAATGAAGGTAAAATGGAAGAAAATATAAATTTAACAAATGGACTTTTATTTTCCGGCCGCGTTTTGCTGGCTTTAGTTGAAAAAGAGGGTTTAAGTAGAGAAGATGCTTATGCAATTGTTCAAAGTAATGCTATGACATCGTGGAATAATAATACTTCATTCTTGGATCTTCTTAAATCAGATAAAAGGATAAAAAAATTAAACAAAGATGAACTAGAATCATTATTTGAATTAAATTACTATTTTAAACATATAGAAGAAATATTTTCTCGTTTTCCTGAATTAGATAAATTGGAACAAATAAATTAGAAGTCATGGAGGGATTTATATGTCTACACCTGACAAAAACATTATTCTTGAAATTGTAAGAGCAACAGAAGCTGCAGCAATAGCTGCGGGATTGTGGATTGGTAGGGGGGATAAAAATAAAGCGGACGAAGCTGCGGTGAATGCGATGCGCAGAGTCCTAGGTGAAGTAAAGATGGCTGGACGCGTAGTCATAGGCGAGGGAGAGAAAGATGAAGCTCCAATGCTATTTAACGGAGAAAAGCTTGGGAATAGCGACTCTCCTAAGGTTGATATTGCTGTAGACCCTATCGATGGAACAAGACTTACAGCTATGGGATTGGCAAATGCAGTAAGTGTTATTGCGTTTTCTGAGCACAACACTATGTATAATCCACAACATATCTTTTATATGAACAAGATAGCAACCGGACCGCTTTCAGCTAATGCTATAGACATAGAAGCCTCGCCTTCATATAACGTTAAAGCCGTCGCAAAATCGCTTAAAAAATCTCCAGAAGACATAACAGTAATGGTATTAGATAGGCCAAGACATGAAGAACTAATTAAAGAGATCCGCTCTCTTAATGCTAGAGTACGTCTTATACCTGATGGGGATGTTGCAGGTGCACTTGCAACGTGTATCCCTAATTCAGGAGTAGACTTGCTTATGGGGATTGGCGGATCTCCCGAAGCAGTTATTACAGCTTGTGCAATAAAATGCGTAGGAGGAAACATGCAATGTAAATTATGGCCTAGAGATGATAAAGAGCGAGAATTATGCGAAGAAAAAGATATGGATGTAACAAAAGTTTTAAATCTAGACGACCTTGTTGCATGTGACAATGTCTTTTTCGCAGCAACAGGCGTTACTGACGGAGATTGGTTAAAAGGTGTTAAGTACTCAGAAAGTTCTATAAATACCTCATCTTTGGTAATGCATTCTAAGAGTGGTACTATTCGCTATATTAACTCAATTCATAGCACAAACGAATTAAAAAAATAAAAATGAGTTTAAGATTTATTGAATATTAGCAAAACAATCTAAACGACTGAGTGCTATAAAATAATGAAAAACTCAGTCGTTTTATCTTTTTTATTTTAATCTAGTTTTTTCCACCTTGTCCCTTGTGGAGTGTCCTCAATGCTTATCCCCTTAGATAATAAAATTTCTCTTATTTCGTCCGATTTAATAAAGTCTTTTGATTTTCTTGCCAAATTTCTTTCCTCAATAAGAGTAGAAATCTCGCTTTCTAAGCTATCAGAATTTTCCTCATTAAACAGACCCAATACATCATTAGCCATATCGAAAAAGTCTTTGGCTTTATTGAGAGCAATTAAATCAAAGGTTGAGCTTCTGGAAAGATGTGTGTTTACAGCTCTTACAGCTTCAAATACACTCCCTAATGCTCCTGCTGTATTAAAGTCGTCATTCATTGATTCAATAAAACCTATATTGGCAGATTCAATTTCATCTATAAGAGTTTTATTGTTTATACTATTTTTTGTGCTATCAATTGCAAAAAGAATGTCTTTATAACAACCAACTATTCTATTAAGGGCTTTCTGTGCTTGTTTTAATCCCTCAGAAGAAAAATTAATTGGGGAGCGATAATGTGCACTTAACAGAAAAAAGCGTATATTTAATGGGTTCGTTTTTTCTCTTATGTCGCGTATAGTTTTAAAATTACCGAGTGATTTTGACATTTTTTCGCTATCTATCATTATATATGCGTTGTGAATCCAATACCTTACAAACTGTTTCCCAGAAAAACACTCTGACTGAGCGATCTCATTTTCATGATGTGGGAAAATTAAGTCACTTCCACCGCCATGTATATCTATAGTTTCACCTAAATATTTTGTAGACATAGCACTACATTCAATATGCCAACCTGGTCGCCCCTTTCCCCATGGGCTATCCCAATTAGGTTCACCTTCTTTGCTCGCTTTCCACAGTGCAAAATCAAGTGGTGCTTTCTTTTTCTCATCTAAATCTATTCTTACTCCGGTCTGCAATTCATCCAAACTTTGTCTGGAAAGCATGCCATATTGATCAAAACTTGAAACATCGAAATAAACATTCCCATTGATTTCGTATGCATGACCCTTTTGTATCAGTTTACTTGTAATTTCTATAATTTCATTTATTTCGTGTGTTGCTCTGGGATATATTGAAGCTCTTTTTATTCCAAGAGCATCAGCATCCTTGTAATATTCCTCGATAAAACGTTCAGCTAATTCTGAGACTGTAATTCCCATATCATTGGCTCTTTTTATCATTTTATCGTCTATATCAGTGAAATTTTGAACATATGTAACATTATAACCAGACTTTTCAAGATATCGTCTAAATACATCAAATAATACAAAAGGTCTAGCATTGCCTATATGAAAATAGTCATAAACAGTCGGACCACAAACATAGAATTTAACTTCTCCTTGCTTAATCGGAACAAATTGCTCTTTTTTTCTAGTTAAATCGTTATATAATACAAGAGTCATTGTGAGACCTCCCAAATTTTAATTTATCTTATTCTACACTATGGCGACGTAATATAAAATAAAATTGTCTATAAGAATAAAGAAGGAGAATTTTGTTGAAAAAAAAAGAGCTATTAACACTGGTTGGAAATTTTCCTGATAAACCCGGGGTCTATTTAATGTCTGATGATAAAAATAACGTCATATATATAGGAAAAGCTAAATCTCTAAAAAAGCGAGTCTCTTCTTACTTCAGACAAGGCAGTTTTTCATCGCCTAGACTAAAAAAACTTGTTGATAGTATTAACGATATATCTATTATAAGAACAGAAAGCGAAATTGAAGCACTAATACTTGAAAACAGGCTGATTAAGCAATATCAACCTTTTTTTAATGTTGACTTAAAAATGAATGAAAGATATGCATATATAAAATTAACGTCAGAGAAATTTCCACGGCTACAAATAACAAGAGTAAGACAAAAAGATAATGCTGTGTATATTGGGCCATTCGTTAGAGTTGCAGAAGTTCGGGAACTTCTGAGATTAGTAGAACGATATTTGCCTTTACGAACATGTAATTTTGACATAATAAAACAAAATAGAGAGAGACCTTGTATTAGATATTCTCTTGGACGCTGCTTAGCCCCTTGTTGCTCGTACTGTACGGAATCCGAATATAGGGATAGGGTCGCAAATGTTTTGTTACTTGTACAAGGACAAGCAATGGAATTAGTAGAAAAATTTCGTAAAGAAATGGATAAGTCCGCAAAAAAAATGGACTTCGAAAACGCTGCTCGTTTGCGAGATACAATAAGAGCAATTTGGCGAGTTACGAGACAGCGAAACAGTATACCAGAAATATCAAATGGTATGGAAAATAATTTTAAGACTCTAAGCGCATTACAAAAAATATTAAATTTGCCTACTATTCCATGGCGAATAGATGGTTTTGATGTTTCTCATACAGGTGGGGATTATCCAGTTGGGGTAGTTGTAGTTTTTGAACAAGGATATCCCAATATATCTCTATATCGAAAGTTTAATATTAAAAACGTTGAACAAATTGACGATTTTCGCTCTATTAGTGAAACCCTTACAAGGCGTTATAAAAGATGCATTGAGGGAGAAGAACCACTGCCTCAGCTCATTATAATTGATGGTGGAGCAATACAACTTAAATTTGCTACAGAAACTCTAAAAAACCTTAAATTGACTACAGTACCAGTAATATCAATCGCAGAAAAAAACGAAGAAGTTTACTTATCTTACAAAAAGGCACCTATGATTCTTCAGCGTTCTGACCCTGTCTTAAGGTTACTTCAATATGTCAGAGATGAAGCTCATAGGTTTGCATTATCATCTCATAAAAAAAGACGCAATAAAACGTATAGAAGAAGTATACTTGAAGATATTCCCGGTATTGGCAGAGCAAAGGCTGCACGATTAATTACACAATTTGGTAGCACAAAAGCTCTAATAAACATTTCCGAAAATAAACTTGCCAACACCCCAGGCATAGGATTAACTCTTGCAAAACGTATCAAAAACACTATAAAAGCAGAAATGCAAGGAGAACAGGATGGCGTCGTTTAAACAAAAAGAAATAGATGAATTTTATATGAAGATTGCTATTGATTTAGCAAATATAGGAACAAGCACAACCAGTCCTAATCCTAAAGTTGGCTGTGTCATAGTACGCGATGGAAAAATAATAGGACAAGGGTCACATCTTATTTTTGGTGAAGCACATGCAGAAGTAAATGCATTAATAAACGCAAAAAACGATATAAAAAATTCTACAGTATATATAACCTTAGAACCCTGTTCACACCAGGGCAAAACACCTGCATGTGCTAAAATGCTTATAGAGAAAAATGTATCTAGGGTTGTTGTTGGCATGATAGACCCTAACCCTATGGTTAATACACAAGGATTAAAAATGTTACAAAAAAAGGGCATTGATGTTACAACTGGTATTTTAGAAAAAGAGTGTCGTTGGCTGAACAGAGGCTTCCTTCGTTCAATTAAACTTAAAAGACCTTGGGTAACAATTAAAGTTGCGATGTCGATTGACGGGAAAATAGCACTTTCAGACGGCTCAAGTAAATGGATAACTACAGCTACATCAAGACAGAAAGTGCACATCCTAAGATCTGAAAACGATGCCATCCTAACAGGCGTTGGTACAATTTTAGCCGATAATCCTGAATTAACTGTTCGCTTGGTACAAGGGAACAGCCCGATAAAAGTAATAATTGATAGGGAGTTAAAAACACCCTTAGAAGCTAACATTTTTAAAGAAGGAAAAATTTTGATTTTCACATCTAAAAAAGCACCTATAAAAAAAATTAAACAATTCAAATCTCGTGGCGTTTGTATAGAAATAATTGATTCAAGTCCCGAAAATCAAATAAAATTAATTTTAAATAAATTATGTGAATATGGTATAAACTATTTGTTAGTTGAGGCTGGAGCTAAGATAACTAGTGCTTTTTTATCTGCAAAATTAGTAGATGAAGTTTCATTGTTTATATCTCCTAAATTTATGGGTAAAGGTTTAAGTTTTACGGAACACCTTTTAATTTCAGATATGTCGCAATCCATAAGGCTAAAAGAGGTAGAATATCACAATATAGGCGAAGATATTTTACTAGAAGGAGTGCTTGAATGTTCACCGGAATTATAGAAACTGTTGGTATTGTTAATTTGACTCAACAGAAAAATGACGTTTTATTATTAGGAATAAGTGCACCCAAAATATCGAACGAACTCAAAAGAGGCGACTCTGTATCTATAGATGGGGCTTGTAGTACTGTTGTAAACAAAGATATTACGTCTTTTTATGTCGAGATAATGAAAGAGACTCTTATTCGTACTAATTTTGGTGAACTAACGCATGGTTCGCGTGTAAATCTTGAACGAGCTATGCGCTTAAATATGCGCTTAGATGGGCATTTTGTATCAGGGCATGTGGATGGAACCGCAAAGGTTTCAAAAATTGAATCTTATGGAAAGACAAAGAAATACACCTTTACGGTATCTGAAAAAAAAATGCTGGAAGAAATTATACCTAAGGGTTCTATTGCAATTAATGGAATAAGTCTAACAGTAATAGAAATAGAAAATAATAATTTTACAGTTGGACTCATACCAACGACACTAACTGACACAACTTTTTTGTCTTTGAAGAATGGAGATACAGTAAATATTGAAACTGATATGTTAGGTAAGTATGTGCTAAGATATTTAAAAATGAAAAAATCAGATAAAAACGAGATGTCAGAAAACGATTCTCTTACATGGGATGAACTTGAAAATTATGGTTGGATATAGGAGGACCATCTGAAATGTTTAATACGATAGAAGAAGCTATAAGTGATATAAAAAATGGAAAAATGATTATTATCGTTGATGATGAGAACAGGGAAAACGAAGGAGACCTTGTTATGGCTGCTGAATGCTGCCAGGCTGCAGACATTAACTTTATGGTTAAGTTTGCCAGGGGACTGGTCTGTGTTCCGATTGCTGCTAAACATGCAGAAAGATTAGATTTAAGTTCTATGGTGAAAAATAACACAGACAAATATGGCACCGATTTTACAATATCAGTAGATGACAAAAATAGCAAAACAGGCATATCAGCTTTTGAAAGAGCTTCAACTGCAAGAATACTAGCTAATCCTAACTCAAAACCCAGTGATTTTCGAAGGCCTGGACATATTTTTCCACTTATAGCAAATAGAGGCGGGGTTTTAAAAAGAGCAGGTCATACAGAAGCTTCCACTGATTTGGTCAGAATGGCGGGACTGTTTGAAGCTGCTGTAATATGTGAAATTATGAATGACGACGGAACTATGGCTCGACTACCGCAGCTGGAAAAGTTTGCAGAAGAAAATGATTTAAAAATAATCTCTATAGAAAATCTCATAAAATATAGAATAACAAAAGAAAAATTTGTAAAAAAAGAGGTTTCAATAAAACTTCCTACAATATGGGGAAATTTTGTCTGTCACGCCTATACAAACCCATACGGAAACAATACAGAAGCCATACACCTAGCTCTTGTAAAGGGTGATATAAAAAATAATAAAAACGCAGTATTAGTACGAGTACATTCTGAGTGTCTTACCGGAGATTTACTAGGATCTCTTCGATGTGATTGTGGACCTCAGTTACATACTGCTATGAAAATGATAGAAGAAGTTGGATGTGGCGTACTTTTATATATGAGACAAGAAGGGCGTGGAATAGGGTTACTTCCAAAATTAAAAGCTTATGAATTACAAGAACAAGGGTTAGATACAGTTGAAGCAAATGAAGCACTAGGATTCCCTCCTGATCTCAGAGATTATGGTGTAGGAGCCCAAATACTTGTTGATTTGGGGTTAAGTAAAATTAAATTACTTACAAATAATCCCGTAAAAATAAAAGGCCTTGCTGGTTATGGACTTGAGATAACAGAACGAGTTCCTATTGAGATTCCAGCTAATCAGTATAATGAAAAATATATAAATACAAAGATTTGTAAAATGGGACACTTTTATAAAACTGCCCCAATTAACAATGATAACAAAAATATTTAATAGAACTTACAATAACACAATAAGAAGTTTAAAGGAGATGTAATTATGAGAGTTATAGAAGGCAAAATGATAGGAACAGGCCTAAGGTTTGCAATAATAGCTTCGCGTTTCAATGAACTTATTACTAGCAAACTAATTGAAGGTGCTAAAGATGCTCTTGTACGTCACGACGTTAAACACCAAGACATTGATCTTTTCTGGACACCCGGAGCATGGGAACAACCCTTAATAGCAAAAGAAATAGCATTAACTGGCAAATATGACGCCATTATTGCATTAGGGGCTGTCATAAAAGGAGATACGTCACACAACGAATATATTGCAAATGAAACGGCTAAGGGACTAGCGCTGATAGCTTTAGAGCAAAAAATACCAGTTACATTTGGGGTCATAACTTGTGATACCCTTGAACAGGCTCTAATGAGGTCGGGGAGTAAAGCGGGAAATAAAGGTGCGGAGAGTGCGCTCGCTGCACTAGAAGCTGCAAATGTTTTAAAGGAAACCCGATCTTTAATTGAAGGATGTAATAAGTAATGCTCGATCAGAAGTGGATACGGGAACATACTGACGATGTTGCAACCTTATTACAAAACCGAAATGATTACAATTTCCCTCTGGCCAAGTATATAGAGTTAGACTCACAACGAAAAAAGATTCTATCTGAAGTAGAAGTTTTAAAAGAGAAACGTAATATAGGGGCTAAAAAAATAGCTAATCTTAAAAAAGAAGGCGAGCATCCGCAGCCCCTTATAGATGAAATGAGGGAACTAGGGGAAGAAGTAAAAGGTCTTGATGAGAGGGCCTCTGATGTACAACGAGCACTCGATGATTTAGCTTTAAGAATTCCTAATAAAATACACGATTCAGTGCCAATAGGTAAAGATGAAACTTTTAACTTAGAGATTAGAAAATTTGGCACTCCTAAGCAATTTAATTTTCAACCTAAGCCGCATTGGGAAATATGTGAACCTCTAGGGTTAATGGATTTCGAAAGAGGTGTAAAAATAGCTGAAAGCCGGTTTACTGTCATGTTTGCAGAAGGTGCAAGGCTTGTAAGAGGCTTAATAAATTTTATGCTTGACCTACATACAAAAAAACACGCATTTACAGAAGTAATGCCACCTATATTGGTAAATACTAAAACTATGACTGGTACGGGGCAATTACCTAAGTTTTCAGAAGATTTATATCGGTGTGTAAATGACGATTTATGGTTGATTCCAACAGCAGAAGTCCCGCTAACTAACCTTTATGCAAACGAAATACTAAATGAAGCAGATTTGCCAAGGTACTTATGTGCATATACACCATGCTTTCGCAGAGAAGCAGGTAGTTATGGGCGCGATATGAGAGGAATGATACGTCAACATCAATTTGATAAGGTTGAATTAGTAAAATTAACATCTCCAGAAACAAGCTATCAAGAACTTGAACATCTCACAAAATGTGCAGAAGAAGTTTTGAAACTTCTTGACATACCATATAGAGTGGTATGTCTCAGCTCAGGAGACATTGGTTTTGGTGCATCGAAAACTTACGATATTGAAGTTTGGCTGCCAAGTCAAAATAATTATAGAGAAATAAGTTCTTGCAGTAATTGTGAAGATTTCCAAGCACGTAGGATGAACATAAAGTATAGACCTATAAAAGGGACTAAAACCCGTTTTGTTCACACGCTAAATGGCTCAGGTGTTGCAATAGGAAGATGTTTGATTGCCATAGTGGAGAATTATCAAAATGAAGATGGAAGCATAACTGTTCCAAAAGCACTTCGTTCATATGTTGATGGACTAGAAAAAATAGGCTAATTTCTAATAACTATAGAATTATTATCAATAATAACTAACAAAAAAGCATATCGAGGTCAAGACACATGTATAACGACTTATATTTAACGAATATAGGTATGGTTTTATTTGTCGCTGTTCTTTGTATTTTTATACAAAAGTTTTTTAAAAAATATCTCGAAAGCGACCAGTACTATTATTTAAAAGATATAACGTTAATTGCAGCTTGGGCACTTTGTGGGATTTGGGCTCCAGATGGCCCTCTACGAGTTACCATAGCTGCAGGTGTTGTTGCTGCATGTGTTGGTTTTTGTCAAAAAGTATCAAGAGGCAAAAACTTACGTTTTCTTTACTTTTTTGTCGGATTAGGTTTTTCTCTTTTGGGACCACGTATAGCTTTTGTTGAATTTTCTCAAGGGGAGTATTACTACCTATCTTATTTTCTATCTATTTTAATTAGCACATTATGGCTCGGTATTTTCCCAGTTTTTTTTCAAGAATTAGATGAAAACCCAGGTATGGCGGGGGTACTTCTTACTGTTAGCTGGACCCTTATTTCAGCAGTAATATTATTTTCTTCAAACAACTTGCTGGATGTTTCGCAGATATGCATTACAGGTCTTATTTTTTTAATCGTTTTTTGGAATAGACATATACATCCTTATAGAAGGTTAACAGAGCCATTAACCGCTCTTTGGGGCACTCTTTTCGCAGGCATATCAATATTCGGAGTAAGTAAAGGCATTACATTTTATAACCTTGCATTTATTCCACTAGGATTCTTTGCTCTTCCCATACTAGAAACATTGTTAAGTGTTATTAGTGCTTCCTTTTCTGCTAATCCTACCGGAAATTTTATTTTTTATAGGAAACTAATTAAGTCTAATAAAGATCATGTAACAAGTATATCTATTGTTTCTAGAATTTGTTGTTTTACAGCCATAATTGTGGCTTTAATTCAATCAAATATGTATATATTATTTTTGCTTTTTGTTTCTAGTGTCTTTATTTTAACTGTAATCAACGTTTATTTTAATTTAGAATATAGAGTCAATTTAAAGGAATATAATAGACGACCTCAAATATGGGGGATAACTATAGACAATATATCTCTCAATTATGCCATAACACAAGTTCAACATTGGATTACATCGAAATGTGCTCCAAAGATGATAGTCACTCCTGACGCTCTTGCAGCACTTCGCAGCAGGAAAGACAAAAAGTACCGAAATATTATAAAAGAAGCTGAATTAGTCTTACCTGATGGATTTGGCTTAATAACAGCGTTAAGAATATTAGGCAATAGAATTCAAGAAAGAATTCCAGGTTGCGAATTTACGGAACATTTATGCCAACGTGCAGCTTTTGAAGGATGGGGCATTTGGTTGCTCGGTGGCAAACCAGGCGTTGCTCAGAAAGCAGCTGAATCACTGACACAAAAATTTCCTGGAATTATTATTTCAGGATTACAGGACGGATTCTTTAAAGATGAAGAATCTGAGAAAATTTGTAACGAAATTGCTAATAGCAACGCAAAAATACTTCTTGTCGGATTAGGAGTACCTAAACAAGAGTATTGGCTTAATGATTGGCTTTATAAAACAAATGCAGCACTTGGAATAGGTGTTGGCGGAACTCTAGATATTTTAGCTGGAAATTTAAAAAGAGCCCCAAAAATTTGGCAAAAATTAGGGTTAGAATGGTTGTATAGACTAAAACAGGAACCATGGCGCTGGAAACGAGTTATAAAGCTCCCTTTATTTCTTTTTTTCGTGCTTTTAACTGCTCTACATATTGATATATATAAAGACGAAAATTAGTGTTAGTATCAGACAATTAATGCTTTCTGAAAAAATATGAATAAAAAATAAGGAGACCTAAATATGAAAATGGATAAACTTTTAAAACAAGCAAAAATTTTACAAGAACAAATGGATAAAATGCAAAAAGAGCTTTCGCAAAAAATTATAATAGGGGAAGCTGGGGGTGGCATGGTAAAAATAGAAATGAATGGCAACGGAGAAGCCTTATCTGTCTCCATATCCCCCGAAGTAGTAAATTCAGATGATATAGAAATGTTAGAAGATTTAGTTCTTGCTGCTTTAAAAGATGCAATCTTAAAAAAAGAAGATATTTCTAATAAAAACATTAATTCAATCTCCCAAAATTTTGGAGATTTACCTAACTGGATATAAGAGGCTTATTTTGTCATTACCTAGTTCTGTGCAAAAATTAATAAAACTTTGGAGCAAGCTGCCTGGAATAGGTGAGAAGTCAGCAAGACGTATGGTTTTTTACGTTTTAAGACACGATACTAATTGGATTGAAGATTTTGCTAGTAGCTTAATTAATCTTGCTAAAGAAGTTTCTCACTGTTCTGAATGTGGAAATATAACTGATATTAACCCTTGTTCTATATGTAGAGATGAAACAAGAAATAGAAGCTGTATCTGTGTTGTAGAAACAGATGAAGACTGCGTTGCTATTGAACAAGCAGGCATTTTTACTGGGCTCTATCATGTTTTAGGAGGACAGAGCTCTCCTTTAGAAGATAAAGAAATACCAATTGAAAGTTTACAAAAACTTCGAAGAAGAATAAATGAACTTAAAATTCAAGAATTAATTTTAGCTACATCTCCAAGAGTCGAGGGCGATTTAACTGCATTTGCGGTACAAGACGCACTGAAAGATTTGCCCATTAAAATATCTAGACTTTCTTATGGCCTTCCCGTTGGCGGTAGCATTGGTTTTGCTGACAGAGTAACGTTACATATGGCATTAGAATCTAGAAAAGAAATGTTATAGACATTATAAGACGCTTTTTGTTTAGGAGATATTTTTTATAAAAGGAGGGGAATATGTGGTTAACTATAAAGTTATTAATATTTACAAAAAAATTGCTAAAATTATTGTTATATTTATATTTGCTATTATCGGTTACAAAATTTCTGAAAGTAATAACATTAAAGATTTATTTTTAATGTTCGATTCATTTCACCACACATTACTTACAGCTTTTATATTAATCTTATTTATAACCTTGGGTATACTTCTTACACCTCTCTTATTTAGGCTTAGTAGTTTTTTTTTAAATAAGCTTGAAGTAAAAAATAGCCTGTTACATAGCGACCATAATGATTTGAAACGGATTGATTTTTCAAATCATTGTGTTACAACTTTTAAAAAAGATCATTCACCATCCAAAATTCTTGATACAAGTGCAATAATAGACGGAAGAATTCTTGATGTAGCACTAACCGGCTTTTTAGAAGGCAGCATTGTTCTTCCAAGATTTATCTTGACTGAACTACAAAGGATAGCTGATTCTACAGATCCATTAAGACGAACTAAGGGTAGGCGAGGCATGACCGTCGTTACTGAATTACAAAAATTAAAAACAATAAAAATAGAGATATCAGAAACAAAGCTACAAGACTTAGAAAGAGAAAACGTTGACGATGCTTTAGTTGCTCTTGCAAAAAAAATAAAGGCTAAAATTATCACTACTGACTATAACCTTAGCCAAATAGCCCAAATTGAGGGAGTCTCAGTTCTCAACGTAAATGATCTTACAAATTCATTAAAACCTATTTTATTGCCCGGAGAAAATGTAGAAGTAGAAATTTTAAGAGCTGGTAAAGAAAATCAACAGGGCATAGGATACCTTAATGATGGGACGATGCTTGTGGTTGAGGACGGCTATAAACATATAGGTGAACGTGTAAAAATCACAGTAACTTCAATCCTACAAACCTCTGCCGGAAGAATGGTTTTTGGACGAATAGAAATATAAAAATGGTAAATAAAAACAAATGGTCATTTATAATAGTTGCAGCTGGTACCGGTAGTCGTTTAGGTGGAGAGTTAAAACAATTTCGATTACTTGGAGGAAAACCTCTTTGGAGGTGGTCTTTTGATATTGCGCTACAACTTATTCCGAAAAATAACGAACTTGATATAATTCTAGTTGTACCTTCAAATTATTTAGATGAATTCCAAACGAACATACTAACTGATAATTTACCTATAAGAGTAGTATCGGGGGGAAGTACTCGTGCATCCTCTGTGCGTAATGCACTTAATGCAGCATATGGTTCACATGTATTAATTCACGATGCAGCACGGCCCTTTTTAACAAAAGAAATGTGTTTAAGCTTAATGGAAGAGTGCATATTGAACGATGCAGCAATCCCTCTATTAGAACTGACAGATTCACTAAAAACAATCGTAAACGATAATATTAGTACCATTGATAGAAACATAGTTTATATAACACAAACACCACAAGCGTTTAAAAAAGAAAGATTAGCTTATATTCTTAAAAAATCAACTTTTCAGGATACTGATGAAGCCAGTACATGGATAAACGAAGGATTAAAGATTTCAACTATTAAAGGCGAAGAAAATAATTTTAAAATAACAACAGAAAATGACTGGAAAAGGGCTGTTTTAATGACTAAGCAAAAAGGAATTGTACGTGTAGGACACGGATATGATGTTCATAAACTTGTCCCTAATCGTAAATTAATTCTAGCGGGAGTACAAATTGAAGATTCGCCATTAGGATTGATGGCACATTCGGACGGAGACGTAGTATTTCATGCTGTTATGGATTCTTTACTGGGCGCAGCGGGAGAGCCAGACATTGGTACCTTATTTCCGGCAATTGATTCAAAGTGGAAAAATGCAAATAGCGGAGTAATGCTCAAAAAAGTTATTGATAGATTGCATTTAAATCATTGGAGAATCAATTGGGTAGATGTTACTCTCATTGCACAAACCCCAAGGCTCGCAAATAAACTTAATGAATTTAAGGCTTCTTTATTTTTTTATTTGAAAGAATTAGAATCAGACATGAATGTAAATATGAAGTTAAAGTCACCAGAGGAATGTGGCAGTGTGGGTAGATCTGAATGTATTATATGTCACGCAATAGCAACTATATCTAAAATATGAGATTATAAAAAATCGAAAATAAAGTATAATACTATAATAATTTTGATGGAGGGCTTACAAATGATGGATAAAAAAGAAAGAGAAATATATAACAGCAAATTTGTGGACTATAAAGGCTTTACATTTGATGATGTCTTATTAGTACCAGGATATAGTGAGGTTATGCCAGATAAAGTTAATTTAAAGACCAAGTTTGCCTCACAAATAAATTTAAATATCCCAATTTGTAGCGCAGCTATGGATACAGTGACAGACGCACGTCTTGCAATAGCAATTGCCCGTGAGGGTGGTATGGGAATAATACACAGAAACCTCACATACGAACAGCAAGCAATTGAAGTAGATAGGGTTAAAAGATCTGAATCCGGTGTTATAGTAGACCCGTTTTTTCGCCATCCCGAAGATAGTGTAAGAGATGCTGTTGCTCTTATGGAACATTACCATATATCAGGAGTTCCTGTTGTAGATGAAGGGAAACGCTTAGTAGGAATAATAACAAATCGTGACCTTCGTTTTGTAACAAACCTTGACCAACCGATTTCTAATGTTATGACTAAAGACAACTTAATAACAGCAACTATTGGTACAACTATGGAAGATGCAAAAAAAATATTGATGGGCACAAAGGTAGAAAAACTTCCAATAATCGATAAAAACGGAATATTAAAAGGCTTAATAACTATAAAAGATATTTTAAAAGCAAGAGAATTTCCAACTTCTAGCAAGGATAGCCATGGACGTCTTTGCGTGGGTGCAGCCATTGGCGTTGGTTCAGACTCTCTATATAGGGCAGCTGCCCTTGTTGAAGCTGGAGTTGATACAATTGTAGTAGATACAGCACATGGTCACTCTACTATGGTCATCGACATGGTTGCGAAACTACGTAAGCTTTATCCAGATCTTCCTCTAATAGGAGGTAACATTGCCACGAAAGAAGCGGCTGAAGCATTAATAGAGGTTGGCGCTGATGGAGTAAAAGTAGGGATTGGGCCTGGCTCAATTTGTACTACAAGAATAGTAGCAGGTATAGGTGTTCCTCAAGTTGCAGCCATAATGAATATTGCTGAGATGGCACATGCACGTGGCAAAACAGTCATTGCAGACGGAGGAATTAGGTATTCGGGAGATATTGTCAAAGCACTTGCTGCAGGAGCGGATGTAGTAATGATTGGCTCTCTTTTTGCCGGTACAGAAGAAAGCCCTGGAGAAGCTGTTATATATAAAGGCAGATCATTTAAAAGTTATAGAGGCATGGGTTCTCTAGGAGCCATGAAGGGAGGATGCAGCAAAGATCGTTATTTCCAAGAAGGCACAAGAGAAGACAAACTTATACCGGAAGGGATAGAAGGCATGGTACCACATAAGGGGCCTCTATCTGCCGTTATTTATCAACTAGCTGGTGGTATAAGAGTCGGGATGGGCTATGTAGGAGCAGCCAACTTGGATGAAATGCATAAAAACTCTAAATTCGTACAAGTTACTGCAGCATCTATGAAAGAAAGTCATCCTCACGATGTAATTATAACAAAAGAAGCACCAAACTATGGCGTAGAATAAAAAACAGAGTAGAAAGTTTTATTGACTTATCTTATAAAAACTGTATAATATCTTCTCGTTGGGCGGTTAGTTCAGGGGTAGAACGCTACCTTGACATGGTAGAAGTCAGAGGTTCAAATCCTCTACCGCCCACCATACATAAATTAAAAAAGCTCTCTATACATATGTATAGAGAGCTTTTTATTTAAATTTATAAGTATTGGAGATTGACAAATTTAATTATTTAGTTGAAATAATTAAAATATATTAAAGCCCCTTTTGTTCTTGCAATTGAGAAAAAGAATTGCCTAAGTGAGAAACATCTCCCATTAGAAGTAGACGTGGAGGGAAGAGAGAATCCGATTGTGGCATCTCAATAATTGAAATGCTACAGTTAGGTATTTGAAATCTCCAAAAACTTGAAACGGGAGAATTTGTCCAATAACAGAACAAAACTTTAATTACGGCATCGTGAGAAACAAGCAGAACATCACCATTGTACATATCAGCTATCTGATTAATTACACTTACAGATCTTTTTGTTATATCACACAGAGATTCACCACCAGCGCCTGGCATTGTTACAAGTTCTGGTGTTTTGTGCCATTTTTTTAATAAATGTCCCCATTGAGCTTCTATTTGATCTGCGTGACACCCTTCCCAATCTCCATGATTAATTTCTATAAGATCATTTTCTATAACAATGTCTTTGTGATTAGTAGTAGAAGCTATTTCACGGGCAGTATGAAGAGCTCTTTTTAAAGGACTCGATACTATTGCATCAAACTTTTTCCCAGAAAGCCTCTGCGCCACTAATTTAGCCTGACTAAGACCTTTTTCATTAAGTTCTGTGTCTATTTGTCCCTGAAAACGTCCCTCTGTATTCCATGCGGTTTCTCCGTGGCGAACAATGAAAAATCTCATTTAATATCTCCTGAAAAATCAACTGTTGTTTCCCATAGTAAATCACCGCTTTTTATTAATTTGTTCATTAATTTATCATCTACTTCACCGTCTATCTCTAGTACGCCTAAAGCATGTCCGCTTTCATTTTTTCGTCCAAGAGCAAAGTTAGCAATATTTACACCGGCTTCGCCCAAAAGCGTACCTATTTTTCCAATTACTCCTGGCATATCATAGTTTTGGAACATCAATATTTTCCCATTCGGCACAAAATCAATCCAATAGTCATTAACTCTTACAATGCGCTGTCTTCCTTCTTCTGTAATTGTTCCTATCAATAGAATGCTTTCTTTTTCTGTTTCTAGCTCGATTTCAATCGTATTTTTATAGGTTTGAGCTTCGCCAGTACTTTCAACTACATTAATATTTCTATCTTTTGCAAGTATTGGTGCTAACATAAAGGTTACCTCTTCGCCTAAACTAACTTCTAGTAGACCTTTCAAAGCAGAAATTGTGTAGGGCATTAGCTGTTCGGTATAACCTTCTTCTTTATCAAAAATATTACCCCTCATTTTAAAATGCACACACTTAACTGCATTGCCTTTTACCTCAGCAACTTTCGCCGCTAAGACTCCTATCTTTCTGGCTAGATTTAGATATACTTTTTGTTCCAATGTGAGAGCTTGTTCAATAAAAGGAAGATTTACCGCGTGAACATATGGCTCTCCACGTAATACAGAAAGCATGTTTTCTACAGCAATCCTTGATACTTCGGATTGTGCCTCATAAGTATTCGCTCCAATATGCGGAGTAAGAAGCACTCTGTCTGCGATTTCCTCATTCAAGAAAGGATGATTACTATCAAGAGGTTCTATAGAGAAAACATCTGTGCCAAAGCCATTTAAGTTTTTGTTTCTTACGGCATCCGCCACAGCTTTTTCATCTACGATGCCGCCCCTTGCACAGTTTATAAGATATGCTCCAGGTTTAAATAATTTTAATGTCTCTTTGTTTATCATGTTTTTTGTTTCTTTTGTAAGAGGTGTATGAATAGTTACTATATCTGCTATTTTTATTGCATCTTCAAGATTGGACATCAGGTTAGCTCTTAAGGAATCAGCTCTTTTTTGAGTTATATAAGGATCATAAGCTATTATATCCATTCCAAATGCGCGACACCTTGTTGCCACATTTCCGCCAATTCTCCCTAAGCCAATTATTAAAAGTTTTTTACCGTTTAGTTGACAGCCCGTGAACTTGCTTCTTGTCCATTCACCTCTACGAACAGATGCATTTGCTTGAGATATTTTACGAACTACTGATAACATGGTACCAATAGTCAATTCTACCGCTGCCAATGTGTTTCCACTCGGTGCGTTTATAACTATGACTCCCTTGCGACTGGCCGCTGGAATATCGATGTTGTCTACACCTACACCTGCTCGCCCTATTACTTTAAGGTTTGTAGTGGCGTTTATGATTTCTGCATCCATTGTTGTTCCACTTCTAGTAAGGATGCCGTCTATATCACTAACAGCAAGCTTTAGTTCTTCCTTTGACATTGATTTTTTTTGAATTAATTCAATATCAGGAGCCTCTTTTAATATATTTATACCTAGTTCTCCTATAGTTTCAGTTACTAGAATTTTCCATTTTTTGTTCATGATATTGTTATTTCTCCTTATTCCATTCATTTAACGCTTTAGTTATAAAATCTGAATTTGGTTTTTCTCCAAGAGCAACTAATGCTGCATACAATGATCCTAGAATCATAGAAAGCTCTGGCCAATTACAATCATTATAATGAGCCACTCGTATAAGATTTCCCTTTAGAGAACCCAATCCTCCAGCAGTTTCTATCCCAATTTCCTTGAGGTATTTCCGTATTTTTTCTGAATCCAAAGTTTTTGAAGAAAATGCTGTAAGTCCAGGTGAACGATAGTTAGAGTTAGGGACTAAAAGCTCTAATCCTAACGCTTCAATTCCCGCTGCAAATGCTCTAGCATATTGTATACGTGACTTAAACCATTTTTCCTTATCATTATTTAAAATAAAATCTAGGGCTTCATCAAGAGCATAAAATAAAGATACTGGGGGAGTGTAGGGATTATCAGGGATATCTGAAATCAATCTTTTTTTGTGTAACTTTAAATCAAAATAATGACTGATACATTTTCTTTTTTCTATAAAGTCCCATGCTTTTTTTGATAGCCATACAAGACCTAGCCCAGGTGGAGTAAGCAGTCCTTTTTGAGAAGCAGTAGCAAGCCCATCTACACCCCATTCTTCTGGGTAACACTCCATTGCTCCTACGGAACTGACTCCATCAACAAGTATGATGGGCCGGTTCTCTTTCGGCAGTGCATAAATTATTTCTTTAATAGGCACAAGGACCCCTGTCGAAGTTTCATTTTGAGTTAGAAGTAAAACCTTACATTCAGGATTTTGTTTTACAAAATCCACTACAACGTCTGGGTCAGGAGAAGATCCTAAGGATATATCCAGACAAACAGCTTCAGCACCTACTTGTTCTCCAATTTTACGAAATCTGCTACCAAAATTACCGCAAGAAACAGAAAGGAATTTATCTCCTTTATCTAAAAAATTAAAAATTAAGCACTCAAGAGCCCCAGTTCCGGAAGAAGGAAGAATTACAACTGGTCCTTCCGATTTTAGTAACTTTGCTAATTTAACCTCTAAATTTTTTAATAAATCAGAAAATTCAGCTGTTCTATGTCCTATTAGCTGTTTTGCCCCGGCTAAAATTACATCATGTGATAATTCTACTGGTCCGGGTGTTAACAAATGCCTTCTCATAAATAAAACCCTCCTTATTATAAATATGAGAATCTAGATATATATATCTTTTCCCTTTATATACGTCATAATATTTTAGGTGAATATTAATGCCGCACCAACTAAAACATATTCTACACCTGTGACATATATAATAAAGGGTCAAAAATATAAATTAAATAAAATAACTCTCAAAAAGCTATGCTTTAAACATAATTTTGTTGGTTCTTTCTGCTACAAGTAGTTAAAGACTAAATCAAAGCTTATACTATTTACATGTTTTTATGTCAAATATCTCGCCATAAAGATATGGTATTTATGCCGATTAGTTTGTATAATCTACAGCAGTACAGTCTATGTTTATGGAGGATTTTATGAAAAATAAACTTTCTAGTGTTTTTGATATCATTTTCTTTTCATTCCTTTTTATAATATATCTAATCTATTCTATTTTAATTCCTGTATATCAACCGAACTTTTATTCATTGAAAACAGAAGAAAAAGAAGTGATAATCGTCCATGGGATGTCTGCAAAACAAATAGCTCTTACAATAAAAGAAGCAGAGCTAATAAAAGATACTAACCTATTAATTCAGTGGATGGTACGCTTGAATATTGATAAATCATTACGTCCTGGAAAATATTATTTGCATAAAGGACATGAGATAAATGTTGCTTATGAATTACAAAAAGCAAAGCCTGTTACGGAACGGTTTATGCTGGTTCCTGGAGTTAAATATGCAAGTCTTGTAAAAAGATTTATAAAAGATGATATAGATATTTTTACCCAGGAACTATTAAATAACAATAATTTTCCAGACAACATAGTCAAAATACTTCCTAAAAGCCCACAAGATAGAATAGCGTTTCTCCTACCTGAAACATATTCTCTATTAACTGAGAACGAAACTGCTAAATTTTTTATAAAAGAAGCATCAAAACTCTGGTTTGAAAAAGTAGGAGCAAGAATTCCTCAAGATTATACAAAAAAGGAGTTAAATGAAATAGCTGTTTTAGCTTCAATCGTCGAAGGAGAGGCTAAACTTGATGAAGAAAGACCAATACTTTCAGGTATTTTCTTAAATAGAATCAAAAAAAACATAAGATTACAATCATGTGCGACTGTAATTTATTCTTGGAGTAATGTAGGAATTAAAAAAGATCGCCTGTCTTATAAAGATTTAGAAATAGAATCCCCATATAACACATATCTGAATTATGGTCTTCCACCAGGACCAATATGTGTTCCGTCACTAAAATCGTGGCTAAGTGCCCTAAATCCTGAAGAAACAGAATATCTGTTCTTTTTTGCTACATCAGAAGGTAGGCATATTTTTAGTAAAACTTACAAAGAACACTTAGAAAAACAGAGGCTCTTACAAGAAATTCAATAATTTAATACAGTTAAAACTATTTTCATTTCAAATTCATTCCATTTTAATCTATAGATTTAGTGTACTATAATTAAAGGCAAATATTAGATTTTAAGGATAATAAAAACGAAAATGACACTTTTATTAAAAAACAATTAAAAGTCACTCTTTATTTTGTTTTGGAGGCAAAGATTATAATGGAATTTAAAAAAATTGCCATTCTTCATGAAAGGATAAAAGACACAATAAATGCTGGAGCTGACTACTCTGATATCTATATACAGTCTTCTTCTGGTCATGCAGCTCACTATGAAGAAGGGAAGATTGAAGAGCTTTCTTCTTCTACTTCAAATGGAAGTGGGGCTCGCATTGTATTAGATAATAAAACTTTTTATTCACATACCTCTGGGATAGATTTTAAAAATATTAATGAAGCTTTTTCAACGGTAATTGAGACTGCTTTAAATAAAAAAACAAAAGCCCTTGATAGTAAAACGATAGATATTATTGAGCCTTGTGAAAAAACATCTTCTCCAGAACCCGACATATTACAAAGCCTAAATAACGAGATTAGAAAGGCTTCGCCCTTGGTAAGACAAGTTACGTTTAGATATTCAGTTTCTAAAAAACGCATATTTATTATAAAACCAGATGCTTCAGTTGTATCAGATACACGCGATTATAGTAGTTTCGTTGCACAGGTAATCGTTGAGCGGAAAGGCATTCTTTATTCGGGTTCAGAGCGTATGTGCAAGTCAGTTGCATTAGATAAATTTTGGGGGAGCTCAACTCCATCAAGCATAGCGAATATTGCTTTACAAAGAGCTTTGCTAATGACAAGAGCTAAGGCATGTCCAGCTGGAAGAATGCAAGTTTTATTTGCTGGGGAAGCAGGTGGCACTATAATTCATGAAGCTTGTGGACACGGTTTAGAAGCTGACATAGTCGATAAAGATTATTCAATATATAGAGATAGAATAGGACAATTGGTTGCCAACAAAAATATAACAATGATAGATGACCCAACTATCCCAAGCTTATATGGTTCTTACAAGTTTGACGACGAAGGGGTGCCTGCTCAGAGAAGCGTTCTAATTGAAAATGGAGTTCTTAAAAGTTATATTTCAGATATATTATCTGCAAAAAAATATAATGCTAAATCCACTGGAAACGGAAGAAGAGAATCTTTTAAATATGCTCCTGTTCCACGCATGAGCAATACTTTTATATTACCTGGCAATGCAACTTTCGAATCAATGTTAGATCGCATAAAAAACGGGATTTATGTAAAGAAAATGGGTGGGGGAGAGGTTAATCCGACAACAGGAGATTTTGTTTTTTTTGTTTCAGAAGGATATTTGGTTAGAAATGGCAAAGTGTCCTATCCAGTGCGTGGAGCTACACTCAGTGGTAATGGCCCGTCTGTTTTGAAGAATATTATAGAATTAGGAAATAATTTAGTGATGGATTCTGGAATTTGTGGCAAATCAGGACAAGGCGTACCTGTAACCGACGGACAACCATCTATGCTGGTCGACGGACTTACTGTTGGTGGGAGTGAGGCATAAATGTTTTTTAGTAGAAAGTCAGAGAAAAGATATTCAAACAAAACAAAGAATAAAAACTCCAAAGGATTTTTTCCGCATGTTAGCAAGGTGCAGGAAAAACTATTTTTCTTGTGTGTTCTTTTTCTAACTATTTATACAATAATGTCTATATATACGCCTTTGACTGGTTCTTTAGGGTGTAAAATTTCTTCCTTTTTGTTAACTCGTATAGGTGGTTCAATAGTTGTTCTTTTATTTTTTGTTTTTTATATATCTTCTCTAAAATTGCTATCACGTGCAATACCATATTTTCGCAGACAAATAATTGCGACTATACTAATTTTTTTAAATGTATCCCTACTTTTAGGTCTGTATTTTTTAACAAATAAGCCAAATAGATTAAACTTGAAATGGTTAAACCCTGGAGATTTTGGCATAGGGTTATCTAGATTATCTTTTGCTTTCCTTGGTGTAGTAGGCACATTTCTTTTAGGTCTCATATCTATATATATATCGCTAATTTTGTATGGTATTAAGCCTTATATAAAACTTCCATACATTACAAAGTTTATTCAAATGTTTATAGCAAAAATTAACAAAATAAAAGATAAAGCTACTAATCAAAATCACCCAAAAAATGTTATATCAAATGATGCATTTGATTTTGAAGGTGCACCAAATATTAATGATTTTGACAGAAATTCATATGACTATTTTAATGTACCAAATAAAAATAATCATCTAGATTTAGATAAGAAAAACATCAAAATCCGGCCTCAAACAAAAGAACTTGGAGAAGACCAAGTTTTAGATCCTGCGTTTAATTTAAATATTGAACAAAAAAACAAAGTAAAACAAGGAATTTTCCCTCCTCCAATTGAAGTTTTCGGAAATGAAGAGTCTAATGAAGGAGAGATGGATCAAGAAAAAGCAACGCCGTTTGGCAAAAAAATAATACAGACATTAGATCAATTTGGTATAGAGGCCTTTTTAGCAGACATACTGGTAGGGCCTACTGTTATTCAATTTAGAATACAACTAGCTCCAGGAATAAAAGTAAATAAAGTTGCAGCTCTGGGTAAAGATATTGCTCTTGCAATTGCTGTACCAAGTTTGCGTATAGAAGCCCCTATACCAGGGAAACCATACATAGGAATAGAAATACCAAATCCGATACGTAGAGGAATTCCCTTAAGGACAGTTATTAGCGACCACAATTTTCAGGATTCAAAACATTTGTTACCACTGCCTTTTGGTGTCGGTGTTAACGGCGGTTCTGTCGTTGTAGGATTAGAAAAACTACCTCACTTGTTAGTTTCAGGTACGACAGGCTCAGGTAAAAGTGTTTTTATAAATTCTTGTATTGTTGCTCTATGTTCAACACGCACTCCAGAAGAGTTACGTATGATTCTTGTAGACCCTAAACGCGTAGAAATGTCTGTATACGATAAATTACCGCACTTACTTACCCCCCCTGTGACTGATACAAAAAAAGCTGTACACGTGCTTGCTTGGGCAATTAGAGAAATGGAAAAACGCTATTCTACATTTGCAGATCTCCGGGTCCGTAATCTTGAAGATTATAATAAAAAAGTACGCGAGAAAGATAGACTGCCATTTATTGTTGTCATCGTTGACGAACTGGCTGATTTAATGATGACTGCACCAAAAGAAGTTGAAGATTATATTTGTAGATTGTCCCAAATGGCCAGAGCAACTGGAATTCACTTAATTCTTGCCACACAACGTCCATCTGTTAATGTTATTACAGGGCTAATTAAGGCCAATATTCCTGCAAGGGTCGCCTTCACCCTTCCGAGTAATGCAGACTCTCGAACCATTATTGATTGTGCAGGAGCAGAAAAATTACTTGGAAAGGGGGATATGCTATTTCTTTCAACAAAACACCCCAAACCAATACGCATACAAGCACCATGGATAGAGGATAGCATTTTAGCTAACTGGCTAAATTATTTACAAAATACTTTTGGAGAACCAGAATTTATAGAAATAACTAAACCAAGTTCGCAAATGGGGGGTATTGACGGAGATTACTTTGATGACGACCTGCTAGAGGAAGCTATTGAAATCATAATGAATACAGGAATAGCGTCGGCTAGCGGATTGCAAAGACGCCTTAGAGTAGGATTTTCACGAGCTTCTAGATTGATAGATATGATGGAACAACTGGGAATAGTTGGAGCTGCTGATGGTCCAAAACCCCGTGAGATCTTGGTTGATGAAAGAAAAGCAAAAGATTTATTTGAAGAGAGATTAAGTTAAGATAAACATTGTAAAAAAGGCCGCTTTTAAACGGCCCTTTGAACTTTACCGGAGCGGATGCATTTGGTACATATATGAAGTTTTCGAGTTTCACCGCCACCCACATTAACTCGTACATTTTGTATATTTACAAGCCAGCGACGCCTGGTGTGGCGATTAGAATGGCTAACAGCATTTCCTGCCGCCGGACCACGCCCGCAACAATCACAAAATTTAGACATCAAGTTTCCCTCCTCTTGTATAAGCCTAAAAACATTAACCAAGGTATTATAACATACTATAATAATTTTTTACAAATATTTTATTGGAGGAATAAATATGAATTTTAGTAAGAAAATGGAAGAACTGGAATCGATATTAAAAACCTTAGAAGGTGAGACTATATCTCTTGAGAGTGCCTTAGCTGAGTTTGAAAAAGGAATAGAATTAGTGAAAGAATGTAGGAACTTTCTAGAAAAAGCTAAACAAAAAGTATCAATACTAACAGAATCAGGAGAACTTCCCTATACAGAAAGAAAGGAATAAATAAGAAAAAATGAATGATATGATTGTGAAAAAGTCAATGAATAAATATCGTGCTCTATTTGAAGACTACCTTCTATCTACTTCATCGAAACGCTCTCAAGGTGTGCCTCGAGAGTTGTTTGAAGCCATGGAATATTCATTAACTGTAGGAGGGAAAAGGCTGAGGCCTGTTTTATGTCTAGCTACAGCAGAGCGCTGCGGATGCACCGCAATAAATGCACTGCCCATGGCTTTAGGCCTTGAAATGTTACATACAGCGACACTAATTCATGATGATCTCCCTTGCATGGACAATGACGATCTAAGAAGAGGGAAACCGTCCAATCATAAAAAATTTGGAGAGACATTAGCCATTCTCGCGGGTGATTCTCTTTTGGCACAATCAATTGAGTTCCCATTGCTAAATTTAAAAAACATTGAACCAGATAATATCCTTTTTGCAATACAAATATTTACCTCTGCAATAGGACCGGCCGGAGTTTGTGGAGGCCAAGCATTAGATATGGATATGCAATCTAATCATAATCCCGAATATGTTCGTGAAATTGCAAAGTTAAAAACAGGAGCTTTAATATGTGCAGCTGTAAAAACAGGTGCTATTTTAGGTACTAGGAACAAAGAAATCATAAAAGCATATAAGAATTATGGATTACATCTTGGCTCTGCGTTTCAAATAGTTGATGATATACTTGATGTCACAGGAACAACAGAAGAACTTGGTAAGAGCCGAGGGAAAGATATGATACAAGAGAAAAATACCCATGTATCTGTATTTGGCCTTGAAACCGCAAAGAAAATGGCTCTAGAAGAGTCTATTCTCGCTAAACAATCGTTGAGTCAACTGCTTGACGAGAATGATTTTTTAATAAAACTTCCAGACTACCTTATAAAAAGGACATATTAAATATATATAACATGCGAACAATGGTGATTTAAGATGAACATACTACAAACCGTAAGAGATTTTAACGGACTTAATGCCTTATCTAAAGATGAAATAGACCAGTTATGCTCTGAACTAAGAGAGCTTATTATAAGTGTTACATTAAAAAATGGAGGACACTTAGCTTCTTCTCTTGGCACAGTTGAGCTTACGGTTGCACTTCTTAAGGTCTTCAATCCAGATTACAATAAAATCATTTTTGACGTAGGACATCAGGCTTATGCATATAAAATTCTAACTAAACGTCTTAATGAGTTTAAAACGTTAAGAAAAAAAAGTGGAATAGCAGGCTTTCCACGAATGCAAGAAAGTCCATACGATTTCTTTACAACAGGGCACAGCAGCACTTCTATATCCGCAGCAATGGGGTATGCAAAAGCACGCGACCTTAAACAAGAATCTCATGAGGTTATAGCCGTTATTGGTGATGGTGCTCTCATAAACGGCGTTGCGTTTGAGGCTTTGAACTGTATTGAGAGCACAAAATCTAAAGTCATAATAGTACTTAATGATAATAAAATGTCTATAAATTCTCGTATAGGTGGCATGGCTAGCCATTTAGCACATCTTGCCGTTAATCCGGCATACAAGAAAATTAAAAATTTTATAAAACAACACTCTAGAAATTCAACAAAACCTATTTCTCTAGAAAATAGAATCGGCAAGATTAAAAATAAATTAAAGTCACTGCTCTTGCCTACAAATATTTTTGAAGAAATGGACATAAGCTATTGGGGACCATTTAATGGACACAACGTTTCAGAATTAGAAGAAGCATTTGAACTCGCAAAAAAATATGAAAAGTCTTTAATCCTGCATGTTATAACCCAAAAAGGAAAGGGGAACCAAATCACCGAAGAATTTCCAGATTACTACCATGGCGTAGATGCAAATAGTAGCTTAATCCGCCCATCTTTTCTAACAAAACCATCAAAAATTTCGTGGAGCTCTGCCATGGAAAAATCTTTAACAGCACTAGCTCAAACTGATCCTCGTATTGTTGTTTGTACTGCAGCGATGAAAGAAGGGACTAAACTTGGTAATTTTGCAAATAATTACCCTGAAAGATTTTTTGATGTCGGAATATCTGAAGAACATTTACTGATATTTGCTGCAGGCATGGCGGCTGGTGGATTAAAACCTGCAATATGTATTTATTCAACTTTTTTACAGCGTGCTGCTGACCAAGTAGTACATGATATTTGCATTCCTAAATTACCTGTATTAATTGGTATTGATAGAGCTGGACTAGTTGGAGCTGATGGAGAAACTCATCATGGGGTATTGGATGTTTCTTGGTTGAGAGCAATACCTGAACTTACGTTTGTTGCTCCTAGAGATATAGCTGACTTAAATTTTTTTGTTGCAAAATGGATTAATTTAAATCGACCAATAGTAATCAGATACCCTAGAGGGACTGCCCAAGAATTACTTTGTCGTAAAAACTCTCAATCTGTTGAAGAGTGGGGCATGGCTGAAATATTAGTTAAAGGAGATAGTATTTGCCTTATCGGTATAGGCAGCACTATTCCGCTACTTTTAGATGCCCAGGAGATACTGGCGTCGACATATAACATTAATGTAACTCTTGTAGATTTAAGGTTCATAAAACCCATAGATTTTTTTACAATAGATAAAATATTAAGTAAACATAACTTGATAATAACAGCAGTAGAATCCTTTCTCATTGGAGGAATTGGAGAGGCAATTGCTTCTTACGTAAACAGAAACGGATATAATTGTAAGGTATTATCCATAGGCGTTCCTGATAAATTCATTGCTCAAGCTCCAATAAAAGATCAATTTGAAGAATCTGGGCTAACTGTTAAAAATATTATCGAAATTTGTATAAATCATAATGGCTAAACTAATAAGATTAGATAAATTGCTGGTTGATAAAAAACTAGCGGCAAATAAATTAATAGCACAGAGCTATATAGAATCAGGAAGAGTATACATAAATGGAATAAAATCAGATAAAATTAATAGACAGGTTCCTCCAGATATATCTCTAAAATTGGATATTCAAGATAAAAAATGGGTGAGTAGAGGTGCCCTTAAACTTTTAAAAGCATTAAATGATTTTAAGATAGTTCCGGAAAATAAAGTCTGCGTAGATATAGGAGCTTCTACTGGTGGCTTTACTGATGTTCTTATTACAAAAAAAGCTAAGCATGTATATGCAGTTGATGTTGGCTATGGTCAACTTGCATGGAAATTACAAAATCATCCAAAGGTTTCTATCTTGGACCGTACAAATGCCAGATTTTTAACAACAGATATGCTAGATAAACAAAAGGTTGATATAATTGTATTGGACGTTTCCTTTATCTCCATAACCAAGTTGCTGTTTCCACTTGAAAAGCTTTTAAAAGAAGAAGGCGAGATGGTTGTATTACTAAAACCTCAGTTCGAAGCAAATAAAGATGAGATTAATGGGGGAGTAATATCGGAACAAAGTATTCACACAAGAATTATCGAACGTATATTTTATTTTATAGATAAAGAAACGAATTTAAGTCTCATAAATGCAACTTACTCACCTGTAAAAGGACATGAAGGGAACATAGAGTTTTTATTGCATTTAAGTAAAGAAAAGGTTTGGAAGGAACGGCCTACTGGCAATATAAATATTGATTATCTTGTCAAAAATGCATATAAATTCACATAGTTTATAAAGAAAGTCGGGCAGAATTAAATGAAAAGAAAAAAAGAAAATATAGGCCTACTTTTTAATACGCAAAAAAAAGAGGCCATACAAATGGCTGTGAAACTTCTTTCATGGGGTTCTTCTAATCATATTAATTTTATGTTGCCACAACAAGAAGCGGCATCTTTAAATCTAAATGAAACAGAAGAAAAGGTTTGGAAAGAAACCGTTAGCTTTGCCGTTGTATTAGGGGGAGACGGAACTTTTTTACGAGCCGCCAGATTTTCGTTAGGATATAAAATTCCACTTTATGGCATAAACTTGGGACGGCTTGGCTTTCTAGCAACAGGCAGTCCCAAATCAGCGATAAACGACATTAAAAAAATATTAATAAACAAATACTCTTTACAAAAACGTTCTCTCCTTAAAGGACACGTTATAAGAGACAATCAGATTATACATGAACTACATGCTCTAAATGACTTTGTTATTACTAATAGTGCCCTCGCCAGAGTAATAGATCTTGAAGTCACCATTGAAAACGAAATTCTCTCTCTCTATCTTGGAGATGGTTTAATAATCTCGACACCAACTGGATCGACGGCATATGCTCTTTCAACAGGAGGCCCAATAATACCGCCACATGTACCGTGCATGCTCTTAGCGCCAATATGCCCACACTCTCTTTATACTCGTCCCGTAGTTTTAAGCAGCAATGATATCCTGACGGTAACCCCAAAAGGAAACGCCAGAAACTTGGTCCTTACTCAAGACGGGCAAATTGGCTATGGCATTTTACCCGACGATATTATAAAGGTTAAGCTAGACTCAGACCTTCACGTATATACAATAGAACTTGAAGGTCGTAGTTATTATGACACTCTTAAGAAAAAATTACGTTGGGGTTTCAATGCTATTTCAGACGGAGGAGATATGGCTTGATAGAAGAACTTTTCGTCCGTGGAGTTGGTGGTATAAAAGAAGCCAAGCTAACCTTTAAGGGTGATTTTATTGTACTTACAGGAGAAAGCGGGGCAGGCAAAAGTAGCCTCGTAAGAGCAATGGAATTTATCACTGGCAAAAGAGCTCAAACAAATATGATTCATACTTTGGAAGATTCATGTTATATTACGATGTCTTTATCATCTAATAATAAAAAAGAAAACGATAATCTGCCAGATGTGTATAAATCACAGGATGGAATAACTGTGGTGGAAAGATCTTTTAGTAAATCAGGTAAAGGAAAAACTTCGATACAAGGTTTTTCTACTTCAATTAACATGCTATCCAACTTAATGGAAAAAAAGGTTGTAATACAAAGCCAGTTCTCTCAGCTTGACCTTATTGACCAATCAAAACAAATGGAATTATTAGACTCATTTGGAAGTGACTTGCTAAAAAAAACAGCAAGTGAACTTTATCATATATTTAACGAAACCATTAACATTGAAAAAGAACTACTTAACCTTAGAAAAAAACGCAGAGAAATTGAAAATACATATCAAGACTACGAAACTATTTTAGAAGAAATTAAAATACTAAACCTACAAGTAAATAGTGAAGAATTATGGCAGAAAGAACTGGCCGAACTGCAAAATACGTATGAACACAATATGACATTTAGAGACATTTCTCAAAAACTACAGGGCTCTCCTTCTAACGATGGAGTCTTGGATGAGTTAGAAAAGCTTTCCAAACAAACATATGACTTAACGACTGACGATAAATCTATCCATCATTGTATTGAAAAGATACTCTTCTCAACTCAAGAACTTACAAAAAAGCTTGCTGAAATTACACTTTCTGATCTTGAATTAAAAAAAATAGAAGAAAAGCAACTCCTCCTAGAAAAAAAGATAGGTTCGCTGAGAAAACTAAAAAGAACATTAGGTGTTTCTGATTCCAAAGATGTTATTGATTATGCAAGAAAAGCAACTTACGATATAGAATGGCTTAAAAACTCTAATAAGACGCTTGACGACTTGACAGACCAAGTAGAAAAACATAAAAGAGATATCTCTTCAAAAGCTCTTGCTCTTAGAGCACTTCGAAAAGAATCCGGAGAAGCGCTATCTAAAATTGTGAATAATAATTTAAAAGAAATGGCTATGGAATATGCTAATTTTGGAGTTGTAATTGATGGACATGATAAAGTTCGTGCTACTGGTGCTGACAGAGTCTCTTTCACACTTGCACTCCTAAATCAAGAGCCCCTTCCTGTTGCAAAGAATGCTTCAGGTGGAGAATTAAGCCGAATATTGATATCCTTACAATTAGCACTTGGAGACAACAACTTACCTGACACACTTGTCTTTGACGAAGTGGAAGCGGGACTTGGTGGTAGAACGGCCCTTCTCGCTGGATACAAACTTAAAGAGTTGTCCAAAAGATGTAGAACTATACTTATAACACATGAGGCTACTATTGCGGCTATGGCTGATCAACACTTTTTAGTAAAAAGGGTAGGAGATAACACAAGTATTGAAGAAGTTAGAGGAGTAGAACGCGAGCGTGAAATTGCAAGAATGCTAGCCGGGGATGAAAACTCAGCAGAAGCCTTAAAACATGCTAATGCCCTTCTTTATAACACCTAATACCTTTCCTTAGTCTAAATATTCTTCTATAATTACTTAAAATCTTATATGTTTCATGAAATTTAAAATATATATTTCTAATTTTAATTAAAAATTCTTGACATTTATATATAAAACCAGTAGAATGCACAAGTTATAGAACACGCTTGATGTGGGCTTTAAAAGCTTTTTAGCTGCCTAACATACAGCGGAGGGAGGAAAATCGATGTATGCAATAATTGAAACAGCAGGTAAACAGTATCGAGTATCAGAAGGGGACAAAATTCGTGTAGAAAAAATCGATGCAGAAAATGATGCAGAGATTACTTTCGATAAGGTTATTCTCTTAGGTAAGGATGACACCCCTCTTATCGGCACGCCTTATGTAGAAGGCGCATCTGTAACGGCGAAAATTCTTGAACACGGTAAAGAAGATAAGGTTATAGTTTTTCGATATCGTAGAAAAAAGAACTACAGAAAGTTTAGAAATCATCGCCAGCAGTATACATCTATATTAATCAAAAGCATTAATGCCTAAAGGGGGACAATAAACATGGCACATAAAAAAGGACAGGGCAGTAGTACAAACGGTCGCGATAGTCAGCCCAAATATCTTGGTATAAAACGTAGTGACGGACAATTTGTCAATGCTGGTACAATCTTAGTACGTCAACGTGGAACAAAATTTCATCCCGGCAATAATGTAGGTTTGGGAAGAGATTATACACTCTTTGCACTTAGAACTGGTAAGGTTCGCTTTTTAACTAAAGCAAAACGGAAGTTCGTAACTGTCGAACCCGAAACTCTTTAGTTCTTCAAAAATAAAGCTACTAAAGGGGGCCTTAAATTAGGCCCCCTTTAATTTTCAGATTACCCTAGAAGTTTTTAAAAATGAGGTATTTATATGAAATTTGTTGATTCACTACGAGTTTCTGCCAAGGCTGGAAGAGGTGGAAACGGATGTATGAGTTTTTTAAGAGAAAAATTTAAACCTAATGGCGGACCTGACGGTGGAAATGGTGGGCGTGGAGGTAGTATAATATTTGAAGCCACTACAAATATACAGACTCTCGCTGACCTGGAACATTTAAGAATCATAAAAGGAGTCAATGGTGTACACGGAAAAGGACGCCAAAAAAATGGTGCAGCCGGAACAGATACTGTCATCTTTGTGCCATGTGGTACTCTTTTTTATGACGCAGAAACGAACTTAGGACTTGCAGATCTTGTAGAGCCTGGAGATCGCTTTTTTGCTGCTATGGGTGGAAGGGGAGGACGAGGCAACAAACACTTCGCGTCTTCTAGAAGAAAAGCCCCCAGATTTTGCGAGAAAGGTGATTTAGGAGAAGAAGTTGAATTACGTTTAGAATTGCATCTAATAGCTGATATAGGGTTGGTAGGGTTACCAAATGTTGGTAAATCAAGTATTTTAGCAGCGATATCCAATGCAGAACCAAAAATTGCTGATTATCCCTTTACTACACTTTCGCCGAATCTTGGGGTATTAAACACTGGATTCGAACGGATTGTAATCGCAGATATTCCTGGCCTTATTGAAGGAGCCCATCTTAATAAAGGATTGGGCTTAGAATTTTTAAGGCACATAGAACGTACTCGACTTTTAATACACGTGCTTAGTTTAGAACACAATGATTTTAATCAACATATAGCGGATTTCGAAATAATTAGACATGAAATGAAATCATATGATAATCAATTAAAAGAACGCCCTTATATAGTAGTTGGAAATAAAATCGACGTATTGGATGATACTAATGAAGTTATAAAAGCTTTAGAAAAACATTTTAAAAAGAATAATATTAAGTTTTATCCTATCAGTGCATTAACTGGAGAAGGAGTTGTAGACTTAGTAAAACAGATAATAGAATTTTCCAAATCAAACCCCAGACCCCACAGTGAGGTACGATTATTTGCCGTTGAAGAGAAAATAGATAATACTTTAAAGCGTCAGAAAAACAAGATAGAAGTAATAAAACTCCATGGAGGCGGATTTCAAGTCATACATAGACAGCTCGAAAAGGCCGCAGAAAGATATGATTTAACCCAGGATGAAAATTTAGGACGCTTTATAATATTACTTAGAAAATATAAAGTTGAACAACTTCTTGAGGCAGCTGGTGCACAAGCCGGTGATACAGTGACAATTGGATATAGTGATTTTAATTTTTATCCTGATTATTTTCCACCAGATATGGATGAAGATAATCAAGAAACAGATAGTAATGAAAATACAAGCGAATAGTATTAAACAAAATATGAAAAAATCAACTATCATTACCTACGGAGGCCACATGAAAAACTGCCCTATTAGAAAGATAGGAATAATGGGAGGGACTTTTGACCCTATACACTACGGACACCTTAGGGCTGCAGATGAAGCTCATGCTGCACTGAACTTGTCCGAAGTAATTTTTATACCAACAGGAGTTCCCCCACACAAAACAGGACAAAGGGTTACCTCTGCCGAAGACCGGTATATGATGACCGTATTAGCAACTACTGACTGTCCCTATTTTAGTGTTTCAAGAATAGAAATAGAAAGAAAGGGAACAAGTTACACTGCAGACACACTAAACATACTTAGTTTAATGCCAGAATATCAAGACGCGGAGTTTTATTTTATTACAGGCTTAGATGCAGTTATGAATATACTTACGTGGAAAAATACAGGTGACATTCTCAAAAAGTGTAAATTTGTAGCTGTTAGTCGCTATGGCTATACACATAAACATCTTCAAAATGAGCTAACAAAAGATTTTTTAAAGCTTATCATTCCCCTTGAAATACCTCTCTTGGCTATTTCAAGCACAGAATTACGCGAGCGAATTAGAAACAATAGAAGTATACGTTTTTTGGTGCCACCACTTGTTGATAATTTTATTGAAAAAAATAATTTATACAAAAAATCATATGGAGGTATATAGGTGAAGCTCAATAAAAAAAGTATTATTATGATTTTTTGTGCAATTCTTTCTCTAACTGCTGGAATAGGATTACGTTTTTATAATGCCCTTCACTCAACCTCAAGCGATATTTTAAAAGAGGTTCAAAAAAATATTGATAGTGAAAGTGCTCAGTATAGGATATTAAAGGAGCAAGGACGCTTTAATATTTTAGTTTTGGGAGAAGATAATGTTGACAGTTCAAGAAGATCTGACACCATCTTATTTGTAACTATCGATATAGATGATAAAAATGTACGCATATTATCTTTACCTAGAGATACAAGGGTAGAGGTTTCTGGATACGGCTACCAAAAATTAAACCATGCTTTTGCTTTCGGAGGGCCAGATCTTATAAAAGCTACTGTTGAAAAATATATTGACCAACCTATTCTATACTATCTACTTGTTGACTATGACTCTTTCCCTGCCCTTGTAGACGCTTTGGGTGGCATAGAAATTGATGTACCCAAAAAGATGCGGTATGTAGATCGAGCAGGAAAGCTAGACATCAATATAAAACCCGGGCTTCAGCTTATGGATGGGCAAACTGCATTACATTTTGTAAGATATCGTAAGGATGCATCTGGAGATATAGGGAGAGTACATAGACAACAACAATTTATCAAAGCCTTGGTTAAAAAAGCTTACGATCCAAGTAATATTATAAAAATTCCCAAAATAACAAAACAATTAATAAGGCTGTTTAAAACAGATATGTCGCCATTATTAGCTGTTCAGTTAGCAGGATTCATACAAAATGAGTTGCCTAGAAATCAGATATTCTTTTCAACTTTACATGGGACCCCAGACTTTATAGGTAAACTTAGTTACTGGATTGGAGATGTAGAAGAAGCAAAACAATTTATAAGTGAGCCTGTAGAAGTTCTCCTGTCTGGAAATGGTAAATTAAATAAAACTACAACTTTTGCTGGTGTATCAATGACATATTCTAATGCTACAGATGATATAAATAATCTTGGCACTGAAAATAGTAGTAGTAATAATAATATTATTAAAGGATCTGAAATTGATAACAAAGAGAATATATTAACAAACATAAAGTCCATGTCCGATTCTATAGCGGTATTAAATGGAACTGGCAAGGCAGGAATAGCCGAAAAAGTTGCGACTAAATTACAACAAATAGGAATAGATGTTATCCATAAAGGCAATGCAAAACACTTTGACTACAAGACTATGAATATCATATACCCAACAACAGCATCATTATCATGTATAAATACTGCCCAAACACTGGGTCGTTTGATGAATATTCCACAAACTCTCATTAGGCAAAACAAACAAGCTTATTATGCAACAATTATAATTGGACACGACTATGATCTTTTATTGTCCAGGCTAGATAGGATTATTGAAATTACAAGCAAAAAGACACATTAAGCAATTAAACAAAAATATACAAAAGAATATAAAAGGGATGATATTTTATGAATACAAACACATTAAGAGATGAATTTTTAGCCCAATATAAGCCTATAGCAGATGCCTTAATAGAAAAACACGCTTTATCCGTCACCTTACATGACTTATCCCAGGTGTCAGGGTTCACAGAGGCCTTTATTGTCGCAATTGCACAATCAGATTTACACGCGAAAACACTAAAAGACATTACAAGTAGAATATTAGACGATTTAAAATTACCACATAATATTGAAGGAGAAAACAGTTCTAAATGGTGCCTAATGGATGCTGGACACCTTGTAGTTAATATATTAAGCAAAGAAGGGAATGAGTACTATCGACTAGATTCTCTTTGGGGAGACGCTCCGGCAAAACACTTTGAAGACGAAGAAAATAAGCTTTGATATTTTTTACCTTTTACACATATACAAAGTTAATTTCTATTAAATAAATATTAGTTTTATAACCTACATTTAGAATCACTTTGAGTGAGAGAAGTGGGTATAAAGAATACAAAAATATAGCGGCCAACTTTATAAAGAAACAGAAAACATAAAAAGACCGCTATATTTAATATTAAATTAATGTCTTATAATATATCTTATGTTACGTTAATTCTATAAAATTATTATTTAACTTTTCACAGCTTTTTTAACTATATCAAAAAAACTATTAGGGTCTATCGAAGCACCACCGACTAGAACACCATCAATATCTTTTTCAGTTAAAAATGATTCTGTGTTATTTGTTTTTACACTTCCACCATAGAGAATAACACTCTTACTGGCTTCCTTTTCTCCAAATGATTCGGATATTAACTCCCTTATAAAAGAGCAAACATTTTGTGCATCAGAAGAAGTTGCTGTGATTCCAGATCCAATTGCCCATATCGGCTCGTAAGCTATTATTATTTTTTTGGAAAATTGATCAATTTTTATTTCATTTAGTCCCTCTAGAAATTGCTTTCTTATAACTTCATGTGTTTTTTGTGACTCTTTTTCTTCAAGATGCTCGCCTAAACAGAATACTGTTGTCAGATCTTCTTCAAGTGCAGCTGATATTTTTTTATTTAGAAATATATTTGTTTCATTAAACAAAGTACGCCTCTCACTATGTCCTATAATAACATGTGAACAGCCTGCTTCTTTCAACATCTGTGCTGAAATTTCCCCTGTATAAGCACCTTTTTTTTCCCAGTGCATGTTTTGGCCACCTAATATAATAGGTAGTCCTGTTTTTACTTTTTCATGGTTAATATTTGATAGTGAGATTGAAGGTGGAAATATCGCTATTTTTATCTTTTCATCTTTTTGAGCTTTTATTACGCTCGTTGTTTGAAAAAACAACTCCGCAAATCGTAATATATAATCCGTGGCTTCCTTAGGTCCGTTAGCCATTTTCCAATTACCAGCAATAAATTTTTCACGCATCAACACACGCCTCCTAATAAAGTATAATTAGCAGCCTGTTTTCATTAATGGTTCTATTCCTGGAAGCATCTTTCCTTCAAAAAATTCCAGGCTCGCTCCCCCACCACTTGAGACATGAGAGACTCTGTCTTTATCTTGAAAAACTACTACTGCTGCAGCTGAATCTCCACCGCCTATAACAGTAAATGCATTATTTTTTGCCGTGGCCTCACCTAAAGCAAGAGCAATCGATCTTGTTCCATTTGAAAAACTCTGTATTTCAAAGACCCCCATTGGCCCATTCCAAAGAATCGTTTTTGCCTTTGATATTTCTTCTTTAAACAACTCAACTGTTAGAGGACCAATATCCAATCCCATTAAATCGGAAGGGATTTTATCAACTAATACTGTTTTACAGGGCGAGGCAAAACTACATTCAGCTGCGACAACAATGTCTATAGGTAGCAGCACCTTCACTCCTAATTCCTTTGCGTAAGACAATGTTTCTTTAGCATAGTCAAGTCGATCATAATCACAAAGAGAATTACCTATACAATATCCCGCAGCCTTTAAAAAAGTAAATGCCATGCCACCACCGATAAGTATTGTATCTGCTTTAGTTATTAAGTTTTTTACCGCTCCTATTTTATCGGACACCTTTGCTCCTCCAAGTATTAAGAGAAAGGGTTTTTCTGGGGTATCTCTTATAGAACCAAGAATTTCAATTTCTTTTTGCATTAATTTTCCGGCATATGTAGGCAATATCTTTGCAATTGCAACCGTAGATGCATGTGTTCTATGTGCCACACTAAAAGCATCCATAATAAATAAATCAAAATTTTCGGCAAGTTGTTGAGCAAAAACATAATCATTTTTCTCTTCCTCAGCATAGTAACGAACGTTCTCAAGAAGAAGAATATCTTTAGAATCCCAGTTAGAAACCGCTTCTAATACTTTCTCTCCTATACAGTCTTGCACAAATCGGACATTCCAGCCTGTTATCCTAGCCAACTCTTCTCCCATTGGTTCAAGAGAAAATTCTGGGTTACGAACACCTTTAGGGCGGCCTAGATGTGACAATATCGCCACTTTGGCATCTGCTTCGAGAAGGGACTTTATGGTAGCCAGGTGAGATATGATTCGAGTGTTATCACTTACTTTTCCATTGTGAGAAGGAACATTAAAATCCACCCGAAGTAATACTCTTTTACCCCTAACTTCGTTAGGGGTAAAAGCATTAAGACACACGGTTATAAGCCTTTCTTAAAAACAAAGTTTGCTAAATCGATAACTCTTTTACTGTAGGCCCATTCATTGTCATACCACGCAAGTACTTTTACAAGATTATCTCCAATAACTAAGGTATGATTTGGAGCAAAAATAGAAGAGTGACTGTCTCCTATAAAATCCATCGAAACCAAATCTTCCGTTTCATAACCAAGTATACCCTTGAGAACTCCATCGGAATATTCTTTCATAGCTCCATTAATATCCTCAACTTTTACTTTCTTATCTAAAGTTACAGTAAGGTCTACAACAGATACGTTAGGAGTTGGCACTCTTAGGGCTAATCCATTTAACTTGCCTTTGAGCTCCGGCATTACTTCAGATATTGCCTTTGCTGCACCTGTAGTTGTTGGAATTATAGACAAAGCAGCAGCTCGTCCACGAGCAAGATTCGCTTTAGGGAAATCTAGCGTTACTTGATCGTTTGTATAAGAGTGTATGGTGTTCATTAAACCAGAAATAATACCAAATTCTTCGTGCAGAACCTTACAAACAGGTGCAAGACAATTAGTTGTACAAGAAGCGTTCGAAATAATGTTATGAGTTTTAGCATTATAGATGTTTTCATTAACCCCCATTACCACCGTGACATGATGATTTTTTGCAGGAGCTGTTATGATAACTTTTTTGGCACCCGATGAAATGTGAGCTTCGGCCTTCTCGGCATTTGTAAATCTTCCTGTTGATTCAATTACCAAATCTACTCCTAAATCATTCCATGGAAGCCTTGTTGGATCTGCCTCAGAAAAAGTTCTTATTTTTTTGCCATTTACAACAAGATCATTTTGTTCTAAAGATACTTCTCCAGGGAAACGACGAAATACAGAATCATATTTTAAAAGATATTCTAAAGATGTAGGTGGAGTCAGATCATTGACTGCAACAATATCAAAGAGATTATCAACTTCACTATTAGCAAAAAAAGCCCGCATTGATAGACGTCCTATCCTTCCAAATCCATTGATAGCCACTTTATATTTTGACATAAAAAAGCCTCCCTAATTTATATATATTTGTTGCTTACTAATAGGAGGCACATTAAAGAATTCCCCTATTAGCAGGCGTACATTAACTAAAAAATTGTCTTTTATGCCCTATACAAGATCTTCGAAAAGCACTCTTAAAAGCTCTCCGTGGGCAGTGGCACTTAATACGTCTCCATGTGCCCTGTAAGGCATAATGCCGTCAAAATATTCTGCCACACCACCAAGACACCCATGTCTTAAGTGAGAATTAAAAGGTCTTATAAAAATCCAACCTAAGTCTTTTCTAGTAGGATTACATTTTAAATAGGCAGTAATAAAATGTCCTAGCAACCACGTCCAAGCCATTCCACGAAAACGCGCCTTTTGTCTCTGATCTAGTCTTCCTTCTGAACGGCCTTTAAACTTATCGTGATGCGGATCTAAGGTGCGTAGCCCATATGTTGTATACAACTCATCCCAACAAAGTCTTAATATTTTTTTGGAGAAATCATGTCCTTCAAAAGGACTATATGGCAATGATATAGCCAAAATTTGATTTGGCCTGATAGACATATCTTGTTGCTTGCTTTCAGGGTCAACAAAATCAAATAATCCACCCATTTCTGAACACCAGAAGACTTTATGAAATGATTCAACACATAAGGCGGCAATTCTAGAATATTTCTCTTTCAAATTACTTTCTTCAGAGTACTTTTCAGCTACTTTTATTGCATTGTACCAAAGAGCATTAACTTCTACTAAATAGCCAATCCTTGATACTATTTCTTTTCCGTTAATTACACTATGCATCCATTGTCTTGGTGTATCTGTTTTTTTTATACACAATAAGCCGTTTTCTTCGTAGGTTGTATCAAGCTCAGGAATTCCATACAAATATTTGTCTACTATAGAATGAATGGCATCTGTGATTAGCTTTTTATTATCTATTGTGATATTTTCGACATGATTTAGAAATTTATCGGCTGCATAAACAAACCAAAGACCACTATCGACACATTCGAAAATAGGGACTCCATCTGCAGTTAAATATTCGGGCATAATCCAACCACACTCTCTAGCTCTTTCTAACCATAGGGTTAAAGTCCTTTCAGCTAGTGATTCCCGTCCTGTTGCTAAAGTTAAACCTGGAAGAGAAATAAAAGTGTCCCTTGATCTTATTTCTACCGAAGGGTATCCAGTATATATTGTAGGAATAGAATCTGGCCTGTCGTCTACTAAATGATAGGAAGCAAAAAGCATATCTTGTTCCGCACTACTCAACGCAGGTAATTTAGCCTTTTTTATTACATGATCAAATCTTCCTGCAGCTTCTTTTTCCAGTAAAGCAAGCTCTTCCATGGAAAAAACAGTAGGCTCTGAAGAAAGAACAACATATAATGTATCGCCTTCAGCAATTTCTTTTGTCAAAGATCCTGGTGACCATAGTTTGTCGAGAGACAAAGCATCTTCACTATCGTCTTGTTTATAGTATATATTTTCAAACCATAAAGGCTTAGTTGACCATTCCCCTGACGTAAATGAACAATAGCTTTTTAGCCCTCTTCCTTCAATATTAAGGAGGTTTGTAGCTAGATTATTCACCTCAAATTTATCTTTTCCTAAATCTGAAGTTTGATTATTGGGTCTGTGTGCAAATAGAGGACGTAAGTCAAGCTTGATCTTGTCAGGTGCTGCTAGCAACTCATATTTTAGAATTGTGCAAGGTTTGCCTCGTGGCATAAAAATTGATTTTTTGAGAAGTATGCTGTGAATAACAAATAAGATGCTTGGAAAGGGATTACCTTGATATTCTTGTATATACCTATATCCATCCGGATATACTAAATCTTTATAGTGGTTTGTAGAAAGTAGATATTTTTTGTTTTGGTAAGAAACAGTCTCTTCGATTTTACTTATGAGTACAGAGTGTTGCGTATCTTCATTTGGGCGGGTAACTAAGAGTCCATGCTCTCTTCTTGTATTGGCTCCTATTACTGTTGAAAAGCTATAACTTCCTAATCCGTTTGAAACTAAAAACTCTCTTCCCGCCCCCTTTTCATAGGTATTGACATCTGCTTTTCCAAGATACATACTCACCATCTCCTTATCAGAAATATTATTTTCTTAATACTTCTTCCAATTTTCTCCATCTATATTTTACCGTACTTTTGGTAATTGGTCTTGATAAAAATTGTCCCAATTCACCCAAAGTTGCACTCGGGTTTTCTTTTCTTAGAAAAACTAGCTCTTTAAGATGCTCTGGTAAGGTCTCTACCAAACCTTGAGTTTCTAATTTTTTAATTGTTTGAAGCTGGTTTTGTGCAACCGCTAAGCTTTTGTTTATATTTGCAGAATCACAGTTTACAAGTTTGTTTGCCCTATTTCTCATCATTCGTAAAATTGCCGTTTCTTCTAATGCAAGTGTTGTTCGAACAAAACCCAGACGGGAAAGAAGTGTCACAATTTGTTGTTGATTTCTTAAAATTAACTCACGTGTTTTTATTCTTTTTCTTACTCCTATTGAAAATCCTGCAGATTTAAGTATACTTTGTAATCTATCGGGGATACTGTTGTTTTCTGGCAACCTTATTACAAGATAATAACCAGATTTAGGTAGATAAAGAGAGCCGCAACTACCCCATACCCCTCTGATCCAATTCCAATTGCGTTCTCTTCGTCCAAAACTAGATGATCTTAGTATAATATCTTTAGCCATGCTCTCTTTAATTCGGAAAACTGTCTTGCCTTTTATATTTGTATTTATTATTTGTATTACATCTTTGGCATTCATTGTTTTATTGAATGTTGGAATCTCTGAAAAAAGATAAAGTAGTCTACGAATTGTAAACAACCTACGAGACGAAAAAACGTAATAATCAGAATCTTTCCTATAATTTAGTCCATTAATTATTCCTGCAATTTCGTCTTCTACTGGCTTAATAAATGGGATAGTGAGCCATTCGTCCCACAAAATATGTTCAAGATGTTTCATTCACTTTACCAAATTTTACTCTGTTTTCTTCAGCTAACGTCATTATGCTGTCTGTCAAGTTATACGTATCATGCCTAAGATACTTATCGTCCTTTATATATATAAAATCACCGTATATTACCGTTACGCCTAATGACTGTAAATATTTCTCTTCTCGATCAGACAAATACAGTGGATCTGCTCCAATATTGCTATATCTTTTTAAGTATTCTTCTGAAATAGGAGCTTGATTTGCGATTACATAGTCCGGAACAACTCCTAAAACACCAGTAATCCAATCAATATGAGAAAGGATATTCATCCCCTCTGTTTCCTTTGGTTGTGTAACAAGATTTGCAATATAGACAATAGGCACTGATGTGTTTTTTAGTTGAAAAGCCAAGTCTTTTAACAAAAGGTTTGGCAAAAGACTTGTAAACAAACTCCCGGGGCCCAATACTATAAGATCCGCGTCATCCACTGCTTTGATGACACTTTCAAGGGGCTTTGCATTTGTTGGCTCTAACCAAAGTTTAGAAAGATTGCTGCCGTTATCAGATATTTCAAGTTCACCACTTACTATTTTACCGTCAAATGTTTCACCCTTAAGCGTGACTGTTTCAGTAGTAACTGGTAGAACTTGGCCTCTTATTGCAAGTAATTTATTAAGTTCTTGCACAGCCCGTTGAAAATCTCCAACCATTTCCGTAGCAGCTAGCAAAATAAGATTTCCTAGACTATGTCCTCTTAGCTCTCCTCTATCAAATCTAAAGTTAAGCAGACTGTTCAATGAGTTATCATTCTCTGCCAAAGCGACTATGCAATTTCGTATATCACCTGGGGGCAGCATCCCCCATTCGTGTCGTATTCGACCGGAACTCCCGCCTTCGTCCGTTACTGCTACTACAGCGGTGATATTCCTAGTATAGCCTTTTAAGCCGACTAAAAGTGTAGAAAGTCCTGTGCCACCACCGATTGTAACTATTTTAGGCCCCAATGAAAGCCGATAGTCCTCATTGTTAATACGAGGGAAATGTTTGGGGTTAATACTCATAAGAACAGAATATTTGCCAGAGTAAATTAAATAGGCCAACAATGCGACTATTAATATCAACATTAATATAAAATAAAGTAAGGAACTCACTAATGATTCTCCTTGCCGATATCTCGATGCTCTATAACTATTTTGTTGCCTATTTTCAACAGTTTAGATGCAAGTGTCTCCACAATAGCAACAGAACGGTGACGCCCTCCTGTACATCCTATTGCAATATGAAGTTGTTTTTTACCAGTATTACTGTAAATTGGCGCTACAAAAGTAAATAGATCTTCTGCCTTATCTATAAATTCATCAAATGCGTCTATTTTCTTTAAAAAATTAAGGACTTGTTTATCCTTGCCTGTTAAATGTTTTAGCTCATTTACATAGTTAGGATTATTTAAAAATCTAACATCTAAAATATAATCAGCGTCATGTGGTAGTCCATATTTGAAGCCAAATGAACTTATGACAATAATTGGTCTATCTGCATTAACATTAATACTGTCTAAAAGTTTTTTCTTAAAATCAAGCAAGCTAAATTCGGAAGTATCTATTATTATATCAGCCTGATTGCGTATAGGTCCTAAAAGTTCTTTTTCTCTTGTGATTCCACCGAGCAATGTCGTCCCTTTTGCCATCGGATGGCGACGTCTAGTTGTTTCAAATCTTCTTACTAAACATTCGTCTGAAGCCTCTACAAAGAGGATTTCAAAGTTATTAATGCTCTTTTTTAGCTCTACAGTAGCTTCTTTAAGTTCTATAAGTGGTTTCTCTCCCCGCACATCCACGACGGCAGCTACACCATTATTGATTGCAGATGGCCTAGTAGTAAGCACTTCTATAAGTTGTGGCATGAGGATTAGAGGTAAGTTATCTATAACATAAAAACCTTGATCTTCAAAAACGTTAAGAGCAGAGGATTTTCCAGCTCCTGACATTCCTGTGATAATTACAAAACGTTTTATTTTATTATTTTTAAGAATTTCTCGCATAAACAAAATCTTCTCCTTCAACGATGAAGTTTAAAAAGTTTATTTATATGGAGCAATCTTCATTCTTACATTAAGTATAACAGGTTATTTACATTACTCAATTCTGTAATATCGGGCAGTATAATTGCGTTATAACAAGCTAATTAAGAAATAAAGAGTCACCAAATGAAAAAAAACGATATCTTTCAGATATAGCTTCTTGATAAATTGACAAAAGATTGTCATACCCCCCAAAAGCGGCTACAAGCATTAACAAAGTGCTTTTGGGAAGATGAAAGTTAGTTATCAGGGCATCGACTACCTTAAATTTATATCCGGGAGTGATAAATAAATCTGTCTCTAAGCTTCCACTGCGTATTGTTCCAAAAACTTTAGCAAATGATTCTAGTGTGCGGACTACTGTAGTCCCTACAGCTATAATGCGCCCCCCCCTTTTTTTTGTTTCTATAATCATTTTCGCAGCGATATCTGAGACCTCACATAATTCTTTATGCATTATGTGTTTAGAAATAAGCTCCTCTTTTACTGGCCTAAATGTCCCCAGTCCCACTCTTAATGTTATACAGGTGCGTTTTATGCCTTTTGCATCCAATTTTTCCAGTAGTTCCTGTGTAAAATGCAATCCGGCAGTAGGTGAGGCGACTGAGTTCTCTTTTTCTTTTTTTGCATAAACAGTTTGATACTGTTCCGGCTCACTATGAGTGTTAGTGATATAGTGTGGTAATGGCAACCTTCCAAGCTTCTCCATTATCAAAAGAGGATTAAGAGAATCTTTAAAATAAACTTCTCTAACCCCGTCATCAAGCTTTTTACCAATAATAATTTCTGTACCATCTTCCAAAACAACGGCTGTCCCCATGGGGAGTTTTCTGCCAGGTTTAACAAGTGCTGTCCATGTTTTACCGGCACTTTCGTTTTCTATGGTTTTATTTTCATTTAGAAATAGCACTTCAACTTTTGCCCCACCGTTCTTTTTCACTCCCTGAAGGCGTGCGGGTAGAACTCTCGTATCATTAAGAACAAGAAGATCTCCGGGGTGTAGATGGTCTGATAAATTCTTAAATAAAACGTGCTTAAATGGGCTATCCCCCGCTCTGCTTGCAATTAACAATCGACAAGCATCTCTTGGTTCCACAGGATCTTGTGCTATAAGCTCTTCGGGTAATACATAGTCAAAAGATGAGGTCTGAGATAAGTCAATTGAGTTTTTGTTTTGCAAGGTTGTGCATTCTCCTTCTTTTGCAATATAACCTAATTACTACTAACAAGAATAATATTACATTTCTTAATAAACAAAAACAAATAATCACAATATAAAAATCAATCATGATCAGTGTAATTTTATATTATATAAAAATGAAGATATGAGAAAAGTTTTTTGAAAAAATATAGCGTTCCGTGAAATGAGCTTATAAAGTTATCTTTTCTATTCTAAATCATCTAAAAGTTGAGTTTGATTGTTATTAGAAAAGTGTTGTGGTATTGGAATGCACAAATACTCCCATGTGGCACGCGTAGCCTTTCTTCCCCTTGGAGTTCGCTCAAGAAGACCTTTTTGTATAAGGTACGGTTCATATATATCTTCAATAGTTTGAGCATCCTCATTTAAGGCCGCAGCCAGAGTGGAAAGACCTACTGGACCACCATCAAATAACTCAACAAGTGCTTTTAGAAACTTTCTATCCCCTTCATCTAAACCTTCCGCATCGATACCCAACATGTCTAGTGCAAACTTTGCATGGTCTCGTTCTATTTTCTTCACTCTTTTGACTTCTGCTACATCTCTAACTCGCCTTAGAAGACGAAGGGCGACTCTAGGGGTTCCTCTTGATCTTATGCCGATTTCTTCTGCTGCATTATTTAAAATCTCAATTCCTAGAACTGAGGCCCCTCTTTTTACAATATCAGTCAATTCTTTCGGAGAATAGAGACTAAGTTGTTCTACAATACCAAATCTAGCTCTTAATGGAGATGTTAATAGACCTAGCCTTGTAGTTGCACCTATTAACGTAAATTTCGGAAGTGAAAGCCTTATGCTTCTTGCTAGAGGTCCCTTGCCAACAATTATAGATAGGGAAAAATCTTCCATAGCTGAATAAAGAATTTCCTCAATATTAGCTGACATTCTATGTATTTCATCAATAAATAACACGTCATTCGGTTGTATGTTCGATAATATGGCTGCCAGGTCCCCTGCTCTTTCTAATGCAGGGCCCGTAGTTACGCGAAGCGTTCCTTTCATTTCCATAGCAATTATTCCTGCTAGGGTTGTTTTTCCAAGCCCTGGCGGACCATAGAAGAGAGTGTGATCTAAAGGTTCTTCGCGTAAAATTGATGCCTCCAAATAAATACTAAGCTTATCCTTAAGTGTCGATTGGCCTATAAACTCATCTAAGCATTGTGGTCTTAAAGATAAGACATCTTCTTCTTTTTCTAATCGGATAGACTCTATTAGTTTATTTGGTTGTGAATTGTCTTCAATCATTATATTCCCTCACATTAAAAACCTAACTAGTTACGCTGTAGTATTGACAGGGTAGCTTTTAAAAGATTTTCTTCCGTTAGCATACTTTTATCTTCATATGCAGATTTCGATAAAGATATAGCCTTCATTGATTCTGTAATTGAAAAACCTAAGCCAGTCAATGCATCCAATACAATTTTATCCAATGTAAATGCCGTTTGATTTATTCCAGAGCTATCATTTAGGTTTATATCAGGAAATTTCTTTGCTATTTTGGGTTTTAGCTCAAAACAAATCCTTTCAATACGCTTGGCACCGAGCCCTGGAACAGAGAGAACGGTTGTATTGCCTAAGGTTATGGCCTTTAGAATATCTTCAGCATCTAAATACTGTAGTATTGTTATCGCTAATTTACCACCAACTGTTTTAACTTTTACCAATTCTAAAAATAAATCACGTTCTCTTTCGGTAAGAAAACCAAAAATAGAAATTCCTGCTGCAGATACCTGTAAAAACGTATAACAAAAAAGATCATCTCCGACAGAAATCGTTCGGAGAAGAGAAGCTGTGCTAAACACCTTTATGCCAAATCCTGAAACGTCTAAAACTATGCCATCCCCTTCTATGAAAAGCACCTTGCCTTGCAACGTTTCTATCATTGCTGATACCCCCTTGCAAGATTAACATCGTAAGTTCTTGAATAAAGACCTGCTATAGCGATTGCTAGGGCATCCGCTGCATCATCTGGACTTGGTCTTTTTGTAAGGCCTAAAATATTGGCTACCATACCTTGCACCTGGCATTTTTCTGCAGCTCCATAACCACAAACAGCTAACTTGACATCTGATGGCTTCATTTCATATGGTTCTTTGCCCAATTCCGCTGCCATTAATAAAATAACGCCTCTTGCTTGCCAAACCATACCAGCTGTTGTTACATTACGACCAAAAAATAATTTTTCTACTGCTATTATATCTGGCTCATACTCTAATGCTTTTACTTTTAATTCGTTATATAAAACATGTAACCTTTGCGTCAAAGACAAATCGGTAGGAGTTTTTATTACACCATAACACTCACAAATTAATCTATCTCCCACCTGAGTAACCACTCCATATCCTAAAGTACCTAGACCTGGGTCTATTCCGAGTGACCTTATTTTATTTCCTATCAAATTATTATTCAATTTCTGCTAATATATCGTCCGGGATATCAAAGTTTGCATAAACAGCTTGTACATCTTCATTTTCTTCAAATCTTTCAACAAGTGAAATTAGTTTTTCTGCCTCAAATTTATCAGCAATAGCAACTGTATTTTGAGGAACCATTTCTATTTCCATTGACTCTAGGTTATAACCGGCATCCTTTATTGCTTGTCCAACAACGGAAAGGTCGCTCGGAAGACAGACCACTTCATAGCCTTCTCCATCAGAAGTTATATCCTCTGCACCTGCATCAATTGCGATAAGCATTAGCTCATCTTCATCTATTCCTTCGCCTGTTATATACAAAACTCCCTTACGATCAAAATTCCAAGCCACACAACCAAGCTCCCCTATGGAGCCTCCTGTTTTTGTAAACAAGAGCCTCATCTCAGAAGCTGTTCTATTCCGATTATCTGTCATTGTTTGGACCATTACTGCGACTCCATTGGGTCCATACCCCTCATAAATAACTTCTTCCATGGAGCCTCCAAACTCTCCGGTAGCACGCTTGATTGCCCTTTCAATATTATCCGTAGGAACATTTATTGCTCTTGCTCTGTCAATCGCAACTTTTAATCTGAAATTGATATTGGGGTCAGCACCACCTTCTTTTGCAGCAGAAATGATGGCTTTTATAGACTTTTGAAATGCTGCTCCTCTTTTAGCGTCTTGACCAGCTTTGCGATGTTTTATATTTGCCCACTTTGAATGTCCTGCCAAAAAAATCACTCCATATTATATTAATTTGTTTAAACCTAGGTTATATATTCAGGTATTCTTGCTATTATTGGAAATTCCCTTTTATGGCCAGATTTTTTAATTGCACTTTCAATCTTATTTTTTATTTCACATGTAGCATATCCGTCAAATAAATATCTATCTAATTGTTCATAGGTAAAGCCCATTTCTTTTTCATCAGACTGTCCTTCCCATAATCCGGCAGTAGGAACTCTTTCTACCAGCTTGCGTGGGACACCTATATGTGTAGCTAATGCTATCACTTCTCCCTTTAATAAATCTGCCAAGGGTAATATATCTACACCAGAGTCACCATGTTTGGTAAAATAGCCATATTCCAATTCATCTTTATTTGTTGCCCCACAGACCATATATCCATGTTGCTGGCCAATCGAATATAGAGTCGTCATCCTTAGACGAGGTTTTATATTAGCCTTAGCTATGCTAGTCAATGTGCCTAGTTCTCTTGTTAAAAAATTTAATATGGTATCGTACGTTTCCGTTAAATCAACTTTATACGTTTTAAATTTAAATTTTTCAGCCAAAAGATAAGCATATTCCTCATCTTTTGAGGAACTATGGCAAGGCATTAAAACTCCAATAGTCTTATCTGCACCCAAAGATTCGACTAAAAGCCCGGCGAGTAAGGCCGAATCTACGCCTCCACTTACACCTAGTACTGCACCGTTAATTCCATTTAAAGCAAACTGCTCGGTTATCCAACTTAATAAATAGTTATGCAGTTTTTCTACGTTTCTGTAAATTGACAAATGACAAGCCCCCTACTTACAACACAACAGGTTGTTTATATTTTATCATATTAAAAAGAGAGCTAAGAATTTGTTATTGTAGTATAAAGTTTTAATTTATAATGCCATTTATTTATAATAGTTCTTCTTTTTTACATATGCTTGCAACCATGACAGCTTTTATTGTATGCATCCGGTTTTCTGCTTCGTCAAATTGTTTTGCGTATTTAGATTCAAACACCTCTTCTGTTACCTCTTCGCCTTTGACAGCGGGAAGACAGTGTAGAAAGATTACATTTGGATTAGAAGTAGCCCTTATTAAATCCATATTAACCTGATATGGAGCAAGCATTTTCTTTCGATCCTCTTCTTTTTCATCTTCCCCCATCGAGACCCAAACATCTGTATAAATTATATCTGCATTTTTTACTGCAATGAATGGATCCTCAGTAATCTCGATGGTACTTCCAGAATTCAACGTATTTGCCATTTCTAAACATTCTCCAAGTAGTTTAGAACTAGGGGAGAGAATCTTGGGCGTCCCTATTGAGAAATTCATTCCCATTTTTACTGCACCAATCATTAATGAATTCGCCACATTATTTCTTCCATCCCCGATAAATGCAAATTTTAGTCCGTTCAGATGTCCAAAATTTTCTTTTATTGTAAGAAGATCTGCCAGAACTTGGGTTGGATGGTATTCATCCGTTAATCCATTCCACACAGGAACGCCTGCATATTTTGCAAGCTCTTCCAAATTGTCTTGACTAAAACCTCTATATTGAATTCCGTCAAAAAGTCTTCCTAATACTCTTGCTGTATCTTTTATATCTTCCTTGTGCCCTAATTGGATGTCATTTTTCCCAAGAAATTCAGGATGTCCACCCTCATCTATCACAGCTACTGTAAATGAACACCTTGTACGAGTTGAAGGTTTTTCGAAAATTAAAGCTATATTTTTTCCTGAAAGAAGAGAACCATATATTCCCTTTTTTTTCTTTATTTTTAATTTTTCTGCTAAATTTAATAGATATTCAATCTCCATTGGTGTATGGTTTTTAAGAGTTAGAAGATTACGGTTTTGAAGATTAATTTGCATGTTCGTTCCTCCTTATAAAATTTATATTTCTGATATTATTTTTTTTAAAATTTCTGGAAGTTTATCAATCGTTTCAGAACATATATGTTCTCCTTTCCTAAACAACAGAAATCCTTCCGGTGTGCCCGCTATTCCGATGTCTGCATCGGACGCTTCTCTTGGCCCGTTCACTTCACACCCCATAATTGCTATAGTTGTGCCATCTGGTAAGTTTTCAGGCAAGTTTTTTTGCACCAACCGTATCAATTTTTTAACGTCAATTCTTTTTCGACCACAAGTGGGACAGCTTATAAAATTATATCCTCTTTTTCTTATATGCAGTGTTCTAAGAATATGATATGCACACTCTACTTCTTTGACTGGAGGTTCTGTCAAACTAACACGTAAAGTATCTCCTATTCCCTGAGATAATAAAATGCCTATTCCTACTGCACTTTTAATAATCCCAGAATAGGCTTCTCCTGCCTCTGTTATGCCAATATGAATGGGATATGCATATTTTTGAGAAAGTAACTCATTGGCTCTTATGGTATCTAACACGTCCGTGGATTTAGCCGACAAAATAATATCATGAAAGTTATATTCAAGAAGGGTTGCCAGCTGTTTTTCAACTGCGTTAAAAAGAGCTATAGACCTATCTCCTTTTGCCTCCTTTATTTGACTATTACTTAATGAACCTGCATTTGCACCTATACGTATAACCGAATTTGTATCTTTTGCTGTTTCTACTATTTCTTTTATCCCTGTGGCATTACTCATATTTCCGGGATTTATTCTTATTGATCTACAGCCCAGCTCTAGTGCTTTAACAGCTAATATATAATTAAAGTGAATATCTGCCATAATTTTTAAACTTGATAATTCTATTATCTTTTTAAGGTTACCTGCTAAAGATATATCTGGAAAAGCGACTCTAACCAGTTCACATCCGCTTGTTGCAAGATCCTCCGTTTCTTTTAGACATGCCTTCAAATCTGAGAGTGGAGTTTTTAACATACTTTCAACTCTAACGGGGTTATTCCCTCCTATTTTTAAACCATCTATACTTACAGTTCTTTTACCGTACATACATTACCATCCCTTAAAAACTCTAAGCAAATCCTTAGCAGTTATAAATATTATTAAGGATATTAATATAATAAACCCAATATAGTGTATCCAGGTTTCGTATTTTTCTGGAACTTTTTTCTTAGTAATCATCTCTGCAATTATAAAGACAGCTCGTCCACCGTCTAGCGCAGGAAATGGGAACAAATTAAGAATACCTAAATTAAGGTTTATTACTCCCAAAAAAATAATAAAAGACCAAAATCCTTGTTTTATAGCGTTTCCTGCAATAACTGCAACACCTACCGGTCCTACAACATCAGAATATGCCTTGCCAGATATTATTTTTAGCAAACCTTTTATAATTTCTACTCCCATATTCCAAGAGTAACTCCAAGCTAGTACCACTGACTTTAAAATTGGATATTTATGAAACGGTGGTTGGACACCCAAGAGACGTTCGTTTCGTTCTTTATCTAGAGGTATGTCTATTCTCAGTTCTTTATTTTCACCATTTCTTGTAATAACAAATAAAAAACTATCGTCTATCGTTTTTTCTTGAAGCCTTTTTTTAATATCGGACCAATCTTTTAAATCTACTCCATTAATACTTTTTATAACATCTCCTTCTTTGAGGCCTGCAACAAACGCAGGCGTATCAGGTAAGACATTACCTATTACAGGTGAATCTACAACATAAACACCTTGACACGATAAATATATAACGGTAAGAATCCATGCCAAAAACAAATTTACAGCGGCACCCGACAATATAATGATTAGACGTTCCCAAGGTTTTTTATTGTTTAACGAACGAGTGCAATCATAATTTTCCTGCCTATCTATTTCGTTTAACTCCATATCTTCTCCGTCTAATTTAACGTAGCCACCAATTGGTAAGGCTCTAAATGACCAAAGTGTTTCGCCTTTTTGTTTATGAAAAATAGAGGGGCCCATGCCAAATGAAAACTCATGTACAAGAACATTTCTCCATTTTGCCGCAAGATAATGTCCCCCCTCATGTGATATCACACATATTCCAATAACAAGTAAAAACGCTAAAAAATTTATCAATAAGATGTCCTCCATTTTTGAATTAAGTCAGATGCAATTCTCTGTCCTTCATATACCAAATTCACAGCCTCTTCTAGTGAAACAGGAGACAAACCCTGCCATTTCGAAAGAGCCGATTCAATGATGATAGGTATTGCTTGATAGGGAATTTCACCTTTGAGAAAACCATTTACTACCGTTTCATCAGCTCCTATAAGAAGAGCAGGATATGCACCTCCTGCAGCAGCTACATCTAGTGCCAATTGAAAACAAGGAAATTTCTTTTTATCTATATCCTGAAAGCTTAGAGGTGTTTCACGTAAAAAGGGAGGATCAATCCCGACATCTATGAGATCTAGCCGTTCAGGCCAAGACATTGCTGAAGCAATTGGGATTCTCATATCTGGATACGATAAATGCATTTTTATAGTCCCATCTGTAAAGAGGACAATTCCATGTACTAACGAATCGGGATGTATAACAGCCCCCACTTTGTCTACGGGCAAATTGAAAAGTTGCATTGCTTCTATACACTCGATCCCCTTATTCATCAAAGTTGCACTATCAATCGTCACCTTTGCTCCCATTTTCCAAGTTGGATGATTTAAAGCCTCTTTTGAAGTTATTTTCTTCATTTGATTATCGGAATAAGTTCGAAAGGGACCTCCTGAAGCAGTCAAATAAATCTTTTTAATTTCATTATAATTTTCATTTTTTATACATTGCCAAATCGCATTATGTTCACTATCTATCGGCCGAAGCTGATCTGTCCTAGTTATGAGAGGCATCACCCAAGGCCCGGCAACAACAATGCTTTCTTTGTTCGCTAATGAAACATTTTTATCGAGTTTCAGAGCTACTTGCAATGCTTTTATTGCGCAAACGCCAGCAGATGCAAAAACTACATGATCAATATCACTGTCTGAAACAATCTCTTCTAATGATTTAGCTCCTATTAAGCATTCATACCCAGGAACGTCAAACTTTCCATCTACAGGATTTGTCAAGCAAATTCTATTAACATCGTATTTTTTAGCTATTTTCAAAAGCTTTTCTTCGTTAGATTGAGCGGCCAAGGCCTTGATTTTAAAATTTTCGGGAAATCGCGCACAGATGTCAAGAACAGAAGTTCCAATACTGCCTGTAGCTCCTATAAGTGCTATCCTCTGGAGATTCTTAACATACATTTTTATGTTATTATCCTATTATTTCTAATATCAAAAATGCTAAGGTTGCATTAATGAGTATGCTATCAAACCTGTCCATAAATCCTCCATGTCCAGGAATGGCCACTCCGGCATCCTTTACTCCCGCTTCTCGTTTTAACAAGGATTCTCCAAGATCTCCTATCTGGCCAGCAATTCCAAATAAAAGTCCCATTAGCAAAAGAGAGAAAAATGGAACCGAAGGAAATAAAAAATAAAGTAAGCCTCCACAGATAAAACTAGCAAAAACTCCTCCCCAGAACCCTTCCCAAGTTTTATGAGGGCTCACTTTATCACACAACTTAGTTCTGCCAAAGGTTGTTCCAACGAAATATGCAGCGACATCACATGACCAAGTACATAAGAATAAAGCTAAAAGCACAACAATCCCTAGTTCTCTTTCACGAATTATTATCATAAAAGACCAAGGCAAAACAATATATGCTATGCCAGAGATAACTGCTCCCATGTTTTCTAGAGCAAAGCTCTCGCCCTTCAACTGATGTTTAAGTATTTCTATAAACAATGCTATAAAAACAATACAAGAGATTGTACACAGTATTGAAGTAAGCGACATGTTGAGCGATGTTCCCAGTAATATAAATGCTCCGGATGCCAAAACAAGTGAAGCTGACAGATCGTGTTTTGTTGATTGAATTTTATAAAACTCTAGTAAAGATAACATGGCTGCGAGTGACACTATAACATTCCAATAAACGCCTCCAAAATATATTCCGCTTAAAATAATACCTACAATAAAAAAACTGCTGAATGTTCGTAGCATTAAATTCGTTTTAGATTTATTTTTTTTATTAAATTCTCCCATATCGTCTATTCCTCCTATAATAAGCGGCTATAGCATCTTCTAGGTCTTTTTTCGAAAAATCTGGCCAAAACTTTTCTATAAAATAAAGCTCACTGTACGAACTCTGCCAAAGCCAGAAGTTACTTAATCGTAGTTCCCCACTTGTTCTTATAATAAGATCAGGGTCCGGAAGATTATTTATATATAGATGTTCACGAAAAACATCCTCTGATATTGGCCCTTTGACACCGGATTTCAATATACTATTCACGGCATCAAGAATTTCTTGTCTACCTCCATAATTTAAACAAATAACGAGTTGTCTTTCTGTAAAGCACTTTGTTTTATTTTCCGCATCTGCCAAAATATCACGGATGTCCTCGGGCAGTTCTTCAAGCTTACCTGCAAAGCGAATTCTAGCTTCTTCCTTACACAACTCTTCTATTTTAGTTTTTATATAAAACCTTAAGAGGCCCATTAATCCCAGTACCTCTGCTTTAGGTCTATTCCAGTTTTCCGTTGAAAATGCATATAGGGAAACGTACTGTATGTTATATTCTTTTGCTGCACGAACAGCTCTCTCCACTGCCTTAATGCCAGCGTGATGGCCTAAAATACGAGGTAACCCTCGTTTCTTTGCCCATCTGCCATTACCATCCATAATGATGGCTATGTGTTTTATTTGTTGTTGTTCTTCTTCTTTTGATTTATCCAAACTTGATATCATTTGTTGTTTGTCCTGTCTTTTTTACTGAATCCCATTGCCTGCTAATTTCTTGTATGTCAATCCATGTTAAGTGTTTAGGACTCCCCTCTTTTTGTTTAGGAGAAGCAAAGCGCAACAAGTAACTCGGATGAAAGATTGGCATAATTGCGATCCCATGCCAATCGAACCACTTTCCTCTAATTTTTGAAATCCTTTCGTTTGTTTTAAGAATCCATTGAGCGGGAGTATTTCCCAAAAGAATTATTATGGCAGGGTCAATAAGTAGTATTTGAGTTTGTAAAAAATGATAGCAAGCAAGCATCTCTTCTGGCTCCGGGTCTCTATTGTTCTGAGGTCTGCATTTGACAATATTTGTAATATAGATTTCACTTCTTTTAATGTTGACTTGCTCTAATATTTTAGTTAATAATTGCCCCGCTCTACCTACGAATGGCACGCCCTGCTCGTCTTCGTCGCCTCCGGGAGCTTCCCCTATAAAAACTAACTTTGTATTAATGTCTCCGTCACCAAATACTACCTGATTTCTGGTTAAATTTAGTGAACAGTTCTTACAAGTTGTAGCCATCTTATAAGCTTGATTCATAAGAACATTTTTTGCGTGAGCTCGTTCTTCTGGTGTTAGCTCTAATATTTTTTCATTAGGACCTATCATAAAAATACCTCCGATACAATAACATCTATGTTGTTAATATTTAATCCAGTAAAATATCTTACACTGACCGCAACCCTCTCTTTTACGGACGATGCTATTTCCATAAACGTCATTTCTCCGATTGTAACTGAAATTTTAATTTCTATAGATAAGTTGTCTTCTTTTCTTTGCACGATATTAACCTCTGTTACTTTGGAAACTTGGTCCGTACGGGTAGCAACAAAACAAACAAGCTGCTTGACCGCCTCAGGCTCAATATGGACTTCTCCGTAGAAGCTAAAGGGCGGTCGTACTATGGTTTTTTCGCCTTCGCTATAATCCTTAGATTTCCAAAACACTCTAAGTTGACCTACTAATTTCCCTGCGAAATTTTTCCTCACCAAAACGTGTGACACTGGGATTACGTGTTGTTTTTTACTTAGACGCTCTCTTCTTGCTTTTGCTATTTCTTCTGGTGTTGCAACGTCTTCTATTCTTAATATTCTTGAAAAATCACTAAGTCCTAATTTTCTTATTATTCTATGGACCATAGTATCTGAAGTACCAATTACCATGACCGAGCAAGGAGCCATTTTTTTAAAAAAAGACACAACCTCATCTTTGTGATCCTCAAATTCAAATAAAGCTCTTCTTATCGCGCTAATCTGGTTTCTTTCTGATTTAGCACTTTTGCCAGAAACGATGCTTCCTTTATGTATTATTAATCCGTCATCAATAATATAATCAGCTTCTAACAAGGAAGCTACAAGCTGAGCTCGTTGGCTTTTTCCTGTTCCGGCTGCACCAATGAACGCAAAAGTTTTAACTTTTGATAGAGGATTATTGTCTATCGTAGTCAATTTATTATCCACTACTCGTCTTCTAGTAAAGTTATGTTTGCACCCAAGGATAAAAGTTTATCGACCATATTTTCATATCCCCTCCAAACATGATGAAGGTCGCAAACTACGGTCTCTCCTTCCGCTGCAAGCCCCATTAAGATAAGAGCAGCTCCCGCTCTTAAATTAGAAGAATGTACAGTTGCTCCTGTTATTTTTGATACTCCAGTAACAATAGCAACGTTATCCTGTATCTCGATCTTTGCACCCATTTTTTTAAATTCATCTACATGAAGTAATCTTGAATCAAAAACACTTTCATTTATGACGCTAGTTCCAGGGGTTAATGTAAGCAGTGCCATCAATTGAGGCTGAATGTCCGTCGGAAAACCAGGATGTGGTAATGTCTTTACAGAAACTCCTCTTATTGAATCGTTCCACGATGCAGTAATTGCATCATTATTTATATCGATAGAAACATTAGCTTCCTCTAATTTTGTTATTATTTGCTCAAGATAATTAGGATTTATACCACTTACTGTTACAGAGCCCTTCGTTATAAGACCAGCTAATAAATATGTTGCAGCCTCAATTCTGTCAGGGATAATGTCTCCGGTAGCTGAGCATAAAGATTTTTGTCCTATAATTTCAATAACATTAGTGCCGTCACCTGTTATTTTTGCTCCCATTGATCGAAGCACATCTGCTAAGTTTAATATCTCTGGTTCAAGTGCTGCATTTTCTATATAGGTAGTACCTTTTGCCAGAGTTGCAGCCATCATTAGGTTTTCTGTAGCTCCCACAGAAGGAAAATCTAAAGTTATTTTGGCGCCCTTTAGCTCCTTCGCTGTTGCATAAACTGATCCATGCTCAAGTTCTATTGTGGCTCCCATCTTTGTTAATCCTTTAAAATGAAAATCTAACGGACGGCTACCGAGCACACACCCACCTGGAAGTGGTAGAACTGCTCTCCCATTTCTTGCAACTAGAGGGCCTAGTACGAGTGATGATGCTCTCATTTTTCTGACAAGTTCAACAGGAGCTTCTGATTTTAAAGTTTCTGGCACAAAAATTACCATAGTTTGGTCTTTATACTGTACGTCTGCTCCAAGGTTGCAAAGTAATGCGGACATAGTACGTATGTCCTGCAAATTAGGAACATTATTTAATCTTAAAGTTTGATCTTTAAGTAAAATAGAAGCGGCCATAATAGGCAATGTGGCATTTTTAGCGCCTTGTACATCTATACAACCAACCAGTTTATTGCCACCCTTTATTAACATTTTTTCTTGCATACGCAGTACACTCCAGTCTTTGGTGTTACCTATCTGTTAAATTAATTGTTAAAAAAGTATTTTTTTAAAAAACTTGCAATCTTAATTGATGCATTCCCATCTCCAAATGGCTGGCTGTCACATTTCCGCTTTATTTCCAATAAATAGTTTGCATCATCTAACAACCTGTTTGCGCTATCTAGAATCTTCTTTTTATTGGTTCCTACAAGAATCCCGCTACCATTTTCAATGGCTTCAGGTCGCTCTGTTACGTCTCTTAAAATCAGTACAGGCTTCTTTAAAGCAGATGCTTCTTCTTGAACTCCACCACTATCGCTTAATATAAAAACCGAGGCGTTCATACTCCAAACAAAATCTTGATAACTTAGGGGTTCGCACAATATAGCCCGCTTTTTATCGCCTAAATATTTTTTTATAGTATTACGTACCGTTGGATTTTTGTGCATCGGCACCAAAAGCCATAAATTTGTACGTTTTTCTAAAATTTCAGATAATGCAGAGCAGATATTCTCCAAAGGTGCACCCCAAGATTCTCTCCTGTGTGCGGTAAATAAAAGAAACGGCACGTCTTCAGGGATATTAAGGAGTTCGTGCGTAGTTGGCTTAGTGGTTTTCTTTACTGTGTATAAAAGAGCGTCTATTACAGTATTGCCTGTAACCTGTATGTTATCTAGAATCATTCCTTCTTTTATTAAATTCTCTTTAGCAAGTTCTGTAGGTGCAAAGCCCCACTTCGCTATTCTATCTGTTAGGACTCTATTCATTTCTTCTGGAAATGGCAACTTTATGTCGCCACTTCTTAACCCTGCCTCAACATGTCCTATTGGAATATCTCTATAAAACGCTGCAAGCGATGCTGCAAACGTCGTCGTGGTATCGCCGTGCACCAATACAGCATCGGTCATTGTTTGATCAAAATACTTACCAACGCCAGTAATAACGGTTGATGTTATATGATCTAAAGTTTGACAATCTTTCATTATATTCAGATTTAAATCAGCTGTAAGATTAAAGTATTTTAATGCCTGAATCAACATCTCAGAATGTTGTCCAGTTGCCAATATTTTTACATTAAAATTAGGTTCTTTTCTTAATGCTAAAACAACAGGAGCCATTTTTATAGCTTCTGGTCTTGTACCAACAACACACACTATCGTTTTTTTATTCAAAAATAAACCCACCTGTCGTGCCTAAATTAAATATATTTTAATATTATTTTGAAGCCTATAGTAATAATTAATAAGTGCGCTGAACCCATTAACAGCAATGTAGTCAGCTTAGAAAAACCTGTGTCTTGAAGCTTATGATGAGTATGTCCACGATCAGCGACAAAAGGAGATTTTTTTGTTAAAACCCTTCTTGCCATAGCTACAATAGTATCAGTTACAGGTATCCCACCAATGAATAAAAGTATAAAAGCTAATTTTATAAAGTTAATCCCAAAAAAATTGGGGAATATACTCCATACAATATGTGATGCACAAATATATCCCAAAAATGTGCTACCACCATCTCCCAAAAATGTTCTAGGGTTAGGGAAATTCCACAGAAAAACACCAAATATCAATCCTGCTATAGGCAACCAGATGTTTAATTTGCCTGTTGCAAATGCAGCTATGGAAGTTAATAGTGAAATCATAAGACAAAGACCATCCATACCATCTATCAAATTATAAGCATTTGTTACACCCGCTATCCAAATAACAATTAGAAGTCTCTGCCATACAACTATTGGCAAAGGATACGAAACCCAAGCAGCTGCTGCAAGATGAAAAAATAGTCTAATTAAAGGAGGCAGTGGCTGCATATCATCCATATATCCAATTATAAAGACAAACGTGCCTCCTGTAGCAATAAATGGAAGTTCTACACCTCTATTGCCAACGAATAAAGCCCATAATAGATAGCCTCCCCAGAGGACAATTCCGGCTCCACGCGGCATGAGAAATTTATGATGTTTTCTTCCGCCAGGTTTATCAAGCAATCTAAATTTTTTAGCAAGGCCTATTGATACCGGGGTTGCTATAAGTCCCCACAAAAAAGTTACTAATGTAAATAGATAAATAGAGAGCACTCGACCACCTTAGCTTTCCTTCGTCTACTTTGTACCAAATAATCTGTCGCCTGCATCTCCCAAGCCAGGCACAATATATCCATTTTTATTTAAATGACTGTCTATTGCAGCAACATATATATCAATATCAGGATGTTTTTCATGAAAATGAGCAATGCCTTCAGGCGCAGCTAGCAAAGATAAAAGCATTATTCGCTTAGCTCCCTCTTTTTTTAAATGATCTGCAGCTGAAGATGCAGAACCGCCTGTTGCTAGCATGGGGTCAACTAAAAGAATATCTCTTTCTGAAATATCTCCCGGCAACTTGCAATAATAATCTACAGGTTGCAATGTTTCAGGATCTCTATAAAGACCAATATGTCCGACTTTTGCATTAGGTATGACTCTCAGTATCCCATCTACCATCCCCAACCCCGCTCTAAGAACAGCTACAATAGCAAGTTTTTTCCCAGAAAGGGCAAGTGTTTCTGTTTTTTCAATGGGAGTTTCGACCTCAACTTTTTCTAATGAAAGATTCTTCGTTGCTGGAAAAACTAAAAGAGTTGAAATTTCTTGAAGTGCATCTCTAAAATCTTTTGATGAAGTATTCTTATCCCTTAAAAGACTTAGTTTATGTTGTATCAGGGGATGATCAACCACAAAGGTTTTTCCAGGAGTTGTTTTGCAAGAACAAGAGGACATGGAAGATTCTGTATGACACTCTCGCTCAAGTTTATTTATTTTCTCTACTCTAATTTCATGTTTGCCATAATCAAAATCTGTTGTTAGCCATATCTCTGTGATTTCTAAAGCCAAATCCAGAGGGGTCACACGACTGCCTAGCACAAGTATATTTGAATTATTATGTTTCCTGCTCATTTGAGCGGTATAATGATCGTGACATAAAGTTGCACGAATCCCCTTAACTTTATTAGCGACCATACTCATACCTATCCCTGTACCACAAATAAGGATTCCCCTATCAGCTTCATTGTTCGCCACAGCCATTGCCGTTTTAAAACCCCAATCGGGATAGTCCGTACTCATATTTTCATTCATTGTTCCGCAATCAATTGTTTCATGTCCTTTTTCCAAAAGATATGTCTTTATTGTTTCTTTTAACGCAAATCCTGCATGGTCAGCTCCTAATGCAATTTTCAATTTTTCTTCCTCCATCTGTTGTCTGTTTTATTTAATGATTTCATTAATTAGGGTTTCTGCTACGCTATAAGGATCTATTTTTCGATTTATTATATCTTCTATTATTTCATTATTTATTCTTTCTTTAAAGTTTGATTCTATAAGAGTCTTTAGCATTTCATTGAATATTAGTTTTATTTCTTCTTTCTGGCGTATATAACGTTTCTCTTTACCTGATTTTGTTGTTTTAATAAACTTTTGATGTTCTAAAAATATTTTTTTTACTTCTTCAAATCCAGTATTATTTAGAGATGAAACCAAAGAAACTTTTGGATTCCAAGTGCGCTTTTCTAATATATTCAACATCCCGTGAAGTATCGATGCCATTTTAGTGGAACCATCTAAATCTGATTTATTTACTATAAAAACATCAGCGATCTCCATAACACCAGCTTTCATTATCTGGACATCGTCCCCCATATTGGGAGCCAACACTAGGCATACCGTATCAGCTATTTTTACAATATCTATCTCCGTCTGTCCGACGCCAACGGTTTCAATTATAACAACATCGTACCCACATGCATCTAAAATAAGCACGGCATTTTTCGTTTCCTTACTTATTCCTCCTAAATAACTTCTTGTAGCCATACTTCGTATGAAAACATTAGGATTAAGAACGTGCTCTTGCATCCTAACTCTATCCCCTAATATAGACCCTCCTGTGAATGGGCTAGTAGGATCTATTGCTATTACAGCAACTTTTTTATTCTCTGCCTTAAAAAGATTAATCAAACATGCAATCATTGTGCTTTTCCCAGCTCCCGGGCTGCCCGTTAACCCGATGACATGCGCTTTACCTGTTCTACGATATATTTTTTTCATTATTTCCGTAGCTTCTTTGCCATTATTTTCAACATACGATATTAAACGACCTATCGCACGCTGTTCTCCATTTAATGCAAGATCTAAAATTGGTTCATGCAAAAAAAAACACCTCTAATTTTTAAAAAGGATATTAATACCTGCAAATGAATAAAAAGCTAGTCCAACAGATGCTGCAAAGATAAAACCTAAGACTAATCTCAGATAAATTAAAAATATAGGTGTTGACGACCATTTGCCTGTTTGTATTTTCATTACGATATTTGCTATGAAAAGAGAAAGAAAAAACAGCAACAGCGCAACAAGTGCTTGTATGTTAACGAGAGGAACATTCTTAAAATAACTCACCTTACTTCAGTCCTTTCATTATACAAAGGCTACTTTTACTCAACAAAAAAGAGAGGAGTATTCTCCTCTCTTTATAATAATCCTTATTTAATATAATGTCATTGTCTTATTACTTATATTACTGCAAATCCTTCTGACAATTCTTCGTTCTGCTCATGAATCTGTCTAAGTATTGCAACACAAACTTCTAAGGCTCTTTTCCCATCTTTTATCCCTACTAAAGGCTGCCTACCATCTCTAACACATGATATAAAATGCTGAAGTTCTAGTTTTAGAGGCTCAGCTTTAGTAAATACAGGGTGTTCTATAACCTCAACCACCTTGCCATTACTTTGTTTTATATTACGTTGGACCGTTATGTCCTGGGTTTCAAAATTAACCGTGGTATAACGCTCTGGCTCAGATATCTGCATTTGGCGAAGGCGTTTTTCAGAAACCCTACTAACCAAAATTTGAGCCATTGCCCCATTTGCAAACATAAGCTGTGCCGAAGCAATGTCTTCATGTTCTGTCCTAATGCATCTTCCTATAGCAGATATTGATACGAGCTCTGAATTTATCATTGATAATATAATATCAACATCATGTATCATAAGGTCAAGAACCACTCCCACATCGCTGATTCTAGGAGAAAAGGGCCCCATTCTATGTGTTTGAATAAAGTTGGGATTGTGGACAAAATCTCGTGCATGCTGAACTGCACTGTTGAATCTTTCAATATGTCCAACCTGTAATATTAAATCTTTTTTTACGGCAAGTCTTAGTAGTTTCTCTGCTTCATCAACTGTGGTTGTAACAGGTTTTTCTACAAGCACATTCACTCCGTGCTCTAACGCTGTTTTAGCCACTTCGTAGTGCATGCTAGTCGGAACTACAATGCTCAACGCATCAGGTTTTGTCTGTTTAATAAAATACTCTATGTCAGTGAAAGAAGGTACCGATATAGGATCCCCTACCGCATGTGCTCTGTCTTCGTCTGTATCAATTACACCTACGAGTTTTGCTCCCAATATCTCTGTATAAACTCTAGCATGATGCATTCCAAGGTGACCAACACCTACCACACCAACTTTAATTTCTTCCACAAAAAACACCTCTATAAAAATATTTTCTATATACTAACTAATAATATTCTCACCTGTTTGCGTTAGTTAGTGGCACAATATCCCAAAAGAAACAGCCGTCGTTTTTTATCTCCAGCCCGATATGAATAATAACGGTTACTATTACATCTCGTACATTCATCAAAAACATAAATATTAGATTCTTTTATCCCATTATCAATCAGCTGTCTTTTAATCTCCATTGTTATATCAAAAAAAATGTGATTGTCAATTCTTAGTATATTATCTATATCAAATTGCCTTACCGCCTTAACAGTATCTTCATCCTCGCTATTTCTACTATAACACTCCTTACATATAGATGGACCTATCCAAGCCCATATATTATTGCTAATAGTAAAGCCTTTGTATTTTTTGCGTAAGAAAACAAATGAAGCCCTAGTTATTCCTTGAGTCGTTCCCCAGAAACCAGAATGAAGAAAGAGCATCCATGGCAATGGATCTGTACCTGCAATCACAACAGGAGTGCAGTCAGCAAATTGCAAACTAAAACAACAATCGTTTTTTTCTTCAACAAATATTCCATCTGCTTCCGGCTTTTGTGGCAAAGCATTAAAAGATTTAGCCTCAATTATATTTATGCCATGTACTTGTTTGGGTGCTACAAGTCTTTTATTATTAAAATGCTTAGATATTTTCTCCCATAAAATTTCTTGGTTACCTTCGGCAACGTCACTTAGCTTATTTTTAAGAAAAAGGGTAACAGAGAAAATACCTTCCAATTCCTTCGGCATAAGAAAATCAATACATTCACTATCATGATAAGTATTTATATAAAATGGTAAATATTCGGTCACTAGTCTTCTCCTATTATCTTGTTTTTTGCAAGGTAACCCTATATTAAATCAGCAATGTTATTCTTGAGAAATCCTACTAAATAAAGACTTCCACAAGATATAGTTATACCTTTCAGAGAAAGAGCCAACCTTACAGCTTCCAAAGGATTTTCATTTGTAGACAAGACATCAAGCCCTATTTTTTGCGCTTCCCTTGCTAAATTAAACGCTTTCATACTTCGAGACATACCTGGCACTTCTGTACATATAAGAGAGCAATTTAGTTTTGATAATACAGTTAGTGACTCTTTTATATCTTTGTCTCTCATCATGGTAATAACAATGTTAACATGTGTTTTTCCAAAAAGCTCTGCTACAGTATTCACTAATTCCTTCATTGCAGCCGGATTATGTGCACCATCAAGAATAAAGATAGGTTTTTTTGATATTAATTCGAAACGTCCTGATATCTTGGCTTTTGAAACTCCAATCTTTTTTGCTTTATCATCTATCTTATTAAATTTTTGTTCCAATATGTCTGCTCCAATAAGTGCAAGAGTAGCGTTCTTAGTTTGATGAAAACCTATAAGAGGAGTGTGATACAAAACTGCCGAATTGTTTTTTTCTAATATAAAACTTGTACCATCTTCAGATAATTTTGTTGTATTAAAGGTACAAATATCACTCAATATGTTGCTCTGTGCTCCCACTTTTTTTGCTTGCTGTAAAAAAAGACTATTTAAATAGTCATCTCCTCCTTGAAAAACTGCGGGAACGTCTTTCCTTAATACTGCAAATTTCTCATTAGCAATTTCTCTCAAAGAATTTCCAAGGTATTCAGTGTGATCTATGCTGATTGAAACTAGAAGTGTTAATATCACGTTTTTTAGTATATTTGTAGCATCAAGACGCCCTCCCAATCCAGCTTCTACAACTGCGATATCGACTTTTTCTTCAGCTATTATAAAAAAAGCGATTGCCGTTATTATTTCAAAATATGTGGGAGGTTTTTCTGAAAGAGAGCTATCCTCTTTGATCAATTCTTCTACTTTTAATAAAGAATTTTGCCATCTATCTGGTGAAATTTTTTTGCCGTTAATCACAAGCCTCTCACCAGGAGAAATTAAGTGAGGGCTTGTATAGACGGCAACTGTGTACCCTGATTCTTTCAGTATAGAGGCAATCGTTACAGAAGTAGAGCCCTTACCATTTGTTCCTACAATGTGAATGGCTTTAAACTTACGTTCCGGATTATCAAGTAATAAAAGTAGCCTGGAAATACGACCAAGACCTGGATTGATCCCCGGTCCGGCCAACATTGCAAGTTTTTCTTCTAATTCGTTAAAAGAATTAATCTCTGACACAATTTATACCGAGAGACTCGTCAAATTCTCCCTTATCCTGTCTCTTTTCCCTTTATTTTCATCAAGAGTTCTCTTTTCTTTCTCTATTACTTCTTCTGGTGCTCTCTCTACAAAATTTGTATTCGATAATTTTGTCGTACTTTTGCTTATTTCCTTTTCAAGTTTTTCAAGTTCACTCTCAAGTCTGAAAATTTCTTTATCTACATCTAGCAAATCTCCAATTGGCAAATATATTTCTATTTCATTAAGTACTGTTGCTAAGCTACGAGCAGGTTTTTCTGTAGAATATTTTATGGAATCTACTTTAGTCAATAAACGAATTTGGTTTTCTGTTACTTTTAGCATTGAAAGTTTCTCTGAGTTATGTACAGAAAGCACAACCATAGAAATTGTCTGTTGAGGGGAAATCCTCGCTTCTGCTCTTAGATTTCTTATAGTACGAACTACTTCTTGAAGAAAACTCATATCAGAGAGAGCTTCTTCATCAAATTGTTCAACTCGAGATTTAGGCCAAGGAAGATGCTCAATTATATCTGTTCCAAAGGGGAAGGCTTGCCACAGTTCATCTGTGACAAAAGGAATTATGGGGTGTAACATTTTTAGTATGTCTTCGAAGACAACTAGTAAAATCGCCTGTGTTGTCTTTCGCCTTCCTTCTCCTTCTTCTCCACGAAGAGCGGGTTTAGATAATTCTAGATACCAATCACATAATTCACCCCAAGTAAAGTCATACAAGAGCCTTGCATATTCTCCAAAAAAATAGCCATCAAGAAGTCTAGTTACGTCATTAATTACTTGTGACAAACGAGTAAGTATCCATTTGTCTTGCAAATACAAATCTTTTCCTTCCCAATTTTGTCCGTTTACCACGTCGTCAAGGTTCATTAACGCAAAACGACTAGCATTCCAAAGTTTATTTATAAATAATCTATATGTAGAAATACGATCCGTAGAAAGAAAAATGTCTCTTCCTTGAACAGTTAATGCTGCCATTGTAAACCTTAAGGCATCTGCACCGTAGTCTTTTACTATAGTTAAGGGGTCGATGACGTTTCCTTTAGATTTGCTCATTTTTTGTCCCTTTTCATCCCTAACTAGAGCATGAATATAGACATCATGAAAGGGAACTTCTCCATCCATTGATTCAAGGCCAAACATAATCATTCTAGCAACCCAGAAGAAAATGATATCAAATCCTGTTATCAACACTGATGTAGGATAAAATTTCTTAAGCAAGTTTGTTTTCTCGGGCCACCCCATTGTTGAGAAGGGCCAAAGCCCGCTAGAAAACCAGGTATCCAGGACATCCTCATCTTGCCTCAAATTAGTAGATTTACATTTAGGACATTCTTTTGGAGTATCAGTTTCAACAATTATTTCTCCACAATCATCACAATACCAAGCAGGAATACGATGCCCCCACCAGAGTTGTCTTGAAATACACCAATCTCTTATATTTTCCATCCATTGGAAATAAACGTCTGTCCATTGTTCCGGAACGAACTTTATCTTGCCTGCCTTTACTGCACTTACCCCTGCGTCAGCAAGCTTTCGTGTGCTTACAAACCACTGTTCAGAAAGGTAAGGCTCTATAATCGTATGGCAACGATAACACTCCCCTACTGAATGTTTAATGTCTTCAATATTAAGCAGAAGTCCCTCTTTTTCTAAATCTTCAACAATTTTTTTTCTGGCTTCAAAACGATCCATTCCGGCATATTTGCCTAAGTCAGGAAGCATCACGCCATATCCATCAATAACTTGTATTTGCTCTAGATTGTGTCTAAGTCCAACTAGGAAGTCATTAGGATCATGTGCAGGTGTTATTTTTACACAACCTGAACCAAACTCAGGGTCAACCATATTGTCTTCAATCACGGGGATAACCCTATTAATAAGAGGTACTAATACTTTTTTGCCTACCAAATGTCGGTTTTTTTCATCTCTCGGGTGTATAGCGATAGCAGTATCTCCCAATATTGTTTCCGGTCGTGTAGTCATCACTACAATGTGTCCTGCTTCACCTTCAAATTTATAGGCTACCTCATAAAATTTTCCATCATGTTCGTGGTGCTCAACTTCCAAGTCAGAAAGGGCTGTTTGACACCTAGGACACCAATTAATTAGGTATTTCCCACGATATATAAGACCCTTTTTATATAAATCAACAAAGATTTTTCTAACAGCTTCAGAAAGACCATGGTCCATCGTAAAACGTTCTCTATCCCAGTCACAGGAAGCTCCCAATTTTTTAAGTTGATTAATAATTGTGCTTCCATATTGTTCTTTCCATTTCCAGACTTCCTTTACAAACTCGTCGCGGCCCAGATCGTGACGGCTAATTCCGTTCGAAAGGAGTTTTTTCTCTACAACATTTTGTGTTGCAATGCCGGCATGATCCGTACCTGGCATCCATAGGACCTCAAAACCTTTCTGTCTTTTGTACCTACACAAAATATCTTGCAATGTATTATCTAACGCGTGACCTACGTGAAGAGAACCTGTTACATTTGGTGGTGGAATAACTATTGAAAAAGGAGGCTTTGGAGACTCCGGATCAGCTACAAATAACCCCTTATTTATCCATGTCTGATACCACTTGTCCTCTATGGGAACCGGATCATAATTTTTCTCTAAAATTATTTTTTCTGATGCCATAAATTGCTCCTCCTCTTAGAATAGCTTGTAACATTATCTGTAAAATCAGACTAATTTATAATATCTTTCTCGACTGTTTTTTGCTGTCTTAAATTACGTTTAGCTGCTTCTCTTTCTTCTTTAAAGTCTAGTAGTTGCATTTCCTTTAACACATCAACTATTCCCTCTCTTAACAAGGCTGACTCCTTGTCTTTTACACTAGACGTTATAAATGGAGGTAAAACAGAAACTATACCTTTCTTCATGTGTTCCTGATAAAATCCTTTTTTTCTACCTTGTGAAATTTTATCTCCTTTTGTAAAAACGACTAATCGCGGCATATTCATGCTATCAAGCCAATCTATTAGTTCATAATCATTAACAAGTGGACCGTGACGAAAATCTATCAGATGAACAACGTATGAAATATTTCTATCTTCATTAAAATAGTCATCAATAAGTTTCCACCAGGATTTTCTTTCTTCAAATCCTCGTTTGGCATATCCATATCCGGGGATATCTACCAAGTTAAACGCAATTCCTTCTTTTGTAGATATTTTATAAAAATTGATACTTCTTGTCTTGCCTGGTTTTGAACTCACCTTCGCTATTTTCTTCCCCAACAATAAATTGATAAGCGATGACTTCCCCACATTAGAGCGACCAACAAATACAATTTCTGGGCTATCTGACGGAGGAAGTTGTTGTTTATTAAAAGCGGTGCAAAACAACTCTGAATTCCAACCGCTCATTTATGTTTATCCTTACTTAAAGCCAAATCAAAAACATCATCAATTTTAGAGACAAAAAAAACTTCTATATCTTTTAACATCCAATCATCCAACTCTTTGACGTCCTCTTTATTATCCAATGGCAAAATTAACTTTTTCACACCTAGCCTTTTGGCAGAAAGGAGTTTTTCTCTAACTCCGCCAATTGGCAAAATATCTCCATGCAGTGTCATTTCACCAGTCATGGCATAAGATGTATCAACCAATCTTCCTGTTAGGGTTGAGCATATAGACAGGGCCAAAGTTACCCCAGCTGAAGGACCTTCCTTTGGGATAGCTCCCTCTGGAACATGTATATGAATGTCCATATCATTCCATTGAAATTTCGCTAGATTATAAGCGGCGGCATTAGAACGAAGATATGCAAAAGCCGTTTGCACTGATTCTTTCATTATGTTCCCTAAGTTGCCAGTATATGTAATATTTCCCTTCCCTTTCATTGTTACTGATTCTATCAGCAGTACAGAACCGCCTGATTCGGTCCAAGCAAGCCCCAGGGCTGTCCCTAAAGAATAACCTTTAGGTATTCTTGTTTTATGAAGTTTAGGTGCTCCCAACATTTCAATCATATCTTTTCTTGAAACAGTAAACTTCTTTTCTTTAGTTTCTTTTACGTTTTGCACTATATTCTTTGTGATTTTTCGGGCTATTTTCGAAAGCTCTCGATCTAGATTACGCACCCCGGCCTCCAAAGTATAAGAAGAAATTATTGTTTTTAGTATTGAATCCGGTATATGCAGCTCATTTTTAGTTAATCCATGTTCTTTCAAAATTCTTGGTAGAAGATGTTTCTTGGCTATGCCAAGTTTTTCCTCCGCTAAATAACCTGGCAGAGATATTACTTCCATTCTATCTAACAATGGTCTTGGTATTGTTTCAATCGTGTTAGCAGTTGTTATAAACATCACCTTGCTTAAATCAAAAGCAACCTCAAGAAAATTATCTGTGAATTTTGAATTCTGCTCGGGATCTAATATTTCAAGCAGTGCTGAAGCCGGATCTCCTCTAAAATCAGAACCTACTTTGTCAATTTCATCCATTAGTAATACTGGATTATTAACGCCAGCCTGTTTTATTTTCTGTATTATTCTACCAGGCAGAGCGCCTACATATGTCCGTCGGTGACCACGAATTTCAGCTTCATCACGCAATCCTCCTAAAGACATACTAACAAATTCTCTACCCATAGTCCTTGCTATGGAACGTCCTAATGAGGTTTTTCCCACACCCGGAGGACCTACGAAACAAAGCACTTGTGCTCGCATGTTATCTTTTGCATGTTTTTTAACCGCCAAATATTCAAGAATTCTCTCTTTGGGTTTTTCTAGACCAAAATGATCTTCTTCTATAATTTTTTCTGCTTTCGAAAGGTCAAGATGCTCTTCAGAGGAAATATTCCAAGGCATCGCAAGCAACCAGTCAATATAAGACCTAGCTACAGTCGCCTCTGGTGAGATAGGTGCCATTCTTGCAAATCTATTTATCTCGTGTTCCAATTTTGACTTAACTTCTTCGGGTAAATTTAATTCTTCTGCTTTCTTTCTTAATTCAGTTGTCTCATTTGCCGGATCAAAATCTCCCAGTTCTTCTTGAATAACCTTTAATTGCTCACGCAAATAGTATTGACGTTGTCCTTTATCTAATTCTTTGCGGACTTTCTCGTGTATACTATGCTCCAATGCCAGCAACTCATTTTCATACATTAATATTTTGAGAAGCTTTTCCATTCGCTCTATAACGTCAATCTCTTCGAGTATTATCTGTTTTTGTGTAAGCTTAAGAGCGCTATGCGAAGCAACAAAGTCTGAAAACACATCAGGATCTTTTATTTCCTCAACAGATCTCAGCATTTCTTCCGACAATTTAGGATTTAACCTTACATACGTCTCAAATTCAGAATACACCGTTCTTCTTAATACCTCTGCTTGTACTTTGTCCGGTGCGCTTACAGATTCAACTCGTTCAACTTCCACATCTTTTAAAATTTCAGCAGGCAAAAATTTCCTTACTTTAGCTCTAGATACACCCTCAAGAACAACTTTAACTACACCTTCAGGCAAATTAACAGTCTGTAATACTCTACAAATTGTTCCAAATGTACTCATATCCTCAGGTTTTAAAATAGTGTTTTTATGATTTTTTCTAATCGAAAGGAAAACGTATCCATCCGTCTCGCTTGCACTCATTAGTGACGCAATCGAAGAAGGCCTCGTTATAAAAAGGGGTGCTATAACACCGGGGAAAAAGATTATCTCATGAACGGGAAGAATTGGAATAATTTGCATTAAAGAGCCTTTCTTTCTTCTTTTTCGGTCCTTATAGGTTTTACTTTCCCCTCTATAACTTCTTTAGAGATTGTAAGCTTTGATATATCGGAAGAGTCTCCGGAAAGTTCATATTGAATATCGAGCATTAACGATTCAAGAATTGTCCTCAATGCTCGTGCACCTGTATTAAGCTTAGCCGCCTTCTTTGCGATAGTTTTTACTGCATCTTCAGTGAATTCTAAGTAAATATCCTCTAACGAAAAAAGCTTTTTGTACTGTTTTAACGGTGCATTGCGAGGTTCCAACAAAATCTTAACAAGAGCCTCCTCTGAAAGAGGCTCCAACGCAACAAGCACAGGCAATCTTCCTATAAATTCAGGAATAAAGCCGTATGATCTCAAATCGTCTGGTTCGACCATTTTCAATAGGTCATAACTACTCCCCTTATCTTTCTTATTAGAAAGGGTGGCTCCGAAACCCATAGACTTTTCGTCTGTTCTTTTTGCTATTATTTTTTCTAGTCCGTCAAAAGCTCCGCCGCATATAAAAAGAATATTACTGGTATCAACCGGAACCATCTCTTGATTAGGATGCTTGCGGCCGCCTTTTAGAGGGATATTAGCAATAGTGCCTTCAATAATTTTAAGCAATGCTTGCTGAACTCCCTCGCCTGAGACATCTCTTGTTATTGAAACTGACTCAGACTTTCTGGCTATTTTATCTATTTCATCAATATAAATAATGCCTCTTTGTGCAGAAATAATATCGTAATCTGCTGCTTGTAATAAGCGTAATAATATGTTCTCTACGTCGTCACCAACATAACCGGCTTCTGTAAGAGTAGTTGCATCCGCCATGGCAAACGGCACATTCAATCTCTTTGCAAGTGTCTGTGCAAGAAGGGTTTTACCGCATCCCGTAGGTCCTACCAACAAAACATTGCTCTTAGGCAGCTCTACTTCATCTTCATCAGAGATGGGATTCATGATCCTCTGATAATGATTATAAACAGCAACAGACAAAACTTTTTTAGCATGCTCCTGCCCTATAACATACTGATCTAAGAAAGACTTAATAGCTTTAGGATTGGGCAGTTCTTTCATTGATGGCAAAGAGGTATAGTCTGGCTGATCATTATTTTTATGCTGAACTGTAAAGTCCGGAGTGGCATTTTCATCCCGCATTATTATGTTGCATAGTTGAATGCAGTCAGAACAAATATATGTACCAGAAGGTCCGGCCACTAGTTTAGCAACTTCGTCCTGACTTTTCCCACAAAAAGAGCAACGAAATTTTTTTCTCAAATTACGCTCCGGTTTATTAATTTCTGAATTAGACATTTTTGATGCACCTCTGTTGTTAAAATACTATTGTTATACATTCACTGAAGCATGTATTAGTTGCGATTACTTATCTTTTTTCTATAACCTTATCTACTATCCCATATTCTACTGCTTCCTCTGCAGACATAAAGAAGTCTCTATCCGTATCGACTTGTATCTGTTTCATGGATTTAGCAGTATGAGAAGCCAGTATTTCATTTAATTTGTTTTTTATTTTGAGAATCTCGTTTGCTTGAATCTGTATATCTGAAGCCTGTCCCTGTGCGCCCCCTAGTGGCTGATGAATCATCACACGTGAGTTGGGAAGCGCTATTCTTTTGCCATTTGCTCCAGCTGCAAGAAGGACTGCAGCCATGCTAGCTGCCTGTCCGGTACAAATTGTTGATACCTGCGGTTTTATGTACTGCATTGTGTCATAAATGGCTAGCCCTGCAGTTACAACCCCACCAGGGCTATTGATATAAAGAAAAACATCCTTTTCAGGATCTTCACTCTCCAAAAATAGCATTTGTGCCACTATTAAATTTGCAACAGTATCATCTATAGCTGTACCTAAAAATATTATTCTGTCTTTTAACAGCCTACTATAAATATCGTATGAGCGCTCGCCTCTACCTGTATCTTCTACCACCATAGGAATGAGATATGACATGTAAACACCTCTTCTTTATTTTTTATTAAAATAAGTGAAAGTCTTATTCCTCTTTTTTATTTTTACTTGCTTTCTCTTCTTTTTTATCAGCGTTTTTTGATTTAGTTTCCTCAATTTCTCTGACTTTTACTTTTGTCATAATGAAGTCAACTGTCTTACGATTTTTAATTCTTGTTGCTATTTCATAAATATAGTCATTATTGGAATAAGCGTATTCCTGTAATTTTTTATAATCAATACGGGAATTTAAAGCTATGCTTCTGAGTTCAGCCTCGATTTCTTCTCCTGTCCAATTAATGTCGTTGTCTTCTGCTATAGCTTCCAACACAAGAGATCTCTTAACACCTTGAACTGCTGCATGGCTCAATTCTTCTTCATATTTTTCTTTGGTAATTCCACTTTTTTCGTAAAATTCCTCCATCGACATACCGGATTCTCTTTTCAAGCGCTCTTCTTGATCTGTCTTCATTGCTGCTTTCTGTCGCTCTATTAATGACTCAGGTAATTCAACCTCTGTTTTTTCTATTATTTGTGTTAAAGCCGAATCTTTTAGCGTATCTTCACTCTTCTGTGCGGCCGATATCTTTAGCTGCTTCATAATTTCGTCCTTAAACTCAGAAACAGTTTTATTTTGCCCTCTGGTTATTTTGGTTACTGTCTCATCATTTAGCTCAGGAGTTACTTTATTCATTATTCCCAATACTTCGATGTTATACACCATAGTTTTTCCAGCGAGTTCTTTGTGCTCGTTATCCTTTTCAACAGGGAATTCTATTTTTACAGTTTCTCCGGGTTTCTTGCCTATTAGGCCCTTCACCACTTCAGGACGCATATTTGCCTCTCCCAAGTGAATTTCGATTTTCTTATCCTTTTCCAATTCTTTTATCGTTTTTTCTGCATCAAGAATGCTTGTCGTAAATTTTACGGAAAGATGGTCATCTTTATTGATTTCACGCTCTTCATATGAAGGTTCAAGTTCGCTGTGAGCTTCAAGAAGTCTTGTCACGTTCTCTTCTACCATTTTCTCAGTTGGGATGTAAACTGTTTTTTCTGCTTCTATGGTTTCAAGATCCGGCAAAATTACCTCCGGTGAAACTTCAAAGATTACGGTAAATTCATAAGGCTTATCTTCTTCAATCGGCTCCGGTTTTAGATCGGGTTCTGCTATAAGCTTAAACCCATATTCGTTTACAATTTCATCCAATGAAGTAGATAAAATTTCTTCCAAAGCTTCCTCTAACACAACCTTTTTCCCAAAATAAAGATTGATTGTTTTAAAAGGTACCTTCCCTTTACGAAAACCCTTTAAGTTTGTTTTCTTCGAAAGTTTGTTATATGTTTTTTGAATGGCTTTTGTTACATCTTCAGCCGTAAAATTAGCTTTAACTACCACTTTATTTTTTTCCTGTGAAACTATTTCTGTACGCAATGACAACTTCCCCTTTCGGATATTAACTGCTTAATGACAACAACCGCAATATTTTACCACATAAAACATCTTTGAACATGGCATTATACGTATCTTAACGTTGTAAAAACGAAATAACCAACAATAAAGAGAAATTAAGTATTCGATATTTCTTTTATTAATCACTTAGAACTTGCAAGAGGGGAATAAAGTAGCACAGAAACATGGTTTTCTCTATATATCATATTTCCGAATCTGAATAATACAGGTTTTTTAAATATAGGCCCGTCCGATGTAAAAGTATGAAATTCTCCGCTCTCTCCACAAGGGTCTATTCCATGAACTATAAGCTTCTCCACGAGATTTATCGTTAAGGCTTTACCTAATAGTTTCCCATCCATTCTACTAGTATCGATAGTCGTAATATGTGTTATAAAACCACTATTGATAAACTCATACACCAACGAAATTCTCGGTTCGTTTAGCAACGGGAAAAAGGGCTCTATTCCGACGTTCTTACATCTTTCACTGCACCAATCAATATGCTCTTCTATATCTATATCACCGAAAATACAAACGTCCACACCCTCATTTTTAAACTTTTCAAGAACAAGCTCAAAATTTGAAGTGTATTCGTCCCCCTTCGTCTTAATTAGCGTCATTTCAATACCCAAAGATTCTCCTACCTGCTTCAGCAAAGGTTCAGGTATAGAGTGAAACCATGAACTATCTTTCTCCTCGTTATATGTTGTTATGAGAGATTTGGGCATGAAACCACATATTATGGCTCTATGTAGGGCTAGAGCACTGTCCTTGCCACAGCTGTAAGAAACCACACAATTTTTCAATCCTCTGTTTATGAGCTTCATAGCTCTATCTTTATAAGTAAGCATAATAAATACATTATAAAACATATATTAAACAAAGAGGATTAATTTAACAAAAAGAAAGTTTTTATATAGATTCTTAATTGTGTTGTTTGAAAATATGGAGAAAGATTGAATGATATGGAGCGGACAACGGGATTCGAACCCGCGACCCTCAGCTTGGGAAGCTGATGCTCTACCACTGAGCTATGTCCGCAATAATGAGTGCATGTAGGGTATTATATCTGCCAGTTATTATTTTGACAATAAATATTACTTTTTTTATTGCAAAAAAACATATAATAGATTTATTGAAGACTTGTTAAACTAAAAGTAAAAGAGCTCTTGGAGATATTTTTTCTAAGAGCTCTTTGTTACTAACATACTTATTTTATATTTTCATGACTATGATCGCAGATAGAACCTGTAGATTTTAATTCTCCCAGCAAATAAGAGTTTACTGCCGCATCCGCATCTCCTGAGGATCCTAAAACAACCTCTATCTCATGCTCGCTGAATATTTCGACAGCACCGCTTCCCATCCCTCCTGAGATAATTACGTTTACACCCAACTCGTTTAAGAAGTTTGGCAAAAATCCTGGCTTATGTCCGGGATTAGGTTTATTTTCTGTTGATAGTACTTTTCCATTTTCACATTCAAAAAGCTTAAAAGTTTCACAATGCCCGAAATGCTCAGCTACTTCGTTATTATTTGTTGCTACTGCTATTTTCATCACGTTTGTTTCCCCCTATTTATAATTGAAATATTCTGCGGTTCATTTTTTTGTTAAAAGCTAAGACGAAAATATTTGCATGGTTCGTCTGTAAACATTTCTCACTGCAGTTCCTGATGAACATGCCATTTCCACTATGCTCAACCCTGAGTTTAATGCCCTTGTTGCCAAAGAATCATAAGGAATATTGCCGACGAAAGGGATTTTGTTCCTGTCACAGTAATCTATGATTTCTCTTGTTTTTTCTTTATTTGCGTCGTATTTATTAATACATACAGCAATTTTTACTCCGAAAGACTGAGAGACCTCTATTACCCGCACCATGTCGCTTATTCCTGATATGGAAGGTTCTGCAACAACCAGCACCATCTCCATACCGCTTATAGATGCAATAACAGGGCATCCTATTCCGGGAGAGCCATCTATTATTGCAAAGTCAGCCTCCTGTGCTTCATTATTTAGTTGTTTTTTAACTTCTGAGACAAGCAACCCTGTTGTTCCATTTCCCATTTTTAATTGGGCCGTCGAGAAAACCTTTTCTTTATCTTTGTAGAGGTTAAGGCTTCCTGCAACATTGGGATAAAAAGAGATGGCATTCACTGGACATACTAATTGACAAACGGCACAACCTTCACAAGCAAAAGGGTTAACTATATGTGTTTCATTTTTCACTGAAATTGCATCAAATCTGCAGTGCTTTAGACACTCTCCGCAGTTAATACAGAGAGTAGAATCTATTGCTGCTTTTGACATGCCTATATAATCTTTTCTTTGTGGATCCTTTCTTTCTCTCATCGACAGGTGTAAATTGGGTGCGTCAACATCGCAATCTGCATAAGCTCTGGCTTTTGAGAGCTTAATGAACGCACTAGCTACCGTTGTTTTACCGGTGCCTCCTTTTCCGCTAAGAA
>Ga0255345_1000262_pt1 | contig 91183 bp, 90 predicted proteins | sample wastewater_treat_6_FD_192415 | JGI IMG/M metagenome (GOLD analysis project Ga0255345, IMG submission 192415) | Wastewater microbial communities from Lulu Island WWTP, Vancouver, Canada - plant20 | ecosystem: Engineered > WWTP > Wastewater > Unclassified | place: Canada: Vancouver, British...
TCCTCAAATCGCATCTTTCGGATCTCCTGTAACATCTCCGTCCGTCTCATCCGTCACCTCCAATAAGGTAACTTCTAACCGGACACTTTATGTGCTACAAGACCGGACAGATTATGTGCTCCTTACAAGAGTTTTTATTATTCTTGACACCGTGACGTTAATTCCTGATACTGCTTTCAGAAAAAACAGGAGGTCTTGAACATGGCTGACATTAATTTATGCCGACAACTTGCCGAAGGAATCGGCGCGGGAGAATCCGCACTTATACCAAAAATATTTGAAGCGTTAATAAATGATGATGAAGCAAAAGTATTGCTGGCGGCATCGCCTCCGGCAACGGTAAGCGAACTGGCGCAGAAAACGGGATTTTCCGAAGAAACAATCAAAAAAATGATGGAGTCCTTATTTAACAGAGGCCTCATTTTCAAGGCACGCAAGGGTAACGAGCTAAAATTCTATCGCGTGAAAAGCGTACCCCAGATGCATGATTCCACCAGTCTTACGCCCGGCTTGTCCAGAAAAGTGCTGGATTTGTGGAAAATGTACATGCAGAAGGAATGGCCCACATACGGTCAGGCGATAACCAATTTCCTTCCCGGTTCCGTCATGCGCGTTGTTCCCGTTAATGAACGCATCGATCCGCAATCGCGCATTCTCGCCTATGATGACGTTCTGAAAATTATTGAAGGAGCAAAAACGCTTTCCGTCACCAAATGCTCCTGCCGGGTCATTGACGGCTCCTGCGGCAAGCCCCTGGAGGTTTGCATGCAGGTTGACCGCGCTGCGGAGTATAACATCGAAAGAGGAACAGGCCGCGCCTTGTCCAAAAGCGAGGCGATGAAGATCATTCAGCTATGCGAAGAAGAGGGTCTGGTGCACGTGGTTGATAACCGTCAGACCGTGGGGCATGTTATCTGCAACTGCTGCAAGGACTGCTGCCTTAACTGGCCGATAATGAAAGGACCGAAAAAATGGGTCGCGCCCAGCCGCTTTGAGGCGGTGGTCGATCCTGACTTATGCACGGGCTGTGAGACCTGTCTGGACAGATGCTTTTTCGACGCGCTTGTGATGGAAAATGACCTGGCTGTGATCAAGTCGGAAAACTGCATGGGCTGCGGCGCCTGCGCCGTCACCTGCCCTACCGAGGCAATAAAACTTAAAGAAGTACGACCGGCCGATTTTGTTCCGGTTTAGTTAAATCCATTTATCGAATAATGTTTGAGGAGTTTTTATAGAAAAACCATTGCCGGATAAAATGATTGATTTCCATGTTCACTTGTTTCCCGACAATATGTTTGATGCCCTCTGGAAAACTTTTTACAAGTTATACGGCATTACCATTTTATACAAATATTATTACCGGCAATGCATAGAATACCTTAAGGCGCATAACATCCATCATATTGTCTATTCAAATTATGCCCACAAGAAAGGCATGGCGCAATGGCTTAACGCCTGGAATAGGCAAATTCTTGATGAATTTGACAACCTTTATTGTTTTGCCGCCTATCATCCCGACGACGAAAACTCGCTTGTTCACGCGGAAGAAATTATGTCCCACCAAAAGATTCTCGGCATAAAGATTCATTGCCTGGTGCAGGAAATTGCGCCGGACGACGAGAGGCTTTTCCCGCTATATGAAATGGTGATGGACAGGAAAAAACGCCTTTTGATGCATGCGGGAACCGGCCCCGTCGGCAATGAGTTTGTCGGCATTAAACGCTTCAGGTCACTAATGGATCGCTACCCGAACCTTCCCGTTAACATCGCTCACATGGGCGGCCTGGAATATTCGGATTTTATCCGCCTTCTGGATGAATACCCCAATCTCTACATGGACACGGCTTTTTCCTTTTGGCCTGAGACGCCCTGGAGTTTCAACCTGGATATTAATCTTCTGGAAAAATACAAAGACAAAATTATCTACGGATCGGATTTTCCGAATATTTTTCTGCCCCGCGAAGATGAAATCGGCTATCTGCGCAAGTTGAATCTCTCGGATGATTTTTATAATAAAATTTTCCTGGAAAACGGCATAAAGCTTCTGGCCGGTTCATCCTGAGCCTTACCGGTCGCATACGACCGGCATATTCCTTAAGAAGCAGGCAAAAGCTGCCTTATTAGAAATTCAGCCTCCAACTTAACCGTTTTTTCAAAGACATCTCCCACATAAACATCGAAATGTTTAATTGGCAGGCCGATTACTGTTACCAGGGGAATTTTTTCCGCTGTTTTTTTCACGTCCTTCGCCGGGATGAGGGTGTCCTGCTGGGCATATATAATCAGGGCGGGGCAAGACACGCCGGAGGCATATTTAACGGGGCGATAAAAAAACGCGGTCAGGGCGATGTTCGCGGGACATTTTCTATCGGGAGAGACACCCGGAGGCCTGCTTTTTTTCCAGCCTTCAAGCGCGTCCGGGGTGTTGAGCATGCCAAAAGTATCAGGCGCGGCTACTATGGGAACATAATGCCGCTTGTTGAATAAAGCCGCGCCTATTGCGTCACGCAGGCCATGATACAGAGCCTGAAGCTTATAGCGAAAGCTCCTGCCGGATGAACGCCCGTCCACAAAAGGAACCTGCGCAACAATAGCGGCTATTTCCGGGTCACGGGAAGCCGTGACAATCACATGACCACCGCTGAAAGATGTTCCCCAAAGCGCGATACGTTTGTTATCCACTGAATCAAGCGACCGCGCGAAGGCTATGGCGGATTGCCAATCCTCCAGATGCCTCCTCGGGTTTACGTAATTGCGCGGTTCTCCTTGGCTGTCACCGAAACCACGATAATCAAAGACCAGGCATGCTAGCCTTTCGCTGACGAAACGCTTTGCGTATTCATCCAGAAGGAATGTTTTTTCCGCGCCAAAACCATGAGCCATAATGACAAGCGGCGGCTTGGAAACGGTCCAGGGCAAATAAAGCCACGCGGCGCAATTTGCGCCCCGACTTTTAAATGTGGTGTCGATTCTCGTAAACTTGTGAGAGTGCTTTTTCTGCTGCAGAGCTGCTTGTTCGCCACCATGTAAAGGCTGGGCCGCCAGTATAAAAATTAAAACAATGCCGAAGAGCCTTGCTTTCTTCATGAATCTGTTCCTTTCATGCCCCATCAATTATATCCTGATTCCCTTATTGGCGATTCTGCAAAAAGCGTGGTTCTAATAAAATCATTATATAAAGGCACGACAGAGAAATTACAAAACATCAAACACCCTGACCTACAGTGCGTCCGCTCTCGATAAAAAGTTAGTTTATTTTTTCCGACGGGAAAAATATTTTCTAAAGAAGCCGGCGATCCGCTGTCCCGATGAAGGAGCAGACCGGCCCTCGCTCACCGCATTTTTGATACCTTTAATGTTTTCACGACAGGCATTTTCTCCTTTTTTTATAAGGTCGCCCGAGCGCACAAAATCAGCCCAATGAAGATCACCCACTTCCGGCCGTATGACTATGTCTGCGCCCGCCAGTTCCGCCTCCTCCAGTTTGTTGGAAGTAATCTCACCCGCGCGATAAATTATTTCCGTCGCCGTATCCACATCCGCGTTTGTCGCTTTGGGCAGCGCGCGTCCGACCATCACGGCGATAACGACATCCGCGCCCAACTCGCGGGCCGCTTTGACGGGCACACTGCTGGTTATGCCGCCGTCCGCCAAAAGCTTATCGCCCTTGCGCAGCGGCTCTACCGCCCCGGGAACGGAAGAGCTGGCCAACACCGCTTCGCGCAGCGAGCCTTCGGAAAGAATAACCTCCTTGCCGGTAATCAAATCCGTGGCCACGGCGTAAAAAGGAATGCGCGTGTCGCGGATATCGATATCGGGCAGAAGATAATTTATCAGCGATTTGAAATCTTCGTCGGGAAGCAATGACGGCCGGAAAAAGGCCCGCATCAGATAATATCGATTCAAAAAATAGGACTGCGCTTTCTGCAGGGAAGATTTTGGCGCGGGCGAAAATGAAAGGCCGATGGTTTTGAGCGAAGAGTTGTCAAACTCCGGGCTTTTCAGATAAATATCGATCTTGGTCTTAATTTCCCGCGGAGACTGGCCGCTCGCGTAAGCGCCGCCGATCAGCGAACCGGCGCTTGTCCCCACAATCAGGTCGATCTTGATCTCTTCCTGCTCCAGAGTATCGAGCACTCCGATATGGGAAAGTCCCCGCACTCCGCCGCCGCCCAGCGCCAGACCAACTTTTTTACCCATCCATTTCATTTTCCCGTGCCGTCATTATCGATTCAGCGCGAATAAACGCGACATCAATATTTGCAGTTATACTTTCCTTTAAGTGTCTTCTCGGGGGGATATTTTTTTGCCGAATTTCTCAATCTCTTTGCCCGCGTCCTGAATTCCTTTGCCCACTTCCTCGGTAATCAGTCGGCCTTTTCTTTTCAGTTTCAGGGCAATCTCCTCAGATTTGCGCATGACTTTTTTCGTGTTCTCTTCAACTTTTTGCCCCGCCCAGGCCAGCCCTCTTTCCAGATTTTTGTTGGCCGCATCGAGCGCTTCGCCTGCCCTTGCCCTTTCCCGCTTTGCCCATGATTCCGTCGATTCGATCTGCGACTCCAGAGCCAGCGCGTGATAGGCTCGCGCGAAGGCATCTTCAATTCTCTTTACCGATTTTACCGTGCCCTTTTTCACGTCATCGGCAAGTTTATCGAGTTCCCGCGCCGATTCTTCCAGTTCTCCCTTGCCCTTGGCGGAGGCCTTGGCTGCTTTTTCCTTCATGTAAGCCGCCCCTTTTTTTATTTGCTCCGAGGCGGAATTTATATTTTTATCGAGATAATCTTTTTTCGCTTTCTGAAAAGTCTGCTCAATAGCCGAAGCCGGTTCCGCGGCGGCGGCCATCCAGGAAAAAACCATTAAAGCAAAAAGCGTAAAAACAAAGACTGCCAACACACGATTTAAGCGATTCATTTTCCCCTCCCTACCTGAAGATTTCTTTATGCTCTTATCATATTTATATTAATAATTTTTGTGAATCTTTAAATGAGCGGGCCGGGTTTTCGTTAAGAAGAATCTTTTTAATGCGGTACAGGCACGGAGCGTCTTTTTTGAAGAGTATTTTCACCGCTTCGTCAATCCTCTGTTTGCTGATGTCGGAAATGCGCAGAGTGGTTTCGATGCGATTCAAACCATGACGAAGCGTTTTTACCTCCAGCGGATTGTCATCGTAGCCCGGCGGCGTGACATCAACTATGTTTTCGTCGACCTTGTCGAAGGTTATGTGCCAGAAAGTCAATCTATCTTCAATATCGCTATTCTCCTTCAAAAATTCACTGATGCCGATTTGCCGGTTGCTCTTCAATAAGGCGTCAAAGCGGTCCATGAAGTTCATATCGAGATAATGACTGAAGGTGCTCCGGGGCTCGGGATTTTTGCTGCTCTTGCCGGTCGGCTCGACAAAGGCGTCCACGAGAATAACGATAATATGCTTATATTTGCCGCGGTTTTCTTTCAGCACGCGGGACAAACTGCGCAGGCCAAGATTATCGGCGTTGCCGCCATCGAATACATGACGATATCTCTCATCATTTTCATCAGAAAAATCCCTCAGTGTCACATAGCTGAACACCGCCGGAAAAGCCGTGGAAGCCATGACGCCCCGCACCACATGAAACTGATAAATGTCGGAATTAAGATGCTCTGTGAAATCTTCATCTGTAAAGGTAAAGACGGAACCAAACTGCATTTTCGGAGCTTCTTCCTTTGCTTCTCTGTTCGGATTTCTATAGTATTCCGTGCCGTCTGTGGCATTGATGATCAGGTAAGGGCGTTCGGGATTCAGATCTCCGAATTTCAGAGGAACGCCCAGGTTTTTTGTGTCAAAAAGATTATCCTCCAGGGTCTGCGCCATAATGTCGGTACGGTCATAGGCGGTCAGCCAGTAGCGCGCGATGTTGCCCGGCCAGAACCAGCTGGCAAACCATCTGTTTAAATAATCTCGCGACATTAAATTTTCCACGTGAGCGCGGCGCAACTGGAGATTCAGGTCAAATAAACCTCGCGCCCGCCGTTCATGCCAATCCTGTCTGCTGATCCAAATGCGGTTGGAGCTTACCTTGGCCTGAGAAAGATAAAAAAGTTTTTCGATATAGGCGCATTCTTTGGCGGAACAGTCGCTTATCGCCCTGCGCAGCGCCTTATGCGCTATTCTTTTTTCTTCTTCCGTCATCTTGCCGACAACGATATGCTGCCTTTTCCCTTTTTTATAGCAGGATATATTGTACTGGTCATTGAACGCGGCGCAGTCCAGTTTACAGCGGGGAACTGGTATCACAAATTCGAGGTCTTCCGTGACGGCGTAATAGGCGCCCGCCAGAGAGCCGCCTGATACGGAAGAAATGACATCAATTTCCTTGAGAATATCCAGGCCCGGATCATGTTGCAACGTGGTCATCACACGCCCGGCAAAATAAGCGGCGCGGCTGCCACCGCCGGATAATGCGAGCATAACCAGCACATCCTGATTGCCACGATCATCGCTAATTTTAAATGTCGCGTGGCGGGCGGTAGATGTAAAATGCGAGGCATAAGGAAGCATCAGCGTTGTTTCCGGATGATTCCAATACGCGTATTGGGTAGTGCATCCCGAAATAATTATCAGCAGACAAGCAATTAGCGGAAAATAACCAAACGCTTGACGCTTCTTTAGTGTCTCATGAAAAAGCGCTTTGCGAGTCAAATCTTTTTTTCTGATATTAAGTGCTTTGCTGATACCGTTCATAGTGCGTTTTTTTATCATAAATGGTAGTCTCCGGCCGCTTCCGGCTGATATAATATCTCGTCCACCTTCAACTTTCTGATGCCGGAGGGAACAATCCACTCAATTATATCTCCTTTGCGGTACCCTAAAAGGGCCATGCCCAGAGGAGCCAAGATGGAAAGCTTATTTTTTGAAATATTGGCCTCTGATGGAAATACTAATATATAAGTCATTTTTTCGCCAGATTCTATATCCGTAACATTGACTTTAGAGTTCATCGTAATCACGTCTTCCGGCACTCTCTCCGGATCAACCAATATCGCCTCATTTAATTCTTTTTCCAGAAGATCAAGATCGATCTTTCCTGCCTTGGGAGTGGAACGCAGACCATCAATCAGCTCCAGCAGCCTATCCATATCATATCTCGTGATGTGTATAGTGCGTTCTGCCATGGCTGTATCTCCCCTCGTTATTTTGTTTTTTAAATTTATTGTTTGACGAAAAAACATTTACTGGCAATTAGGATATGCCGATAATCACATCAGCATCAATATATATACTATAGGCAAAGAAAATTTCTCTGTCAATCCAATATTGGTCGATCCGATAAAAGATATTATTTGTTAAGCTTCAAGCCGTCTTCTGAAAATCGATTTCAGAGAGCTTTCACTTCGTTTGTTGATTTAGGCGCTTTTTGGCCGGCTCATACCCCTGCCTGGCGGATTCAGCCATCCATTTTCTACCCTGAATACTGTCTTTGGCCGCGCCCTGCCCGCTTAAATACATCTCCGCCAGCCAGTACTGCCCTTCGGCATCGCCAAATTCTGCGGCTCTTTTATACCATTGAAACGCCTGCGTGCTATCACGCGCCACACCCGCGCCCATCGCGTAGTGATTTCCCACCAGCGTCATCGCGCTGGCGACATTTCGTTTGGCGGCAATCTGCGACCAGTTGAACGAACGGTAATAATCTTTCTTTTCAAAAAACATCCGCGCAATGGTGATCTGCGCCTGCGGATAGCCGTTTTCCGCGGAAGTCTGCAGCCAGTCAAACGCTTTATCTTCGTCCCTGGTCAAACCTCCCTTGCCGTATTGATACGCATCATAGAGAATAAATTGCGCCACCGCGTGGTCCTTTTTGGCCGTGCGCTGCGCCAGAGTCACTGCTTTCTTTTCATCCCTAGATACCCCCAAACCTTCGTAATACATCACCGCCAGACCGGTCTGCGCGGCGGCGTCATTTTTGGCGGCCAGCGGCTCGAATATGTTCAGCGCTGTTTTGTAATCCCCGTTTCTCAGGGCATGATAACCTTCGTCTACATTTTGCGCCCACAGATTTGCCGCAAAAAATAAAATTATAATGCCGGGGAGAATAAAGCGTTTTAACATAGACTTCACCTTTTTTTTAATTTGGCAATTTCCGCCAGAAGTTCCGCGCGATCAAAGTAAACTTCATTGCGTCGGATTTTTCCCGCGTCATCCAGTTGCACCAGACACACGCCGACGATTTCCAGCGTGACCGAACCGACCGGAATTTCCGCCCGCCATTTATTAAGAAAGCCATCCTCCAGGGGAATGCCTTCAATCTGAGTCCAAACCCAATTGGGATTGTTCGCCAGCAGCTTGCGGTAATATGCCAGCAGATTCGCTTTCCCTTTGACGCCGTCAGGGATGCCGGGGTCAAGATAAAAGACATCTTCCGCGTAAAAGCTTGCCAGCAGTTCCGGGTTATTTCCCGACCAGGCCGGCAGCCACTTTTCGGCAAATTGTCTGGCATCCGCTGACGTATAGAAGTTCATTTTTCTTTCCTCTTCTTATAAAACATTTATCGCACGTGCCACTCTTTTATTTTCGTTTTTGCGCGGCGCGATACTGCAAAAATCCCATATGCGGCGGCTCGACATCCATCTGCCACAGAAGCGCCAAAAGCTCGCCGCGATGATGCGTTTCTTCCTGAAAAAAATCCAGCAGCAGTGTTTCGCTTTTTCCCAGCTGTTCCGGTGTCATCTTTGCCAGATTGGCGCCGGCGTGGCTCTCCACGTCGTCCATATACTTCCTGATTTTTTCGATGCTGTCGTATTCTTCGTATTTGACCTCAGGATAATTTTTATTTCCCTGCAGGGCGTAATTTATATAGGCGTCCGTCACAAAAACCATGTGCAGAAAAATATCCCGCAGTGAGGGGAAACTCGCGCCGCGGTCTTTGATAAATTACACCCAGGGAAGCTTGCTCAAGGTCTCAAGATATCTATGCCTTAAATCTTTGCTGTAATCCAATAGCTGTAAAATTTTCATCTTGTTCTCCCCGCCTGAAATTCGGTTTATCTGGTTAAAAAACAATTAATGCAAGCGACGGCGCTTCCTGTGCGCGCTTTAAAACCAGTACCTCTGGCCTGGTCTAGCCGACAAAAAAATCCCTTAACAAAAAACTATGTATTTCAATATCACATTGTCTGTTAATATAACAGATATTTCACTCGTGTTAAATCAATTTAAAATGCTGATCAATCTTAAAAAATTTGTTCTGCTCGCTTTCACTCTGACAGGCGGGATAATTAACCTTATAATGACTGGAATTATTTTACTTGGATTTTCTTGACTTACAAGCTTGATTTTCTTATAGTTTACGCGCAATATTCTTTTAGAAGTAAAAATAATAAGCGGGGCGCAGGAGCATCCGGGTGACGGCACGTAGGTTCATCTGCTTACAACTATTCTTCATCATACTCTTCTTCAACTCCACGCACGCGGCCGGCGCCTCCTCTCTTATCATAAAGAACAAATCCTCTTATGATTTATCCGGTCATCTGGAAATGCTCATCGATCCAACCCATCAGCTTTCGGTGGAACAAGCCGCCCAACGCGGCGACTGGTCCGGGCCGCTTCAGGGAAAAGCCCTGAATCTCGGATTGACAAAAGATTCGCTATGGCTGCGTTTTTCCCTAGAGAACAAAGACGATAGGCCGCGAAAATTCTTTGTTTCCTTTGAATACCCGGTGGTCAACACCATTACCTTCTATGCAAAAAATGAGCGCGGCGACTTTCAGGAAGACCAAACGGGAAGCATTGTTGCGGCATCAGAGCGCGTAGTGCCCGACCGGCACTTCCTGTTTCCCGTTTCTCTTAATCCCGGCGAAACGGTCGCGGTTTATCTGCGCTTGCGTTCTTCATCGGGGATGACTATTCCCATCCGGATTTTATCGGAGCAGGCGGTCACCAAAAAAGCAATCGGCGATTACACCATATACGGAGCCCTCTTCGGATTTCTCGCGCTGATTCTGGTATATTTCATAACCGCGGGATCACTGATACGAAAAGGAATCAGCCTCTGGCTGGCGTTATACAGCACTTTTTTCGGCCTGCACACCGCCGCGGGCCGGCTTCATCCGTCTTTACATGCCTGACGATTTTCTGGTTTTCACTCCTCTGCTGCAGGTATTGTTTATCAGCGGACTTTATTTCACGGGAGCCAGATTCTTCCGTCTGTTTCTTTCCCTCAAGGAGCACGCCAAGGTTTTGGATAAAATCATGGCTGGCTTTCAGTACCTGAGCCTTCTTTTTGTCGCGCTCGTTTTTCTTCCCGGCCCAATTTTAACTGTCGTTTCCCTGGTGCTGTTTGTCATCAATCCCGTTTTTTCCATTTGTCTTGCCTTTTATTTCTGGCACAAAGGAATCGCGAATTCCGGATATTTCGCCATGGGATGGTTTACCGCGCACGCTGTTTCAGTTTATGACTTTTCCCGGATTAACGGGATAATATCATATCCCTTCTATAACGAATGGCTGATTCCCATTTCCCTGTTCTTTACCCCTGCCTTTTTATCCATCGCACTTATCATACAAAATGTTGCCTATCATGTCATGGCAGGAACCAACCCCCTCACGGGTCTGGCAAACAGGAGAAAGTTTGATGAAACTCTCAATACCGAATGGAATCGCTGCCTGCGATATAAAAGACCCCTCTCTCTGATTTTAGCCGATGTGGATCGCTTCAAAAAATACAATGACGCTTTCGGTCACAGAGCTGGTGACGTTTTGCTTTGCCGCATTGCCGACGTTTTAAAAAATTACACGCGCCGGCCCGGCGAGTTGGCTGTGCGCTACGGCGGCGAAGAATTTATTCTGATTCTTCCCAACATCGATGCCGTTCACGCCTTCCATGTAGCCGAGGCAATCAGGGAATCCGTGGCCACTTTTACTCAGGATGAAGGCGGCCAGCAAACAGACAGGCATGTAACCATCAGTTTGGGAGTATCTACCACAACACCGCAAAAAGAAGAAAAACCGGATAAACTTGTCCTGGAAGCGGACAGGGCGCTTTACGAGGCAAAGCACTCCGGAAGAAATCGCACCGTGTCCAGTTCCGCGCTTAAGACCTGACCCGCCGCACGCTGAAGGACGATGTTTTCATCTCTCCGCTCTTTATATAAGCGCTTTCTGCCATTGGGCGGAGATGACCTTCCATGCGTCTGATTCCTTTTTCAGCGTCACGTCGAAATTCCACACGCCGAGCGATTCCGGTATGACATCGCTTATGGAACCCGTCTTGACGCCGCTGGTGAGCACCGTTTCGAACTTGGCTTTTGCCGCCGCGCCTTCCACGGAAATATCAAGATTGCTGATGTAGGCCGATATCTTCGGATAGCGGGAAAAGTAACCGACCAGTAATCCCCTGATGCTTTCGTTATTATTTCCCAAGGGATCGGAATAATTTTTGGAGATGTGCTCCATAACCTTTTTGACTTCTTTGGCTTCGCTTGCCGCCTGAATAGCCGTGATAATCTTTTTAACCTTGGTCTGCTCGTCTTCTCTGGCGCAGCCGCTGAAGGAAGCGACAAAAATGAAAATAAGAAAAATCGCTGTAACGCGTTTCATCGGATATCCTTGCTGATCATAATAGTTTTTCGTCGATATTGCCCGGACCGCCGCATTCCGGCGTGTAGCAGGTAACGTTCCTGAACTCGCATTTTCTGAAGCAGGAGGGACATTGCTCCGGGATGTTCTGTGCCTTGAGAATGTAGCCGCATTCCCTGCATTTCCAGTAGGTCATGCCGCAGTCGGGGCACTTGTCGTCGTCAAATGGCTTATCTGACCTGTAGCCGCAAATCGCGCATTCTTTAACCGCCATATCCATACCTCCTCCTGTACGCGAAGTTGTTTCTGATTTAATGATGCCGCTTTTACCGATTCATACTACACTCCCAGATCCGCCGCCACGCCTTTCATCGCATCCAGCCCCAGCGCGATAAATTCATCCAGTTCCAGGTCGATTTCACCGCAGGCGGCAATCTGCGCGCGGTTCGCGCCCGCGGCGAAGCGCTCTTCCTTGAATCTCTTTCTGATAGATTTGGCCTCCACGCCGGCCAGCTTTTTATCCGGACGCACCAAGGCCGCGGCGGTGATTAATCCGGTCAAAGGATCGGTGCAAAAAAGAGCTTTATCCAATAGCGTCACTAAAGGTTCGCCGAGCATCTGATTATGCGCCAAGACAGCGTGACAGACAGCGTCGCTGGCGCCGAGATCTCTGGCCATTTGAGCTCCGGGTTTCCCGTGGATTTTCATATCCGCGTTGGTCAGGTCAATGTCGATATCGTGCAAAAGCCCCGCCAATCCCCATTCCTCTTCGTCTTCCCTGAAGCGCCGGGCCAGCGCGCGCATGATAGCTTCCGTAGCCAGCATATGCTTGATAAGGTTTTCGGTCTTCACGTTTTCCTGGATTGCTTTGAGCGCCGCTTCACGTTCCATAAAAAGCTTCTCCTTACGAACAATGCTGAATCCAAATTCCTTATAATGCAACTTACATCTTGCGCGCCGTTTGTTCAACAAAAATTGGAGGCTGCTTTCTGGCGAAATAACCGACCCTTTGTTTTTCAGTCCTGATCCGCCGATTGCGCCGTTTTTTCATGCACAGAAATAATCTGTATTTGACGGCCTGAATATTTAGAGAATATTATCTTGACAGGCGCGGCGCTCCTCTTTATATTGCACGCGCCTTGTATATGGAGCAAAAACACAAAAGAGCGTTGCCGTGAATCTCGATCCTTTATTCTATCCAAAAAGCATAGCTGTAATTGGCGCGTCCGACAATCTGGGGGGAGGGAAAATGCCCTATTTTCAGATTATACGGGCTAACGGCTTTAAAGGTTCCATTTATCCGGTAAATCCCAGGCGGGGCACAGTGGACGGGGTCAGGGCCTACGCCTCCATCGACGAACTTCCCGAATCGGTTGATTTCGCGATCGTCGCCGCTCCTGTCGAGCAGTCCATGGATATTGTCAAAGCGGCGGTGCGCAAGCACATTAAATTCATCCATTTTTTTACATCCGGTTTTGGAGAAACGGGAAACCGGCAACTGGAAGAGGATCTGGTCAAAGAAGCGCGTAAAGGGCATCTGCGCATAGTCGGCCCGAACTGCATCGGAATTCACTGTTCCGAATCGAAAATTTCTTTCACGTTCGCTCCTGAACAGGAGTTGCCCGGCACAGTCGCCTTCCTGGGGCAGTCGGGCGGGATTACGGGTAATTTTCTGGCGCTAGCCTCCACAAGAAAAATCCCGCTTAATAAAGTCGTCTCCTACGGAAACCAGATAGATTTGCGGCTTGAAGAATATCTGGATTATCTGGCCGATGATAAAAAAATCCGCATCATCGCCTGCTACGTTGAAGACATAAAAGACCCGGATAATTTTCTGCGAACGCTGAAAAGAACAACGGCCAAAAAACCGGTTATTATTCTCAAGGGGGGAAAAACCGAGGCGGGCTCAAAGGCGGCGGCAAGCCACACGGGCGCCATGGCCAGTGATTACACTATCTGGGCCGCGGTCATCAGGCAGCATGGCGGCCTTCTGGTGGACAACTTTGACCAGATGATGCACCTGGTGATGCTGGGTACGGCCAAAAAACTCCTGCGGGGAAAGCGCGTGGGATTCCTGGGCGCCGGAGGCGGCGTTTCTGTCCTCTTCAGCGATCTCGCCGTGCAGGCAGGCCTTGTCCTTCCCGAATTGAGCGCGCGCACCCAACAGAAGATCAGCGAAAAAATCATGGGGGTCAATACCTCGACGGTAAACCCGGTTGACCTGGGCGCCTTCGGTTTCGACCTCAACGTCATGCTGCACACCATGAAAGCCATCGATGAAGATGAAGGAATCGATGTCATTGTTCCCTACTTTTCCGTCGAATATATTATGCGTTCGGAAACCATTCTTCAGGTAAAAAATAACGCCGATACCATCATGGAAATGGCCCATCAAATTAATAAACCCGTCATTCCCATATTATCGAGCTTTGTGGAAGATAATCTTGACGTTGAGCGCACTAGAATTACAGCTTTTGCCGCCCTGCGCAACGCGGGATTTCCCGTCTATACCAAAATGCAGGACGCCATCTATTCCATCGGAACCTACTTTGAATGGGCCGCGAAACATCCTCTCGGAAAAACCAGGGTTACATCATAAGAAAAGAGACTTGTCGATTTTTATCACCGATTTTTCATCTTCATGACGGAATCAAACTCGTCGGTAATTTCTCTGGCGGGAGCTTCGGTGATTAAGCTTACCACCACAATAACCGCGCACGCGAAAAGAAAAGCGGGCAAAAGTTCGTAAATATTCCACACGCCGCCAAGCGGGCGCACCAGATACTTCCAGACAAACACCATCACGCCGCCCGCGATCATTCCGGCTACCGCGCCGTAAAGATTCGAACGCTTCCAGAAAAGAGCGAAGAGCATAACGGGGCCGAACGCCGCGCCGAATCCCGCCCAGGCGAAAGACACGATGAGAAAAATCGAGCTGTCCGGATTTCGGGCGATGAACGCGGCGATGACGGCGATAAATATAACCGTAGCCCTGGCAATCAGCATTGTCTTTTTCGCGGGCAGTTTTATGCCGAAGCATTCTTTGATCAGATTTTCCGTAACACCGGAGGAGGCAACCAGCAGTTGCGAGTCGGAGGTGGACATGGTGGCGGCAAGAACACCGGAAAGAAAAACACCGGCAGCCAAAGCGCACAGCACGCCCTGGCGGCTGATAAGCTCCGCTATCCGGAGGAGAACCGTTTCAGAGGAAGAACCTTGCAGCACGGCAATTGTCCCGTTCGCGGAAAGCGTCTGGCCGACGATGCCGATCAAAACCGCCACGCTAAGCGAAATCACAACCCACGTAACCGCGATGCGGCGGGAAAAGACAAGCTTCTTTTCATCCCTGATCGCCATAAAGCGCAGGAGAATATGCGGCATGCCGAAGTAACCCAGTCCCCAGGCCATGGTGGAAATGATGGTAATTAATCCATAGCTTTCTGCCTGACCGGACGCGGCGCTGTGGGATAGTGTCATGCTCAGATAACCGGGCAGTGTTTGGGCATTTCCCAGCACCGCGTCAATGCCGCCGGCAACCAGAGCGCCGAAAATCAGGATTCCCAAAAGCGACACGCTCATGATGATGCCCTGGATCAGATCCGTCGTGCTCGCGGCCAAGAACCCGCCGATGGTCGTATAGGAAACCACTACAACCGCACCGATGAGCATGGCCGTTGTATAGTCGATGCCGAAAAGACTGTTAAAAAGTTTGCCGCAGGAAGCAAAACCGGCCGCCGTGTATGGGATAAAGAAAATCAGGATGACAATGGCGGCAATCCAGGTAAGAAGTTTTTTGTCATCACGGTAACGGTTGGAAAAAAACTCCGGCAACGTTATGGCGTTTCCCGCTGCCTGCGAATAGCACCGCAGACGCCGGGCGACCAAAACCCAATTTAAATATGTCCCGATGGCCAGACCGATCGCCGTCCAGCCCGCGTCCGCGAAGCCGAAAAGATACGCGACGCCCGGCAGCCCCATCAGCAGCCAACTGCTCATGTCGGATGCTTCCGCGCTCATGGCCGTGACGACGGTGCCCAGCTTTCTGCCGCCGAGATAAAAATCGCCCACCTGGGCGTTGCGGCGGGCGTAAATAAAACCTATGAAAATGAGCATCACCATGTAGGCGACAATGGCGATAATCATAAAAAAGTTGGAAGCAAACATAAAATATTTTCCGGCAAAATCTTTATTTTTTGATAAATTTCGGCGGCAGTTTTTCCGCACCCATGGCTTCCACCGCCTTCGCGATGGTTTGCAGCCTGGGGATTATCATTTGTTTGGATGTTCCGTGCGCCAGCCATTTTCCCGCGCTGTCGATAACCGCGGCCTCGGCAATGCAGATGCTTTTACCGGCTTTGATTCTTTTACCCTCGATCAACAGATGCCCCTCGCTCACCGGCGCCAGATTGTCCACTTTGACATCCAATGAAATCAAGCCGTCGTTTTCTTCCACATCGCAATAAACCGCCCAGTAAGCGGCCGTATCGATCAGTGATGAGTAAACGCCGCCGTGGACGCCGCCGAAAGGATTCAGGTGCTTTTCCACGATATCCGTCTCTACCATAGCGAAGCCAGGGCCCAGCGCGGTAACCTTCATGGAAAGCAGACGGAAATAGGGGCTTTTGTTGATAATGCGGCAAACGGTTTCAATATGATCGGGATTCAGCTTCTTCATGATTTCCGCTCCGGATTCAGGAATTATTTTAAAAAACTTACCTTTCATGCCGCTTTTATTCAACCGAAAAATTTTTTCTTAATTATTTGCTTGTCTTCAGGTCTAAGCATAGATGTTAAGGTATTATAATTGCGCCGGTCCAATCAATATGCTATTGTCTGCCGCGTTAAGAATACAAGAAAAGGAGTTACGCCATGAAAGAAAAACCCGATTACGAAAAATATCCTGTAAGCGATGAGGAAATGGGCAAGCGCTACAAGAACTGGACGGAATCCCTGGCCCGTCAGATGGTCACCTTATTCCGCGTCGGCAAGGAAGTCGGTGGGGGAAAATTTATCAAGCGTCTCAAAGAGGAATATTTCAAAGACGGACAGAAAGGCGCCAAGTTATGGATGAGCCTGACCGGAACGACTCTGGAAGATTTCAAGGACTGCTCGAACCTGCACAAAGTCCACGACCTCATTGACGATACATTCGCCAATTTCTGGGATGGATATATCGAAAACTCTCCTAAAGGATTTGAAAAAGAACTCAAGACCTGCCCGGTGACCAAAATGTGGTCTAAGGAGCCGGACTTATGCGAGGTTCTGCTGGGTGAATCCCTGCGGGGCATGGCGACATCGCTGAATCCTAATTTTACAACCACGGGATTCACCAAACTGCTCACCAAGGGGGATTCCTGCTGCCGGTTCCGCGTGGAGCTGAAAAAATAAAAAGGGAATCACCATGACAAAAATTAATACCGCTTTGGGCCCCATAGCTCCGGAAGAGCTGGGGTTGACTCTCCCCCACGAACACATCGTTGCCGCTTATCCCGGCTGGGAATGCGACCCGCTGGCCAGGCAATACAACCAGGAGAAAATTGTAAACAGCTGCATGAAAAATATTGAGCCGGTAAAACAATACGGCGTTAAAACGATAATCGACGCCACACCCGTTGATTTATCCAGAAATGTTGACGTCATGAAAGACATTTCGGAAAAACTGCAACTTCACATTGTCTGCGCCACAGGCCGGTACACGGAAGCCGAAGGTAAATGGATTTATTTCAAGCGCCGCGCGAATGTCAAAATCGGCGATATCAAAACCGAAGTTTATGAAGGTTTTATGCAGGAGATCAATTATGGCATCGGCCAAACCGGCATCAAACCGGGGGTTATTAAAGTCGCGACGGGGTTGAACAAAATCGATTCCTGTGAGGAGGCGACGCTGAGGGCGGCGGCACAGGCCAGCCGTGAAACAGGGATACCTATCACAACTCACACAGAAGACGGGACCATGGGCCCCGAACAGGCAGATTTGCTTATCGGAGAAGGCGTGAAACCGCAGAAAATAACAATCGGTCACATGTGCGGCAATGCTTCACTGGATTATCAGCTTGACGTCTTGAAACGGGGAGTTTATATCGCTTTTGACCGCTTCGGGATTGAAATGAAGATGACGGATCAGACACGCATTTCCACGCTTCTTGCCCTGCTGCAAAAGGGCTACGCCAACCGCATCATGATTTCGCACGATTGTATCGCCGCGGTTTACGGCCGAGGCGGCCGGATGCCCATGGAAGATGCAATCAAGTTCAAAAACTGGTCTTTTACGAACATCTTCACGAATATCCTGCCCGCTCTTAAAACGGCCGGTGTCAGCGACGAACAAATTAAGACCATGATGGTGGAAAATCCCCAACGTTTTCTCTCGGAAACCTAGAAATCGCTTGCGTCATGTCTTTACGAGGCGAAGCCCGAAGCAATCTATTCTCTCTGTCAGTGCGAAAATTGAAACGACGCAGCAATCTCCGAAATCACTTCGCCCGTATTAACCGTCTCGCGATGATGTATCCCCCATCACTTCATCACGCCGAATGAAGTGAGGAAGAAGCAATCTCTTATTTTTTCGCCGGGGGCGGAAAGCTTTGATAGGATGTGTCTACCGGTGGCATTTTCACGCAATCCTGAATCAGGGGTAATTTGCCATATATAGAGTTATCCTGCCATCCGTCCATATGCGCGGCGCGCCTTGCCGCCGCCTGAAATTTTTTCCAATCGGCGCTGCCGTAAAGGAACATCTCCTGCGCGGCCATCGAGCCTTCGCCATGAATCGTATCCACCTGCCAGTGATTGCCGGTGATGTCCTTAATCAGACGCAAAATGCGCAACCTGTCTTCCGTCGGCACGCCATCTTTGGCCGCCAGATATTTATCTATGAACGGCTGAATCTCCGGATTTTTCCAGTCACGGAAAGCGGGCACGGTAGTGGTAAGCCCGCCGCCGATATCCTGCATGTGCTGGCACATCGTGTGGAAGTTACTCGCGTAAGTCCACTTCGAGGCGTTGATCGCCATCCGGTTGGGCATCATCACATCCATGCCGAATTCAGTCACCGGATCAAGGCAGGCCTGCTTGGCCAGCATCTGCACCGTTTCCGTTATGTAGGCCATCCAGGCCAGCTTCTTGCGCACATGCGGCACATTCTGCACGCCGTTGTATTCGGCAATGAGACTGGCCGCTCCGGTCATCATCTCCAGCGTTCCCGTCATCTTACAGGTTCCGAAAAGACGGTGATAACTGGCAAACGCATAGGCCAGCACCTGGGAATACTGCCACTCGCCGCACATGAAAACCCTTTCCCAGGGAACGAACACATCGTCAAAAATAATGAGCGACTCTGAAGGCTGCAGATGATCGGAACTGGGATAATCAAACTCGCCTTCCTCTCCGTAAATTCGCGTGTTCGGTTCCACGCCCAGAAGTTTAACTCCCTTTGCGTTGACGGGCACGGCAAAACCCAGCGCGTAATCCTTGTCGGCTTCGCCATGCGTCCGGCAGGGCAGACACAAGAGTTCATTGGCGCAGGGCGAGGCACTGATATGCACCTTGGCGCCGCGGACAATGATGCCGTCTTTTTTCTTATCCACAATTCTCAGATAAAAATCTTTGTGCTGCTTTTGCTGTGAAGGATGAAGACTACGGTCTCCTTTTACGTCCGTAATCGCCCCGGTAAGAGCCAGATCGTTCTTCTGCAGGTAACGCCGGTAATTTTCGACGCGTTCCATATAGTTGGTGCCCAGCTTTTTGTCCATAACCTGCGCAGCCACGCTGAAAGCAGCCAGAGCATCCGCGCCCATGCAGTGCACCAGCACGCCACCGCCTGTCCTCATGCCGACCATGTAGCATTCGCGCCGGCGGAGCATATCCTGCGGTGTTTTGGGAGAAGTGAGCAGAAAATTAATATCTTCGCCGTCCTGATCTTTCGTAACAAACAAATCCCTGAAATCAGGATGATTCGGCAGAACATAATCCATAGTGGCCATCCTGACGATGGTGCTGACCGTCGGATGGGTACGGACATCCTTCACCCTCTCTCCGAGACACCAGACTTCACGACCGTCATTCAAACTTTCCAGATACTGCTCAACTGTTTTGATCATTTTATTTCTCCTCGTAATTTTCGTAATATGCTTTAATAAAATTTTTTGCAAACCGGCACATATCAACCAGAGCGCTCAAAAAATCCAATCATCATGTTTTTTGATATAATATCACGAAAAATGCCTTGAGAATACCCGGCATTTTGAATATCCATGGCAGCGTCACAATAAGACCTTATCAAAAACTTTCTGGTTTCCGGACAGCTAAGCCAGAATAATGACCTGAGACGGGAAACCGAAACTCTTTCATTTGTAAATGAAAGAAAGCGCACAAAGCCTCGATATGCATTTATTTCCATTTCATCCCTGAGTAGATTTTCTTTACTTCCTCGCGATCTATTTCGCCATTTGCTTTCTTCGGCAGAGTGTCAACAAAAACAACGTGTTTTGGTTTTTTATAGCGGGCGATTTTAGAAGCAACAAATTCTATCAGTTCCGTGTCTTTCAGCTCGGCTCCTTTCTCGAGGACACAGACCGCAAGAACAGCTTCTCCCCATTGGGGATCGGGAACGCCGATTACTGAAACTTCCTTTACGTCGGCGTGGTCAAGAACAGCTTTTTCTACCTCGGCTGGATAAACGTTTTCACCACCTGGTTTTATCAGTTCCTTTTCAGGATTCCTGCCGCAATAATAAAGGTAGCCTTCCTTGTCTAGCCGCCCGCGGTCACCCGTATGATGCCAACCGTTGCGGGAAGTGTATGCTGTTTCCTTTTCCATATTTAAATAACCGAGGAAAACAGAAGGCGAACGTACACATATTTCACCCTGCTCCCCCACGGGTACTTCCTGATCCAAATCATCAAAGATTGCCACCCTCGTCATTATGCCCGGACGCCCTATGCTGCCCGGTTTATCTTTGACGTCACATCCGGAAATGGGCATGGCTTCCGTTTGTCCGTACAAACTGTAAAAAGTTGCCTTGGGATTTCTTTTCAAAAACTTTTCGATAGTGTCCGGACTGTCCATCCCGCCCACACCACGCAAACTTGACGCGTTAATTGATTGCTTTTCCTGAGCATCCAGAATCGCAGCCAACATCGGAGGGAATGTTCCAAAAAAAGTTCCCTGCTCTTTCTCCAGCTGTTTTAAAACCATAACCGGGTCAAAGCGATCCATTATCACATTTCCTCCGCCCTGATGCATGACAGCTATGCTCATGGAAAATCCTCCTATATGGAAGAGGGGCAAGGTGCCCACATGACAATCTCTGCTCGTAAGCTCAAACATGCTGGCCATTTGCAAGCCGACCGCGAGTATATTGCTCTGGCTCAATACACAGCCCCGCGGCTTTCCGGCCACAGCGGCTGTATGGATAATCATGTAAGCCTGATTACTGCCGGGGAACATCATTTGCTGCATCGCGCAATCATCAGCGGACAACAGTTTCGCAAAAGGGATAAAGTCCCCTTCATTTTCCTTCAGCTTAAAGACATAAAACTTCTGAATTGACGGGACTGCCGAAGAAACCTTGTAAGCAATATCTTTATAATCGTTACTGCTGAAAAAAAATTTCGGTTGTGTGTCTTTGAGAATATATTCGATTTCGCCTTCGCCCAGTCTGAAATTGACCGCCACCATCACGGCGCCAATTTTCGCCGCCGCGCCACTTAATATCATAAAATCTTCGCAGTTGCCTGATAAGATCGCAATTCGATCACCTGTTGTGAGACCCTCCTTAATAAGGCTCGCAGCGCATTGATCACACAGCTCTTGATACTCAAGAAAAGAAATGCGTTTGTCTCCGTAGATTATCGCGCTTTTCCCGCCGTACAAACCGGCATTTCGGGCAATCATATCATAAATTGTAAAATCACATTTCCACATGATCAAACCTCTCAATGAAATTTAGTTAGATTGTTATTTCGGTTAAAATCTCTTAAACCTACTCATTGTGTTAAAGCAGTGCACGGAACTATTGCCACAAAATTATACATTATCAGGCTCGTGACCAATAATTACGAGATGGTATATCCTCCGTCAAGATACAAAGTTTGACCTGTCATATAGTCTGATGCTTCGGAAGCAAGATACAGCGCAAGCAAGCCCACCTCCCGCGGTTCTCCGAACCTTCTCAGCGGAACTGACCGCAGATAGCCCTGGCTCATTTCCTCGTTTGAATGAATTTTTTCCAGCATTGCTGTTATCACGCCGCCGGGGCCAATGCAATTTACATTTATGTTGAATCTCGCCAGTTCATTCGCCAGGCTCTTGGAAAGCGCAACGACTGCCGCTTTCGTCGCCGGATAAACACCTTGCAACGCCGTGTATTTAACAGCAGCGGTTGATACGATATTGATGATTTTTCCTTTTTTGTTTTGAATCATGCCGGGAACAACCAGTCTAATCAGGTCGTATCCTCCCTTCACGTTTGTGCCCCAAAGTCTGTTCCATTCCTCGTCAGTCAGCGGCTCGTTTAAATCAGGAATCGACTTGGCAATTCTCATTTTTTCCGCGCCGGGTATAGGAATTGTCATCTTCATAGAACCCAAACCCGCGTTATTAACAAGAATGTCTATTTTCCCATACGCCGCAAGAGTTGCATCCACCAACCTTCTCAAATGCTCCGGATTATTAATATCCGTAGGCATGGTAACACATTTGCGTCCCTGCTTCATTACTTCTTCCGCCGTTTCCGCTAATTCCTTTGGCGTTCTGCTTGCGGCGGCAATATCAGCGCCGGCTTCGGCGAAAGTTGATGCTATGGCCCTGCCGATACCCCGCCCGGCTCCCGTTATCAGGGCAACTTTACCTTCGAGACTAAATTCTTTCAGCATATTTCAATTCCAAGTCTTGTATTGGCAAGAAAATAATTACCAGCAATCGGATGAGGCAGCAAATCTTTATCAGTCGAATTAAATTTGAACTACTTTATAGCCAGCGTTTCCGACGTCTGTAGTGCTTAATATCCCGATAACTCTTTCTCTGGCCGATGGTTGACAAACCCAGATAAAATTCTTTTATATCTTCGTTTTCCCGCAGCTGGTTGGCGGGACCATCAAGAACAACACGTCCGTTCTCGATCACATAACCGTATTGCGCCACACTTAAGGCGGCTCTTGCGTTTTGCTCAACCAATAAAACAGAAGTTTTTTCATTTTCGTTGATCTTTTTTATAATTTCAAAAATTGTATTGACCAGAATAGGCGCCAAACCAAGAGAAGGCTCGTCAAGCATTATTAATTTAGGATGGGCCATCAGCGCACGACCAATACCTATCATCTGTCTTTCTCCGCCCGATACATACCCGCTTGTAGATTTTCGCAGATCCCCTAATTTAGGGAAGTAGTTATAAACCATTTCCAGGTCATGTTTAATAGTGCTGCCCGATTTTAATACCGCTGCTCCTGCTTTTAAATTTTCTTCTACAGTCAAATGCTCTAAAACGTGTCCACCTTCCATAACCTGAATGATTCCCTTGCGGGCGATATTTTCCGGATTTAACTTATGAATTATTTCCCCGTTGAATTCGATGCTGCCGTCGGTAACTTCACCTTCTTCCGACTTCAGCAAACCGGATATTGCTTTTAGGGTGGTGGATTTCCCCGCACCATTTCCCCCCAGCATTGCTATAATAGAACCATCAGGAACTTCCAAGGAGATTCCCTTGAGCACCAGAATAACTTTTGAATACCTTACTTCAATATTGTTTACCTTGAGCATGGTAGGTCTCCAATACACCTATTCCGATGCTGGGGGGGTATTACTGTCCCCCCCCAGCATTCAGTACAAAAATTTTATTAGCTTTAAACTCTTTAATCCTCCAGTCCACGAATACCTGTCAAAAATTTCTTAATGTCTTCACGTGTACGTGGAAGAATCAACGTTGCATACATTCTAGTTTTAAGAACGTTATTCTGATTATATGCATCCATCTGATAAGTCAGATAACATTTACCACGTTTAATGTATCTGTCATGCGGCTTTATCTTGATATGAATGGTTTCTCCTACCTTGAACCCTTCATATATTTCGATGACTTGACCAGGATTTCTTGCTCCCGGTGTTCTGATCCAATTGCCTTTTCCTTCAACACCGACACACCAGAAACAGATGGTGGTGCTAAATAGCGGATGGGCAACCAAGCCACCGTAAGGTGATTTTTTTGCATACTCTTCATCAGTCATCAGCGGATTGTCGTCGCCTACTGCCTCTGCATAATATTTGAGATCTTCAGCTTTAATTTCAAAAGTATTTTCACCATCTACCTCTTTCAAATTGCTGAAATCTATTTCATCCCATGCCTCATACTTATCAGCCTTCGTGAAAAAATCTGTGCTAAACACGTGCTGCTTTTCTGTTTTAAAATTCTTTGTAAAATGGGTTTTATTCATTTTATCTCATACTCCTTTCAAATATCAGTTCGCGAAACAAACATTCTTGTTAATCTGGAAAAACAACTTCATACTCGCCCACAGCCAACACATCACCGTGTTGATTTTCGGCTTTGACCTCAATCACAACAAAGTTTTTACCTTTGCAAATGAAGTGTTTTTCGGCAACACGACCCGTGCACTTTACTTCCCATCCCTGCTCTACAGGACGTGTGAATTTAGAAGCAATTTTTCTAATTTTTAACATCGAGGGTAGAGCCCATGACGTAACCACAGAAGTCATGTACGACATGGTCATCATACCGTGACCCACCGTCTTAGGAATTTTGAATGGTTGTGCGGTTTTTACCCATTCCGGATCATTATGGACAGGATTATAGTCAAAGGACGCAACCGAGTATTTCCAGAACGTTTCCTGATCTACCTTTCTTGTCAATGATGGAAGGACATCTCCATCTTTTACCGATTCAAATGTTACTTTATTCACTTTTTACCTCCACTAATTTATTTTATTTTTTTCACAATAAACTTCATTCGCGCCACAATAATGTCAGCTTGCGCGTTTTATTGGCGCTTCTTCATCGCGCGCTTTCCAAAAGAAAGGATTGACGAAGGAAAATCCCTTATTTGCCGCTTTCTGCCTTAAGTTTCAGGTTATGAGGTACAACCATCCAGTCTGCAACCGATTTTATACTGCCATCCTTATTTAATCTGGAAATTTTCGCCCATTTATTACCCCGCAGGTCATCTTTTGTATATGCTATTTCTTTATATATACCCATCGCGGTAAAATCTTTTATTTTCATGAATCCATCCATTATGGATTTACCGTCCATTTTTTCATAACCAACTGTTTCAATAGCATTCTTAACCGCCTGTTCCCAAACCATAGCGGCGCCAACAGCGGCAACATAGGCATACGGTGGCGTTGGCCCCCGCTTAGCGTATAACTTATATGCCAGCTGGATACCGGGAACGTCTTTTTCCCACCACGAACGCGCAACCTCAATCCCCATATAGCCGTCATACGCTTCCGGCGGAACTGTTTTAGTTATAAGAAATGAATTAAAAACAAAATTAACCTGAGGTATCTTTATTCCCAGTCTTTGTTTATCTCTCAAAACAACCTTAATTTGACCAGGCATAAGTGTATCGAAAACGAAGTCAGGTTTCTTATCCCTCGTACGAATCAACAAATCGCTTGTATCTGTCGGGAGCAGAGGAACATATTCCGTGCCTACAATTTCGATTCCCTTCTGCTCACAATACCATTTGGCCATTTCCGGGGAGCGGCCTGATGCGTAATCGCCCAGAAGCAGTGCCAATCTTGGTTTTCTTTTTTCTTTCCAGTTGGCCATAATCCAGTCCGCCGTTACACATAATGCGTCATCATAAGGTGACATCGTCGCGATGACCCATCCAGGGGGATACAAAGCAGGTCCATGACCGGTTATCATGAGAACGGGAATTTGGTCCTTCTTAAACTGTTCTTTAAGCGCCTCAATTCCGCCGGAAAGAGAGTCGAAAGAGATCGCCGTGTTTTTGCGATCTTTAATCCGCGTGTAGGTAGATCTTATCAGAGGCAATTGATACTTTGTGTCGACAAGCTCCACATTCACTTTATGGCCATTGATGCCACCCTGTTCATTCCGCCACTTAAAATAATCCTCTACCGCCCATCCAAGAGGCGCAGCTTGCGCGTTTATCGGTCCGGTTAGATCTGTGACATAAACAAAATTAATCGGCCCTTTTTCCTTAGCTATTGCCGCATTAAAACTGGAAGTTGAAATTAATGCCAACAACACAAACAAAACAACAAATAAAAGATTTTTTGCTTTCATATCCTTTCTTCTCCTTTCTTTTTTTACTAATAAGAGAAAGGCCACAGACGGTAAGAATCTTTCAATATTTCCCACCTGTGGGCTATCCCTCTAGGTTCAAACGCAAGAAACAAAATTATCGCGACACCAAAAGACATTTCAACGAGCGACGCTGATATCTGAGCTCCGATTTGCGGAATAACAGAAGAAATGAAAGGACCACCCACAAGACAGATTTCATTAAGCAACTTGATAAATAAAGCTCCGAAAAATGGTCCCAGAGTGCTTCCCAGTCCTCCGATGATCAGCATCCCCATTTGCCATATTGAATTCATGAGGGTAAAATCGTCCGGTGAAATCACCCGGGCATAAGCGGCCCAGAGAGCCCCGGCAAAACCCGCATAAAAGCATCCCAAGAAAAAGGCCAGCAGTTTATACTTATATAAATTTATTCCCATCGCTTCGGCGGCAATATCATTGTCTCTGATCGCAATGAAGGCTCTACCGAACTTGCTGCGCAGCACGCTCTTGGAAAAAAAAGTCGTCATAATCAGCAATGTTATGATCAGATAGTAAAAATGAGTTTCGGTCTCGAATTTAAATCCTCCCAGCGTAAATTCCGGCACCTGTAAAGCGATTGCGCCACCGGTGATTTCGGGGAAAGGAGTCTTAATTAAATAGATAATGATAAACTGCGCGGCAATGGTCGTTAGCGCCAGATAATAACCCTTGACCCTGAGAGAAGGCAAGCCGAACAAAATTCCAACGAGACCGGCACACAGAGCGCCGATAATCATGCAAAGCCAGAGAGGCAGCCCAAATTGCGCCGCTAAAATCGTTGATGAATATGCGCCCACGGCCATAAAGGCGGTATGACCAATTGATATCTGTCCGCAATATCCGCTCAATATATTTAATCCCTGCAGCGCGATGATTGTTACTGCCGTTGAATTGATAAAAGTCAACCAGAACTGATTTTTGAAGAAAGGCAGCGACAAGAAGAAAGCGATTAAAGCAATCATGCCTATGACATGATACTTTGTTCTAAATATCTTCATGTCTTGAACATAGTTGACATCAAATACTCCCGATTCTCTTCTCATTTTTAAACCCTCTCAATTTTTTCCAGTCCAAAAAGTCCATACGGCTTATAAATTAAAACCAGGACCATTATGATATAGGGGATAACTTCTTTAAGGCCGTGTCCGATATAACCGCCGGTAAGCGCCTCGGCAACTCCCATAATCACTCCTCCCAGAATGGCTCCTTTGAAGGATTCCAGTCCGCCCACAAGAGCTGCCGCCATGGCAATCAAACCTATCTCTGCCAGCCCGAAATCTATGCCGCGCATATATCCCAGCAAAAAGCCACCCGTCGCCGAGACAATCGCGGCGATGGCCCACGACTGAGCAATAGCCAGCGTTACCCGTATTCCCATGCTCTGCGCCAGTTGGTGGTTTTCCGCGGCGGCTCTCATATGGAGACCGGTACGTGAGTAGAGGAAGAACCAGCTTAGGGCTAAAACCAGAAACAAAACAAATACCAAACTCCAAAAAGATACATTGGGAAAGGGAATGCCAAAAATATTAATCGTGGTTTCGGTTATGATGGCGGGGAATTTTATACCGATTTTTTCCGACCATAGAAGGATGGCCAACCCCCGCAGAAAAACCGCAATTCCCATTGTTACCATAATGGTTGCCAGTATCGGTTGTCCTATCATTCGGCGAAGAGGGAATCTTTCCAGCCCGTAACCTGCCAGGCCCGCAACAAAGAACACCACCAGCATACCCAACCATACCGGCATATTAAAATAACCCAGAACAAGCCACATCAGATAGGCTCCGACCATAACCATTTCGCCCTGGGCAAAATTAAAAATCTGCGAAGATTTATAAATAAGAACAAATCCCACTGCAATCAGCCCGTAAATGCAGCCTACTGTAACGCCTGTAATAAATAATTGAATAAAAGTCTGCACAGTTTTCCTCCTAGGGCTTCCATATTTTGATATGTGTTTTCATTGTGGCCTGTCTGCCGTCCTGATATTTCACCACCGTCTCAACTTCGGCGCCGCTTTCATCATTATAAATAGCTTCGACCAAATTATGGTAGCGTTCTTCCATAAAGCCCCTTCTGATTTTTCTTGTTCTCGTTAGTTCTTCTTCGTCCGGATCGAATTCCTTGTGAAGCAGAACATATTTTTTAACTTTAATTTCATCCGGGAATCCTTCATTTACCCGCCGAATATCCTGTCCGATGAGACCGGCAATCTCCTTTTTTTGAGAAAGATCTGTAAATGTTGTGTAGTTGATGTGATGCTCTTCAGCCCACTTACCCACGTTGGCAAAATCGATAATCACGATAACCGAAATGTAATCTCTCTTTTCTCCAAGAGACATGGCGTCTTTGATGTAAGGGCTGAATCTCAGGCGCCCCTCAATGTACTGAGGCGCATACTTGGTGCCGTTGGAAAGCGTACTCATATCGCTCAGACGATCCAGAAAAACCAAATGGCCTTTTTTATCAATGAAACCCGCGTCACCTGTATGAACCCATCCATCGATAACTGTCTCTTCGGCTTTCTTCTGCCCTTTGAAATATCCGGAGAATATTTGCGGTCCTCTAACCAGAATTTCCTGCTCGTCTGATATTTTAACTTCAGCGCAGGACGCAACATTGCCCAATGTTTCGAAATAAATTTCGTTAGAACGATGGCCGGCAACAAGTCCTGCTTCCGTGCTTCCGTAAATCTGTTTTAAGCGAACACCCAGGGCGCTCCAGAAACGGAAGGTGTCAACGCTCATTGCCGAACTGCCGGTTGTGGCTATCCTGCATTTTTTTAAACCGAAGTTCTCGCGCAAAGGATAAAGGACAAGCGCGTCAGCCAGAGCAATAAGGAATTTCCAGAGGGGATTTGCCTTAATATTTTTCTCAATAAAATCCACTCTTCTGTAACCGATAGCAAGACATATTCTGTATAAGAACCTGTTGATATACGCGGCCTCGCTTATTCTTACCTGTATTGTTCTGGCCATATCTTCCCATTGCCGCGGTCCGTAGCTTACGACGGTGGGACCGATTTCCCTCATATCTTCCTGTACCGTCTCCGGTTCTTCGGCAAAGTTGAGAATCACCGGGCCCTTAAGGTGTGCCGCCGTAGCCCAGGCTTCTCCTATCCAGGCGGCAGGCAGATAGGAAAACAGATTATCGTCATGCGCCAGGGCATTGAATTCCAGAAAGGCCGTTCCCGAATAGATTAATGCTTTATGAGAAACCATTCCAGCTTTCGGTTCGCCGGACGTGCCTGAAGTATAGTAATAGGCGGCGATATCATTTTCTGATCCCATCCCAACGCTTTGCATAAAAGCATCAGGATGGGTCTTTTCATATGCCTTACCGAGCTCTATCGCTTCAGCATATGACAGAAGGAGGGGATCGTTGTAATGTCTCAGACCTCTCGGGTCCCAATAAATAACTTTTCTTAGACCAGGCACCTTGTCTTTGATTTCCAAGAACTTATCAACCTGTTCCTGATCATTAGCAATGGCATAAGAAGATTCCGAATGGCTGACCATAAATTGAACCTGTGCCGGAACCATATCGGTATATATTCCAACCGATATCCCGCCGGCGGCCTGTACCGCAAATTCACCCCAAAACCACTGAGGTTCATTTTCGCCGATGATTGAAACTTTTTCTCCTCGTTTCAGACCCAGATGCATCAGGCACAGGGACAGATATTTTACGTTTTCATAGCTGTCCCGCCATGTGTATTCCTTCCATATTCCAAAATCCTTCTTTCGCATGGCAACATTGTCCGGCCATTTTTCATACTGTTTTAAAAGAAGCTTAGGGAAAGTATTCTGATCATTCATTCTGCAATCCTCTGAAAGTTACTGGCCCAGATAGGCATTTATTACTTTTTCATTCTTGACAATTTCGTCGGGGGTTCCTTCGGCAATCTTTTTCCCAAATTCCAAAACCATGACCCGGTCAGAAATGTCCATAACTACGCCCATGTCGTGTTCGATTAGGATAATGGGGATTTGTTTGTCTTCGAATATATCGATAACAAAACGAGCCATGTCTTCTTTCTCTTCGACATTCATTCCCGACATCGGTTCGTCAAGTAACAGCAGTTTGGGTTCAATAGCTAACGCGCGCCCCAATTCCACTCTCTTGCGCATCCCATACGGCAGAGAGCCGACTACCTTTTTTCTGACAGGCTTAATTTCCAAAAAATCGATAATCTGTTCCACAATTTCTCGGTGATAAATTTCCTCATCGCGCGCCTTGCCGAAATGGATGCCGGAACGTATAACGCCGGTTTTGAAATGCGCATGACGCGCCGCCATGATATTATCCAGCGCCGTAAGACCGTTGAACAGTTCGATGTTCTGAAAAGTCCGCGCTATTCCTTTCATGGTTCTTTTATAAATCGGCGTTGTGATTAAATCCATTCCGTCAAATGACATATTTCCTTCCTGTGGTTTGTAAAAACCGCTGATGCAATTCAGGAGACATGTCTTGCCTGCGCCGTTTGGACCGATTATTGCCAATATTTCATTCTTTGTAACTTCAAAACTCACATCGCTAAGGGCCGTCAAACCACTGAATCTCAGTGTAATGTTATTGACAATAAGCTGTGGCATCTTAAACCTCTTATAATTACTTTTTTATTTTTAATATTCCGTGAAAAGCGAGGTGAATCGTCTGATTAATCGCCTCTTTCTTGGAAATAGTCCCTCTTTCATCAAACCAATATCCCATCCAATGAATCATTGACATAATTTGGAATGACGCAAGATTAATATTTATTTTTGTGTTTCTTTCTGGAACATGTTTTAATTTATCTCTTATTAGTCTGAATATCGCTCTTTCTTTTTCTGTCAGTATTTTCTTTTTCGCGCCTGTGAGCTGATGCCTCTCGCGCAAGATCAACAAGCTTACTTTAATATTACTCAATAGCCCATCGGCGTATGTTCTTATTAACTTTTCGAAAGTTTCTTGCGGGTTCAATCGTTCTTTTAAAGCAGAGGTGAGACTTTTTTCCAGACGATTAAAAAAACTATCGGTATTACTTAACAGAATGTAAGATAGTAACTCTGATTTAGATTTGAAGTAATGATAGATACCGGCTTTGCTGAATTTACCTTTGGTCGCGATGTCCTGAAGTGATGATTCCTTATAACCCAGAGCTGAAAAAACATCTATAGCTTTTTTCGCTATATAATCTTTCTTCGCCGTGCGTCTCTTTTCAATCATTTGCTCATGATCCTTTTGCTGTTTGTTCTCGTTCTGCTACTCACAAACAAAACAATCGGGCTACACATTCGACCGGCTGGCCGGTCAAATAACTATCTTTTTCAAAGAGGCTTGTCAAGGCATTTTTATTTTTTCTTAAAATACGAATTAATATTATGCTGTTATTAGACCGCCACCGCCTGGTACACCGCAGCATTTTTTTGAACGTGTCGCTAAAATGATTGATGTGGAAAAACGGAAAAAGAAAAAATTGTTTTTTTATGATTTTAACCACAAGGAAACTGTGTCTGTGACAGCGTAGGTTAACAAAGTGCAGGCCGGTCTTTCGCCAACGCGCGGAATATTTTGAGCACCGCTGCATTCCAACAGCGCATCAGGTTTTATCTACGCGGCTTTCAGAAAACGCCATCCCGTTCATTGTCTTCTACTGCGCCATTGCTGATAACGACGCACACAGGCATACGTTCGCATCGCTCTTTCGGATGAATCGAAACATGGAATGCGCGCATCACACAATTTAGAAACATGAGAAACGTCAACTCCGGGAAGTTTAACCATAAGTATGGCTTTGCCGGACCGTTTTCCGGCTTCAATAATCGCGTCCGCGCAAATCTTGTTTGCTTCCGGGTTCAACCACGCTCCTATTATTACAAGAGCATCCACAGCAGGGTCATCAACTACAGATTGAATGCTCTGAATGTAAATTCCTATATCCAATGAAGCGGCAAGGCTGACGTCTACCGGGTTGCGTATACTTGTTCCCACCTGAGGTACGATTGCAGCAAGAGTAGCAACCGTGTCAGAGGAAAGTTTTGCCATCTGAAGGCCGTTATATGCGCATGCCTCGGCAGCGGAAACAGCTAATCCTCCGGCGCTCGATATTACGGCAATTCTCTCGCCAAGATGCTCCGGCAGCATGGCAAATCCCATAAGTGCATCAAGCCAGGCTTCAAATCCTATAACAGACGCGACACCGGTTTGATTGCAAACGCCCCCCCAGACATCTGCCGCGCAGGCCAAGGCGCCCGTATGAGAAGCCGCGGCTTGAGCACCCGCGGAAGTTAATCCTGTTTTCCACAGAATGACGGGTTTTTTTAGCGATGCCGCGTAAAGGGCATCAAAGAAACGTGCGCCGTCTTTTATCCCCTCGATGTAGGCGCCTATCAATTGCGTTTCTGTGTCCTGTGCAAGATAAAGAAGAAAATCGGAACTTGTAAGGTCGCATTCATTACCCAGATTTACAGCTTTGCTGAAGCGAATCCCCCATTTCGGGCCGACGTAAGAAATTAACTGGGCCAGAGACCCGCTATGAGATACAAGCCCCACCGGACCAGGTTCTTTAGTCAACTGGGGAAAGAAGGACAATCCGGAGCGCGGCGCGTATATGCCCACGCAATTAGGCCCAATGAGCCGCATTCCAGACGAGTGGGCGACTTCAACCAACTGTTTCTCGTAGATGTGTCCTTCTTCGGTACCTGTTTCCTTGAAGCCAGCCGTATACAGTATGGCTCCCTTAACTCCTTTGGCGGCACATTCCTTGAGCGTGGAAAGCGCCTGGTTTTGAGACACCAGAATAATGGCCAGATCAACTGCTCCGGGAATAGCCGTAACATTTGGATAGGCCTTGAGTCCGTCAATCTCATCGGCATGAGCCGACACGGGATATATTTCACCGGGGAAGCCTTGATCCAAGAGTGAAACAAAAAAAAGTTTGCCCGTTTTCATGCCACGGGGAACGCCAATGATCGCCACGGATCGGGGATGCAGGATTTCGTCTATGCTCTGTAACAGTTGTGTATCAGGAATCATGATTTATTCCTTTCATGCGTCTCATAAAAGCCACAAGTGGTTTCAATAAAATATTCTAAAAAAATACAGATTTTAATTTTCATCTTCCATCACGAAGCGATATTATCTATCCACCAGTCAATCAACAATTATCCGGCAATCAGGACAAATTCATGATTCCAACTGGATGATTAAAAAATATCTTTCTGCGTATATGCGCATACATACCATTAAAAATCGGTCTTTTGTATACATAAATTATTATTATGCCGTAATAAATTCTGACAAAACGGAAAAACAACAAACAAAGAACATTGCAAAATCGTCGCGCCATGTTCATCTCCCCTTTCCTTTTAATCATCCAGGTAAGATTTCCTTGACAGCCTCCGGCTCCTTCCCTATACTTCCGCCACTCAAATAGGTAATTCCTATTAACCCCAATTCAAAGGAGATAATCTATGCGAACAAAAGAACAATATTTCGAGGGGTTGAAGAAGCTAAAAAACAATCTCTATCTCAACGGACAGAAGATTAACCGTCTGGATGACGTTCTGGAACAGGCCCGAAACGTTATCGGCGTCACTTTTGACCTGGCCCATGACCCCGAAACGAAAGACCTGTGCACCGCCAAAAGCCATATCACAGGTGAAACCATTAACCGTTTTACCCACATCCACCAAAACGTGGAAGACTTGCACAAAAAGCAGGACATGACCCGAATATTGGTGAACCGGGTCAGCCAGTGCATCGGCCGCTGCATGGGCGTTGACGCCATCAATGCGATCAATGCCGTGTCTTACGAAGCCGATAAAATGAACAACGGCAAAACAGAATATTACAAAAACTTTCTGAAGTGGCTGGAATATTTCCAGAAGAACGATCTGGTGGGCTGCTGCGCCCAGACCGACGTCAAGGGCCTGCGCCTTTTGCGCCCCGCCGAACAGCCGGACCCGGATCAGTATCTCCATGTGGTTGAAGAACGGCCTGACGGCATTGTCGTGCGCGGCGCGAAAGTCCACATCACGTTTGCTTCGGTCGCGGATGAAATTCTGGTCGTTCCAACCCGTTCGCTTACCAAAGATGAAAAGCAATACGCCGTTGCGTTTGCGCTCCCGGCGGATCATGAAGGCGTCAAACAGGTCCTCTCGCCGCACAACATGTACAACCGCAAACATTACAAACGTGGTTTCGACTGGGGCTTCGTCGACTCTTATATCATCTTCGACGACGTTTTCGTTCCTCGCGACCGCATCTTCTTAAACGGCGAATATCAGCACGGCGGAATCTGCGCTCTGCTGTTTGCCCTTTTCCACCGTCACAGCTATTCCGGCTGCAAACCGGCCGTGGGCGACATGCTTATTGGCTTTGCCTCGATGGCCGCGGAAATGAACGGCATTGAAAAAGCGCCGCATGTGCGCGAAAAAATCTCCGAGCTTATCAAGATTACGGAACTGGGCTACGCCGCGGGCTTCACCGCCTCGGCCATGGGCAAACCGCAAGTCTATATGCCCGGCGTGGGCATGGTTCCCTACGGACCCGGCGCCTGCATTCCGAATTCCATTTACGCCAATGTGGGACGCTGTCTGACCGGCGAAGCGGTCTTTCATGAACAACAGATTCTGTGCGAACTGGCCGGCGGTATGCCTGCCACCTTCCCGCATGAAGGTGATCTGGTCAACCCGGAAATCCAGGAGCTCCTGAAAAAATACGTGAAACGCAATCAGGAAATTCCCGTCGAAGACCAGATTAAATTCTGGCTGCTCTTTGCCGACTACACCAATTCGGCCAGCTCCGGCGCCATTTCCTACGGCGCGATGCACGGCGGCGGCTCGCCCATCATGGAGCAGATCGCCATTTACACCCAGTATAATATCGATGCCTGTAAAAACATCGTGAGAAGAATCGCCGGCATGCCGTTGCTTGAAAAAAAGAAAAAGAAATAGGCACAACTCGAAAAAATAAAAAAGGCGTCCTTCGGGGCGCCTTTTTTATCATGGCTTGAACATTGACGATACGGTTATTCTGATATTGATATTTCAAGGCCCGTCCCTCTATTCACCCCTCACCACAGGTTTAGCGCCGCCGAACCACGGATGAACCTTCTCTTACGGTTGAGGAGTGAATTGAATCTGGTAATAAGGCCAGATGACCTCTTCAGGAAAACCGTTTATTTCGTCGCACAGAGCCGCCGGCATTTGGAGGGCCAGCATCATCATCGTCGGCTCCGTGACGGGCGGGGAAAAAGGCATGTCCACATCTTTTTGCACCACCCAGCGGTAGGGATCCAGGCTGCCGAATAAATAATCCTTGAAGGCCTGTTTCTGCGCGGGCGTCAGTTCCGGCAGGTAATTTGCAATTTGCGCCACGGAGGTGTCCACGGGAACCCAGCCGTAATTCGGCAGATAAAACTCCGCCCAGAAATGACCGCCTTCCATGCCGGGAAACAACTGATAGCCGCCGGCCGCGCGCGCGGGAATGCCCAGGGCGCTGCACAGCGCGGCAAAATACATGCTTTGCGCGCCGCAGTCTCCAAAGCCGTGTTCGTGAACGTAAACGAACGCGGGGATGCCCAGCGATTCAACTGTGCCGTACGGCATGTGGCTGTATGTCACCTGCTCCACGATATAGTCGTAAATCAGACGCGCGGCACGGTAGGGGTTTTGCTCCGAGCCGACAATCTGCCTTGCCTTGTCGGCGATTTCCGGCGTGATACGAATGTCTTTCCGCGAAGCGGTGAATTCGCGGTACAAATCGCTTGATTTATCGTAATCGCCCACATTATTGGGGTCAATCATCGTGAATCTTTGTTCGTAGTGCTTAAATTTAAACTGAATGGTAATGTCCAAATCTCCGGAAAGACCGCCCAGCGGGACTTCCAGATAAATGTCGCCCAAATTGCCGCCGATTGTCGCGGGGTTGACCACATAGTCCGCCGGCAAAACCTGCGTGATCTCAACCTCGGTCTGGGAATCGATGACAATAGGCACCGGCTGCCATATCTTCAACAAACCATCGGCAGGCAAAAGATTCCGGGGAACAGCATAGGTTGCGACCGCCTCGTAGGATATCGGATTGATGTACGGCGAGCCCGATGTGGGGCCCGGAATATTGACGAAAGACGCTACCGCCTGATAGCCTAACCGATTTCGGGCCATCACGGCGGGAAGCTGCTGCATCAGCGTGAGGTCCAGATGAATGACCGTATCTATAAAGTCGCTGAAATAATATCTTGAACCTCCCATGTCCAGATAGGCGATTCGGGAAATCAGATTATTTATTTGTTCTTCGGTTATCGTAAATGTTTGAGCAAGCGTATCCCGGATCTCCTGCTCGGTAGCCGCGAATTCCTGAACAATGAGAAAAGTTCTTTTCCAACCGATGCGGCAATCCCTGATCAGACCTTCATGGCCTTCCTGTCGCAGAAGGGGAAGCGCCTGCTGATAAAGACTGAAGGCTGATACATAGTCGCCGGAGATTTCCTTGGCTACTGCCCTCAGATAAACATTCTGGCCGGTTGTTCTGACTTCGTTTCCGGACGAGCAGGCCGCCATCATGAGCGCGATAAGACAAAAAATCCAAAGAAGTGTTTTTTCATTGCTTCATCCTTTTTTAAAAACTGGGGCAGGTTTTAAGATATAATTTTTCAGTTTCCAGTTAGAACTGAGTAAAATACTGATTATAAAATATATTGCAAGGAAAAATGAAGTTGCCGACTCAAAAATTAATATTATCGCGAAGCGCTCAGCGCTCCGTGGCAATGACTGAAGCAAAATATTTACCCTTCTCATTACATTGTTACGTATAACTTTCACCGCGGCTAAACGCTTTTATTCGATTATCTATGATAATTAAGCGTTATATCCTTTTGCCCGGCGATTTTTTATTATTCATTAAGTTTTTCTCCCAAACGCGCGCGGAGAATTTTAAATCCGTTTTCCAGATAATATTTTCTCTCCGTCGCGTCAAGCAAAGCGCCCAGCTTGACGGAAAAGTCTTTCCTGCCGAGTTTTTCCAAACCCGCCTGCAATTTCTTCATAACGTCTTTTTCGCCGTATAGAGGGATGCCTTTTTTAAAAAGAAATTCGATGTCATAAGCGTCACGGATTTCATGCCTGCTCAAAAATGCTGCAATCTTTGATTTCATCATTTCTTCCAACGCGACCGTCTTCATCATAACCTGCACCGTCGAATTGGGGCTGAACGCTATGGAGGACGCGGTTTTAATTTTTTTTGCCTCCTTGCGTATCTCGATTTTCAGGGCTCTGGGATATTGCGGAGCCTTCAACTCAAGCAGTATGGTAAACCGCTTATTGGCGGAATCAGCCAGTTTGTAATATTGGAGCAGGTATTTTTCTATCCTGCCGTAAAATTTCTTCCATTCTATATCCTTTGTCACCCAGAAATCCAAATCCACCGAATAACGCGCCAGCCCGTGGCACAAACGCAGCATAGTGCCGCCGCCAAAAATCAGTTCAGAAAGAAATCGCCCGCTCTGAAGTCTTTCTAGCACTTCCAGTTCAAATTGCTCGTGAAGAATTAAATCCCGCACAGTCTTTTCACCGTGTCCTTTGTTTTTTGAGGATAGTTTTTTAGCATGCTTCTGAGTTTATTGAAATCAAGCTTTTTCAAATCCAGCGAGTCTGCGTCAAACCGGTATTTGCCGAATGAATACAGATAGGCCGCGTCCAGAAACGCCTTTTCTTTTGTGGCGATAAAAAAACCTTCAGTTTTGACAAAACCGTTGTAATAAGACCGCCGCATTTTGACATAACTGAAAACAGCCTGACGGACGTTATACACGATGGTGCGCTTCTGGCAGATGCTTTCCTGGTAAACCTGCTGCGCCTGCGTGGTCACTTCATAATACGCCAGAGCAGTCATGAGCGAAATGTAGGAAGGCACCTGCATAATATTGGCGATGATGAAGAAATCATCGCGCGTAAGGTTTTCCCACTTCCAGGAGGTGGTGTAGAGATTATTTTTCAGCCGAACCAGCAAGCCCTTTTTAACATAGCGGCTGCAAAAAACACGGGCCGAATCCGGCTGAAGGCCAATGTTCTGCGCCACATCATCAAGCGTAAAGTAGGCGTTTTTGCTTAATTCCTGCAATTTTTCAATATTTTTACTAAGCATATATAATTACCAATATTGATAATTATATATACTTAGTAATATTTTGCAAGCAAAATTATTTTGATGGTTTTATGATTAAAATATTAACTATATATCAACGGCCTAAAATCTCGTGTTAGTGCAGTTTTTGGCCGTCCTTTTTCATATTCAGCATTTCCTGCATAAGCTCGTCGATATTCAGCCCGGGGGCTTGGCCGTATTCCTGAAGCAGGGCGGCATCGTACATTTCTTCCAGTTTCCGCAATTGTTTCAGAGCGGTTTCATTCTGGCTGAAGGACTTGTCCATCATCTCTACCAGGTTATCTCCGGATTTTTTGAGATCGCTCAAATCGATATTCAAAGGCGTTAAGGCGAAAATTTTTTTTAAAAGATCGTAGCATGCTTTGGCGTTAAAAACCTGAATATACGGCGGGACTCTGGCCGTGATACCGGCCACCTCGATACCCTCAAGGCCTGCCTGGTTCAAAAGCATGGTGGAAAAACTGCACGGCCCCGCGTAATTCAGTAACGAAACCGTTTTGAATTCGCTCCTCAACTCCGGACGGCTCAGCACGGCAAAGACACTCGTTTCCCGGGTATGGGGAACCTGATCGTAAACGCCGCCCAGAGAATATATCCTGGGAACGTGATAATGTCTGGCGATGCTTAAAATTGCTGATGCGTATTCCGGCCACCGCAGATTCGGCTCGGAACCTGTAAAAAGAATCAGGTCATGTTCAGCACCGCTCTTCCAGAAAAAGAATTCACTGACGGGCTCGGCAAGCGATCTGATTACGCCTTCTTCGATGACCGCGTGAGGTCTCATGACCTGCGCCAGATCAAAGCCCGGAACCTGCCATACATGAAAATGCCGGGAATCGATGTGGGCGAACTTTTGGGCATTGAGCTTGCGACGCAGAAAATCGATACAACCTGTCGCAACCTCGCCCGCGTTCAGCCAGCCGTTTAAACCCATTAGAATGTATGGCTTTACAAGGTCGGGCGTATCCTGAAAAATGAGACTTTCGTTCATGAGCACTCCTATAGAGTGATTATCATTTGCCCGCTTGACAAACAATAATGATATTACTGCTAAACAAAACAAATTTCATAGCTCAATGACTCCAGCAACAAGTTTATAGCATCTTTCAGGTTGAACATTATCTGGAGTCCAAGGACCAGCAAGGCTTATTGTAAGCAAACATTTTGAACTTATTTCTTGTCCTCTTTCAAGTTTCTCAACAATTTCAGGGTAGTCAACTTTCAGATAAAGTTTCTCACCAGACCCATCCTTAAAAGATGCTCTCCAACGGTTATTCCTCCAATAATCTCTTTCAAAGGCTACATGTGCTCGAACTAGTTGCAGAGATTTCCATTCCCTAAAAGGTATTTTTTCAAAATAACTTGGATCAACACGGTCATTATGAGAATGCAAGACGATACTGTCGTCTTCACAATATTTATGTATTTTTCTCTGAGAAACACTGCCAACCACTTCCCAATCCCATGACTCCACAAAATAATTTTCTCGTTGGTAACGATCTCTTGGTCGATCCTTTGCTAGTCTCAAACTGACTACATCGAGAAGTTTAATTCTACTTGCTACATTGTTTGGTATAGCTCGACCTTCACGTGATATTGGCCTAATCCAATCACCTCTCTCTTTGTCAATTCCAGCTATACAACGACCTCCGGGCTTATGCGAGTTTGCTAAAATAATGATTTCTGTCATTATAACTTTTTCACTTATAAATTGCGAATTTCTATGTGGCCCAACTTGGCTTGTAAGTATTCTGCTACTAACCTCCGGTGACAATATTCAGCACTTGGTTCGCTACATAACAAGCATATATTGTTGAGTTCACTTTGCTTGAAAATATTTTCTATCTTGCGCTCGACCATAATCATTGAAAATTTTTCGACATACTCCTTCCAATTAATTTTTTTCTTTTTGTAGGAAAACAGCAACTCCTTGGTTGGTGCCATCTCCGGTCTATAATCATATTTTATATGAGCAATTTCATTTAGAAAATATTCAAGGTCATCTTTCTTTGTATAGCCAGCGAATTGAGAAGCGTTGCTTAAGCGAATATCTACAACTCTTACGATTCCTTCATTCTTTAAAATATTGAAAAACTGTCTAGCATTTTTCTTTGCAAAACCAATTGTAAAAAGCTTTATTTCAGATTGTTGTGGAGCATCAAAATTCATCATAATTTTTATCTTTACTCTCTTTCTTATGCGCAATTTCACGTTCACGTTTTTTATACGCCTTTTCCATTCGTTCAGAATCACTAATTTCTCGATCAAAAAGAGTTCGTTCAGAATCTGTGATTTTAATTAACCTAGATTCCGTTTCACAATGATTTTCGAGTTGTCCGTCAGCGAGAATATGCATGATATTCATAGAACTATGCTTCGCCAAATGATGACAAACAAGGATCGTTCTATGACAATCCAACGGCTCCTTCTCTGCGCACATAATGGCTATGCGATAGTTGTCGCAACCTTTAATCAATCGTTCTAAACCAGCTTTAAATTCATTGGTTTCAGCTATCAATTCAAAATCAACTTGGCCATTTTTATAACATGAAAGATTATCAGGACGAGCACCCAATTCCTTGCCGAGAAAAACATATTTTATATTTTCCTTTTCGAGAATTATAGATAAATAATCTTTATTAAATTGTGGATGAATACGACTAAATGGAACAGTCCGAACATCAGCTAGAACCGTTACTAAGTGCTTCTTAAGAAGATTTATAAATTTTTCCACCGTATGATCTGAATGACCTATAGTAAAAATAATTTTTTTATTTATAATATGATTCATATTATTTTAATTTACAGTATTATATATAAGTTACTATTATTGGAGACGTGCTGGGTTGATTAGTCAGATAATACGATTTTTAAATTGCCTCGACTTTAAGAATTGTTTATTTATCATTTTGCTTTAGCCCTAGCGCAACAAACTCCAATAGTCTGTAAACTATTCTAGAGGGACGGTTTAGTGGTGTTACCGTTCTTTCTTTAACTTTTGCAATACACTTTTTCTCCATATATTTTGAGGAATATTGCTCTACAGCTTCTTTTGTTACTGAACCAGAAATAATTTCTCCATCAGCTAGCCTGATTTCGAAGCGTCGATGTATAGGCAGAAATCCTATTAATATTCCTTCTTTTTCTTTATCTTCTTCGTTAATTTTCGTGTTTTCTGTGCGAATCCTTGCACGATGAACTGCTTCTTCATCAAGTGAAAAGTCATGCATATCATCAACTAATCGCAACGTTGCAGCATTTGAGTCGAGGTCAAAAAAGAAATCCTTTAATGCAATCAATGTTCTAGGATCAATATTCTCAGCAGCACTTTCGAATATGTTGTCGTCAAGTGCAGCTGCCGAATTAATTATATCAATAGTTTCAATGACCGTTTCCTTCAACGCTGTATCAAACATTACAGTTTGGTCATCCAATTCATCTAAAAGAAAACCAAATGATCCATGTGTAACACCAGTTACCATTAAAGATGTATAGTCCTTAAGAGGTATCTTACCTCTCTCACCGAGTAAACCAAGCTCGGTTTTAGCATACTTTTTGGAAATAATTTCCTGAAAACCTTTTAATGCTCTACCTGCAAAATCAGCTGCAATACCACGAGATCCGATAACAGGCTTACCACCAAAAAAAAGAGCCAAACTTGCAAAATTTGCTTTAGCATCATTAATTGTTGCGATTTCTAATTCAAGTTCCTTTTTACGTTGCTCGTACTGTATCATACCAACTGCGTCATTTATTCTCTTTGCTTCAGCAAGAATAATTTTTATCGCTGCGAGCTCAGCTTCAAGGGCTTCAAGTTCTAACTTACGAGGCATTTTTAGTACCTCCATTTAATGGAGTTAAAGCATCGTTATCATCGGCTTGTAATGGGATTTCTAACAATCCTTTCCATAAGAATGTGCTTCGTTGATGAGAAAATAATCCAAACCAAAATCTTGCGCGAGATACAATAACTTTACCAGGAAGACTAAGATCTTCATAAAATGCATCACATGCATAGAGTTGCTTTATTATACGCCTATTAAAAATAATATCTTCTTTTTGCTTAACAAATAATCCCCATTTTCCATCATCTTTATAATTTTGCGGACGGTACGCAAAAGTAACAACATCAACATCATTCGGGGAACGATTAAGGCGTTCTTCGCATCTTTCAACATAGCTACCATCAATCCATTGAAAACCATCAACTATACCTTCCTTGCGAAGTAGTTGGCGATAATTAATAAGACCTTTAACAATATCAATTCTCTTTGGTGTAACTGCAAATCGAGAAACTAATTCCTTGATATTAGTTTTATATGGCGACATCGCGTCAGACTTTGTCGGCCCAATATTCGTTAAATACGGCGGCAGCACTCCGGCCTGATTAAGAGGTGGTATCACTGTACTTTCTTAATCTCCTACACACAAAAATAATAAACTACTTATGTTATATTACACGATAAACTGTACATAATAAATAATATTTATTAGTCAAGTTAATAAATTATAGAGCGTAAACGGAGTAATTTCAAAAATATTAATACTTTTCCACCTTATCTTCTCTGCATCAGCTCAAAAATGGCGCCACCCGGCCCTCCGGCATCGAGGTAGGCAAATTTGCCCCTACGCGGCTATCTTCAGCTTGACGTTCATACCGGCTTTTGTCATCAGCGTAATCAGCATTTCAAGACTAAACTTTTCCCATTTGCCGGTCATCAAATCGGAAACCCGCGACTGACTCACACCAAATATTCTTGCGGCAGAGGCCTGTGTTAGTTTCTTAACTTTAATGAATTTTCGCAGATCAGCCATCAAATCAGCCCGCATTTGCAAAATAGCGGCATCTTCCGGGGAATACCCCAAATCAATAAATACATTGCCCGATGAAGCGACAATAGACTTTTTCATAAACTACTCTCCAATTTGCTTGTATCTTTTACGGGCCAGATCAATATCGCGCTGACTCGTTTTCTGGGTTTTCTTTTGAAAGGCGTGCAGCACATAAACAGCGTCGCGAATCTTGGCAACGTAAATCACCCGCCATTCACCCAGAACATGTATGCGGATTTCTTTCGCGCCCGCCCCAACAGCTTAAATTGGTTCCCAATCGCGCGGCTCAAATCCATCCTGAATTGCTCGAAGTTCAAAACCTGCCGCGCGGCGCGCTTCTTCCGGAAATTTCCGCAAGTCATCCAAACTCGAACCAACGAATTTCAATGCCTTCATAGCCGCGCATCAATTATATAAGTTTTTATATATTTAGCAAGATAAATTTTGCGTAACCGGGGTAAGATCTCGATTTGCCTATCTCCTCTGCATCAGCTCAAAAATGGCGCCGCCGGGGCCACCGGCGTCGAGGTAGGCAAATTTCCCCGGATCATGGATCAGGAGCTTTGCTCCATGGGACCGGGACATAACACTTAATTCACCTTTTTGTTTTTTTCTTAGGTACGAGCTTTGCCCAACAAACTAAACTTAAACAATCCTTATCCCCGTTTCTAATATCTCTTTGACGAAGTAATTGCTGTCGTTGAAGTCTTCCGGGCGGAACGGCATCGGGGAAATATCGCTGTTGACCTGCAATGTAATTTTACGGATTTTGTTTCTGTCTTCAAATCTGTTTCCTGCAAAATCGTTCGAAACAATTGCCAGATCAATATCGCTCCACTCGTCAAACTTCCCACTGGCATAGGAACCGAATAAAATCGCCTGCTGAACATGAATACCAATATTTTCCAGTTGTTCAATATAGGATTTGACTGTTTTTTTTAATTTCCTATCTGCTTTTTGAGCCACGTGCGCATCTCCTTTATCCTTCTTAAGTAATCCGTTGCAAATTCTCTGTTGCATTTACGGACAAACTGATTCTTCTCGTCGGGATATCTGCCCTCCATGTTGAAATCAGAAACCTCGCTTAGAAAAACCAATTGTTCATCACTCAGATTCAGGCTTGTTGATTTGGCAAGCTTCACCAGATCGTGAATTCTAGGCGCGATTTTTTGATGTTCTCTGACATAAATCGCCTTTAATATTTTTTCCAAAACAAGATGCCCAATGAATAAGCACCAGGTGTAATGACCCTTTTCCAGCATGCTTTCTGCTACCGGTAAATCATTGTCTGATTGTGCAAGCAAATATTCGACCTGCTTTTGCATGACACCCCTTAGAAAAAATTATTGTGTCTTTTTAATAACATAGCCGAAATATTTGTCAAGAGAATTGTTAGACAATCCGCTGTCCAAAAGGTAATTAGGATCAGGCCGTTGAAATATCAGTTTTTTTCACTTATCTTCTTTGCATCAGTTCAAAAATGGCGCCGCCGGGGCCACCGGCGTCGAGGTAGGCAAATCTTCCCTGATCATGAATCAGGAGCTTTGCTCCATCTTTTGTCAGCCTGATTACTTCCGCGTCCACATCGTCAACAAAAATCCGAATTTAATTATTAAATATTATATTTCTTTTTTGTAAATTTCCCGTCTATGACCAACGCGAAGAACAAGAATATTGTTATCAATTATTGTAAATACTACCCTGTAATCTCCAACGCGCATTTTTCTTAATCCGGCGAAGTCACCTTTCAGCACGGGATAAGATTCCGCGCCATCTGAAAGATCTTTTTCTATCTTGTCAATGATTCTGCGTGCCTCTTTTTTATCCAGACGGCTGATATCCTTTATGACTGATTTCTTATAAGTGATATTAAAGGCCAAGAGACTTCCTTAATTCTTTCGACGAAATAACCTCATCTTTAGGATTTCTCAAACGATCAATGGCAATACGCAAATCGGCGAAATCTTCGATATACGTTTCTATAGCTTTTTGAATATGAAAGGAACGCGGCCTTTCTGTCTCTTTCGCGATTTCATCCAGATTTTTAGTTAATTCCTCGGGCAACCTTATAGATACGGTAGCTTTCATGACTTAAAACCTTTCTTCTTATTACTTGTAATACAGTGTATACTAATGATTACTAGTATGCAAGATTTTTTTAAAGCCAAAGACTGAATGCTGATAGCCTTGCGATGGCACGATACTGTAAGGACGAAAAGCAAAAAGCGCAAGGTCTTTAAATATCAGTATTTTTTTCACTTACCTCCTTTGCATCAGTTCAAAAATGGCGCCGCCGGGGCCACCGGCGTCGAGGTAGGCAAATCTTCCCTGATCATGAATCAGGAGCTTTGCTCCATCTTTTGTCAGCTTGATTACTTCCGCGTCCACATCGTCAACAAAAAATCCGATATGATGAACGCCTTCTCCCCACTTATCCAAAAACTTGGATTGGAAAATTCTTCCCTCGACACACTGCACAAGCTCGACCTCCATCGGCCCCACATACGCAAAGGCCATGCGGATTTTCCACGGGCGGCCTTTTACATCCGTGCCGCCGTTTTCCTTGTATTTCCAGGGGCCAAGGCCGTAGAGCCGCGACCACGCCTCGACCGTTTTATCGATATCGGTTACCGCGTAGCTGATATGGTCAATCGATTTCACCTTCATTTTTCAATTTTCCTTTGCAAAAAAAATGTTCACCATCCCTCGGTCCCTCCCGTCAAGGGCGAAAAGATTTACAGGCGACGTTTATATTTTCTTTTTTACTTCTTCCACAATCTTGGGCAATATCGTGCCGGTTTTTCCCTGAATCAGGTAATCGGAAATGCCTTCGTGCGTAAGCGGCGTGGGGTCGGCATTGATTTCCACAATGATTGTTTTTCTGCTTTGATGATAACTTTTGGCTATTCTCGGCAGCATGGCAAAAGGATAAACCACCGCCGAGGTGCCGCAGATGAGCATCACATCGCATCTGCCGACTTGGGCCTGGCTTTCGGTGGAAACATCCGGGGGAATGGCCTCGTGAAAATGAACGATATCGGATTTCAAAACGCCGCTGCATCTTTTGCAGTAAGGAGGCAGGCGGTCTTCCGCCAATAATTTATCAAGCTCATACTCGACGGGGTCAAACCGCGTATCACAGGAAAAACATCTCAAAAGCGAAATATTTCCATGATAATCGAGCACGCTTTTACTCCCCGCTTTCTGGTGCAGGTTGTCGATATTCTGCGTGATGACGGATTTCAAAAGCGACATCTTCTCCAGCTCAGCCAGGGCAAAATGCCCCGGGTTGGGCTTGGCTTTGGTCAGCTCATTAATCCAGCTGGTGCCCGTCAAGCGCTCTATCCAGTATTGTCTGGGGTTTTGCTGAAACTTGAAGTAACTTTCATAGGCCTGCTGTTCGGCTTTGGGATTTTTTGTCCAGATGCCGTTGGGGCCGCGGAAATCAGGAATGCCCGATTCGGTGGACATGCCCGCGCCGGTAAGCGCCACCGCATGCTTGCTTTTGATAATCAGTTCGGCTGTTTTGGAAATTAGTTCTTCCATGCTCATTCCTTAACAGATTGCCACCCCTGTTTTTCTCTTCGCCATTTAACCGCAACTATGTCCTCCGCTGCCGGTAAATGGCCATGGCGGAACTGACCAAATCTTTTTCCGGAACAAACTCCTTATCCTTTCCCTTGCGGTAAACCTTCACCGCTTCGACAGAGCACGTAACGGCGCAGATGCCGCAACCGATACAGCGGTCCAAATCGACGCGGGCGGTATCATCAACGGAAATAGCCTCCATGGGACAGCGCTCCACGCACATTTCACAGCCGGTGCAGTCATCTTCGCTGACACGGGCAAAAAAGTTGCTGTTGACCATCTCGGCAGGCCTGGAGCAGACCTTAACCGCCCGCAACGGGCCGCAGCAGCAGGTGCAGCACATGCACATGGCATTCGGCTCCTGTGAAGCGCCCAGCTGGCATACCAGGCCGCTTTCCTTTCCCTTTTTCAGAATGTCCAGGGCTTCTTCCCTGGAAATATAGCGGCCGAGGCCGTTTTCCACAAAGTAATGCGTGCCGCCGCCAAAATGAAAGCATACTTCCATAGGATGGCTGCACGGCTTTTGCTGAAGCGCGGAAAGCCTGCGGCACATGCAATCGGATATCGCGATGTATTTGGCGGCGCGGATTGTTTCTTCAATGCTTTCGTACGGCATGACCTGCGAGCCCGGCGCAACCGCTTCGCCGATGGGAATCGTCCGCAGGTCCTTTGTCGTTCCTTTAAGCCATGTGTTTTTATAAAGAATCGGTTCGAACTCTGCCCAGTCTTTAACCAGTTCCGGCGTCAGGCGGTTCATCTGCAGTTCGATAATTCCCACTAAAAACGCCGTGGCCATGTATTTGTAATTTCCGTTCCTGCCGGTGCGGAAAACCTGCCCCTTTTGAGACATTGCATAGAGTTTCTTTTCCCATTCCTCGGTAGCGCCTCCGCTCCGCGCCGCGATTTCCGCGGCGGTTTCCGGACGCATCGTGAGCTTCATAAACATCTCCGCCTCGTCCGGCGTGAAGATTTTTTGCAGTATTCTTAATTCAATGCCTGATTCCGTATTCACCGGGTAACGCTGGGGCATGGTGTCCAGAAATTCAGCCAGGCGCTGGTAAACATCTTTCATAATCTTACGCTCTTCCCCCGTTACGCGCCAAAAACCGCGGATGTCGAACAGGGCAGCCCGCGGCAACGGCGCTTACTTTCCATTTTTCTTAATAGTATTTTCCCGCGATATATTCGCTCAACTGATTGATGAGGAAATCTTTGTTGGAAATGACCGATTTCACAACATCGCCGATGGAAATAATGCCGACAAATTTGCTTTTTTCAAAAACAGGCAAATGCCGGACATGTTTTCCCGTCATCAGCACCATCGCCTCCTCCACGCTCGTATCCGGATTGACGGAAAACAACGTGGTAGACATGACTTCCTTCACCAACGTTTCTTTGGAAGTTTTTCCCTGAAGAATAATTTTCCGCGCGTAATCTCTCTCCGAGATGATCCCCACAACCTTGCTGTTTTCCATCACCACCAGGGCGCCGATTTGCTTTTCGCTCATTTTTTTCAGCGCCTCGAACACCGTTGCCGTGGGAGCGATAGATTGAATTTCTTTGTTTTTTGCTTTGAGAACATCACTGACACTAATCATACAGCCTCCTGTTTATTAGCTATGGTTCAAATATCCATCAGCAAAAATTAAAGCTTCCGGGACGGGGTCAATCATCTGACTTGTTTTCGCCGATGGAATTTGACTGTGCTTTAATCGCTTTATGCTGTTAAATATACCCGGAATTTATTACATTTCAATTCTTTTTTACACTGAACCGCCCCCCGCCGCAAAAGCGCGCGCCGATACCGCAACGCTAATAAAAAAGCGTTTTTTTACGGATGCCCGGCCGCCGCGTCCGTCCAAACGGACGCGGCGGATTAATGCCGGTTTTTTATATCGCCGTCCCCAGCTGGTATGCCGCCCGCACCGCCTCCAGCAATCTGCCGCAGGCAAAAGAATCGCCGATATTGTAAAGCTCCGGCGCGACGTTGGCCGCCAGGCAGTTGTAATACAGATCATCGCCGGGGCGCGCGCCCGCGGAAAGGACAACAAGCTCAGCCTTCAGTTGCCGCTCTTTAATCTCTTCCTTAATCTTTTTGACAAAGGGGTTTTCGATATTTTCCGGCAAAAGCGGCGTCCAGGTCACGTAGGGGTCAGGCACGGTTTTCGACACGTTCTGCGCGACAAGAACTTCTTTATCACCCACCTCCTTGAGCAGCGAGCAATTGAGCATCTCCACGCCCATTTTTTCCAGATAGTGGATGAGGAAGCCGCGGTTCGACGTGCACACGCCTTTCATTATTTCCGGAAGCATTTCCACAATCTTTACGTTTTTCTTTTTTTCATGGACAAGGAAATAAGCCGTCTCGCAGCCCACGGAGCCGCCGCCGACAATGACTATGTTTTGCGCTGCCTCGCAAACAGAGGGTTCGCGCAAAAGGTCAACCGCCAAAACAACGTGGGAAGAATCTATGCCCTTGGCCGGAGGCCTTTTTTGGACAGTGCCGGTGGCGCAGACAACCGCGTCATACTTGCCCGCGCGCAGTAAATCAAGATTCACCTCACGCCCGTATTCGACCTTCAGGCCGCAATTTTTTATCGTCTCATCAAGAAGCGTTTTCAAATACGCCCGGTAATTAAGAATATCGAATTTGATGGCCGGTCGCGAACCGGGAATCAGCATGCCGCCGATTTCCTCTCTTTTTTCAAATAACGTCACTTCGTGACCGCGATGAGCGGCAATCATCGCGGCGTTGACTCCGGCGGGACCTCCGCCGACAACGGCAATCTTTTTTATTTTTTTGGCGGGAGCCATTTCGCTGCCGTTGTAAATATCTTCCTGACCGGTGCGGGGATTCACCGTGCACTGGGGATGCCCGCCTTCGACGAATTCATTGATACATCCTTCCTGATCGCCGATGCAGGGACAAATCCTTTCCACCTTTCCCGCGTAAACCTTATTCGGCCATTGCGGATCGGCCAGAAGCGGCCGCGCCAGCATGACCATGTCGCACTTTTTATCGCGCAGCGCCTGTTCGGCAAGGTCGGGATAACCGAGTTTGCCCACCGCCACCACCGGCACTTCCATGCCGGCGTTGGAAAGAATCTTGTTTTCCGCGAAATAATCCTTGACGATTTTCGATATTTCCAGAAAACAGCCCGGAGGCATGAATCCCGGAGGATGCGGCAGCCACCAGTTGTCGTAACAACCGAGGTCGACGTCAAACATGTCCACGCCCGCGCGGACGAGCGAAGCCATATAATCAAGCGTCTGTTCGGTCGTACGCTCGTTTTTGAATTTGCGCAGGGATTTAACCTTGCTCATTTTTTCCCCGTATGTTTCGTTGAGTGCCAGTGAAAGGTCGATACGGTACATGACGGGATAGGAATCGCCGACGCGGCGGCGTATTTCTTTGATCAGGTCGACGCCGAATCTCTGCCAGTCGGAATAAGCGCCTAAAGACCTTCGGTTGAAAGCGGTGTTGGTCATCTGCTCAAGCAAATATCCTTCATGCCCGTGCAGATAAACGCCGTCAATCAAAGCGGCCTTGGCATCCGCCGCGGCCTGGCCGGCGTTTTTGATAATCTTGCGCGCCATGCGTCCGGAAAGAGGCCGGCACGGTATCGGCGGTATGTAAAAATTGGGGTTCCACGACGCCGATACGGGAAGTTTGAATTTATTTATCAGGCATTCGGGAGAACCCACCCGTCCCAAACCAGGGGTAAGCTGAATAAAAAATTTGGCGCCGTATCCGTGGCAGCGTTCGGCAATGTCCCGCCAGCCCGCGAAACGCGTGCGCGAAGCGTCGATGCGCGGAAAATAGGAAAGGTTATTGAGCTCCGTTACCGTGGGATCCACGCCGTGGCTGATCGGCACCAGGCCGGAAGTGATCAGCCCGACACCGCCTTTCGCCCTTTCGATAAAGTACTGAATCATCTTCGTGTTGGGGCGTCCCGTTTCCTCCGCCATGCTGATATTGCCCATCGGCCCCATGACCAGACGATTTTTTATTTTCATGCTGTTTACCTGCAGCGGGCTGAACATCGCCGTGTAAGGGTAAAGTTTGGAAGTAAGCATTCCTTCTTCCAAACGCGATTTATCCTCATACCAGGTGCCCAGTTTCTCCACGACTGCCTTCATGCGCTCATGGTATTTATTTGCCATAACTGACCTCTCATAAAAATTCTAAAGTTTCATAAAAATATTCATGATGAGTGAACAACAACCTTGCCGTCATCAAAAATGTCTATTTTCTGGTCATGTTGAACAAAAGCGAGAAATTCCGCCCCCAGACCGTCGACAGTGACGATGCGGTTCCCATTCCACACATCCGCCAGAATCACGCCCGCCGCGGCGAGCGAATCTATCTTTTCGGAAAAAAGCATGGCTAGGGGAGCGGCGCCCATGGAAGCGGCGGTTTGCAGCACCATGCCGCCGGTAGTGGAACCGATTGTCTTGGGCAGGCATAGTACTTTGCCGCTCAACGCTTTGCCGTAAACATCGGCATTATTCTGGTCGCCGCATTTAATTATTTTTTTGTTAGACATCGCGCCTTTCTGAAAAGAGGCCAGCGTATTAAATCCCTGACGGGAGACAACCGCCTCGCCGGACACCTTGCCGGGCATGACCGCTCTGCCTTTGAATTCTCTGATTTTTTCAGCCATGGATTCCTCCTTCTACCGCGATACGCGCGGTTTCGGCATCGGTAAAATAACGCGCCGTCGTATAAGTCCGCAGCTTATTTGAATTGGTCATCACCGCTTTCTTGGCGCACAGAGGGTTATTCATATACATAAGCGGACAGATGGAGGTGAGACGCGCGCCGATGCCCGTTAATCGCGAGTAAGAATCCTTGTCGTTCCTGAAGGCATCAACAACGGCGGGAGCGGCAGTCATAATAGTAGTTACCGCAAGCTTTTTCTTTCCGGAAGATTTGAGTTCGGTCTCGAAATGTTCCAGCCATTCGTAGATCTGCCGCAGGCTCAAATGCGGACAACCGATAAAACAAATTTTCGGGGTCGCCGCGGGATTTTTCCACATCAGCGGGTAGCTGCCACGCACTCTTTTCAACTCGGCGTCGTCTATAACATAAGTTTTGTATCCAGACTTCAGCAGACCGCGCGACAATTCCAGCGCCTCCGGGGTCAAGTCCTCAATGTGGTACAGGCCGACAGCGCCGTTGCTGGCCGCGGCGGCGCCCATGTCCTTTAAATAATCTTTTACACGCTGATTGAGTTCCTCTCCCAAAAAGGACGTCAAACCCGTGACGAATGGAACTTCTTCCATCACCTTCATACCGATGGCGCTGCCCAATATCTGGGCTTCGGGCAGTGATTTGGTTTTGACTTCAATCAGCCAGTCCGCCTTCCGGCCTTCGTCAGTCAGCAGGCCAAACACGGGGGCGCGCCCCGTGATGCCGCAGAGCAACTCCAGCAAACCGGAATTACGGTTGGTACGGGCGCCCAAAACGGAATTGGCATAAACCACCGCCGAAGATTCCGCCCAGGCAAGAATCTGGCCTTTTCGCGGAATGTTGCCCACTTCATCCATGTAACAGGTGCAGGTAAAAGACTTGTCATCTTTAAGCCCCACCTTGCGCAGTTGTTCTTCGTACTGCGCCTGTTTTCCGTACATGATTTTTTTGAAAATAAATTTTTCAAGAATGTTGGCGGGAACGTTCTGGAAATCCATGGGGCGGGGGTCAACGGTGAAAGGCTTTGCCGTTTTCAATCCCGCGGCGATTAATTCATCAACAAGGGAAAACACCGGTTTGAGCAGCGGAATGCCAAAAGACGTAACAAGATGAACGCTTCCCCCAATCGGGGCGAGATGTTCGGCTCCAAAAATCTGGCCGTAAAGCACGACAGATTCCAGCGCCTTGCGCATTGCTTCGCCCTGCTTGCCCGCCAAAATTTCCTTCTCCTCATCGGTCAACTGCAGAGAATACTTTTGCATCGGGATGCCTCCTTTATCGGGCGCTTAAATGTTAAAAGAAATTTCCCCTACACGCGGCGGCAAACAGAATCTTAAAGAGAGCTTCGCAAATAACCTGTGAACGGTTTTGATAAAAAATTTAATGTCGGGTTTATTATGCCATCGGAGGGCAATAGAGTCAATTTCTTTTTCCAGGAAAAGCGTTTATACCCTGCGTGGCGCGATTATTTTTGGCGCGCATTTCCTCGTTCATGCCACGCAAAAGCAGGAAGATATCGGCGGGAATGGGGAAAAGAATTCGCCGCTTTACTTAATTTTTTGCAGCATTTCGCCCATCATTTTGTGGACAAGGTTGATGGCCTTGAGGGGGCGAATCATTACTTTGAAGTCGGTGATTCTGCCGTCTTTGCCCCAGGTAATCATGTCCACGCCGTTGATGGAAATGCCGTCAATAACAGTGTGAAATTCCAAAACGGCACTGTTGCCGGAAATGATTTCCCTGAGATATCTGAATGTTTCGTTATTCAGCACATGTAGGGCGGCGGTAAGATAAAGTTTGGTGAGGGGTTTTCCCGCCTGCGGCGTGTGCACCACAGGAGAATGAAAAACAACATTTTCCGCCAGGATATTATCCAGACCCACGGCGTCCCTTGCTCCAACCAATCTGTGCCATTCTTTTACGGTATTTTCAATCATGCGTCAAATATACCCGGATTTTACTGAATATCAAGCAGAAACATCCGTGCCGGAAACAAATTCCGCTCGTGCTTTTGATTTAAGCTTCGTGCGCTTTTTTGCCGTAAACTCTCTCATACGCCGCGCAGTTGGGACAGATGCCGTTTTCGATATTTTTGACAAACCAAAAAGCAAGTCCCCGCTGTTTCTTTCTGGCGCGCGAACATACCGGGCACTCCAGACAACGCCTGGCCATTTGCATGTCTTTTTCGGAAACAGAAGCCGCGTTCATAAAAATACTCCTGTCAACAAATGCTGATAGGTTATTCTTCCTGACCGGGGATAATGATGCGGGAAGCCTCCTGCCTCTGTATCTCCTTTGCCTCTTCAATCATCGCCTTTACCGTTTTATCAATGACTGCGGGCAGTTTGTCCAACGCCTCGCTGAGCGTCTTTGCTCCTTCAATAACACATTGAACGGGGATAGGACCTTTGGGCGACATGAGCTGGGCCATTCCGGTAAAGACGCGTTCTCTGTTTTCATCAACCACGCCGTCAATTTTCACCGGCGTCAGGCAACGAACGGTGGCAAAAGTCAGGTCGGTAAAAGTTTCTTCTTTGTAAAGATTGTCTTTGTTTACTTTGATATCGGTAATTTTGGCTGAATCGGTGCCGTTCACGGGTTGTCTCCTTTGCTTATGAAATTGACCCTGAAAAATAACGAGAAGCGCAAAGTCAACAGCCCATATTTTCCCGGATCGGCATCTGATTACACTGAAAACACTTCCGGGTCAAATGGAATTACAGAAATCTGAAGAAAAGATAATAAAGTACCGGATTCCCGCTTTCTCTGTAATGACAGAAACAAAACAACATAACCTGGGCATTCACGCTTTCACGCAATGACATTTCTTATTCCCGGAAAGCGCCTTCCATCACGGTTTCGGCGATGCTTTTTCTGCCCGAGGGAAATTCTCTTTTCTGCTGATAATCGGGTAAATCTTCCAGTTTGCCGGGTCGGCCCAAGGCAATCATCGCCTCCACCTGGTAACCTTCGGGAATCAGCAAAACCTCCTTGGCCCTGTCGTAGCTAAATCCCTGCATGCCGTGGACAACCAGATTCAAAAGCGAGCCCTGCAGAGCGAAATTTTCCCACGCGGCGCCGGCATCGTAGGAATGCGTGCGCGCATGCTTGTTGTTGTCGAACGTGGTTTTGGAAATAACAACAACCAGCACGGCGGCATTATACGCCCAGTTTTTGTTGCCCTCTTCCAGCAAATTGAAAAAAGTTTCCCAGTGGCTAGTGTTGCGACGGGCGTAAATGAAGCGCCAAGGCTGGTTGTTGTTGGAAGAAGGCGCCCACCTGGCTGCCTCAAAAAGCTGAAACAACGTCTTTTCGTCAATTTCTTCGCCGGACATCGCGCGCGGCGACCAGCGGTTCAAAAATATTTCATTTACATTATATTCCGGTTGGCGAAAATTTCTGATGTTCATAAAAATACCTCCCAACTTTTGTCATTGCGAGTTCACGGATACGATCATTTATTCCGCGTTAAATATTCTTTCATCCCGACAAGACTCATGCAGTTAAGGCAGTCTTCACTGGAGAGCCATCCCTTGCGAGCAATTTTGACGCCAAAATTTACATCCCGCAAACCCGCAATCTGATGAGCATCGGGATTAATCGCGATTTTTACGCCCTTGCGTTTAGCGTAGATACAGTGGCGCCAATCCAGATCCAGTCTGTGCGCGTTGGCGTTGAGCTCGACGGCCTTGCCGAATTTCGCCGCCGTATCGATTACTTCCTCCAAGTTCACCGCATACGGCTCGCGCGACAGAAGCAGCCGCCCGGTGGGATGCGCCAGCATTGTGGCGTATTTGTTTTGCAAGACTTTTTTCAGGCGCGCGGTCATCTCTCTTGCGGACATATTGAAATTGGAATGAACGGCGGCAATGACAAAATCAAAGCGCGCCAGCGTCTTTTCGTCATAATCCAGAGAGCCGTCAGGAAGAATATCCGCTTCGATTCCCTTGAAAATATGAAACGGTTTTAATTTTTCGTTGAGCTTGTCGATGAGTTCATGCTGTTTTTTTATACCCTCTATTTGCAGACCTCCCGCGTAATACGCGGAACGGCTGTGATCGGATATGCCGATATACTGCAGTCCCATTTCTCTTGCCGCGCGCGCCATGTTTTCCAATGTCTCCCCGCCGTCGCTGAAATTGGTATGAACGTGAAAAATCCCGCGCACGTCTTTTTCTTCCACCAGCTTCGGCAGTTCGTTTTTTTCCGCGGCCTGGATTTCCCCCATATTCTCGCGCAGCTCCGGCTCGATAAACTGTAATTTCAGCGCGGCAAACAGTTCTTCTTCGCTTGCGCACTTGATATTTTTCTCCCCGCGGAAAAGGCCGTATTCGTTCATTTTGAGCCCCATGTCCTTGGCGCGACGGCGCATGGCGTTATTGTGCTCTTTGGAACCGGTAAAGTGATGCAGGGCGTAAGGATATTCGGCGGACGTCACAATGCGCAAATCGGCATTGATGCCTGATTTTAAAACAACGCTGACCTTTGTCTCGCCGCTGGCGGTTACAGTTTCAATCTGCTCGTAAGAAGTAAAATGCCCGACCAGCTTTTCAGGGTTTTTGCTGGCAGCAAGAATATCGATATCCTTAACTGTCTCGTTGCCGCGGCGGAGCGATCCGGCGATGCTGATGGACAAAATACTTTTGTCCCTTTTCAAATATTCCAGAAGAACTTCCGCCTCGGCGGCAACCTCGGCATAGAGCCTTCTCTCTTTATAAACCTTGAGTTTGGCGATGCCGGCAAGGAGATTGTCCTGCGTTTTTTTGCCGAAGCCTTTCAAATCAACAAGGCGGTTTTCCAAGCAGGCGTACTCGAGTTCACCCACATCCTTTATGCCCAGCTGTTCATAAAGGGCGTGGATTTTTTTGGGGCCCAGACCCGGAATTTTGAGCATTTCCAGATGTCCAGGAGGAACAGAATCCTTAAGTTTTTCATAATATTCCAGCTTTCCCGTCTGTATTAGCTCGGTTAATTTTTTACTGATGGCCTCGCCGATACCTTCGATTTCCGTAAGTCTGTTTTCTTTGACCAGCGCATCAAAATCGACTTCAATTTTTTCCAAATTACGGGCGGCATTCTGATAGGCGCGGGACTTAAAGGGGTTTTCTCCCGTTAATTCCAGAAGCGTGGCTATTTCCTCCAGAATCTGGATAATTGTTTCTTTAGTCAGCATTTTTTTCATCGCCAATCGGACTTATTGTACACGTTTAGCCGCGGCAAATCATTATTTTAATTTTATTGAGGCATTACTTGACATTCTACTCTGAACATAATATAAGGCGCGCACTCTCGAACGAGCACAGACTGGTCAAGTCCCCATCGTCTAGAGGCCTAGGACACGGGCCTTTCACGCCTGTAACTGGGGTTCGACTCCCCATGGGGACGCCAAAATAAAAAAGGCAAACATAGTTTGCCTTTTTTATTTGCCGGAATTCTATTTTTCCTTCTTTTTCGACTCCGGTTTAGCTTTTGCCGCGGGTTTTGGCCTTTCCGCTGCTGCCTTTTCCTTAGGTTCTTTTTTCGCCTTCGTTTCTTTTCCTTCTTTTGGCACTGCCTTCGCCGGCTTTTCCTTTAATTCTTTTTTTGCCGGAGCAGCGGGTTTTTCTGGTTCCGGCACAGACTTTCCTTCGTCCTCCGGTTTGGATCTGGGCGGTTCCGGCGGACTGAGAGAAGGAGTCTTCTCAGGCACTTCTGCCTTCGCCGGCTTGGCCGCAGTTGCCGGTTTGGAAGGCTTGTCTTTGGGTTTGGGCGCTTCTTTCTTCTCCTCTTTCTGCTTTTTCTCTTTTTCCTCTGGCACCTCAACTAACTTCCACGCTTTTGCCTGAGCTAATTCTTCCGCCTGTTTCACATATTTCTCAAATACGGCGATTCTTACATCCGTCCGTCTTATTTTGGCTTTCAAGCTTTTTACCAGGGGATCGTGCTTTGCTTTTTCTTCGCTGATACCCTTTTGGGCCAATTGCTGCAGGCGCAAATTCAGTTTTTTTTCAAAAATTCGACGTTGCTCAAGTCTCACCTCTTTGCTTTTCGACGGCATTTCCCCCTCCAACTATTTTAAATTCTTGATTTCAGCAGTTAAATAGCAATATTTTTCACTGAAAGCTACAAAAATATTTTCCATATCGACAACAAAATTGGCGGCGCCCCGCCGGATAGCGTTGCTTTACTAACGCCATCTCCAGCCAAGCTCCATCCCGTGCCGCCCCGCTGCCAAAATTATCTTCCCGCTTCCAATACGCCAATAACTTCAACATGCTGAGTTTGCGCAAACATGTCCAACGGCAAAAGAGCGGTCAATTCATAACCTTGCCCTGTCAGATATTTCACGTCGCGCGCCTGGGTGGCCGGATTGCAGGAAACATAAACGATTTTGCGCGGCCGCGAAAAGGCGATTGCCTGCAAAACGGACGGGACACAGCCCGTGCGCGACGGATCTAGGAGGATTACGTTTGTTTTATTTTCCGCGGATAAAAATACGCCCGGCAGTATTTCTTCGACCCTGCCGCACAAAAAATCAATGTTTTTCACGCCCGCCCGAGAGGAATTCAACCATGCGCACTCGATCGCTTTATCGTCCTGCTCAATGCCAATAACATTTTGGGCAAAAGGCGACAGAAAAACGGAAAAAAGACCGCTGCCACAGTAAGCGTCAACCAGTGTATCGATTTTTTCGACCGTCGCCGCGTGGCGTACTTCATCCACCAGTCTGTCCGTCAAATACAGATTGGCCTGAAAAAATCCTTCCTGCGGCACAAGAAAATCTTTTTCTTTGACCACGCGGGCAATCGTTTCTTTTTCCCCCGTCCGAACCCCGCAAACACCCGACCAGATTGTGTACCCGCCTTCACTGCGCCCTTCCGATAACTTGTCGCGGCGCAAAATTTCTATTTTTTCGTTTATCGTCTCATCCACAATTTCACAGCGCTCAATATTCACAACATCGGCTCCGGATACGTCCATGAAACCCAATTTCTGGCCGTCGGCTCCCTGCGCCGCGTGCAGTTGGGCTTTGCCGCGGTAATGATAAGTTTTCGGCGAAGCGATTATTTCATGAACAGGTGGCGCGACAATCCCGCCGATTTTTTCGAAAGCATCAATCACCTGTTTCTTCTTTACGGCCAGCTGCATTTCATAATTCATGTGCTGATAACAGCAACCGCCACAATGTCCGTAATATCGGCACAGGGGTTCTATTCTGCCCTCCGACGGTTTAATAATCTTTATAATCTCGGCCCGCGCGAATTTCTTTTTACGTTGAACTATTTCCACTTCCAGTTCATCGCCCGGCGCGGCAAAGGCAACGAAAACGACAAGATTATTCACCCGCGCCACCCCCTCACCGCCGAAGGCTATGGATTCGATTTTCACATTAACGCGGTTTTTAATCTGCATGTTTACCCCCACACGAGCGTAAATAACACGCTCATTCGACCCAGGTCAATACAACACGCTATTTTTCTTTACAACAGATGACAATATTGTTATCTATCCGGCGAAATAAATCCATTGAGGAATGTCTAACAATGCCTGCTGAAAAAAAATCCATTCTCTGCCCGAACTGCCGCAAGCTGATCAGCGCGGACGAACCAAACTGTCCCTATTGCGGGCTGGCCCGTCCCGGCCTGCTCAATATGGCCGGAATAATCAGAAAAATTTTTGCCCTCAACCCCATTCTCACTATTATCTATGTAAACATCTTTTTTTATGTTGTCTCTCTTCTGCTCAATCCGACGGGCATATTTTCCGGCGGCGGTTTCCTTTCCTTTCTGTCACCCTCCGGTCAGAGTTTGCTTCTTCTGGGCGCGACGGGAACATTTCCGGTGTTCGGATTCAACCATTACTGGAGCCTTGTTTCCGCATCTTTCCTGCACGGCGGAATTATACATTTAGCTTTCAACATGATGGCTTTATATCAGCTGGGGCCTTTTGTTTTGCATGTTTTCGGGTTTCACCGTTTTTTCAGCATCTACATCCTCACGGGAATCGCCGGCTTCGCCGTTTCGCTGATTTTTGGCGTGGATTTCACCATCGGCGCTTCCGCCAGCATCTGCGGCTTAATCGGCGCGATCGTTTACTACGGGAAAAACCGCGGCGGTGAGTTTGGACAGGCGATATATAAACAGGCGCTGGGCTGGATTGTCGGCCTGATAATTTTCGGCCTTATCTTCAAGGGCATAAACAACTGGGCGCACGGCGGAGGCGTGATTTCCGGAATACTTCTGGCCATGCTCATGGGCTATAACGAAAAAAGAGATGAAACGGCAAAGCAAAAGCTTCTGGCCTATGTCTGCATCTTGGTCACGCTGGGTGTTTTAATCTGGGCGCTTCTGTCTTCCGTGTTTTATACGCTATCGCGCCTGTAAAGGATTAGAGAAACACAAAATGATACATGGCTTTATTTACGGTACAATCGCCGATCGTCCGGCAAGATCATCGCCCATATGATTAATAAATTCAAAAACGAAAACAAAAAATCCGTGTCCGTCTTTGCCTGGGCATCTTTTCTGAATGATTTAGGTTCGGACATGATTTATCCTGTCTGGCCTTTGTTTGTAACTTCCTTCCTGGGCGCCAATATGGCCGTCTTGGGGTTACTCGACGGAGTGGGTGAAGCTTTTGTTTCCATCTCCAAAGCTCTTTCCGGTTACCTTTCCGACAAAATAAGAAAAAGGAAAATTTTCATCTGGTCCGGCTATCTTTTTGGTTCGTTGTCGCGCGTGGGCTACGCTTTCGCACCTGCATGGCAGTGGCTGTTACCGCTTAAAATATTAGACCGCTCCGGGAAAATACGCGCCGCACCGCGCGATGCTTTCGTTGCGGATATTTCCACCGAGCAGAACCGCGGTGGTAATTTCGGTTTAATGAAAGCTATGGACAACCTCGGAGCCGTATGCGGCATTATCATTTGCCTTTTGCTTTTTGAACAAATCGGTTTTACAAATCTTTTCCTTCTTGCCGCCCTGCCTTCTCTGGCCAGCGCTTTTCTCATTTATAAACACATCAGAGAAAATAAAGCTTCCGAACAAAAGTTATACGCCCGTTTCACCCTCAAAGATCTGGATGCCGACTTTAAATTATTTCTTTTTCTGAACTCTGTTTTCACTCTGGGCGCTTTCAGCTATTCTTTTTTGCTTATCTTTGCCGGCAAAAGCGGTTTCAATGCCGTGTACCTGCCCGTATTTTATCTCATCATCACCGTCACGGCGGCGATTTTTTCTCTGCCCATGGGAAAGCTATCGGATAAAATCGGCAGAAAAAAGCTGATGCTTCTGGCCTTTCTTTTATGGGCGGCAATCTGCGTAAGCCTTATTCTTTCCACCACTCCCGTCGCCATCATCGCCGTTTTCGTCCTTTATGGTATCCACAAAGCGGCACTGGAAACTGTGCAAAAAACATACACCTCAGAACTTTGCCCAGATTGTTTCCGTGCTACCGGATTGGGAGTTTTTCAAATGGCCATTGGCATTTGCGCCCTGCCGGCTTCGGTAATCGCCGGCGTGTTGTGGGATAAAATAAACATGCAAGCGCCTTTTTATTTATCCCTGACGCTATCCCTTATTGCCTGTTTATTACTTTTCTTTGTTCGGGAAACTTCATGCAACGGCAACTAAGGCTACCTTTTGGCCAAAAGCAACCCCTTGAGGTAGTTTCCTTCCGGGTGTCCAAGTAAAACAGGATGATCCGGCCCCGGCCCGAGACGCTCCACAATCTGCAATTCGGCACCAACATCGCGCGCAGCGCCCAGAACAATTTTGTAAAACAAATCCTCCTCCACGTAATGGGAGCAAGAAAAAGTAGCAAGAAATCCCCCCTTTGACAGCCGCCTGATTGCCTGCATATTAATTTCTTTGTAGCCACGGACGGCACGGACGACATCCGTTTTATTCTTGGCAAAAGCGGGCGGATCGAGGATAATCAAGTCAAAACTTTCCGCGGCGTTGCGCAGATAATCAAAAGCATCTGTTTCCCGTACGGGGTGGTCGTCAGAATTAATGCCATTGAGCTTGAAGTTTTTTAAAGCTTGGGCGCAAGCGGATTTAGACACGTCCACGGAAACCACGCGCTTCGCCCCTGCGGTAGCGCAATAAACGGAAAACGCCCCGCTGTAGGAAAAACAATTCAACACATCGGCGCCGCCGCTCAACGCGCCCAGTCTTTCACGATTGACGCGCTGATCCAGAAAAAATCCGGTCTTCTGTCCACCGACAAAATCAACTTCAAAAATCTTACCGTTTTCCTTTATAGTAATCGCTGCGGAATTTTCGCCGCCGTAAATAAATCTTTTTCTTTCTTCAAGCCCCTCAAACTGGCGAGAACGACCTTCGCTTTTTTCATAAATATTTTTCGGCTTCAGCGTCTCCACAAGCGCGCCCACAATAATATTTTTTTGCTTTTCCATTCCCGCGGTTGTAACCGAAACAACCACCGTGGAAGCGTAGATATCGGCAATCAGCCCGGGGAACCCGTCGCCTTCCGCGTTAATCAACCGATAGGCGTCGGTCTGCGCATTGATGATTTTTCGCCGTAAAAAACGCGCTTCTTCAACGCGGCCGCGCCAAAAATTCGCGTCAATAACATCGGCGCACTTCTGCGTCAAAACACGAAAAATGATGTCCGTGCGTGGATTAAAAAAACCTAAATACAGCGGCTCCCCTTCATAATTCCTGCATAAAACTACATCACCAGCGGCAGGCCCGCCGGCAATCTTTTCCACGGCCCGGGAAAACACCCACGGGTGCCCGCGCTTCAACACCTCTTCCCTGCCTTTTTTTAAGGTTATTTCCGGATAATTCCTCTTTGACATAGCCTGTTAAAAATATCTTTTCCGGCTTGAAATAGCAAGGCTGATTGTATTATGTAGTAAAGCAGATAATTAAAAATCCATTCCTCGGTAAACGGAGTAAAAATGCACGCAGTAATTATGGCCGGCGGCAGGGGGACAAGGTTCTGGCCGCGCAGCAGGGAAAAAAAACCCAAACATCTGCTGGACATCACCAGCGACAGAACCATCATTCAGGAAACGGTTGACCGCATAAAGCCGATAATCGACCCGAAAAATATTTTGGTTGTCACGGGAAAAAAGCAGGCGCGGGAGCTGAAAAAACAACTGCCACATGTGCCTTCGGAAAACATCATTATCGAACCATGTGGGAAAAATACTGCAGCCTGCATCGGCCTTGCGGCTCTACACATACAAAAGAAGTTCGGCGATGATATCATGGCGGTATTGCCGGCGGACCATGCCATCGGCAACTCCGACGAATACCGTAAAGTATTATCCGCCGCGATTCAAGCGGCAGCCCAACCGGACACGCTTGTCACTGTTGGCATAAAACCGCACAGTCCACACACCGGCTTCGGCTATATCGAGCAGGGTGAATCCTGCGGCCGGATATCCGGCAGGGAAGTTTTTCGCGTCCGTTCCATCCGTGAAAAGCCGGACATGATTCAGGCACAGTCTTTTGTGAAAAGCGGGAAATTTTACTGGAACAGCGGTATGTTCATCTGGAAAACTTCGGCAATCCTCGACCGTATAGAAAGATTTCTGCCCGAGCTGCACAAAGGTCTTATGAAAATCAGAAAAGCATTGGGAACGGCTCACGAGGCGCGGACTTTGGCCGATGTTTACAAAACACTTCCCTCTATCTCCATCGATTACGGTGTTATGGAAAAAGCCGATAACGTATTCGTCTTCCCTGCTGATTTTGGATGGAGCGACGTGGGAAGCTGGGATGCCGTCTATGAACTGGCCGTTAAGGACCCCCAGGGTAATGCCGCCGCCTGCAGCAGCGAGGTGATTTTCGAAAACACTCAGAATTGTTATATCTACAGTCCGAAAAAACTTGTGGCCATAGTAGGAGCAGAAGATTTGATTGTCGTGGACACAAAAGACACCCTTCTGATTTGTAAAAAGGGCTTTTCTCAAAACGTGAAAAAAGTCGTCGAAAAACTGGAAAAAGAAAAAAAGAAAAAGTACCTGTAATTTTTTACTTCAAAAACAGGGGTTTCCCACTGAGTTTATCTTTTCCTTTGTTGAGTTCATCGATAATAGCTTCTATCGAGACAACCTCATCGTCAAAAGTGATAATCAGAAAATCTTTGCGCTTAAATTCGTATTTTTTTACGCCTTCTATTTTATTCAGGATAGCACCTATCCTGCTGCTCGCGCCTCAGGCGGCACAGCCGGGCACGGTTAACTGCACGATTTTTTCTTCCGCGAATGTCGCGCCTGAAACAACAAGCAAAAAAACGAACACCCCAAAAACGACGAATCTTTTTTTCATCCGACACCCCTAGGGTATGTTTCAGCCTTAATAATAACGCCAAAATTTCCCATATGCAAACATAATTTATAATTGACAGTTAAATTTTAATTTGTGATAAAACTCCCTCAGTTAAATCGGCAGAAAGATTTTTAATGCATATCTTTTTAAAAAAACGGCTTATTTTGGCTTCCGCCTCACCACGGCGCAAAGAATTATTGCGCTCAGTCGGACTGAAATTCAAAATCGCCCCCGCTTCCGTGCGAGAAAATTATATCAGCGGCGAGACTCCGCGGCAACACGTCCGCCGGCTGGCTCAAAACAAGGCCGAACTTATCGCCGCCAAATATCCGGATGCCTGGGTGCTGGGCGCAGACACAATTGTGGTTGCCGACGGAAAAATTTTGGGGAAACCGAAAAACAAAACACAGGCAAAAAAAATGCTACAACAGCTTAGCGGCCGTACCCACATAGTTTACACGGGATTTACTATAGCGCGCGGGGCGTCATCCATTCGTAAAACCTGTATCGTCCACTCTGCGGTAAGGTTCAAAAACATCACCCCAGAAGAAATGAAATGGTATATTTCATGCGAAGAACCTTACGATAAGGCGGGCGGCTATGCCGCGCAGGGGAAAGGAGCCTATTTTATAAAATCCATTCATGGCTCATACACGAACGTCATCGGCCTGCCGCTTTGTGAAGCACTGGAAGAATTAAAAAAAGTGGGAGCGCTAAACTTCAGGTGATTTAAAAATGAGCAAAGACATTGCCGCAAACATAGCCGAAATCAGACGCCGTATTGCCAATGCCGCGGCGCGCTGCGGCCGTGATCCTCACGCGATAAAGCTGATGGCGGTAACCAAAACCGTTGCAGTTGAACGCATAAAAGAGGCCATTGACGCGGGGATTACTCTATTTGGCGAAAACTACGTACAGGAAGCTAGAGAAAAAATTACCGCACTGGGAAAAAACGTTCAGTGGCACATGATCGGCCGTCTACAGACCAACAAAGCGAAATACGTCGTCCATTTTTTCGACTGCGTTCAGTCCGTGGACCGTATCGAGCTGGCGCTGGAACTTGACAAAAGAGCTCGTCTGGCCGGATATAACCTCAACGTGCTCATCGAAGTAAATGTCAGCGGCGAGCAAACAAAGAGCGGCATCGCCGCCCAGGACACACCGGAGCTGATAAAAAAAGTCGCGGCTCTGGAAAATATTTCCGTGCGCGGTCTAATGACCATGGCTCCGTATTCCGACAACGCTGAAGGTTCCCGCCCGTATTTTCGTGCCTTGAAGAATCTCGGGCGGCAAATTTCCGAGGCGCTGATACCGGGCGTACAAATGGACGAGCTTTCCATGGGCATGACGGATGATTTCGAGGTAGCCATCGAGGAAGGGGCAACAATTGTCCGCATCGGGCGCGCGATTTTCGGAGAGCGGAAATAACCTGTATGTAAGATTTTACTTTGTGCGCGGCGCGGAAGTAAACACTGGATCGGATACGGAATTTTCTCCCTGCAGAAAAGCTTTTTCGCCTTGGACTTTATATATTGCTACGCAGGTATCCACAACATCGCTGTCGTAAAGTTTTCCCTTGTGCTTAACGATTTCTTCCATGGCGTTACCGACACCCAGTGCCGGACGATAAGGCCGATGAGAGCCCATCGCTTCAATAACATCGGCTACGGCAATTATGCGCGCTTCCAGCAATATCAGGTCACCTTTTAATCCCTGCGGATATCCGGACCCGTCGATTCTCTCGTGGTGCTGCAATATTATATCGGCAACGGGATAGGGAAACCTGATTGTTTTCAAAATGTCATAGGCGACGCGGCAATGCGTCTTAATTATTTCCATCTCCGGATCAGTCAAACGCCCGGGCTTGGTCAGAATTTCCGCGGGAACTGATATTTTCCCGATATCATGCAGAGTCGCGGCAATGTTAATCGCCTCTATCTGCTCCGAGGACAATCCCATCTTTTCGGCAATTTTGCATGATATTTTTGCCACAATTATTTCATGACCGGAAGTGTAAGGATCGCGCGTTTCCACGATTTTAGACATTGTTTTAACCGTGCCATCCAAAATAATCCGGGCCTTTTCGTAACTGGATTTCAATTCTTGAGTCTTGGCGAGAAGTTCACTGGTTTTTTGTTCCACCTTTATTTCCAAAGTCCTGTTCAAATCATGCAACTCTTCATTTTGCCTTTTAATCAACTCAACCAGCCGCCTATTTTCCATCAGCAGCTCCGTTTTTAAAAGAGCTTGCCTGATATGCGCAAGCAATTCTTCTTCCCGCCATGGCTTCGTTAAATAAAAATGAATGCCCCCCTTATTGACGGCGTCAATAATCGCCTCTTTATCGGCATAACCGGTAAGAAGAATGCGGACGGCATCGGGAAAAATCTCCCTGGAGGCAGCCAGAAATTGCACACCGCTCATATCGGGCATTCTCTGGTCGGAAATAATAAGCGAAAAAGGTTTCCGCGCGGCGCGTAATTTCTCCAACGCTTCTTTCCCGTTGCCGGCGGTATGTATGTCATAACCTTCATCAGCAAGAATACGCTTAAAAGCGTTTAGAATGAACTCCTCATCATCCACTATCAATATCGAATGTTTATACTTGAGAGTCTTCTTTTCCGGCGCGCCCATATATTCCTACCTTTGAGAAACATTGCTTTTTAAATATTTTGTACTTTTCATCCGTCAATGTCAAGATTTTAAAGAAAACGTAATCCACCAGATATGATTTGCACACTGAAAAACAGGAATACTTTTTTCTCGATTTAGCCGTAAAGGATTTTTTTCAAAAACCGGCCGGTCACTGATTTTTCTTCGCCGGCCACATCTTCCACTGTACCGGAAGCAATAATCTGACCACCGCCCGGTCCACCTTCCGGCCCCAGATCAATTATGTAATCGGCGCATTTGATAACATCCAGGTTATGTTCGATAACGACCATGGTGTTGCCCATATCAACCAGCCTTTTCAAAACATCCAGCAACTTTTGAATATCGGCAAAATGCAAGCCGATGGTCGGTTCATCAAGAATGTAAAGAGTGTTGCTGTTAGCTTTTTTGCCCAGTTCCCTGGCCAGCTTGATTCTCTGCGCCTCGCCGCCGGACAAAGTGGTTGCCGATTGCCCCAAACGGATATAGCCCAACCCGACGTCGTGAAGCAGCTGCAGATGTGATTTGATCGAAGGAATATTGGAAAAAAACGTCAGCGCCTGGCTTACGGTCATGTCCAAAACATCGGCGATGCTTTTGTCTTTATATTTAATATCCAATGTATCCGCGTTAAACCTTTTACCGTGACAAACATCACAGGTCACATAAACATCAGGCAAAAAATGCATCTCTATTTTTATCAAACCATTGCCTTCGCACGCTTCACAACGACCTCCTTTAATGTTAAAACTGAAACGGCCGGGCTTGTAACCGCGAACGCGCGATTCGGGTAGAGACGTAAACAAATCACGGATAAACGAAAACACCCCCGTATAAGTTGCCGGGTTGGAGCGCGGTGTGCGCCCGATAGGTTGCTGATTAATCAAAATAACCCGCTCTATATCACCCAAATCCACGACTTTTTCTATTTTCCCCATGGAACCGCGGTGCTGGTTCAAACGCCGGGCAACCACTTTATAAAGGGTTTCAACAACCATTGTGCTTTTACCCGAACCGGATACTCCCGTTACCGCCGTTAATATCCCCACGGGTATTTTTATGTCGATGTTCCTGAGATTGTTTTCACTGGCGCCTTCCAAAATAATGTACCGCCCGTTATGGATGCGCCTCTTTGCCGGTATGGAAATGGATTCCTCTCCCGATAAGTATCTGCCTGTAAGCGACTCCGGACTGGCCAGTATCTCCTGAGGCGTGCCCTGAAAAACTATTTGGCCCCCCTGTACGCCGGCGCCCGGTCCCATATCCACAATATGATCGCAGGAAATCATCATTTCCGCGTCGTGTTCCACAACCAAAACGGTATTGCCCATATCACGCAGCTTCTTCAGCGTATCAATCAGACGAAGGTTATCCCTTTGATGCAACCCTACCGTCGGTTCATCAAGAACATACAAAACACCCATCAGCCCAGAACCAATCTGTGTAGCCAGCCTTATCCGCTGACTCTCCCCGCCGGACAGCGTCGAAGTGGTCCTGGCCATATTTAAATAATCCATACCCACATCAATCAAAAACTGCAGACGATTCTTTATCTCCTTGAGGATTCTTTCCGCAATGAGTTCCTGCTGAGGCACAAGGTTCATGTTTTCAAAAAAGTTACTGCATTCACGGATGGACATTTGACAAAGTTCAAAAATGTTTTTCCCTCCCACGGTAACAGCCAGACTTTCTTTTTTCAGTCTCGCCCCCCTGCATAGTTCGCATGCGCTCAAATCAATATAACGCGCCAGGTCATTGCGTACCGCCGTCGAAGCTGTTTCCCTCCAGCGGCGCTCCATCTGTTTTATCACTCCTTCAAAGGAACGGTAGACAAAATATCTTTTATCGGAGTGATCATAATAAAATTTTATATTCTCCGCGCCTGACCCGTAAAGAAGGACATCCTGAACTTTTTTCGACAGTTTGTTGAACGGCGTATTGATATCAAAACCATAATGCTTCGACAGCGCATCCAGCGTGCTGTAGTAATAAACAGAACTGCGCGACGCCCACGGCGCGATCGCGCCTTCCCGCAAGGAAAGTCCGGCATCCGGCACAATCAGATCAACAGCAAAACGCATGCGCGAACCAAGACCGTTGCATTCGGAACAGGCTCCGTAGGGATTGTTGAAGGAAAACATTCTCGGCGTTATTTCGGGAATGCTTACGCCGCAATCAGGACAGGCGTATTTTTCCGAAAAAAGCATCTCCTCGCCGGAGACAGTAACTACGCACACCAAGCCGTCACCACGGGCGGCGGCGATTTCCAAAGAGTCCCGCAATCTTTTCCTTATCCCCTCTTTTATCGCCAAGCGATCAATAACAAGGTCGATATCGTGCCTTTTAGTTTTGCCAAGCACAATATCTTCGGCCAAGTCACGTATTTCGCCGTCAACCCGGACGCGGGCAAACCCGTCTTTCTGAAGCTTCTTTAATTCTTTTTGAAATTCTCCTTTTTTGCCGCGCACCAGAGGGGCCATGACGCTGAACCGCGTCCCCGCGGGCATGGACAAAAGGCTCTCCAAAATACTGTCGATAGTCTGTGATTTGATTTCCCGGCCACAACTGTAACAGTGACAAATGCCGATACCGGCGTACAGCAGACGCAAATAATCGTAAATTTCCGTTACCGTACCTACCGTGGAACGGGGATTGTGACTCGATGCGCGCTGTTCGATCGCTATCGCCGGAGAAAGACCCTCTATTGACTCCACATCCGGTTTGTCCATCTGGCCGATGAACTGACGCGCGTATGTGGAAAGAGATTCGACATAACGCCGTTGGCCCTCGGCGTAAATAGTGTCAAAAGCCAGAGAAGATTTTCCCGAACCGCTTACACCGGTAATCACTACGAGTTTATCACGGGGTATATTTAGGCTGATGTCCTTTAAATTATGTTGAGATGCGCCTTTGATTCTTATCGCATTCATCTTTTGTTTAATTCTTGTCTACATTCTTATGTCGATATGGGACCTCTTTCGGACAGAAGCAATCCATTCATCATATTTCTTGTTCAGCTTTTCCTCTTCGATTATTGTCTTTATTTCCTGCCTGACCACATCAAGAGGTTTAAGACCGGCACCTTTTTTATCAACGACGGTAACGATGTAAACACCATCGCCCGCTTCTATGGGCTCGCTGACCTTGCCTATCGGAAGGCTGAAGACAACCTCTTCTATCTCCGGCATAATTACGCCTCGTTCGACAAAACCAATATCACCGCCCAGGGATGCCGCCGCTCCTTGAGAATATTTCACCGCAATCTGTTCAAAATATTCACCGTTTTCAATACGTTTGCGCAGTTTATCGGCATCATTTTTAACTTTTGCGCGGGCGGCATCATTGGCATCAGGCGGATATTTCAACAATATCATTTTGACATGTACCGTTTCTTTGCCCTCGTAGCTTTCCCGGTGTTTGTGATAATAGTCTCCAATTTCTTCCTCGCTGACAATTATCTTTGATTGAACCTCTCTACGCAGCAATCGCATGCGCACCATTTGACTTTTAATTTCTTTCTTCACCGTTTCCAGCGTTTTGCCTTCTTTGGCGAGTTCTTTTTCGTACTCGCCCATACTGACATTTCTTTTCGTCAGAATATTTTTCACTACCGCCATAACTTCTTCATCTTTCACGACAATGGGCGAGTTAGATTTTTTTGCCTCCTGTTCGATCAGTATGTTGTCGATAAAATGTTTCAGGAACATATCTCGTGCCTGCGAGATAACCTTTTCTTTGTCCGCCCCTTTATAATTTTCTTCAATATTTTTGACGTAAGGTTCAAAAGCCGCATTAAATTCGGAAAGAGTGACTATCTCTTCATTAACAATGATGGCAATTTTATCAACAACCCCGGCAGTAGCGGTCAGGTATAAAAAGACAACGCTCAATATACACAAAATAACCTGTCGATAGAAAATCACAAAAACCTCCTCGTTTTCATTTTTATCTGCTCGCTTTCTTTCTTAATACCGCGCTTTCTTTTTTCACTACGGCGTTCAGCCTTAAGGTATTAAGCCAACTGACAAAAGCCGCCTCTTCTTTTTGCGCGCGAATTTCGGCAATAACTTCTTCTTTGACTTCCTCAAAACTTTTGATTCTCGCTTTCTGTACATCCGTGACCTTGAAAATATGAAATCCATAAGAGCTTTTTGCAATATGACTTATTTTATTCGGCGGCAGTTTAAAAATAACATCGTCCAAAGGCTCCGGCATCACATCTCTGGTAATATATCCCAAATCACCGCCGTTACTGGCTTCAGGTCCGGTAGAATATTTTTCGGCTAAAGCGGCGAAATCCTCCCCGGCATTCAAAAGTGTCAACACTTGCTTGGCTGTATCCAAGTCCCTCACCACTATCTGTGCGACCCTGACCCGCGCTTCCACCCGATAATTGTTCCGGTGGTCATTATAATAATCTTCCGCATCATCGTTCGATATCCTGATTTTATCGCTGATTTCCGCCGCGATAAGCTTTTGGATAAGCAATTCTCTCTTTAACTCTTCTTTCCAATGGTCATACCTGACATTTTTTTGCGCCAGCGAATAAACAAAATTATCACCATAATCCTTTTTTATTTCGTTTATTTTGTTTTCCAATTCGCTGTTACTTACCGAAATATTGAGTTCCTTCGCACGCTGCTGCATTATCTTTTCCGTAATCATGTTCTCCAGCACTTCTTCTTCCAAGCGATTTATATACCGGGTTTCATTTGCCGCAACATCCTTGGGCAACATGGCCATTTTCTGGTTTAATCTATACCGATATTCTTCAAGATAAATTTTTTCGCCATTTACCGTGGCAACATACGCCCGGGGAAAAAAATCCATCTTTTCACAGGAAAGAAGGATAAACAGCGCCAATAAAAAAACATGAAATTTTTTGGAAATCATACTTTCATTTCTTTCCATAAAACAAATTTCACCGGTTTTGGTTAACTTTAATTCTATATCTCGCTTATCGCTATTGAGCAAGCATCTTTAACAATAAATTTGCCTGGTCCAATATCTGCCCTGGAGAGAGGGCGGAAAAAGGAAAAAGTAGCTTGCCATCCGGAGTAAAGCGCAAACGATTGTTTTCTTTATGAAAAATGGAAATAATCCGCTGAGGGTCGATCGGCGCGGTTTTTCTGAAAAAAACATATATCTTTTTGCCGTCATAACCCATTTTTTTACCCTGCAGCAATTTGAGACGATTTCTAATCCTTATGATTTTTAATAAATTTTCCACCGGCTCAGGCAAAGCCCCGTAACAGTCAGCAAGCTCGTTTCTGATTTCAGTGATTTCTTCGTCATTTGCCGCGAGTGATATCCTTTTATACAAAACCAGTCTCTGATAAACATCCTGCACGTATTCCTCGGGAATCAAAGCGGAAACTCCTAATTGTATTTCCGGCATCTCTTCTTCCTCCACAATTTTTTCGCCTTTTATTTCCCGCATCGTTTTTTCCATCAACTCCGCATACAGCTCGTAACCAACGGCGCGAATATGTCCCGACTGGGAAACACCCAGCAGGTTTCCGCCGCCGCGGATTTCCAGGTCGTTACGGGCAATCCTGAAGCCGGAACCGGGTTGAGAAAATTCTTTTATCGTCTGCAACCTTTTCATCGCGGCAACCGAGAGCATTGCTCCCCTGGGCAATAAAAGATACGCAAAAGCCTCTACTGCCGCGCGTCCCACTCGACCGCGCAGCTGGTAGAGCTGCGCCAGTCCCAGACGGTCGGCGCGATTAATAATTATGGTGTTTGCCGTGGGAATGTCCAATCCCGAGCCAACAATTGTCGTGCTTACCAGAACATCGACTTCCCGCCGTACAAACGCGGCCATCGATTTTTCTATTTCCAGCGGTTTCATCTGCCCGTGAACGACACCAATTTTCGCCCGCGGCACAAGGCTTTGCAACACACGGGCAACGGAATAAATGGAACGCACGCGGTCATGCACAAAAAACACCTGTCCGCCGCGCTCCAACTCTTTTTCTATCGCCGATTTAATCACGTCTTCGTTGAACTCCAAAACGTAGGTTTTAATCGGCAAGCGTTCCTCCGGCGGCGTATTAATTATGGACAAATCCCTGATACCAACCAGAGACAAGTGCAGTGTACGCGGTATCGGTGTGGCGGAAAGAGTCAACACATCCACCAGCGCGCGCATTTTTTTCAATTTCTCCTTATGTTCCACGCCGAAGCGCTGTTCTTCGTCGATAACCACCAAACCCAGTTCCTTGAACTCGACATCCTTCTGCAGCAGGCGGTGCGTACCAACAATGATGTCTATTTTCTGGTTCTTTAAGTCTTCCAAAATTTTCTTCTGTGCGGCAACACTTTTGAAACGATTAAGCACCTCGACGCGCACGGGAAAATCTCCGAGCCTGTCGGAAAACGTCTGATGATGCTGTTCAGCCAGGATAGTCGTGGGCACCAAAACCGCTACCTGCTTGCCGTCCATGACGGCACGGAATGCCGCGCGGATGGCGACTTCCGTTTTACCGAAACCGGCGTCACCGCAGATCAGTCTGTCCATCGGCTTCACATCACCCATATCCTGATGAACATCCTCTATCGCCTTAAACTGATCCGGTGTTTCTTCAAATTCAAAAGTAGAACAGAATTCCTCGTACATCTGACCGGGCATAGAAAAAGATTTCCTTTCCAGCACTTCGCGCGCGGCATAAATGGAAGCCAATTCTTCGGCAACTTCACGCACCGATTTTTTCACTCTCTCCTTTACCGATTCCCAGGAAGTTCCTCCCATCCGGTCGATTTTGGGAACATAACCTTCCGGCCCTATGTACCGCTGTATTTTTTCGAGGGAATTAACGGGTACATACAGCTTGTCCGCATCCAAATATTCAATAACTAAAAAATCATTTTCAACTTTGCCGACTGCGATTTTCTTCAAGCCCCGGTAAATGCCGATCCCAAAATCAGTATGAACGACATAATCCCCTTCTTTCAGATCGCCAAAAGATTTAAGAAAATAAGCTTCACGCGCCGGCCGCAAACGGCGCGGCTTCTTTTTTCTGACAAATATTTCTTCCTCGCTTAAAAAAACCAGCTTCAGCGCCGGATAAGTAAAACCCGCGGAAATCTTCCCTTCCCATATTATGAGACCGCCGCTCTTTCTCCGTTCCTTCATTACATCCATAACGGAACTCCGCGTCGGCATCCGCACCGGCAAATCGTAAGACATAAGAAGCTGTCTCATACGAAAGACATCTTCCGAGGTAGGGCAGACAAAAAATACAAGCATGCCATCGGCAATCCATCCTCTGATTTTCTGCACGACTTGCCTTAAAAGGGTGTCTTCCTTAATTTCTCCAGAAACAATATCCAAAAATGTAATTCCGCGACACGCCTCAATAACAACAGCCGGTTCAGCCTCTTCCGTTTCCCGCCCCAGACTGAATCCGGTAAAAGATATTTGCCGAAAATCGCGCATCAATGCCAAAACCTTGGCCTCATTAAAATAAGCGCTGTCTATATCTAGATAGAATTTGCCGCTTTCCCGCGCATGGAACAGCAACATTTCCATTCTCGCTTGCGCTTTTTGCAATGACTGGCCGACAGCAAAAGGCTCGTTCAAAATCAATAATGTGTCTTGCGACAGATAATCAAAAAAGCTGGACAGTCTATACCCATGCGCACCAAATTCTTCATAAAACAGGGGTAAAAAAACGGGGTTTATTTCATCAGTTGCAGCGCCTTTCACGATTTCCGCCAAACGGCTGCGCACTTCACGCGGCAGCAAAAGCTCATCGGCGCGCCGCTTAACATTTCGCACGGCCAGCGTCTTTTTCCCAGGGGTGGTGATCATCTGGCTAGCTGGCGATACAAGCAAGGAATCGACAACCCGCAAAGAGCGCTGAGAAATGTTGTCAAACACTCGAATGGATTCAATTTCATCGGCGGACATTTCAACGCGCAGGGGAGATTTTTCCAGTGGCGGAAACACATCAATAATGTTGCCGCGGACGCTAAACTCCCCCGTTTCTTCGACAAGGCTGACTCTTTTGTAACCAACCATATCCAAAAAGGAGGCAAAGTCATCTCTGTCCAGTTTGTCTCCAGAAGAAACCACACGCGTATTTTTACTAAATTCAGACAGGGGCATAACTTTCTGCATCAAGGCGCTGACACAAGTGACAATAATTATTTTTTTGCCGCTTTGCAGGCGACCGAGTACCGCCAGCCTTATCAGATCTTCCTCCCTTTGCAGCGATAAAACATCCGCCGCAAGATAATCGGACGGAGGATAATAAAAAACACCGTCAGCCCCGAGATAAAAGGATAAATCGCCGGCAAAAGTCGCGGCTTCCTTTTCCTCAGCGCAAACAATAAGCAGAGTGTTATCCAGTCTCTGAAAAAGAACAGCAGCCAAAAAAGGCCGAATTGCTGTCTCAAAGACACGGACATTGAGCTTTGCCCTCGTTTGTCCTACTTTTCTCAACAGCTCATTAAGAGATGAGCCGCTTTCTGTTTTATTCTCCAAGATATTTTTCCCCATTGACAGCGAAGCCATTTACCCTTGTTTCCGGATAAAATCATTCCAGACCGTTTTCTGCTTCTTCTCAAAAACGTATTTTTCTATAACAATTACATGTTTTATTCAAGGCCACCAGACATCTGAAAATTAATTTAACCACTTCTTATCAGTTGACAATCGTTATACGTTTGGTAAGCTGTTTTTAAATCAACAGGGGAAATTTTAAGATGATTTCTGTGGAAAAAGCTCTGAAAACAATTTTGGCAAGCGCCCGGCTTATGGGCACGGAAAAAATCAATATTCTCGATGCTCAACGGCGCGCGATTGCCGAGAATATATATGCCGGCCGCGATATTCCTTCCGTTGATAATTCGGCGATGGACGGATATGCCCTCCGCGCGGCTGACACCAGAGGAGCAACTCCGAAAAAACCGGTTTGGTTCAAAATTATCGAAGAAATACCGGCGGGAAAAATTCCGCGAAAAAAACTACGTTCCAAAGAAGCCGCCCGTATTATGACCGGCGCAATTATTCCCGGCGGGGCCGACGCGGTCATCCGCCAGGAAAACACGCGCCGAGAAGGAAACCTTGTTGCCGTATTGACGCCCGTGGCCCGAAAAACAGATATTCGGTTTGCCGGCGAAGACGTGCGCAAAGGCGAACTTGTCATTCACAAAAACAGCGTGCTGGGTGCCGCACAAATCGGCATGCTGGCCGCTCTGGGTAAAAAGTCCGTGCTTGTTTACAAAAAACCACGCGTGGCCATAATGGCGACCGGGGACGAGCTTGTGGATATCGACACCAATCCATCTCCGGGAAAAATCGTCAACAGCAACAGCTACTCCCTGGCCACTCTGGTGGATGACTGCGGAGGCGTTCCCGTTATTCTGGGCATTACCAGGGACAATAAATCCGCTCTGAAACAAAAATTCAGTACTGCGCTCAAAAACGATGTCATCATTTCCTCCGGCGGCGTATCCGTAGGGGATTACGATTTAGTAAAGGATATCATGGCCAATATGGGAAATTCCATGTACTTCTGGCAGGTGGCCATGCGACCGGGAAAACCCTTGGCCTTCGGCGCAATCAAAGGAGTTCCTTTGTTCGGCCTGCCGGGAAACCCGGTTTCCACGATGGTTTCCTTTGAACAATTTGTCCGTCCCTATCTTTTGAAGATACAGGGTCATAGAAATATTTTCCGGCCCGTTCTTAAAGCGATAAGCGCGGAAAATCTGGAAAAGAAGGTAGGCGTTAAAAATTTTCTGCGTGCCATCGTTAAGCGGGAAAAAGACAAATACATCGTAAAGACGACCGGCAATCAGGGCTCCGGCATCCTGAAATCAATGGTCACAGCCAACGCACTAATTATTCTCGGCGAAAAAGAAACAAAAATTAAAAAAGGCGATAAAGTTACTGTTCAGTTACTGGATGATTCATTGTTCAAAACAGATTCATTTTTATCTGTCTAGCCTCAATGTTTTTTGCCTGTTGACACACCAATGTTTTAAAGTTAGATTTACGCAACAGTTTTCCCCTGGGGAAGTGCCAAGGTCACTGGTGGGCCTCCTGGACTTCAAATCCAGTGTGGGGCGCTAGAACCGTCCCGGGTGGGTTCGATTCCCATGCACTTCCGCCAAAATTTTTTTAAAGGATTCAAAACATGAAAAGGATATTATTCGCTTGTTGCTTTCTGCTTTTTTATTCTTTCTCCTCAGATGCCGGCAATCTCTCCGTTGATGAAGCATTCAAAAAAAATTTCCCCCAACATAAATTTGAGAGCATTAGCCCCACTTCCATCAAAGGTGTTTATGAGGTTTATACCGGCAATCAGATTTATTATTTCATGCCTGAAGCAGGGGCAGTCATTATCGGCAATATCATCACCAAAGACGGTGTAAATCTTACCCGGGAAAGCAACTCAAAGAAAATGGCAGCAAAAATGGCCAAACTTCCGCTGGAAAGCGCCTTAAAAATAGGTAAAGGAAAAACAACTGTCATTGAATTTACGGATCCCAACTGTCCTTACTGCCGCCAGGCTTTCCAATACTTTGCCGCGCGCAAGGATGTAACCGTTTATGTGTTTTTAATTCCGCTTTCCCATGATTCGGAAAGAAAGATCAGGCATATCATCTGTTCTGAAAATAAAGTTAAAACTTATGAAGATGTAATGTCCGGCAAACTGGACAAGAACGCGCCGCTTAACATTTGTAACGACAAAAAAGCCGATGATACGATAAAAACTCACCGGGAGCTGGCCTCTCAGGCCGGAATAAGGGCAACACCAACGTTTCACTTGAAGGGCAATGCCATTGACGGTTTCGAAAAAGATATAATCGACAACCTCTTAAATCAGTAGCGCCGACTTCTTCCATCGATGCCTCACGGAATCAGAGCGCTAACTAATCTTTGCTCCTGCCGCTCCTTCGCCATCCACCGTCAGCAACACAAGCCCTTCTTCTCCGTGCGCCGCCAGCAACATTCCGCACGACTCGACTCCCATTAATTTTACTGGTTTCAAATTGGCGACCATTACAATTTTCTTGCCGATCAAATCTTCCGGCTTATAATCCTTGCCTATACCGGCAACAATCGTTCTCTCTTCGCCAATATCCACTTTAAGCTTGATGAGTTTACTTGATTTGGGAACAAATTCCGCTTCCAGTATCAGTGCCACACGCAAATCAACTTTGGAAAAGTCTTCGTAATCAATTTCCGGTTTTGTATCCGCCAAGGCACGTTTCCTTTCGTTCATCTGTTTTTCCTTCGGTACCTCAACACGGGGGAACAATGATTCTCCTCTCGACAACGTCCCGCCCGCAATCAAAACACCCTCTTTCCCTATACTATCCAAACTTAATTTCCGCCCATCATCCGCACCGATTTGCTTTAATATTTTTTCTGATGATTGCGGCATAAAGGGAAATATCAAAACCGCAACCGCATGCAGCGCAAGGAGTAATTCATACATGATCCCGGTTAATTCTTGCCTTTTTGATGGATCTTTTCCCAACGCCCACGGTTCTTTTTCCACGATATATTTGTTGACCGTGTTAATAAACTCCCAGGTGACTATCAACGCTTTATGCAAGGACATGTTCGCAAATGATGCCTTTACTTCCGCGACAGCGGCCTGCGCAGCATTTTGCAGAATTGAATCCTTATCTCCGGCAACATCCTGAGGAACTTTACCGTCGCAATATTTCATAGCCATGGCAATGACGCGACTTACCAGATTTCCCAAATCGTTGGCAAGGTCGGAATTCAATCTTTGTACAAACGCTTCTTCAGAGAAATTGGAATCCAATCCAAAAACCATGTCGCGTAGCAGAAAATAGCGGAACGCATCCAAACCGTATTTATCTTTTAAATCCAGCGGTCGCACAACATTGCCAAGACTTTTAGACATTTTACTCTGCTCAACATTCCAATATCCATGAACGTTGAGATGCCGGTATGGCTCAATTCCGGCGGCTTTGAGCATGGTCGGCCAGTAAATGCCGTGCGGCTTCAAAATATCCTTGGCGATGAGATGCTGGGCGACAGGCCAGAACTTTTTAAATTTTTCTCCTGTGGGGTAAGCAAGCGCGGTGATATAATTAATCAAGGCATCGAACCACACATACGTCACATAGTTTTCATCAAACGGCAAAGTAATGCCCCACTGCAGGCGCGTCTTGGGACGGGAAATACACAAATCTTCCAGTGGTTCCTTCAAAAAAGACAAAACTTCATTGCGATACCTTTCCGGGCGGATGAAATCGGGATTGTCTTTAATATGCTTAATCAGCCAGTCCTGATATTTGCTCATTTTGAAAAAGTAGTTTTTTTCCTCGATATACTGAGGTTCTTTGCCATGCTCCGGGCATTTACCCTCCACAATCTCTTTTTCGGTCAAGAATCTTTCACAGCCAAAACAATAATAACCGCCGTAGCTGCCGAAATATATATCGCCGGCGTCGTACACCTTCTGTAAAATATACTGTACGGTTTCGATATGGTTCTTATCCGTTGTGCGGATGAAATAATCGTGTTCTACGGCAAGTTCAGGCCACAGGGCGCGAAACTGCGCGCTGATTCCATCCGCGTATTCCTTCGGCGTAACCGAGGCCTGCTTTGCCGCTTCAGCTATCTTATCCCCGTGTTCATCCGTCCCCGTAACGAAATAAGTATCGACCCCGCTCATACGGTAAAACCTCGCCAGGACATCCGCAACGATAGTCGTGTAGGCATGCCCGATATGCGGCGAAGCGTTAACATAATAAATAGGCGTGGTAATATAAAAAGCTTCCGACATATAAAAACCTTTTCACTGTTTATTAAGAAAAACCGTTTTCTTCATCCATTTTTTCCAAATCTTCAATTTCTTTTTCTTCCGGGAATATCTGATCCGTCTGTTTATCAGTATCATCCTGCGCAGACTGCTTGTTTTTTCTGGCTCCGATATATTCTTCCTGCTCAAAAGCCAAGCAACACATCAGACGCCCGCACAAACCGGAAATCTTTTCCGGATTGAGCGACATACTTTGCTCTTTGGCCATTTTCACTGTAACTCTTTCCAAATTCTGCAGTATCCCCGCACAACATATTATCCGACCGCAAATACCCATACCTTTTGAAATCCGGGCTTCCTGACGGGCACCAATCTGTTTGAGTTCTATACGTGTTTTGAATTTCTGCACAAGGTCCTTAACCAACTCCCGGAAATCAACCCGGTTGTCCGCGGTAAAATAAAAAATTATTTTACTTCTGTCGAACTGACAATCCACATCGATCAACTTCATGGATAATCCCCGTTCCTGTATTTTTTCCTGACAAAACCTTTTGGCCTCTTCCTCCAGTTTTTCATTCTCCTCTTTTTCCTGCATGTCCTGAGCGCTTGCTTTACGCACTATTTTTTTAAGATTTGGCGGAAGTGCCGATTCCGGGCATCTGCTAACGTCCGTAACGACGATTCCCATCGACAAGCCGTTTTCCGTATTTACAATAACCTGGTCGCCCACGCGGACAATATTATCGGAAGTGTTGAAACTGTAAATCCTGCCTTCTTTTTTAAATTTTACACCGACGATATTTACTGGCAATTTTTACTCCACCTGAATTTAATAATTTAACTTAAATGCCATTGTTTCCAATGTCAATAATTTGTTGCTGTTGCGTTCAATAAACCACTGCGCCTCTTCCACCGACTCGATATTCCAGAGAATTTGCTCGCCGGATAAACGACCGGCTGCCGAACCAACAAAATCCATTTTATCCTGATTTATCAGCATTTGAGACTTTTTTGTCTCCTTGTAAATCAAAACGTCACGGAAATAGCCGCTGATTATATCCAAAGCAACTTTGATCTTCTTTTTATCTTGATTCAAGAAAGAGGCAAAATTTATCATGCTGAACGGTTCGGCTTTTTTTACAGCGGCAAGCTTGGTAAGGATATCGGAACGAAAAGACATTGTCTCCTCGTTGTTCAAATTCAAAGCTCGGCCGATAGCGCCTCCAGACAAAGACGCCAGTAAAAAGGCTCTTTTTTCTTCCATTTTAATTTTTTCCATAAGAAATTTGGCCACGTCATCCTGGCGCAGCGGATTAAAGCGCATATGCAGACATCGCGATAGAATCGTGGCGGGCAGAGAATAAGGGCGGCTGGTAACCAAAATTAACAAATTTGCCGCCGACGGCTCCTCCAGCGTCTTGAGCAGAGCGTTGGCCGCCTGCTCGTTCATTTTATCGGCATCATCGACAATAAAAATCCGGCAGGAAGCCTCCAGCGGCTTAAAATTCATCTGCTGCTGGATCTCGCGGACAGCGTTAATACGAATAAACTGTCCCTCCGGTTTGACGAGAAAAAAATCAGGATGAATATTCTGGCTGATTTTCCGGCAAGAAACGCAGTCTCCGCAGGAATCGTGAATCAGGCCTGACTTTTCGCAATTACAGGCCCGGCCGAATTCCACCGCGAGCGTTCTCTTACCGATGGAAGAAATGCCGCTGAAAAGATAAGCATGTCCTATCCTTTTCTGCAGCAATGTTTTTTGAAGCACTTCTATTTGCTTATCGTGACCGAAAATATCGCGAAAGGGCATATTAAATTACATTTTAAGGCAAAAATATTTTTAATGCGCGTTGAGAAAAGCCATAATATGGCTGCGCACCTCTTTTTGAACTCTTTCTATATCCATCGTTGCATCTATCAAACGAAAGCGTCCGGGCTCGCTTTTATAAATACTTAGATATCCCTCGCGAACCCGTGCATGAAAAAGGACATTTTCCCTCTCAAATCTGTCGGAGAAAGATGAATCTGCCAGAGAATCATTCCGCTTAATCGCCCTTTGCAGCCCCATCTCCACCGGCAAGTCAAAGAGCAGTGTTAAATCAGGTTTAAGTCGCAGCGATGAACAGTCATTGACAATTTTTATGAATTCCCCGCTCAGTCCCCGGCCAGCGCCCTGATAGGCATAGGTGGCATCAGAAAAACGGTCACATAAAACAATCTTGCCCGCCTCTAACGCGGGAACAATCGCCTCCCGTACATGCTGCGCCCGGGCAGCACAAAACAAAAACAATTCCGTCTCCGCGCACATGTCACGATGGCTTCTGTCAAATAAAATACCGCCGATTTTCCGACCAATGTCGGTGCCGGAAGGTTCCGACGTGACAAAAAACGGAATTTTTTTCTCCAGCAGAAAATCGGCCACAAGCCTCATTTGAGTCGATTTACCGGAACCTTCAATGCCTTCGAAGGTAATCAATCCTTTCATTAGCCTAGCCCCCGCTGTACAATCAAATGAGAAAATGCTGCAAGTTACCCGCCAGCCAAAGCGATTTTCAGAATAGACAGATTTACTTTTTATTGTTTATAAGCAAGACGTGCATGGTCAAATCTTCTCTCTGACGATTTGACCATATTTGTCCGCCTTTAATTATTTCGTTTACTTTTCATCTCCCGGCACAATCGCCTCCACCGGACATTGTTCGGCACAGTTTCCGCAATCATTGCAAAGCTTGGGGTCAATAACATATTTTTCCTCGCCCTCCGAAATAGCGCCCTCAGGGCATTCACCTTCACAGGAACCACAAGCGATGCATTCATCAGTAATCACATACGCCATGACTTTCTTCTCCTTTTACAAAAAATTATTTCCTTAACGCTTTCCCTGTTTTTACAAACAAATTTTTTACGCAAAATCCAGTGATTTCGCTTCTGAGACAAACTCTTTCAAGTCTCACATCATTTTGGACCGATGTCCCCAGCGAACTGATCACTAAACGGACACAACCTCTTTAATGCCCGGAACTTGGTTTTTAATTATCTTTTCTATGCCCATTTTCAGAGTCATTTGTGACATTGGACAACCCTGACAAGCGCCGGTCAACTTAACCTTAACCACGCCGTCCGGACTGACGTCAACAAGCTCCACATCACCGCCGTCAGCCTGCAGGCCGGGCCTGATGAGTTCTATAGCTTTTTGCACATGTTCTTTCATCTGTGCTCTCCTTAAATTTTGACAAATTTTCGATCAGCTTATTAACGGGGCATATACCCGAACATATCGTTTGCCACCTTGCCCGCCACTTTCGACAATTCCGGCTTAATCAACATATAACTTTCCGACCTGTGATGCCCCGCCTTCCACATAATCTGCCCGGTGACCGCCTCATAAAGCTTCATCCCCATGCTTACCTTGGCAATTTTTTTATCGTCTTCCACCATGTATTTCCAAATATCGACAGAAACTATCAAGAAAGCATCTGCTTTGATTATTTCGCCAATCTTTCTGCTTAAGTACGGATCGGAAAAATTTAATGTCTTCAATTTGGAAAGATATTCATTCATCGCGTTGCGCAGTTCTTCGTTGGCCTGAATCTGGTTATTTAAACTCTGATTATCAACCACGAGGGAAAACCATCTTTTTTCCCTGAGAACATCCGCAACAACCTTTTCGACAACACCTTTTGCTTCCTCATAAGGCCCGACGTCAGCATTTAAAATAGCTATACTTTGCGGATGAAAATCCCTGGCGGCAGGGTCCACCTGCGAAAAACGCAAACTAACGCAAGCAGTCAGCGCAGAAACGCAAACAACTAGAATGCATATTATATACGATTTTCTGGTCACCGGATATTAACCTCTCCTTCTTCTTAAGAATCCTTCTCTCAAAAAAAAGACCAAACAACAACGCATAAACCCGCGATAATATAAACAGTTTCCAGAAGTCCTTCAGTAACCGCCCCTGAAAGTCCGGATTTTCTATCACAAAGACTCAAACAAATCCACATATATAATACACAGGTGAGCAAAAAAAGACCGAGCGCTGACGTCCAGCCGGCAAAATAAGAAAAAACAAGCACGGCAAACAGTGCCGCGGAAATAATGTTAAGAATAACTTTTGTTCCCGTTTTACCGACCAGCACGGGAATAGTTTCCCGTCCGATCAGCTTATCGCTCTGCATTTCTAAAATATCAGATATCGCTGAACGGATAAAAACTATCCCGAAAGTGAAACCGAAACCAACTGCCATACCCGGATAGAAAAAATATTCGGTATTCAACACCGGTAAAACCGCCGTTACCATCCCCCAAGCCGCAGCAATAAAAATATTTTTCGAACCCGGTAAGTCTTTGAGGCTCTGGAAACGCCATTTATCGGGCAGGATTCTCATATTATACAGAATGCCGGCAATAGACATAAGCAAAAGAAAAATAAAAGGGACAAGGCCATTTATAAAAGCCAGCACCAGAGCGACAGCGATGGAAAGAATGGCTACGTTCCGATAAAATTTGGAATGTCGCACGTAAATTTCTTCCCGAAAAGAGCCGATGATACTGACCGGAACGCGGCCAATCAATCTGTTCAAAACATGCATGCCGTAAACGAAAAAAGCGGCGAGGGCGATATCCGGAATTTGAACGCTTTTTTTCTGCAACAGCACTACGGCGGCACACAAGCAACCGGCACCGAGAGCGGAATAAATATCCGCCTTAATCGCCAACACCCAAAGCTTCATCAAAAACCACGTTGTCTTGGGCCTCGCTATTCGACTGGCGGCAATTCTATCCATAACACGGTCAATAATCCAGTTGGGTGTGGAAGCACCGGCGGAAACACCGACGCGGTCGTAAGAATTCAATTTAATGTTTTCCATTTCCGTCGCTGTCTCGATTTGAAAAACTGGCTTATTTGTCCGACGTGCCAGATCCGCCAGCCTTTTGGTGTTGGCGCTGTTTCTGCCACCGACAATAAAAACGGCGTCCATCTCGCGTGCCAGTGCCACAACTTCGGCCTGCCGTTCCTGTGTGGAAGAACAAATCGTGTTGAAAACCACGGCATCGGGATAGATACGCCTTATTTTGTCTACGATTAAATTGTAATCGCCGGAAGTCTGCGTGGTTTGAGCAACAACACAAACACGGCCCAGGGGCGGTAATTTCTCAACATCTTCAAGTGAATTCAGGGTGATACCTTGGCCGCCGGCATAACCTAAAAGAGCATCAACTTCCGGATGTTCCCTGTCGCCGACAATAATTACCGTATACCCCAGAGAGGTATGCTTTTTTATTATGGCCTGAACGTAACCGACTTTCGGGCAGGTGCAATCAATTATTTTTACCCCGCTGGCCTTGATTTTTTTCCGTTCGGCAGGGGCGATGCCGTGCGCCCGGATGACGAGCACGGAGTTTTTTTTGTCGGCAATTTCATCAATACTTTTTACCGGTTTAATCCCGCGGCTTTTGAGCAACTCGATGGTCTGCGGATTATGAATCAGGGGGCCGTAGGTATAAATTTCACGTCCGGTTTCATGCTGGGCTATCTCCAGCACGATATCCACCGCGCGCCGCACGCCCATGCAAAAACCGGCAGTCCTGGCAAGTTTTATTTCCACTAATTTATTTTTTCCTCAGTAAAATAAAAAATTCTTTATTGCCCGCAGGGCCCAATAAGGGAGATACACGGGTGCCTTCTACCGTCAGATTCAGCCCACGACTGAAATCCGCAATTTCTTTTATCACCCGTTCATGAATGACGGCGTCTTTCACCAGACCATTTTTGCCCACTTCGCTTCTTCCCGCTTCAAACTGAGGTTTAATCAGAGCCAGTACTGAAGCCTTGTCCGCAATCAAATTTATCACAGGCGGCAAAACAATCTTCAGGGAAATGAAGGAAACATCAATGGTCGCCAGTTTCGGCGCTTCCTGTAAATGATGCCCGTCATAATAGCGGATATTCGTGCGTTCGATTACGACCACCCGCTCATCCTGGCGTAATTTCCACGCCAGCTGCCCGTAACCGACATCCAGCGCGTAAACTTTGCGTGCTCCCGACTGCAGAAGACAATCCGTAAAACCTCCGGTAGAAGCCCCGATATCAAAAACAACCATGTTCCGGACATCCAGATTAAAGTCATCCAATGCTCCCTTCAGCTTCAGACCGCCACGGCTCACGTAAGGATTATCTTCACCCATTATTTGCACTTGAGCATCGGCGGCGACAAGCGTGCCGGCTTTGTCCGGATAGCTTTCATTGATTTTTACCGCCCTGGCCAAAATCAAGGCGCGCGCCTTTTCCCGGGTGGGCGCGATTCCGCGTTCAACCAGAAGTTTATCTAACCGAATTTTATCCGCACTCATCTCAATTTAAGAATAAGGGTAAAGCGAAATTTCATTTCGCCATCTCTTTTATCGCCCGAATGATACCATCTTCATCAATACCGTATTGGTGGCGTAATTGGGCCTGCGTGGCATGCTCGACAAATTCATCGGCGATTCCGAGTCGTTTTACTTGCACATCACTCACATTCTTCTCGGCCAGCACCTCCAAAACGGCGCTGCCGAAACCTCCCTGGAGCACATTTTCTTCCACGATGATCATCTTTTTAAATGACGCGGCTGTTTTTAATATCAGCGCTTTATCGAGCGGCTTTACAAACCTGGCGTTGATTACTTCGACCTCGATGCCTTCGGCGGCCACTGTCTCCGCGGCGGCCACGGCCGGGTAAACCGTCGCACCAATGGCTATGACGACCAAATCGGAACCTCTGCGCAGCACTTCCCCCTTGCCTATCGGCAAAACTTTCAGTTCTTTATCCATCCTCGCCCCAACGCCCCTGCCGCGCGGGTAGCGCACCGACACAGGAGAACCGCAACTAACGGCTGTTTTGAGCATATGCCTCAGTTCGTTTTCGTCTTTAGGCGCCATGACAATCAAATGGGGAATGGAACGCAAATAGGAATAATCAAAAATACCCTGATGGGTCGCGCCGTCTTCGCCGACAAAGCCGGCGCGGTCAATGGCAAAAACAACAGGAAGCTTCTGCAGGCAGACATCATGAAGAATCTGGTCATAGGCGCGTTGGAGGAATGTTGAATAAATGGCGACCACCGGAAGAAATCCTTCCACAGCCAATCCGGCGGCAAAGGTCACCGCATGCTGCTCGGCAATACCCACATCGTACAGGCGCTCGGGAAAAACCTGACGAAATTTTTCTAATCCCGTTCCTTCACACATGGCGGCGGTAATGGCGACGAGTCGTTGATTCTCCTGAGCAAGCTCAATCAGCGTTTTGCCGAATACTTCCGTATAGGAAGGAAACACGCTGGCAGAAGCTAAAGTCTGTCCGGTTTCCACATCAAAGGGAGCAATGCCGTGATAACTGAGCGGTTTTTCCTCGGCAAATTTATAACCTTTGCCTTTTTGGGTGATAACGTGAACAAGCACCGGTCCTTCCAAGTTCTTGACGTTTTCAAAATTCTTAATCAGGTAATCAAGCCTGTGTCCTTCAAGCGGGCCAACATAAGTGAATCCCATTTCTTCAAAAAGACCGCCCGGCACGACAAACGTCTTCAGTGATTCTTCTATTTGTTCTGAGAATTTGACGATATGCTCACCAATGCCGGGAATATTCTTTAAAAACCCCTTAACATCAGCTTTAAATTTCGTTACTCTGTGACCCGTCATTATGCGGTTCAGGTAGGAAGAGAGGGCGCCGACGTTGGGGGAAATGGACATTTCATTATCATTGAGAACAATGATCATGTCTTTCTTGCTGTCACCGGCCCAGTTCAGCGCTTCAAACGCCATCCCGGTAGTCATGGAACCGTCCCCGATAACGGCGATTATTTTGTCTTTCTCGCCTTTCAAACACTTAGCCTGCGCAAACCCCGCCGCCGCGGAAATCGACGTTCCGCTGTGCCCGACATTAAAAACATCATAAATGCTTTCTTCTCTCCGGGGAAAGCCGCTTATGCCCCCCCGCAAGCGCAACGAGGAAAAGCTTTCTTTGCGGCCGGTGATGATTTTATGCGCGTAGGACTGATGACCGACATCCCAGATAATTTTGTCCTGAGGCGTATTAAACACAAAATGCAGGGCCAGAGCCAATTCCACCGCACCCAGTGATGAGGCCAGATGACCACCGCGCAATGCAACCGTGTCAATGATGAGCTTTCTTATTTCCTGCGCCAACGTATTCAGCTCGGCGATACTGAGTTTTTTTAAATCCTGCGGAAATTCAACTTTCTGCAAGACGCTGTAATCTACCGTTTCCTGTTGTTTAACCAAAATAAAGGCCCTTCCGGTGCAAAATTTATTCTTGTCTATTTTCGATATAGCGGGCAATCACGCGCAAAGGCCGCGCCCGTTCGTCAAAGGCGGTAAGACTCGCAATCGCCTCATCCACATGATATTGTAATTTCTGCCTCGCCGCGTCCATCCCCAGCACGGACGGATAGGTGAGTTTGCCGCGCGCTACGTCACTACCGGTTTTCTTGCCCATTATCGCGCTATCCCCCGTCACGTTCAAAATGTCATCCGCAATCTGAAAAGCCAGACCTAAGTTCAGACCATAGCGGGACAGCGCCAGCGTTTTATTTTTACCGGCACCGGATACAATCGCACCCGCTTTCACCGAAGCAACGATCAACGCGCCTGTTTTGCGCCGATGAATCTCGCTCAAAATATTTTCATCAGAATTCATGTTTTCGGATAAAATATCAAGAGCCTGCCCTCCCACCATACCGGAAATACCGGCGGCGTAAGCTATTTCCCGAATCACGCTCAGGCGTTTTTCGGCAGGCAACATTATTTTTCCCGTCCTCGATAAAAGGACAAAAGCTTCGGTAAGCAGCGCGTCACCGGCTAAAATGGCCAACGCTTCGCCGAAAACTTTGTGGCTGGTCAGCTTGCCGCGTCGGAAATCGTCATTATCCATCGCCGGCAAATCATCATGTATCAGGGAATAAGTGTGAATCAATTCGAGCGCGCAGGCGACCGGTATGGCCGGTGTCAGATTGCCTCCCGCCGCATCCACGGCAGCAAGGCACAAAATCGGCCGAATCCTCTTGCCGCCGGCGAAAACGCTGTAATGGACCGCTTTATAAATTTCTGACAGGCCGTTTCCGTGGGGCGCGAGGAAGCCCTGCAGAGCTTCCTCCACCAACTTTTTGCGATCCTGCAGATAAGCTTTTAAAAACTCCTCATCCTTTTCCATCACTGTCTTCTTCCTGAAAACATTTCGTCTGCAGCGAATCCTCTTTCCCCAACAACATCTCCACTCGCCTTTGAGTTTCCTCCAGCTTGGCGGAACAAAAACGGACAAGCTTAACGCCCTCCTCAAAGGATTTCATGGCTTCTTCCAGCGGCATGTCGCCTGTTTCCAGTTTTCTTACTATATCTTCCAGCTTCTGCAGCGCGTCTTCAAATTTTTCCTTGGCCATAATTTTTTACCCCCGTGATACTTTTTTCACCCTGGCGTCGATACTTCCCTCGGCCAGCCGTATGTTAACATCATCTCCCACTCTCAACTCATCCGCCCGACGAATAACCGCATTTCCGGCCATGCCGCGCGTAATACTGTACCCACGCCGCAAAACATTCAAGGGACTTAATGATTCCAAAACAACCGCTGTTCTCCGCAGCTGCTCGTTATAAAGCGCTAAACGACCGGAAAATATTCTCCGCATATTTCTTCCGATATTGTTTATTTTTTCTTTTTTTTCTTCTATTTTTCTGGCGGGGCTCTGATGCAAAAGACGTAATTCCAACTGACACAGATCCGTATACAGGTTTTTTTCTATATGATGGAAAGCGGTCTTCAGCCGGTCTCTCAAAACATCCAAATGAATTTGCCAATCCGCCAACAACCGGCGCGGATCCCTGAGTCTTGTTTTAAGCTCGTCGAGCTCATCTTTTTTTTCTTCGATACACCGCAATAAGCCCACCTTTATTCTATCATCCAATTTCTGTAATTTTTTCAGCAATTCTTCTCTTTCCGGCACAACCAATTCCGCGGCGGCGGAAGGCGTGGGGGCGCGCAGATCAGCCACAAAATCGCAGATGGTAAAATCAGTTTCATGACCAACAGCGGACACGATGGGGATAGAAGAATGAAAAATTTCCCTGGCCAGCATCTCATCGTTGAAGGGAGCCAAATCTTCCAGCGAGCCTCCCCCCCGCGCAATAATGATTACCTCCGTCCTTCCGTCAGCATGTAAATTGCGCAAGGCCTGAACAATTTCCCGCGTTGCTTCAGCGCCCTGCACCCGCACCGGGGCGATAATCAAATTGACGGAGGGAAACCGCCTTGCCGTAATATTCAATATATCCTTGATTACGGCGCCGCTCGGCGAAGTTATCACGCCGATTATCTTCGGCAAAAACGGGATAGTTTTTTTATATTTTTCGTCGAACAAACCTTCAGCGGCAAGCTTGGCTTTAAGCTGCTCAAATAACTTCTGCAGCGCGCCGACGCCTCTGGGCTCTGCACTCTCAACGATTAGTTGATATTCGCCACGCTGTGTGTAAACGCTTACTTTGGCCCGGCAAAGGATATGCAGGCCTTCTTCCAGTTCAAAAGAAACGCCCTGCCGGTAACGTCCAAACTGCTTGAAATAAACAGCCCTGATTTGGCTTTTGTCATCCTTGAGCGTAAAATAAACATGCCCTGACTGCGGCCGGCGCAGATTGGATATCTCCCCTTCCACCCAAACGAAACCAAAAGTTTCCTCTAGGATATATTTAATGTTTTCATTTAGTTGCGAAACAGTAATTATTTCCTGCGCCAGCCCCATCATGCGTTGTGAAGTATCAAATATTTTCAGGTAAAACAAGTTTGATTTTGCCCCCTAACAAACGACTTCAGATTGACTTTTAATCATCCTTGTTCTAATAATCTCCTCAGGTATTAAACCAAGGAGAATCAAACTTAATGAAAAAGAAGAACCTACTGAATAAGCCGGTGGAGCACATTGACATCAAATCCATCAACACCGTGAAAATGATTAACGCCATGGGGAAAATGTCTTTTTCCGCACGGGATCTGGCTTGTGCCGCCGATATTTACGACAGAATGCTCAGAGAAAAGAACTGCGCAATTATACTTACTATCGCCGGGTCAACCTCCGCCGCCGGCTGTATGCAAGTATATGTTGATCTGGTAAAAAACAATATGGTGGACGTAATCGTGGCTACCGGCGCCTCGATTGTGGACATGGATTTTTTCGAAGCTCTCGGTTTCAGACATTACCAGGGCACCCCTTTCGTTGATGACAAATTGCTGCGTAAACTTTATATCGATCGTATCTATGATACTTATATAGACGAAGAACAGCTTCAAGCCTGTGATCGCACAATTAAGAAAATCGCCGACAATATGGAACCGCGTCCTTATTCTTCACGTGAGTTCATTGCTGAAATGGGGAAATATTTAAAAAAACACTCCAAAAAGAAGAATTCACTCGTGCAGGCCGCGTATGAAAACAATGTGCCGATTTTCTGCCCTGCCTTTTCCGACAGTTCCGCCGGATTCGGATTAGTGCTGCATCAGTATGAACGGCCTGAACGCCATTTGTCTATTGACTCGGTGAAGGATTTTCTGGAATTGACAATGATAAAGATCAAAGCCGGCACCAGCGGCTTGCTGATGATCGGCGGCGGCGTGCCGAAAAACTTCGCCCAGGACACAGTTGTCTGCGCCGAAATACTGGGCAAGAAAGTGCCGATGCATAAATACGCGGTTCAAATAACGGTAGCCGATGTGCGTGACGGGGCATGCTCCAGCTCTACGCTCAAGGAAGCAAACTCCTGGGGTAAAGTGGATTCAACATGCGAACAAATGGTTTACGCTGAAGCTACAACTGTTTTACCTTTGCTCGCCAGCTACGCTTATCATAAAGGAAACTGGAAAAAACGAAAAAAATGGCAGCTGGCAAAAATCTTTGACTAATAAAATGAAAATTTGATGAGGGGGATCGAACAGATATTATAAATATCTTATTTTATTGTATATTTGTCTGCTCGATTTTTACACATACCTCCAAAAATACCCCCAAAATTCTAAATGGCTCTAGACTAGATGAGCGAGTTATTTTTCATCAGTTTTAGTATAAGTTGGTAGATATTATGTTTCCGGTAATTGAACCGGAACTCACACTCTTTGAGATGAAAATAAAAGGTTGCTTTAGTAGGGATACCGTGGAACTTCATAAGCCTCCTTTTGGCATAGGACCAGAATGATTTGGACTGCACCCTTGTGGTTAGACAGATTGGGTTAGGGCAGTCGGCCAGGGTTTATGGTTTTTAAAAAATATTTCTTCAAATTCCACCGGTGGTCTGTATCCGAGAGAGGAATGCAGACGTTTGCG